>OJDZ01000029.1_pt1 | contig 97391 bp, 80 predicted proteins | sample 1592981 | NCBI WGS metagenome assembly OJDZ01 (sample SAMN05416851, study PRJEB24817) | seawater metagenome | isolation source: Sea water | place: Canada:Atlantic | collected 2013-07
ATCTACACACTGCATATCGTCGGCAGCGTCAGATGTGTATAAGAGACAGCAAAAGCGCTGCCTTCGGCCGGGTTCTGCCCAAGAACAAGATCTACGAACACGCAGGCGCAAACACTGCCCTCAAGGATCTGTTCGTGCGTGAGGTCGATCAGATCGTCTGGCGCTACAAGCTCGCGCCAGAAACGATCAACCTGAGCGCTACCAAATCGGTGGCCGAAATTCAGATCTTCAGCATCTCGCTGAAAACCGGCAAGCTGGACGAGACCGTTCTGCGCGCCATAGATAAGGCTATACCGTTTCCCCTGATCTTCGAGTTGAGCCATGGCGGCAAACGCAGGGCCATGGCGGCCTACAAGCGGCCGAGCGAGGCCGACAGCGCGAAGTGGGTGATCAGCGAGTACTTTGCCACCAACTGGGTGGCCGATACCGCCGCCAGGTCGCCCCTGCCGGTCGCGCTCAACCTTGGTGGGCTTTATGACGCGCTTCTGTCCGGCTTGATGCCACAACAGGTTCAGGCGGCACCCGGACAGAGCGCGGAAGACATACAGATCCGTGTCGAGCGGATGGAGGCGATCCGCGCCAAGACGCGAGATGTTGAACGGATCAAGGCGCGGCTGGCGCGCGAGAAGCAATTCAACAAGCGCGTGGCGATTAACGCAGAGCTGCGCGAAGCGAAATTGGAACTAAAACAGCTCACCGGGGCAAAGGCCCCGATGAGCGCACCGAGTGAATAAGAGGACGATGAGCATGGATAAGATGAAACTGCATAGCCCCGACCTGAGCCAGGACAACATCGCCAAGATCCGCGCTCTGTTCCCCGGCTGCGTGACCGAGGCATCCGATGACAATGGCAAGCTGCGGCTGGCAATAGACTTCGATCAGCTGCGCCAAGAGCTAAGCGACCACACCGTCGAAGGTGGGCAGGAGAGGTATCGGCTGGATTGGCCCGGCAAGCGGGAAGCGATGGCGCTTGCGAACGCTCCCATCGCAAAAACGCTTCGCCCCGCACGGGATGAAAGCGTAGCTTTCGACACCACCCAGAACCTCTTTATCGAAGGCGACAACCTTGAGGCCCTGAAACTGCTGCAAGAAACCTATCTTGGCAAGGTCAAGATGATCTATATCGACCCGCCTTATAACACGGGGAATGACTTTGTTTATGATGATGATTTTGCCGAGAGTTCGGCCGAATTTCTAGAACGCTCGAACCAGAAGGATGGTGAAGGCAATCGAATGGTTGCAAACACAACGGCCAATGGGCGCTTTCACTCCGACTGGCTTACGATGATGTTTGCAAGACTGCGACTGGCAAAAAATCTGCTCACGGACGATGGTGCGGTGTTTGTCAGCATAGATGATAACGAGTCTGATAGCTTGATCAAAATAGGTCGAGAGATTTTTGGCGACGAGAACTTCGTCGCGCAATTGGCTGTTCAGCTTAACCCTCGAGGACGACATCTTGATCGTTTCATCGCCAACACTCATGAGTCTGTCGTTGTCTTCGTAAAGGACGGACTTAATTCCAACTGCATTGGCGGGCTGGAAAAAGAAGGAAGAATGGCCGATGAGTACAACAGAAACGACAGTGATGGAGCGTTCAGGCTGCTTGGCCTCAGGAACCGAAACCAAGCCTTCAATCCAACCACTCGGCCGAACCTCTACTATCCCTTATATGTTTGCCCAAAAAATGGGCTGATATCTTTGATCAATGACGAACTGTTTACTGATGAAGTTTGGCCAGATACCCCCGATGGGATTAAGACCTGCTGGACTTGGGGTAGAGAAAAAGTCTCCAAAGAAGGTAGCTTGCTACTTGCAGAAAAATCTGGAGGCGAATGGAGGATATTCCGAAAAGACTATCTTAACAAGAATGGTGAAGTCACTAAGACGATGGCTAAGTCGCTCTGGGCCGAAAAGGAAATTACGAACGACTATGGCCGGTCTTCAGTCAAAGACCTTTTTGGCAAGGCAGTTATGGATTTCCCAAAATCGCCAGCTTTGCTGGAGCGGCTCGTAAAGATAGGTTCCAATGAAAATGACCTTATATTGGATTTTTTCGCAGGCTCATCATCAACGGCACATGCGATACTATCGACTAACGCTCGAGAAGGATGTCATCGCAGATTCATAATGGTTCAATTGCCTGAATCTACGTCAGCAGGCTCAATAGCCCGACAAGAGGGCTATGAAACCATTTCCGAGCTATCCAAGGAACGCATTCGCCGCGCGGGTCAAAAAATCCTTGAATCGGATTGTCACACCGACTGGAACAAGGACGTCGGTTTCCGTGTCCTGAAGATCGACACGTCGAACATGGAGGACGTCTATTACCGTCCTGACGAAGTCAAACAGGCTGACCTGCTTACCGCCGTCGACAATGTCAAACCGGACCGCACGGTCGAAGACCTGCTTTTTCAGGTGCTCGTGGACTGGGGCGTCGACCTGACGCTGCCCATCCGCCGCGAGACCGTCCAGGGCAAGACCGTGTTCTTCGTCGACGACAACGCGCTGGTCGCATGCTTTGACACTGGCATCACCGAGGATCTGGTGAAGGAGCTGGCCGGGCATGAACCGCTGCGCGTCGTCTTCCGCGACAACGGCTTCGTCTCGGATGCGGTGAAGATCAACGTCGAACAGATCTTCCGCCAGCTCTCCCCCACCACCGATGTTAAATCGATCTGAGGGGAACAGCATGTCAGGCGCCATGAAGTTTAAGTTCAAAGTCCAACCCTATCAAACCAATGCTGTCGACGCCGTCGTGGACTGTTTTGCCGGTCAACCTTATGTCAGTGGCATCAACTATCGGATCGACCCCGGCCGCAAGGCACAGACCAGCGCCTTCGAAGAAGGCTTCAAGAACGCCGATATCTCGTTGAGCGAGGCGCAGGTGCTTGCGAACGTCCAGGGTGTGCAGCGAAGCCAGAACCTGCCTTTCAGCGAAAGCCTGACCGACTTCACCGTAATCAATGGGCGTGGCGAGCGGACACCAGCGCCAGCGACCTATATCCGCGACGCGCTGGCGGCGAGCCGCTACCACCTAGACGTCGAGATGGAAACCGGCACTGGCAAGACCTATTGCTACATCAAGACTATCTTTGAGATGAACAAGCGCTTCGGCTGGTCGAAGTTCATCATCATGGTGCCCAGCATCGCCATCCGCGAAGGCGTCTACAAATCGCTTCAGATCACGGCTGACCACTTCACCGAAAGCTACGGCAAGAAGGCACGGTTCTTCATCTACAACTCAAAGCGTCTGCATGAGCTGGAAAGCTTCTCGTCGGACGCTGGCATCAACGTGATGGTCATCAATATTCAGGCCTTTGCTGCCCGCGGTGCGGATAACCGTCGCATCTACGACGAGCTCGACGACTTCCAATCCCGCCGCCCCATCGACGTGATCGCCAGCAACCGGCCGATCCTGATCCTGGACGAGCCGCAAAAGATGCAGGGAAACGCGACGATGGAAGCGCTGCCAAAGTTCAAGCCGCTGATGGTCCTACGCTATTCGGCGACCCACAAAACCCAGCACAACAGGATCCACCGCCTGGACGCCTTGGACGCCTACAACCAGAAGCTAGTGAAGAAGATCGCCGTACGCGGCATTCAAACGCGCGGTCTGGCCGGAACCAATGCTTACCTCTACCTTGAGGGGATCGACATCTCGAAGAAGGCGCCGGTCGCCCGGATTGAGATGGAGGTGAAGCTGAGATCCGGCGAAATCAAACGGCAACTTCGGCGGCTGGAATTTCGCGACGACCTGTTCACGCTTTCCGGGGAGCTGGATCAGTACAAAGGCTTCACGATCTCTCAGATCGACTACAACCACGACACGGTGGAATTCACCAACGGCGAGGTGCTTACGGCTGGCGAGGCCACAGGTGACGTGTCAGAGCACGACATCCGGCGGATCCAGATCCGCGAGACTATCAAAGCTCACTTGGATAAGGAAAAGCAGCTCTTCGCTCAAGGGATCAAGGTCCTTTCGCTATTTTTTATCGATGAGGTGGTTAAGTACCGCGACTACGGCCAGCCGGATGATAATGGAGAGTACGCCCGTGTTTTTGAGGAAGAGTACGAACTTTTAAAGAGCGAGTATCTCTCAGAGCTCGCTATCGACAACGAGGCCTACCGAGCGTATCTCGCGGCGATTGACGCGACAAAGACTCATAATGGCTATTTCTCTATCGACAAAAAAACCAAACAGCTAAAGGATCCCAAAGTCGGTAAGCGAGCTGTCGATTCAGACGACGTAGATGCTTATGACCTTATCTTAAAGGACAAGGAGAGCTTGCTGACGCTACCAATGCCTTCAGACAGTGCCGATCAGCGCGCCAAAAAAGAGGTTCGATTTATCTTTTCCCACTCTGCGCTACGTGAGGGATGGGATAACCCCAATGTCTTTGTTATGTGCATGTTGAAGCACAGCGATAACATGATCTCTAGGCGACAAGAAGTGGGTCGGGGTTTGAGGCTTTCGGTTAACCAGCAGGGTGACAGAATGGATCACTCGGCGACGGTTCATGACATCAATGTTCTCACGGTGATCGCGAGCGAAAGCTATAAGGACTTCGTGGGCGGACTTCAAAAAGAAATTGCAGAGACCTTATCTTCACGACCCCGGCAGGCCACCGAGGCCTACTTTACCGGCAAGACCGTTAACACCAATGCAGGCCCTATTGAAATCACGCCTGCTATGGCGAAGCAGATCTACAGGTACCTCGTTAAAAATGACTACACGGACGACGCTGATCAAATCACTGACGACTATCACAAGGCAAAGGAAGCGGGTACGCTGGCTGAACTGCCAGATGAATTGAGGCCGCATGCCGATCAGGTATTTGAACTTATTGACAGCGTGTTCAGCGATGCACAGCTGCCTAAGGTTGACGATGGGCGAAAACCAAAAACTAATCCTCTTAACGCCAACTTTGAAAAAAAGGAGTTCCAGGAGCTCTGGTCCCGGATCAATCGGAAAGCCGTCTATCGCGTGGACTTCGACTCAGTTGAATTAGTTCGAAAATGTGTCAGCGCTCTCGATAGCCAGCTCCGCGTGACGCCGCTCCAATATACCGTTCAAGCAGGCATTCAGGCAGATGAGATGACTGACGACCAGTTAAAAGCTGGTGACGGTTTCGAGGTGACTACCACTTCCACTCAATACGGTGATTCGGTATTCTCCAGAGTCAAATATGACTTGGTTGGCAAGATCGCAGAAAGCTCTAAACTCACACGCCGATCAACCGCCGAAATCCTTTCGGGCTTACAGGCTGTTGTCTTTGCCCAGTTTCAGCAGAATCCGGAGCACTTCATAGCAGAGGCTATAAGACTTATAGCTGAGCAGAAGGCGACGATGATCATCGAGCGTCTGAGCTATGACGAGATCGACAATCACTACGATGTCGATATCTTCACTGCTAGTCAGACCGGTCAAGATTTTTCACGCGCAAGCGCAAAGTTAAAAAAGCACGTCTATGACTACGTTGTCACCGACTCAAACGTCGAAAAGCGGTTTGTGGCAGAGCTGGATACCAGTTCAGAAGTGGTTGTTTATGCGAAGCTTCCTCGCGGTTTTCTGATCCCAACGCCAGTTGGAGACTACAATCCTGACTGGGCAATCTCTTTTAAGAATGAGGGCGTGAAGCATATCTATTTTGTAGCTGAAACCAAGGGCTCGATGTCAACGATGAAGCTACGTGAGATCGAGAAGACCAAGATTGAGTGCGCCAGAAAGTTTTTTAAAGAAATTGGACGGAAGATCTCGCAAGATAAGGTGAAATATGAGGTGGTCGATAATTACTCTCGTCTTGTCGATATCATCAGATGAAAAAGATCTACTAAAAATTAATTGATTAAACTCCTCGCGTTTTACTCTTTAGGATCTTTGGCTCGTTTTGTATTGGCAAGTAGTAGCTGTGCTTTTGTAGCCGGTAGGTAAGGTGGATGAGCTGCACTTGAATTAAACAGCAAGTCGGCGGATTGAATCTTCAGCTGATTTGATCAGCCAACTGAGTTGATACGCTTTAATTGATAGGACTAAGATCATGAAATTTACCAACACCCCCAACCGCGAAGTGACCACCACGGATGGCGAGCGCCTGCATGTGTCGCGCTCGGTTGCGGTGGTGGCTCAGGTGTTTGTTTTCCATGTTGCCAGTCAAAGTTGGTTGATCTTGCTTGGCGAGCGCGGTCAAGGGGTAGACGATTTTCACGGTCAGTGGTGTTTTCCTTGTGGGTATCTGGACTGGGATGAGACGCTTTATGAAGCCCTGATTCGTGAGGTCTGGGAGGAAACTGGCTTAAGTCTGCCCAAGCTTAGAAACCATGAGCACACCCACCACTGGATCGATGCGGCGCTGGAACCTGAGGGCGGAGTCGCCCCGCGCAAGGTGTCAGCCGAACCCAGCAACAACCGCCAAAATGTCTCGGCCAGCTTTGCCTGCTGGCTCAGCTGGTATGGAGAGGAGCTGCCAACGCTTAGTCTTGATAACATGGAGATGGATGAGGCTACCGATGCCCGCTTCCTGTCTTTAGATGAGGCGCAAAAGCTGGGTCTCGCGTTTAACCACAATCAGGTGCTTCAAGAGCTGCTAACTCATGAGAAGCGGCGCTTTAGGCAGATTGAGGCTAGCGTAGGCATTTGACTGATTAGGTGAGCTAGACAAGGCGCAGGCGGCGAGCTGCAGTTTCACGCCCCAAAGCTCACCAAAACCCCCACAACCTTTACCAGACTCGAGGGTTTTAAGTTTTTTGATTGATTAAGCTTGAGAAAAACCACCCAATCGATCTTCATGAAACTCACCGCTCAAGACAATCCGGTTTTCACCCTGCCAAATGGCGACCCGATCCGCCATACCCGTCATATCGAGGTCATCGCGCAGATCTTTGTTTTTCATGAGCCGGATCAGCAGTGGTTCGTGCTGCTTGAGCAAGACAACCACACCGGTCAGATGAACTTTCCACACGGGGATCTGTGTTGGGATGAAACCCTGCACGAGGCCATGTACCGGGTACTGTGGCTCTCAAGCGGTCTGTACCCGCCCGCGCAGCGCATGGACCCGCGCAGCTCTCACTATCATGATTTTAGTTGCGATCAGCACGGCTGCCCCGATGTTTGGAACATCTGTAGCTCCCCCAGCCAGCCCGATCAAGTGATTAGCCTGAGTTACGGAAACCTCAGTCGCTGGAGCGCCGATCATCTGCCAGCACTCTCAAGTGGCAGCACGCCTGAGCGCCGTGCGCAGTGGGTGAAGCTGTGCCAAAGTAGCGATATGCCGCTGGTGCCGCTGCACGCCAACCTGCTTGAGCTGATCAACTTTCAAAAGTCAGTGATCTTTCACATGGCTGAGCACCCTGAGGATCATGTGGGCGACACCTCGGCTTGTTAGTTGTGCATGGTCCCTACCCTGCCAAATGCCTGCCCTATCTGCTCCCTCGCTAAAATCTGGCCATGAGCGCATCAGTTAAGTCAGTCCTGCCGCTGAGCTGGTTTGAGCGCTCAGCAAGCTGCGTGGCACGTGATTTGATCGGGTCGTATCTGTGTAGCGCTGAGCCCGGCGTGCGGCTCCTCATCACCGAAACCGAGAGCTACCCGGGTCCTCATGAGCAAGCGACTGCGCTGCACCTAACGCGGCGGCGTCACAGCGAGCAGATGAAAAGCCGCGGCGGAGTTTGGTACGTCTATCCGGTTTACGGAGTTCACCTGATGCTGAACCTGGTAACCGGAGCCGCAGGCGAGGCGCAGTCGGTGCTGATCCGCGCAGCTTTTGATCCAGCAGCTGAAGCTCATAAGCTATGTGCGGGCCCTGCCAAGCTCAGTAACTACTTAAGCGTCAGCAAGGGATTGAGTGGTCAGCCGATCACGCCTGAATCAGGCCTGTGGATTGAGCGCGGTGAGCTGATTGGTGATAAAAGCTTGAGCATCGGCAGTCGTATCGGTATCGACTATGCCGGAGCGGACGCGGCGCTGCCGCTGCGCTTTGGACTGAAAAACCACCCCTCGCTGTCTAAAAAGTTCACTTAAAGTGCGTAAGTTTTGAGTTTTGGTTTGGGCAAATCAGTGGGCATTTGACCCTAAGCTCTCTAAAAGCGCTTTAACCGCACTGTCACATAGGTGCTCTAAGGTTAGATCAAATTCCAACCTAGAGCGATCCCATGATCTTGCGATTGACCCCGATTGTTTTGAGCTTAAGCTTGTTGGCCGCTTGCGGCGGTGACTCAAGCAAACCAACCATAGAGCCTGCAGCCAAAAACTTTAACCGCAGCGCGGTGTTTGCCGCTTGCGAGCAGATCAGCGCCACCTGTGACACCGACACAGAAACCTCAGCTGAGATCGTCGATATCACCAAAGACGGCATGACCGCGGTGTATACCGACTCACCCAGAGGCGTGATCGGTTTCACTGACTTGAGCGACCTTGAAAATCCTAAAAAACTGGGTGTGCTGGACGTGGGCGGTGAGCCGACCTCGGTTGCGGTGGTGCAAGGGGCGGCAGGTGAGTACGCGCTTGTCGGGGTGAACACGTCACAGAGCTTCACGAGTCCTTCGGGTTTCCTCTTGGTGGTCAATATCGAGACTCAGCAAGAGGTGCAGCGCTTTGATCTGGCTGGTCAGCCGGACTCGGTGGCGGTCTCTCCAGACGGAAAGTATGCGGCGATCGCAATTGAAAACGAGCGTGACGAAGACTTGGGTGACGGTCAGATCGATATCAATCCGCAAGCGCCGGCTGGCTACTTGGTGACATTTGACTTGGGCGATGCAAACCCCGCTAACTGGACGCAAACTCAAGTCAGCATGACGGGACTTGCGGATATCGCGCCAAGCGACCCTGAGCCTGAGTACGTCGCAATCAACGAGCAAAATGTCGCGGTGGTGACCTTGCAAGAAAACAACCACTTAGTGCTGGTTGATCTGGCTACTAGCACCGTGACCGCTGACTTTAGCGCCGGTTTTGCAGACTTGGATCAAATCGACACGGATGAGGAAGGCGTGATCCGCTTCGATAGCAGCCTGTCCCAAGTCCCCCGCGAGCCAGACGGCGTGGCCTGGATCAACGACACATTGTTTGCCACCGCCGATGAGGGCGATCTAAACGGCGGTTCGCGCGGCTTTACTATCTATAACACCAGCGGAGCGGTGGTCTACACCAGCGGCAGCACGGTTGATCAAATTGCCGCAGCAGCAGGTCACTACCCTGAAGAGCGCTCTAAAAACAAAGGATCAGAGCCTGAGAACCTAACTGTCGCCACCTTCGATGGCACGCATTACTTGTTCTTAAACCTTGAGCGCGCCTCCTTAACGCTGGTATATGATCTGAGCGATCCTGCTGAGCCTAAACTGACCCAAGCGCTGCCTGCGCTGCTGGCACCTGAAGGAGTCAAAGCAGTGCCTGCGCGTAACCTGCTCGTTGTCGCAAGCGAAGCGGATGAGCGCGGAGTATCTCGCGCCGGGCTAAACCTGTATGTCTTTGGGGAAGGCGAGGCTCAGTATCCAAAGCTCGTCTCAGATGAGCGCGCTGACGGCACACCGATTGCATTTTCTGCGCTCTCAGCACTCACAGCTGATGGCAGCGAGGCGGGTTTTTACTTCACTACCGAGGACTCGGCTTTTACTTCAAACCGGATCTTACGGATCGATGCAAACCAAAGCCCGGCTCGTGTGGTGAGTGAGATCACCCTTAAAGACACCAACGACGTACTAGCTAGCACCGCGCTGTTCACTGGCCCGCAAAACCAGAATCCAGAGGTCGACAACAACTTTGACGCGGAGGATCGCGCAGCGCTGATCAACGCCGATAAAACCGTGAATCTCGATCCTGAAGGCTTAGCGGTCGCCAGTGACGGCGGGTTTTGGCTAGCTAACGAGGGCAGCGGCACGATCAACGATCCAGATCGCCCGATCGAGACGCTGAACTGGATCATCAAAACCAACTCAAGCGGCGTGATTGAGCGGGTGATCAGCTTGCCTGAAGAGGTGATTAGCCAGCAGATCCGCTTTGGCTTTGAGGGCGTGAGCGAGTCAGACGGCAAACTGGTGGTTGCTTTCCAGCGCGCTTGGCTGGGTCAAGCCAACCCCTGGATCGGCGTGTATGATCTGACCATAGGCACATGGAGCTTTACCGACTACCCTCTTGACGCTGCTACTTCACAAAACGGTGGCTGGGTTGGCTTGTCTGACATCGCGGCTTTAGGCGCTGGCCGCTTTGCCGTGATCGAGCGTGATAATCAGATGGGCTTTGATGCCAGCATTAAGCGGATCTATGAGTTTGATCTAAACGCCTCGCTGGTAGAAGGCAGTCTTAACAAAACCCTACGGGTTGATTTGCTGGATCAGCTTCGCTCGTTTGGAGGCCTCGTGGTTGAGAAGATCGAGGGACTGGCAGTAGATGCAGCTGGTCAGTTTAAGGTGCTCAGCGACAACGACGGCGTCGATGACAACTCCGGTGAGACGGTGTTCTTTACTGCCGAAGAGCAGTAGCGCCATGAGCCAAATGTCAGTGCGGTAGCCTGCGGCTAAACGTCAAAGCTGCTGCGCTGATTTAGGCCAAATTGAGCAATTAAAACCCTCCACATGGAGGGTTTTTTTGGGTTGGATTGGAGGTTTTGATTTGTGGAAGCCCTGAGAAACGACCTGTCACAGAGCTGTCATGGATCGACAGTAATATGGTGAAAATCGAGATCAAAGCGGTTTTTTAGTCAAGTGCTTCTTAAGGCTTTGCCTAAATACTCAATTGATCCGATCTTGATATAGAAACACTGATTAAGTTTTCAGCGACAAAACCTACAATCAGCTGAACCGATAACAATTCAATCCAACATAATTCGCATCAATAACTTGCCCCCGAAAGGGGGCTTTTTTTGAAGATTAATCTGAGTGGTTTAAGCGAAGTGATTTAACCGATCAGGCTGAGCTAGCCGTGGGTTAAAGAGCTTAGAATTGATCGGCGTTGATCAGGCCGCCACATCCATCGATGACACTGCCTCAGCTTCAAGCTTAAGCAAGTACGCTTTGTGAATCGCGACTTGTTTGGAGTCGTCGTCCTGCCAAGGGTGAAAGGCCGGATCAAAATACTCAAGGATCGCGGGCAGCAGCATCTTCGCCATGCCGCCGGTGCGAGTGAGCTCACGCAAACCCTTTAAGTAAACACTGGGACGGCCCAGCAGCCCGTCTGCTTTTAAAAACTCCTGAGAGTAGATCGCCGTGTAGGTGATCAGCTCGATGACAGCCGCAGGCATGGCCCTGACACGGGTGAGATAGTCCCCGCCGGTGACATTTTGCAGCAGGTCAAACGCCACTGCCTTGTGCTCAGTTTCCTCGATCCCGTGCCACAGCCACAGCGCACGCACGCTTGGGTCCAGACGGCTCAAGGTCTGCTCGGTCATGAGCCAGCGGCCAAGCACAGCGGTGATGTGCTCAAGCGCCGCAGTCGTTGCCAGTTGATCGACCGCCGACTTACGCGCTTGGATGCGCTTGATCATGTAGCGCGCAAGCTTGGTGCCACCTTTGACCGGCTGCTCGTAACCCTGAGTTTTTAAATACTTGTTGAAGTGGTCGTGCTCAAGTGAGTGCATGGCCTCTTGACCGATAAACCCGCGAATGTGCTGCTTTTGGCGCTCATCGGTGTAGTGCTCGCGAAACGCACGAACTGAGTCGACAAAAAACTGCTCGCCGTCGGGAAAGGTCAGCGACATAGCGTTCATGACGTGGGTGATCAGCGGGTTGTTGTCATACCAGTAGCGCGGCACGTCTTCAAAGGTGAAGTTTTTGCGCACCGGTTTGATCTGGATTGCCGCGGGCGTGTCGATGTGGCGCGCTTTAAAGCGTTTGGGCGTGAGTGATTTGAGTGACTTGAGTTGGTTGGCGATCATGTCCGGCTCCTCATAAGTGTTTAAGCTTGGCCACTTCTCATAACCAAAATGGCCACGGATTGACTACTGCTCTCAATTCATACTGGGTTAATCTATAGAAGTTGTCTTATGAGTGAGGGACAAGTTGACATGAGTATCGGCCAAGAGCGCTTAACCGGCGTGTTTCAAGGGATACCGGCGATCTACCTGCTGCTGTTTTGTCAGGCGGTAGAGCAGCTGGGCGTGGACCCTGATTTGATCACCGAGGGGATGGAGCTAAGTGACGATCAACTGCTCAAGCCCGGCGCCCGCATCAGCATGAGGCAGGGTTACATCGCCGCTCAGCGCGGCTCAGCGCTCGCCGGCAGTCTGGGTTTGGGTATGGTCTATGCCAAGACGCTAAAGCCCACCCTGCATGGGCCGGTCGGACTGCTCGCTATGACCAGTGAGAGCGTGGGCGCGGCACTGCACGCCTTAACTCGCTACTTAGCCCTGCGCGCGCCTTTTTTTAAATGCGAGGTCACCGAGACTGAGTCAGAGGCCAGATTTACCTTAGAGCCGCTCTTGTCGATGGATGCGCCGATCAAGACATTTTTGCTTGAGTCGGTGCTGGTGGCAGCGGCGAGTATGATCGATAGCTTGGTTGGCAGTGCGGCTGGCGCTGACAGCGCGGATGAGGCGCTAGGCGCTGAGCTGTCTAAGTTTAAGGTGTGCTTTGATCTACCCAAACCTGACTACTTCGAGCGCTTTGCAAGAGAGGTGAGTTTTGAGCTTGAGTACGGGGCGCCAGTTTCCCAGTTGGTGGTACCGCGCGCGCTGTTTGAGCGCGCGCCGCGTCTTAGCGATCCAGATGCGGCCAAGCTTGCCCGCCAGCAGTGTGAGCTTGAGTACATCGAGCTGTTTCCTGAGCACGAGACACTAGCCGATCAGATCGCTCGCCACTTAAGCCACTGCCAAAGCGGGGTGGCCTTGCCTGACTTAAGCGAGGTGGCGAAGCGCTTTCACTTATCGCCGCGCACCTTGAGGCGTCGCTTGAGTGAGCTGGATACCGGCTTTTCCACCTTAAGTGATCAGGAGCTGCTGAGCCGGGCGCAAAAGCTGCTGCGCCGTTCAAACTTGAGTGTGTCTGAGGTGGCCTATGAGCTGGGCTACCCCAACGTGAGTAACTTCTCCGCCAGCTTTAAGCGCTTGAGCGGAAAAACCCCCAAAGCTTACCGCGATGAGGTTGAGTAGAGTTTGAGTGTGGTTGCGTGAAACCCAGTAGCCTTTTGATCGTTATCGGGGTTTAGGCTTAAATTCTGGGTTGGATTTTGCTGCCGCCTGACAGCGCTTGGAGCAGTAAACCACCTGCTCCCAATCGCGCTCCCACTTTTTGCGCCAGCTAAAGGGTCGCTGGCACACCGGGCAGATCTTGCTGGGAAGCTTGAGTTTGCTGTGAGTCATGGGCTGAGCCTTAACTTCTGGCTTGCAGAGCCACAAAAATGCCCACTAGCCAAGCTTAGGCGAGTGGGTATGATTGTGGACATTTTACTGGTTTAACTAATCAAGCTGACTCGTCCATAAACGGGTAGTCGATGTAACCTGTCGCGTCGGTGGTGTAAAAGGTTTTGGGGTTAGGCTCGTTGAGCGCCGCGCCGGCTTTAAAGCGCTCGGGCAGATCGGGGTTAGCTATGTAGGGTACTCCGTAAGCGATGGCGTCTGCCTTGTCGTTTAGGATCGTATCGTTGCCTTCTTTACCGCCAAAGTCGCAGTTGAGTACCACGTTGCCGGTGTAGTGCTCAGTGAAAGCGGCAACCACGGCTTTTTGATGTTCTTGGCCCTCTGACCCTGCGATGTTGCTTCGGATCACGTGAAGATAGGCAAGATCATGATCACTTAGGGTTTTGGCTAACGTCTGCGACAAGCCCACTGGATCCTCGTCTTTCATGGAGTTAAACGCATTGATCGGGGATAAGCGCAGGCCGGTTTTGCCGCTGCCGATGGCTTGAGTGACGCCTTGGACGACTTCAAGCAAGAAGCGCATGCGGTTTTCTACGCTGCCGCCGTATTCGTCGGTGCGCTGGTTGGCACTGCTGCGCAAAAACTGATCAATCAAGTAGCCGTTTGCGCCGTGGATCTCGACCCCGTCAAAACCGGCCTCCATGGCATTTTTGGCGGCTTGTACATAGGCTTCAACTGCGCCCTTGATCTCATCTACGGTCATGGCACGAGGTACGGTGTACTCAAGGCGACCCATAGGGGTGTGAGCGTCTCCCTCGATACGTAGCGCACTTGATGAGATAGACTCCACTCCGTCGTTCAGCTCCGGGTGAGCGGCGCGGCCTGGGTGCCAGATCTGCATGAAGATCAAACCGCCCTCTGCATGGACGGATTCAGTGATATTTTTCCAAGCAGCGATTTGCTCTTCAGAGTAGATGCCAGGGTCAGTACCAAAAGCCGATGATTTGGGTGCCACCAAGGTGCACTCGGTGATCACAAGACCCGCGCCTGAGCGCTGGGTGTAGTAAGTGTTCATCATCTCGGTTGGTACGTGATCTTTGGTGTTGCGGCAGCGAGTCAGCGGCGCCAAAAACACGCGGTTACGCGCCGTATAGTCACCTAATTTTAACGGGTTGAACAGCGCTGCCACTTCGGGCTTGATCTGCTCGGCTGCTTCACTTGGAGTGGGGTGTGCGCTTGGGTAATCGGTGCTCATACTGGCTGTCCTGTTGATCATTTGATCTTTAAATCTAGGACACCCACTCTACGCGTGACACGTGGCAGCATCAGCCGCTTGGCTGTAGCAGATCCGTGAGAGCGTGTTAAGAGTTGAGCGCGTTTGTGCTGAGGGTGATCACCGCGATAGGCAAAACTGATCAGCGAGCCTGAGTTTAGTCAGATTAAGGTTGTTAAAGCTCAGACCAGCAGTGTCCATAGCATCCCCAAACCGCTCAAAGCCATGAACCCGCCCACCAGCCCAGTAAATCGCTCGCTGCTCATGCCAAGTACCCAGCCTTTAGAAACCCACGAGCCGACGCCAGCGCCCACCCCAAAGGCCAGCCCCAACCACACCCAAGTGTCTGCCTTTACAAAAACCGCGTAGGCGCCGATCTGCGCGACACCCATCACCAAACTACAGGCGGTTTTGGTGGCGATCATCGCCTCTTTGTTGACGTCGGTTTTCACGTACAGCGGGTTCAACACCGGCCCCACCGCGCCGATCAAGGTAGAGATCACTGAAACTACCAGCCCTGCGGGGGCAAATGCCCACCTTGGCAGGCGCTGACCGGTAGCACTTTCACCGCCCTTATAGGAGCTTGATACTGACTGACCCGACTCAGAGTTAGCAGGTCGATCAGCAGATCTAAGCTGTCTAGAGCGGACATTTGACCAAATAAGCTCAAACCCGTTGACCAGCAAAAAGATCGCCACCAAAACCTTTAGCGCGGTCTGTGAGCTACTGGCAAAAGCGAAACCGGCAATTAGCGCGCCCATACTTGCTGCCGGTGCATACCAGGCCACCACCCGCCAATCGATGAACCGCCAAAAGATCACGAGGCGCACCGGACGCGCCACCAGTGCGCCCAAGTTTAAGATCGGGGCGGCAAGGTTTGGCGCCAGCAGGCTAGCGACGGGCAGCGCCAGCATCGCGCCGCCGCCGCCAAACAGGGTGGAGGCAGCAAAGCTGATCGCGCCAAGCGCAAAGAACACCAAGATCAGTAGCTCAAAACTCATGAAACCCCATCAACTTGGCCAGATACGGATTGTTTGGCGTCCGCCGAAAACCAAGCGGGTTTGCCAATCAGGTTGCCAGATCAGTTTGCACCAAAACCTGAAAAACTGCCGCCAAGTTTTGGGTTTTTGCACCTAAGTTGGGTGTCCGCTGCACCGTCTTAAACCGTCAGTGTATCGGCTGCCAAGAGGGCTGCCGATCAGTTACTGGCAGTTCTGTGATAATCGTGACAGCCCGTTTCAAACAAGGTAGAGTCATAACAATTCAACACAAAAAAGTAACCTTCATGCACGGTATTCAGCGCGCTAAACCTGCTTCGGATCGGGCGTTAGATTCAGATCCTAAGCTAACTCAGTCCCTAAGTTCTCGCTATGCCCAGCTGCTTACCATGCTGGCTGCGCTCATGTCGGTCTTGCTGCCAAGTGCCGCGCAGGCAGCTGAATCAGCCTCGCCGGTGGTTGATCAGATTAACTCCATACTGGCGCCGGTTGCCGATGCGGTGAACGCGGTGGTTTTCTGGTCGCTGCCGGGCACTCAGATCGAGCTGATCGTGGTGTGGCTCGCAGTCGCCTCGTTTATCTTTACGATTTACTTTGGTTTTATCCAGTTTCGTAAGCTTAATTTATCGGTGCGGGTGATCAAGGGTCACTTCACTAAGCCAACCGATCCGGGTCAGTTAACCGCCTTTCAAGCGCTCTCAACAGCGTTGTCCGGTACCGTGGGGCTCGGCAACATCGCAGGGGTGGCGGTTGCGATCACCATCGGCGGTCCGGGTGCCATGATCTGGATGATCCTCATGGGGCTTATGGGCATGGCCACCAAGTTTGTTGAGTGTACTTTGGGTGTTAAGTACCGCGAGATCGACGAGCATGGACAAGTGTCCGGCGGTCCTATGTATTACCTGACCAAGGGCTTAAAAGAGCGCGGTTTCCCCGTGTTTGGCAAGATCATGGGACTAGCAGCCGGGGTCATGATTGTGCTGGCAGCGCTGGGCGCGGGCAACTTGTTTCAGGCGAACCAAGCCACCAGCCAGGTGATGAGTTTGTTCGGTTTGCAGGGGTCATCGATGCTGGGCGTGTCAGCGGCAGTGTGGATCGGCCTTGTGTTCGCACTCACTGTGTTTGCGGTGATCATCGGGGGGATCACCTCGATCGCCAAGGTGACCTCAAAACTGGTGCCATTTATGGGGATTGGTTACTTGCTCGCCGGTTTTTTGATCATCGCTATGAACATCACCTCCCTGCCAGCAGCGCTCGCCACCATCTTTGCCTCGGCCTTTAGTTTGGAGTCGGGGATTGGCGGGTTGATCGGCGCCATGGTGCAGGGTTTTCGCCGCGCCTCGTTTTCCTCTGAAGCTGGTTTTGGTACCGCCTCAATCGCACACAGTGCGGTCAAAACCAGTGAGCCGACCACCGAGGGGTTGGTGGCGCTGCTTGAACCTTTTATCGACACCGTGATCATCTGTACCACCACGGCGCTGGTCATCGTGATCACTGGCTCTTATCTGATCCCTGAGCTGCAAGGGGTCAACATGACCTCGCACGCCTTCGATGTGAACTTGCCTGGCTTTAGTGTGGTGTTGACCGTGGCGGTGGTGCTGTTTGCCTTTTCTACCATGATCAGCTGGAGTTACTACGGTGAGATTGGCTGGAAGTTCCTGTTTGGCGACTCAACCTTACTGCTTTACAAAATTCTTTTTTGCGGTATGTGCGTGATGGGAGCTGCGATCCAGCTCGATCAGGCGGTCGCTTTGTCCGACGCCGGTGTGTTTGCGCTCGCGTTTATCAACATATTGGGATTATACTTTTTGCTACCCATCGTCAAACGCGAGGTCGCGCAGTTTTTCAAGAAAGTGGAAAATGGCGACCTGAGCTGAGTTTCCCCGGACGTTACGTTCGCGGGATTGTGTGACTGTTTTACTTAACTGGCCCTAGTGGCCAGTTTTTTTGGTGTTGGTTTTACGATTAACCGCTTTGCGGAGCGAGCGTTTGAGAGATTGATCAACACGGAAGACACTTAAACTTTAAGGGTGAGCCTTGAGTAGTGGTGGTTGCGGCTTGGTAAGGGTTCTGGTTTTTGGTTGATCTGGACGTGGTGGTGAGGCCGGATCGGGTGGGCATTTGGTTAATCAGCCTGATTGAGTGAGCTGTCTGGTGCAGATTGAGGGGCGGGTTGCTTAGGGAGAACTCGCCATATCGCGGCGTTTACTTAACTTGTGTGCAAATCTTACAACGTACTTTTCGGGTAAACTCTGTAGCGCTTTACTGGCAAGGGCTGCGCCCACTTGGTAGGCTGTCCAGCTGTCTAAAAGTATAAGCGACTGCCATGAACCAAGCGATGACCCCCACAAGCTCTGCCCCTCTAAGCGATATCAGAACGCAGATCCGAGCACATTTGCTGGTGAGTGACGAGGCAGCGCTCAAGGAACTCATGGCAAGCGGTGCCCCAAGCGCACATGAGCGTGCGGCCATGGTGGAGCTGGCGACCAAGCTGATTAAGCAAGTGCGAGAGGGTTTTAAGCCGGGTCTCATGGATGCCTTTTTGGCTGAGTATGGGCTTGAGACCAACGAAGGCATCGCCCTCATGACCTTGGCTGAGAGTTTGCTGCGAGTGCCAGACGCCTCAACCGTCGATGAGCTGATCGAAGATAAGATCGTCTCGGGCCAGTGGCGCTCACACTTAGGGCGCTCCTCTTCAGCTTTGGTTAACTCATCTACCGTGGCGCTCTTGATCACCGGCCAACTGCTTGCCCCGCCCAAATCGGGCGGCACCGGCGCGATGCTGAAAAATATGTTTAAAAACCTAGGCGAGCCGGTGGTTCGTATGGGTGCGGGCAACGCCATGCGTGAGATGGGTCGCCAGTTTGTACTCGGCACCAACATCGATAAAGCGATGTCGCGGGCCAAGGCCCAGCAAGACAAAGGCTACACCTACTCCTACGATATGCTGGGTGAGGCGGCGCGTACGCACGGTGACGCCATGGATTACCTCGAATCCTACGAGCGGGCGATCGATGAGCTCGCCACCAGCGTCAAAAACGCTAAAAAGGGCGGCGGCTCAAACCAAAACCCTGACGCCCAAAAACAAGCGGGTTCGGTCAGAGACAACCCAGGTATCTCGGTTAAGTTATCTGCCCTGCACCCGCGCTATGAATTTGCTAAGCGCGAAGAAGTGCTGCCGGTGCTGGTGCAGCGCACGCTCAAGCTGGCGCTGATGGCGCGCGAAGCCAACCTGGGTTTCAACATCGATGCCGAGGAAGCGGATCGTCTGGACTTCTCGCTCGACATCATCGAGCAGGTGTTAAGCGATGAGCGTCTGGCCGGCTGGGAGGGCTTTGGTATCGTGGTTCAAGCCTTTAGTCAGCGCGCCCCCTATGTGCTGGATTGGCTCCACGCACTCAGCACCAAACTCTATCGCCGCATCATGGTGCGTCTGGTTAAAGGCGCTTACTGGGACACCGAGATCAAGCGCGCTCAGGTGATGGGCCTCTCCGGCTTTCCGGTTTACACCCAAAAGCACCACACCGACGTCTCCTATCTGTGTTGCGTGAAAAAACTACTGACGCTGACCGACCGGATTTACCCGCAGTTCGCCACCCACAACGCCAACACCATCGCAGCGGTGATCACCATGGCGGACTCGCTAGGTGTGTCCAAAGACGCGTTTGAGTTTCAGCGTCTTCACGGCATGGGCGAGGCCATGCACTATCTGGTACACCGCGAGCATGGCACACGCTGCCGCATCTATGCGCCGGTTGGCACCCACAAAGAGCTTTTAGCTTATCTGGTGCGCCGATTACTGGAAAACGGCGCGAACTCTTCTTTTGTGAACCAGCTCTTTGATGAGTCGGTGAGCGCCAGCGAGCTGTCCGCCGATCCCTTTGAGGAGATCGAGGCTCACGGTGCTCCCATCGGGGAGTCGACCGTGCTCGCCAAAAACATTTATGCGCCGACGCGCGGCAACTCGACCGGTTATGACTTAAGCGATCCGGTCACGGTCGATCAGCTCTTAAGTGAGCGCAGCCAGTTTGCCCAAACCCAGTGGCAGGCTGGTCCGCTGGTTGCTGGTAGGTCAAATGCCGCCGCTGGACACTCAAGCGATGCTTCAGGCTCAAAGCTCCAAGCCGAGTCTGATACTGATCTGAACAAAGAGCCCGTGACCAACCCAACCGATCCATCTGACACTGTGGGCTATGTGATTCAATCCAGCTCTCAGATCGTCACCGATGCGATCGGCGCAGCCGAAGCCGCCTTTGTAGACTGGTCACAAACCAGCCCTGAGCACCGCGCTGATCTGCTCGATAAAGCTGCCGATTTGTTTGAGACGCACACCGCTGAGTTTTTTGCGCTCGCCGCACGTGAAGCCGGTAAGACTCTGGCAGACGCGGTCGCTGAAGTTCGCGAGGCAGTCGATTTTGCGCGTTACTACGCTGAGCAGATCCGAGACTTTGATGAATCAACCGATTTCCCGCTCAACATAGAGGGCATGAACTTAAGCCCTCGCGGGGTGATCGTGTGTATCTCGCCGTGGAATTTTCCACTCGCGATCTTTGCTGGGCAGATATTTGCCGCGCTCGCTTCAGGCAACACCGTGGTCGCGAAACCCGCTGAGCAAACCCCACTGATTGCCCACAAAGCCGCGCAGCTCATGCTTGAGGCCGGTTTCCCAAGTGACGTGCTGCAGTTCGTGCCTGGCACGGGTAAAACCGTGGGGGCGGCGCTGAGCGCTGACTCGCGCGTGGCTGGGGTTTGCTTTACCGGCTCGCTTCCCACCGCTCGGGCGATTGAGCAGTCCATGGGCGAGCACATGGCGCCAAACGCGGCGCTGATTGCGGAGACTGGCGGGCTAAATGCCATGATCGTCGACTCTACCGCGCTGCCAGAGCAAGTGGTGCGTGACGTGGTCGCGAGTGCCTTTCAAAGTGCCGGTCAGCGCTGCAGTGCGCTGCGCATGCTCTACGTCCAAGAAGACATCTATAAGCACCTCTTAGCGATGCTGATTGGCGCCATGGATGAGCTCAAGCTCGGCGATCCGCTGGATCTATCGACCGACGTTGGGCCAGTGATCGACGCGGCGGCGCTTAAAAAGATTGAGGGCCATATCGATGAGTTTGATGAAAAGGGGCAACTGCTGAAGTCCCTTGAGGTGCCTAAAAGTGGACATTTTGCACGGCCGTCTTTGATCCGAGTTTCAGGGATCGAGGAGCTCGCCGAGGAGATCTTTGGGCCCGTGCTGCACATCGCGACCTTTAAAGCAGGCGCCGGGCCTAAGGTGATCGAGGCGATCAACGCCAAAGGATACGGCTTAACCTTTGGGCTGCACTCGCGCATGGAGAGCGCGCAGGGTTACGCCGCTCACCACATCCACGCGGGCAACGTGTACATCAACCGCAACCAGATCGGCGCGATCGTAGGCTCTCAGCCCTTTGGCGGCGAAGGTTTGTCTGGTACTGGCCCCAAAGCGGGCGGCCCGCTGTACTTAAAGCGCCTCATGTCGAGCGGTGACTCAGAATCGCACAGTTTGTCCGACTTAAGCTTGGGCGAGCAGCGCGAGGGGGCTAAAAGAATTAGCTCGGAGGCGCTCGCCAAAGCGATCGTCGATATCAAGCCTGAGCGTAAGCAAAAACCCAAGGCCAGTGTGCCGCTGAGTCTGGGCGACTTTTATGAAGCCTGTGGCTACCGCACTCCAAGCCTCATGAAGCAGGTGCGCTTGCTTCCAGGACCGACTGGTGAAACCAATCGCTGGAGTCTGCACCCGCGCGGTCTGATCCTGTGCCTCGGACCCGACGCCAAAAGCGCTTACCGTCAGGCGGCGCTGGCGCTCTCCACCAGTAACTCGGTGCTGATCGTCGCTCCAGACGCTTCAAGCCACCCTGCTTATAAACTGAGCGAAGGCTTGCCGCTGCAAGTGCTCGACGGTTGGCTAGAACCCGATGCGCTCAAGAACATGCAGGGCGTCGCGGCGGTCAGTTGTAACTCCTCGGGCGATCTACAGCAGGCGTATCGCCGTGCACTCGGCGCTCGCGATGGGGCGATCATCCCGCTGATTCATGAGGTCTCTCAGCCCGACCGCTATCAGGTAGAAAAACACCTGTGCGTTGACACCACGGCCGCTGGCGGTAACACCAGCCTAATCGCGCAAAGCTGATTTTGCTTGTGGTTATGACCGCCCGCTTGGGCGGTTTTTTTATGCAAAATGTCTTCCATAGACGCATCTGCTTTGGGTTTTAAGGTTTGGCTGGTCATGGTGGGCAACTCACGAAGGCGATCACTTATAAGCCTCGCAGATAAGTGCAGGCGAAAATTGGTCACCCCCGCAGTGCAGATGCTTCACTCACGACTACAAAGGCAAACCACACAGAGCTGCAAGGCAGGGCGCTTTGAGCTGCAAGGCGTACCACTTTGAGCTGCAAGGCGTACCCTTTTGAGCTGCAAGGCGTACCCAGCTTGCGCTAGTATTGATCCCAATCAAATCTTTAGATGACCCAAGCTATGAAGCACTCAGATATCTCAGCTCTACCTAACCGCCAGCACGCTACCCTATCAACTGGCGCGAACTCAGCTGCTGTCCAGACGTCACGTCCCAAAGCGGGAGCGCTGGTAAGCGCCCTGTGCGGAGCGTTGCTGCTGGCGGGTTGCTCGGGCAAACCGGAGACAGTACGTGCGCCGCAGGTGGCTGGCAGCCCGTTGCCACCATCGCAGTCATTTGACCCGAAAACCGATCCAGCGGACCCAGTTTATGAAGATCCGCGCGGCATGAGCAAAAGCTGGCGCGCCTATGCGGCCAAAGGTGATTTGTACTTTGATCGCAGCCTGACCCAGCAGGTGAGTCAGATTAATCAGCAGGCGATGAGCGCCAAGCTTGGCAAGGCGGATCGCGCTGAGCTTTCGCGCCTGATCGCGCGATTGGGTGAGCCGAGTCAGTATATTGGGGTGGGCGCGCTTAAGGGCGACTGGGTGTGCCGCGCCAGTGTGGTCAGCGCAAGTGGCCTAAAGCAAACACCGGATCAAGCCTGCGATATGTTCACCAGCCCCGGCGCACTGTACTTTGAGAAAACCAGCGGAGAGGCGCGCCGCGCTGGCTACCTGTTCCCAGATCGTGTGTCAGAGAACTTTGACAAATGGGTTTTCTTGGGCACCACCAGCACGGGGGATGCGCCGCAAACCCTTTACAGTGGCCTTGGCACTGGAGACACCAGCCGCGACTCGGTGGGCCTGTTCATGCTCAAGCCCAGCGGGCTGATCGCGGTGTTTGCGGGGGATGCTGGGAGTTATACGGTTTATGAGCTCAAGCGTTGATCAAACGAGTGACAGTAAAAAGGACAATAAAAAGTGAAAAAAATATCAGCAACTGCACTGAGTAAAGCACGTGGGATTACATCAAAGGAAGTCTATGCAGCGCTGACTGATCGCGGTTGGGTTGAGAAAACCGATGACGGCTGGGAGCTCACCGGTTTAGGTGAGAGTGTTGGCGGCGACCACAAGGAGTCAGCTAAGTTTGGTCGCTACATCGTCTGGCCGGAAGATTTGGATTTGGGCGTGGATAATCAGCAGCCAGTAGCCTCAAAACCCGCAGAGTCAAGCGGGTCGGTTAAGCCGACTGAGCTCTTAACTGCCTCGGCATTGGGCGAAGAGTTTGGCATCTCCGCCACCAAGGTCAACTACGTGCTGTCTGAGCTAGGCTGGGTCAAGAAAGGATTAAAGGGTTGGCTGGTCACGGATCAAGGCCTAAAACTTGGCGGAGTTCAAGCCGAGGTTTACTCATCAGGCGTGCCATACGTTCGCTGGCCGACAACTGTTATAAAGCTCAAATCTCTCAAAGAGAGTATCGGTCAGCTTAAGGGTGAGGAGCCAGCACCGGATTCGGATAAACCGGCAGCTGCTGAGGTAGTCGAGTTTCGCGATAAATTCCCAGCTGGATTTCGCACGACCGATGGACACATGGTTCGCTCTAAAGCTGAGATGTTGATTGATAATTGGCTGTATATGGCTGAGATCGTTCACGCTTATGAGCGTAAGCTTCCAATTGAAGAAGACGTCTACTGTGACTTCTATATACCAACCGGCAAGGTATATATCGAATACTGGGGTTATGAAAATGAGCCTAAGTACTTAGCACGCAAGCAACAGAAAAAAGAGATTTATGAAAAATACGGCTTTAACCTAATTGAGCTAAATGACAAAGAGGTTCAAAATCTTGACGATCATTTGCCTAAGTTTTTGCTCAGATTTGGCGTGCAGGCTTATTAGTATCGTGAAGGTTCATGTATCCACTAAATGTCAGCTCATTAAATCAACGAACCTCTTTTTTACTAGGCACTGGAGCGAAGAGATTAGTACGCCAATTTGGGACTTTAGCTGGAGATTTCAAGGAGCGATTCCTAATTACCTCCTTGGTGGGGTTTACGCGCTGCTTCGAGAAGAGGAGGTTGTCTATCTGGGTCTTGGCATCAGTAAAGGTGGCGGGATTTATAAAGATAGAGGTATTAGTCGCAGACTTCAGAGCCACGTATATAAAAGAGATGATACCCCGACCGGATATATCTTAAGACCTCATTGGAGGGATAAAGGCATAACTACTGTAGCGACACTTGGTTTTGATAAGGATCGATGCTATTTGGCTCCAGCACTTGAAAACTTTTTAATTGCCAGCCTTCGCCCTTCTTCAAATATGATGAATAAGTGAGCTAAAGAGAAAACTTCAGGCAATATGCGGGCTAGTGAGAGCTATGCCGATAGTGAATTTGCGGAGCTAATTCAATCTTGGCGAAAGCACGGCATAGAGATAAAGGTTTGTGACAAGACCAATCAAGGTTGGGAATTAACTTTGAAAGATATACCCACAAAAGAGAGTGGCTAGATAGACCTAAAGATACGCTCTCTATGATAAGCCATGAGTTTTTTATCAAATTTGTGATTGACTCCAATTTGAATTGCTTTGTTCTCATAAGGCATAAAGTGATTCAGCAGCGCTTTTGATTGAGACGACTTGAGTGTCTTGCTAAGCATGACCTCTGCTTGCTCATTTAGAGTGATAAAGCCCTGATCAAATGCTTTATCAAATAAAGAAGATAGGCAAAGCCCGTTGGCAGGGTTCAATCGGTTTTGGAAATCCAATGACCATGGTGCAATATGACTGGCGACTAAGAAGCCAGGCATATCTATTCCTGTGATACAGCACCTGTTTTCATAATTATCCAAAACCATCTGACGAAACAGACTTTGACCTATTCGAGCAGTGATGGTTGCTGATCGTTGGGTGACCAGTTCTTCAGGTGGCTTGGTTAAATTAGCGTAACTAAGTTGAGTGCTGATCTCGCCAAGTGAGGCATTTTCAAATTGGAGAAATATAGATTCTGATTGTGATTGAAACTCAACTGGGTGGTTAATATGCCAATCCCAGATTTGCCTGTCTTTGTTAGATACGTTGGGTAGACCCCTGCGACCAGATTCTATGATGACTGGGTCTAAACTGGCAAAGTTACACAGTTTCATCGATACCGAGCTAGGAGTTCGATTCATGATCCTAGCCAGCTCTATAATCTCAGGAGTGTTGCGATCAAGTCTCCCAAAGGGAATTAAGTGGTATAAATTAAGCGCCAGTATTTGCTCTTGCTCGCTCCAGATTTTAGCCATTGGCTGAACTCCAAATTCCTTTAGGTTACTTTAACCGCACCAATTAAATATCACACAAATAAAAAACCCCGCTTTCGCGGGGTTTCTTTTAACAAGACAACCTTACTTTTTGTCGTCTTCAACCTCAGTAAAGTCAGCATCAACCACCGAGTCATCGTCTGACTCAGGAGCTTGCTCGCCCTCGCCGCCCTGAGGAGCTTCCTGCGCATGAACCTTTTGCAGGATTGGCATCGCGATGTTTTGCAGTGCCTCAACCTTGGCCTTGATCTCGTCTGAGTCGTCTTGCTTGACCGCAGTTTCTACCGCATCGATCGCGTCAGAGACTTGCTGCTTCTCATCGTCCGAGATCTTATCCGCGTGCTCATCTAGTGTTTTGCGCATGCTGTGCGTCACGGCGTCGGCTTCGTTACGAGCGGCAGCCAGATCAGCGAACTTTTTGTCCTCTTCGGCATTTGCCTCGGCCTCAGCCACCATGCGATCGATCTCTTCATCCGACAAACCAGAGTCCGCCTTGATCTGGATGCTCTGCGCTTTACCGGTGCCTTTATCAGTCGCCGAGATATTCATGATCCCGTTCGCATCGATGTCAAATGTCACTTCGATCTGCGGCACGCCGCGTGGGGCTGGCGGGATCTCAGCCAGATTGAACTGACCTAGCATCTTGTTTTGCGCCGCTTGCTTACGCTCACCCTGATACACCTGGATCGTAACCGCAGGTTGGTTATCTTCAGCAGTTGAGAACACCTGTGACTTTTTAGTCGGGATCATGGTGTTTTTCTCGATCACTGGCGTCATCACACCGCCCATGGTCTCGATACCCAGAGTCAGCGGAGTCACGTCAAGTAGCAGTACGTCAGACTTATCACCTGAGAGTACCGCGCCCTGGATCGCAGCACCCATCGCAACTGCTTCGTCTGGGTTCACGTCTTTACGCGGCTCTTTACCAAAGAACTCCTGAACTTTTTGCTGTACCAGCGGCATACGCGATTGACCGCCGACCAAGATCACGTCCGAGATATCAGCGGCTTTGAGGCCAGCGTCCTCAAGCGCGATACGGCAAGGCTCGATCGTACGCTTAACCAGATCTTCAACCAACCCTTCAAGTTTAGAGCGGCTGATCGTGGTTACTAAGTGCTTGGGCCCTGTGGCGTCTGCAGTGATGTAGGGCAGATTCACCTCAGTGCTCTGGCTACCAGACAGCTCGATCTTGGCTTTCTCAGCAGCTTCCTTAAGACGCTGCATCGCCAGTGGGTCGCCTTTAAGATCGAAGTTGTTCTCGTCTTTAAAGGTTTTAACCAAGTACTCGATCAGTGCGTTATCGAAGTCTTCACCGCCCAGGAAGGTATCGCCGTTGGTGGCCAGTACTTCAAACTGCTGCTCACCGTCGACGTCGGCGATCTCGATGATCGACACGTCAAAGGTACCGCCGCCCAAGTCATAGACCGCGATGGTTGAGTCGCCTTTTTTGTCCATGCCGTAAGCTAGGGCTGCGGCTGTCGGCTCGTTGATGATCCGCTTAACATCCAGTCCTGCGATCCTGCCGGCGTCTTTAGTGGCTTGGCGCTGAGCATCGTTAAAGTAAGCAGGCACGGTCACAACTGCTTCGGTGACTTTTTCACCCAAGTAGTCTTCAGCGGTTTGCTTCATCTTTTTTAAGATCTCAGCAGAAACCTGAGGTGCGGCCATCTTTTTGCCGCCGGCTTCAACCCAAGCGTCGCCGTTTTCAGCTTTGACGATCTTGTAGGGCACCATGCCGATGTCTTTTTGCACGACTTTGTCTTCAAAGCGGCGACCGATCAGACGCTTGATGGCGAACAGGGTGTTTTTCGGGTTGGTGACCGCTTGACGCTTGGCACTTTGTCCGACCAGTGTCTCGCCGTCTTTGTAGGCGACGATCGAGGGGGTGGTGCGCGCGCCTTCTGCGTTTTCGATCACTTTAACTTTGTCGCCTTCCATCACGGCAACACATGAGTTGGTGGTTCCTAAATCAATACCAATAATCTTGGCCATTTTTAATCTCCAGTTAGTTTTGCTTACTTAATTAGTGCGGGCCAGTTGCCCGCGAACTTGCTAAAGCGTTGTGTGTTTGGGTCACTATCTATATGGGGGAGCGACTTCGGTTTTCAAGTGGGCGGTGTTTCGCCGGCTTAAACCAATTGAGCCAAATGCCAACGGATGTCCCATCCCGCCGCACTCAAGCTCAGCGCTCCGCTCTTACTGCCCGACCCGAACCATCGCGGGTCTAAGCAGACGCTCCTCTAAGCGATAGCCTTTTTGCAGCACCTGAGCAACTTTGCCCGCCTCTGCCTCAGGATCGACGCCGACCGCTTCATGAAAATCAGCGTTGAAGTCCTGCCCCACCGGATCGATCACCTCGATCTTGTGGCGCTCTAAAGTTGAGAGCATCGCTTTATAAGTGATGCGCACGCCGTCTAGCAGTGCGTCTGAGTCTTTAGAGTCGGCGGCTTCAGCGGCGGTGATGGCGCGCTCTAAGTTATCGACGATCTCAAGCAGATCGCGCGCTAAGCGCTCGTTGGCAAACTTGCGCGCGCTTGCGGTTTCACGCTCTACGCGCTTTTGAAAGTTGTACATATCAGCGTTGGCGCGGGCTTTGGTTTCAGTCAGCTGCTTTTCCAGCTCTTCAACTCGTGCGTAGTGATCAATCACCGGATCATGCTCGTCAGTTTGCTGATCTGGGTTTTCGCTAGGCTCAGTGCCCGCCTCAAAATCAGCGTCTTGGCTCATCTGCTCAAGCTCATCTAGCGGATTGGTGTCGGGTTTGGGGGTATTTGCATCGCTCACGGAGTGCTCCTTATTTGTGTTGCTTGTCTCTTAGGTGGGATCGATTGTGCGCTTTTCAAGGGCGCAGCTGTAAATTCATCTCAAATCCCCAAATTTAGTGGGGTTTCATATGATTTTGAGCGGGGAGTGAGCGCTATGCCTCAAGTTTTGACTGCGGGTGTTTTTCTGAGACCTCAAAAGAGATTGAGCTGAGAGATGGGCAAACAAAAGTGGTCAAACGCCGCCAAGTTAACTTGGCGATGACGGATCAAGCGCGGCGGTTTTTTACGCGTGAGGGCGGCCAGCAGTGACATTTGACTAAAGATTTGGCTTTGCGTCGTTATGTTAGCCGCGTCCTATCTGGGTGATTAAATTGAGGTACTATAAAGGCAAAATTGACGTCAGCTCAGGCTGATTTGCAGGAGTGAACATGCCACGCAAGCTATCGATCGCGCTGTATAAAGCGCAAAAATTTGTTGCCGTCTCGGCGGCTAAACTGCCAGCCCCGCTGCTCGGCGCGATGGGGCGTGCGCTGGATCCTAACCTCGCGAACGCTGACTCGCACATGCGTGTGCTGCTGGGCGCAAGCCGAGCATCTGGCCACAAACTGATCACGCCCAACGTTAAAAAATCACGTAAAAACTACGAGGCGATCTGTATCGGCTCGCGCGATGCAACGATCGAGATGCATGAAGTTGAGACGCTCACTTTGGATCACCCTGAAGTTAAGCGCGGGCTTAAGATGCGCCGCTATGTGCCCAACAAGCCAAGCGGTACAGATGCGATGCTGGTGTTTTTTCACGGCGGCGGCTTCGTGCTGGGATCGCTTGAAACCCACGATGAGTTTTGCAGACTGTTTGCGCGAGAATCGGGTATGCAGGTGCTGGCGCTGGATTATCGCTTAGCGCCTGAGCATGTGGCGCCTGCGGCGATCTTGGATTGTGAGCTGTGTTTGAGCTTTGCTTTCAAGTCGGCTGCACGCTTCGGGGTATCGACAGACCGCATCGCGGTGGGCGGGGACAGCGCCGGGGGCAACTTAGCTGCCGTAATCACCCAGCAAACACGCGGCAGTGACATCCAAAGCTGTGCTCAACTGCTCATCTACCCGACCGCCGATACGGTTAAGCCCTACCCCAGCCACGATCGTTGGGGCACCGGCTATACGCTGAGTTTTGAGGACATGTCGGTTTTTGAGTCGATCTACATGGGTAAAAACAACGCCTTGGATCTGACCGATCCACTCATAGCGCCGATTCGCGGCGATCTTAAAAAACTGCCGCCCGCCCTGGTGGTGATCGCTGAGATTGATGTGTTGAGCGACGAAGGCGTCGCCTATGCGCAGAAGCTTGAAAGTGCTGGCGTTAAGGCCCAGACCCAGCAGTGTTTTGGTCTGCCGCACGGCTTTATCCACATGATCGGTTTGCATGAGGGTTCGAAGCAGGCGTGCATCAAGATGGCCAAAAACTTCGCCAAGATGGTCTAAGCGCTTTAGTTTTTGAAACTTCAGCTGTCGTGTCGTTCTATCGCGCCAGCTGAACATAGGGCTTATCTTAGCGTTAGATTATGAGTTTCAAATGCGGCAACACTCAGCGAAGCTGTTTTCCGCTGTGCAGATCGATCAGGCGACTGGGTTTCTCAAACCCCAAGGTATTTCCCTCAAAGTAAGTCACTGCGCTACCAAATATGTCCATCGCCTCTTCTAAACTTCGCGCGGTGGGCTCGCCGCTTAAGTTGCAGCTGGTTGAGATGATCGGCGCTCCGAAAGCAGCAATCAGTTGAGAGATCTGCCAGTGAGGTGTGACCCTGAGCGCGACCGTCTCATGACTGCCCATGATCCACTGGGGTATGCTGTCAGGTGCGGGTTTCACCAGAAAACTGGTGGCACGGCTTTTTTGATTGAGCCAGCCACTTTTGAGTTTGGCCAAATCCGCGGAACTTAGGTGCTTAGTGCAGTGAGCAAAGCGCGCCGGCGTATCAGCAAGTAGGATCACGCCCTTGTCAGCGGGACGGTTTTTTACTTCCAAGAGTGCTTCAAACGCGCGCTGGCTAAACGGGTCGCAGCCGATCCCCCAGACACTTTCGGTTGGATAAACCAGCAGCTCTCCTCGCTTGAGGCTCCTTGCGGCTTGCTGCGGAGTAGTAAAAAGCCTCAATGCGTCCACCCGCTGCGCTGATAGCGCCCGGCTTGCTGAGTGATCTGCCCGCTGATCTCAAGCAACGTGAGCTGCTCTATGATCTGTGGAATTGGTTGAGAGAGCTGGTTCACCAATTCATCCAAGCTCATGGCTTGGCTACTGAGCGCCTCCAGTAATGGGGTATCCGCTGGGCCTTGCTGGGTGCGGCGCGGCTCACGTGCACTGTGATCGGATTTTGTTTGCATGAAGGGGTCAGCTTGAGCTCTCTCGTGCAACTGATTTGATGCAGCCCTGACTAATTGGTGTTCTGTGGAGCTTCCGGCGCTGGCAGAGTTTGCTCGCTGATCGGCAATCAGCACTTTGATCTGAGAACTCAGATCCTCAAGCACCTGCTCTGGCTGGTAGCATAGAGTAGCCCCGCCGCGGATCAGGTCATGACAGCCGACCGCTTTTTGGTTACCGATGAATCCGGGCACCGCAAAGACGCTGCGTCCGAACTCAGCTGCCATGCTGGCGGTGATGAGCGATCCGCTTCTTTGCGCTGCCTCTATCACTAGTGTGCCCATACTCATACCGCTGATGATCCGATTGCGTCTGGGAAAGTGGTGTTTGAGTGCTCGAGTCCCAGGCAGATACTCACTGATAACGGCGCCTCCTTGATCCAACACATCTTCAAGTAGTTTTTGATTGCTGGGTGGGTAGCACAGATCGACCCCGCAGCCCATCACCGCGACGGTTTGTGCGCCGCTGGTTTCTGGGGCTGCCTTGAGCGCTGCTGCGTGTGCGACTGCATCGATACCGGCAGCCAAGCCGCTCACGATGCTCAGGCCTGAGCGGCTGAGCATCTGCACAAACTGCTCGGTGGTGGCTCTGGCACTGGGAGTGGGAGATCGAGTGCCTACTACCGCTAAGTGCGGGTCAGCAAGCAGCGCTTGACGACCTCGCCCAAAGAGCACTGCGGGGGCGTCGTCGACTTCACAAAGCAAGGCAGGATAATCTGGGTCGCCGTGATAACTGACCCAAAAACGCTGATCCCTCAATTGTGAGAGCGTTTGCTCAAGCTGCTTGAGTGAGCTTTGGGGTTCAGACAGCCGCTTGATGTGGGTGCCGTGCACGCCTGCCCCCGACCATGCGCTGATCGGCTCTCGGAGCGCTGCTTCAGCAGAGCCAAAGGCGCCTGTCAGCTTGGCGTAGGCCGCGCTACTGGCTTGAACTAAGCACCACAAGATCAGTCTTGGATCAGACCCGCCAAACTGAGTTTGATCGATAAGCATGTGATCAGATCAAAAGGCCAGCGGAGAAAGCAGTTGATCCCCTGGACGAACGATCTCGTCTGCCTCAAGCACATAAGCGTAGCTGACTTTGTCAAAGGTCTTAAAGATCATCAGCATGCCGCTGCGCTCGCTCGGCAGCTCAACCAATTCACCTTGAGCACGTCGATCTAGGACGGTTGCGCCATCGCGGTAGATGGTAAAGACATCTCCGGCCTTAGCGCCATCGAGGCGACCCATATCGACGCTGACGACTGAGTTTGCTGTTGCAGATCCCAGTGAGCCCAGTACCTTAAGTACCTCTCCTGAGAGGTTGGCATTGGCGGCGTTTGGATAGAAAATTGGCTGATAAGCGTCGTCCAGATCGATAAAGACTCGGTCACCCTCGCGCACTTCTTCACGCATGGATTGGGTGATCTCAAGAGTGGTGATGTCTTTACCTGAGGTCGATACCGCTAACGCTTTACCAATCTGCTGAACTTCTTGCCCTAAGGTCTTGCCAGTGTCTGGATCGTAGTAAAAGTCTCCAGCACGGTAGATCCCGTAGTCTTCACCTAAGATAAGCTTGGCGCCGCGCGCGTAGACCGTGTTACCTGCTCCAGTGATGATGCTGCCGGATTTAGACGCCAGGATATAAGGCGTGCCCTTGAGGGCAACTGGATCAACCACTTGGGCGAAGTACAAGAAGGATTTGATGTCAGAGAGCGGGATCGCAGAGATCGCGCTCGATAGCGGCTCATAGCGTGCGATTGCAGCTTTTTGGCCGGTCATACGCGCTTCTAAACCCGCACAGCCTTCACCGTCATCGATACCAATCAAGCGCTCGCCAGCGATGATGCACAAAATCAGGCGATCCCCAGGATAAATCAGGTTGGGGTTTCTGATCTGTGGATTGGTGCGGTAAATCTCAGGCCAGCGCCATGGCTCGCTCAGGTATTGACCTGAGATATCCCAGAGTGTGTCGCCTTTTTGGACGACGTACACGTTGGGCGCTTCGACTTTGATCGCTGGAGGCGGGTTGTTTGCATGGGTGAGACCACTCAGCGTCAATCCGGTGACTAAAGTGGTGGCAGCTAAAAATCCTGTCTTGAAACAAACCGGTAAACTTGGGCGCATGGGCCATCCTTTTTAGAGGCTGTAGCCAGCAAAGAGACTTCACCAAACCACGGCAGTCGCTGTACTTGTGGGCATTTTTCTTAGGTTAATCTGAGTTACAATAATCCTTTAAGCGGCTCAAGTCCAGTCACTAACCGCTCGGTATCCTCTAAGGGTTTTTGACTGGCAAGACTAAGCAAAGCAAGGAGTTTTGTATGACGGTACGAGACATACTGACCTATCCAGACCCACGTCTGCGCACCTTGGCCAAACCGGTCGAGCAAGTTGACGACACGATCAAAATCTTGATCGAGGATATGATCGAGACCATGTACGCCGCCGACGGTATCGGCCTTGCGGCAAGCCAAGTCGATGAGCACCTGCAGCTAGTGGTCATGGATTTAAGTAAAGAGCGCGATGCGCCAAGGGTGTTTATCAACCCTAAGATCACGGTGCTTGATGAGGAAAAACTTCCCTACGAGGAGGGTTGCTTGTCGGTACCGGGGATTTACGATGAGGTTGAGCGCCCGCGCGAGATCAAGATTGAGGCGCTGGATCGGGAGGGCAACCCCTTTACCGAGATCGCCTCCGGATTGCTTGCGGTGTGTATCCAGCACGAGATGGACCACCTAAACGGTAAGCTGTTTGTGGATTACCTATCTAAGCTCAAGCAAGACCGTGCCCGCACCAAGGTCACCAAGCTGGTGAAAGCGCAAAAAGCTTAAGCAAAATGCCCACGCGGCTTAACCCCTCGCTAGCCACCGAATCCGGTGGCATTTTTATGGGTAAAAACACTGGGCTTAGCTTCGCCGCTTTGTAAGCTTGTGTTAAGATGCGCGCAGCGTTTGAGGTCGCTCAGATCACGGTCTGAGATGAAATGGGAAGCCGGTGCAAAACCGGCGCTGCCCCTGCAACGGTCAAGTGAAAACTTAAGCCCGACACCAGCCTCAAATTCACTCACTAAACTGGCGCAGCGGGCGCGTGGTTTCGGAAAAAAATCCCTCTCATGAAAAAAACTGTCCTGTTTGCAGCGATCTGCGCTGCTTCGTTTTCCTCTGTCTCAAGTTTCGCAGCCGAATCGGCTACCGATAAAAAACCCATCGCGCTAGATGAAATCGTGATCAGCGGATCAGCCGGTTCTGCGGTCATGCCCGATCCGATCATCGAGACTTACGTGATCGGCGAGCGTGAGTTAAGCCAAGTGATTGGCGGCACGATCTTTGATGCGCTGCGGTTTGCCCCTGGTATCGACGTCAACCAAAACGGTGGGATCGGCCAAAACTCAAGTATCTTCATCCGTGGCAACCGCTCCGAATCGACCTTGGTGTTGGTCGATGGCATGCGCTACGGCCAGATCAGCTCCGGCAGCGCGCAGCTGGGTTTTATCCCAGTGGATACGATTGATCGGATTGAGGTTTACTACGGTGCAGCGGCTGCGGCGCGCTATGGCTCAGACGCCACCGGCGGGGTGATCCAAGTGTTCACCAAGACCGCCAACAAACCCGGTTTTTCAGGCGACCTGCGAGGCAGTTTCGGCTCAGGCGATACCTTTAGCAGTAGCGTGAGCGGGGGCTACCAGTCTGACGCTTTTGACATAAATGTCACCGGCGGCACCCTGCGCGACGAGGGCATCAGCTCAGTGGTCGATGAAAACAACTTCCGGTTTGAGTCCGACAAAGACGGTTATAAAAGCGACTTTGCTTCGCTTGCTTTGCGCGGGCGGTTGAGCGATAAATCCATGCTGCGCTTCAGCGGTGTCGCTGCCAGTTCAAACGCCGAATACGACTCCGGCGATCCAGCGCAGGGCACCAACGTCGACCTGCTCAACCAATCGGGTAACCTTGAATTTACTCACCGGGAAGCGGGCTACTTGCTCAGCGCCTCTCACGGCATAAGCGTCGATAAAGCGATCAACAACACGCTTTTCCCCTCGGATTTTAAAACCCGTCAGGATTTGTCGAAGCTCTACCTGCATAAGGACACGGACCTTGCGCTTTTAAGCATAGGGGTCGAGCGCTTAAAGCAGGACCTCGTGTCGACATCAAACGGGATTGATCGCGACCGCACTCTAAACAGCGCGGTGCTGGGCGCACTGCATGAAGGCACGGGGTTTGAGGCCAGCATCACTGGACGCTTAGATCATGTTGAGGGCGGCGATACCAAACAAAACGGCTCAGTAGGCGCCGCTGTGTATCTGACTCCAGAGATCAAGACCGGTGTTCAAGCGGCACGAAGCTACCGCCTGCCGACATTTAACGATTTGTTTTTCCCTTTTGGCGCTAACCCCGATCTAAAGGCTGAGCAGTCGCGCTACTACGAGGTGTTCGGTGAGTACGCCGCGGGCAACCAAAGCCTGCGCTTGTCGGGCTACCGCACCGAGGTTGACGATTTTATCTTGCTGGATCAAAGCTTTATACCGCAAAACATCGCAAATGCCCGCCTGCTTGGGGCCAGTATCAGCGGTAAAGCGGCGCTTGGCTGGGCAGATCTGGGCGCAGGCTACGACTACCTAGACGCCACTGACACCGAAACAGGGCAGGATTTACCCTACCGCTCTAACCATAAAGCCAACGCCTCAATCGGCGCGGGCGGCGCGGGCGGCTACGGACTGCTTCAGGCCAAGTGGACTGACCACCGCCCCTCTTCAAACCGCGTGGATCTTGACTCCTACTGGTTGGTTGACGCCAGTTTCCGCCAAAGCTTAAGCGACTGGGCGGCGGTGACCTACCGCATCGACAACTTACTCGATGAGGACTATCAGCTGGTAGACGGCTTTGGCACGTCCGGGATTGAGGCAAGTCTCGCGCTCGATTTGAACTGGTAAGTTTTTACCCAGGCTTAAAGCCAAGTCATAAAATGCCCCACATAAAAAACCCCGCGTGATGCGGGGTTTTTTATGGCGCTGAGCTTAGGCGTAAACCGACTCTTTACCAAAGTGCTTGGTTAGCAAGTAGTAAACCACCACGCGATACTTGGTTGGCTTGCTGCGGCCGTATTTGTCGATCACCGCTTGGATCGCCCCGTCCAGATCTTCAGACTCAGAGACACCCAGTTTTTTGATCAGGAAGCTGTTTTTGACGGTGTCGAGCTCTTTTTGATCACTGCCAGCGACGGTGGCTGAGTCGCGGTTGTAGATCGAGGGACCCAGACCTTTGGCGACGGCGTGGAGTAAGTCAGCGTCGACAGACTCCCCGATCGCCTCTAGATCTGCGGTGTACTTAACTTTTAATTCGTCCAATTGGCTCATCGTTTTTCCTTTAATTACTTTTTAGGTTAGCTAACAGTTGCCCATCAAACATAGCACCAGATGGGTTGGCTGACAAACCTGAAAGTTGGACGTTTAGAGCCAATCAGTACTCAAACAATTAACCGGCCGGAGCGGCCTCAGCGGGAGCCTCTGCTGGAGCGGCCTCAGCAGTGGTATCGACTACCGCCACTTCAGACGCTGGATCGGCTGCAGTTTCTCCGCCAGCGCCTGCTTCAGCAGCTGTCTCGGCAGCCTCACCGACTGGCTCATCGACAGGAATCACGCCGGTTGCCTCTTGAGCGTACTCAGCTGCTCGCGCGCGAAGATCGGCGTCAATTTGCTCCTGCCCCTCAACCACATAGGGTTCAGCTACCGGACGAAAGTAGCCAGAGAGGCCGATCAGCGCGGCAATGGCGATGAAAAAGCCCAGTCCACACAGCGTGATCAAAAGTTCTTTTTTGGGTGAGTTGTTGCTTGCATCTGCCATGAATTGAGCCTTGTTAAATAGTAAAATGCCACCGGGGCATGCAAGCGGATTTTAGCAAACTTTGGCCTGAGTGACAGCGCGAGTTTGCAGTGGTCTGATGCGGCTCACCGCCGAGAAACCCTATCAGCAAGTCTAAAGCCAATCACCCGCTAGTCTATGCTAGTCGCAGATTAGAGTTGAGATTAGTCTCTATCGGCAATCCGAGCGATATACTATAAAGCACCACTCATACAGGATGTAGAGACAGACATATGGCAAAGGTAAATCGGCGGACATTTTTGGCGGGCTCGCTCGCAAGCGGCCTTGCAATCAACACGCAAGCTCAGGCGGGCTTGTTTTCTAAGTCGTACCGCTCGCGTACTAAAGCGCTGGTGCTGGGTTCGGGGTTTGGCGGCTCGGTAGCCGCTTTGCGCTTAACTGAAGCGGGTATCGATACCGTCATGATCGAGCGCGGCAAGTTCTGGAAATACAGCGGTGAGGATACCTACCCTAAAGTCAGCAATATTTTTGGAGAGCTGAGTGACAGCGCCCTGTGGCGAGAGCCCAGCAAGTGGCTGGGCGGCTCGGTGGGCATGATCCAGTATATAGTCAACAATGGCATCAATATCGGGGTGGGTGCTTGCCTTGGTGGTGGCTCGCTGGTCTATGGCGGGGTGCTCTTGCAACCGCGCCGCGAGATCTTTGAGACGGCACTCAGTGGATTGAACTACACCCAGATGGACCGCGAGTACTACCCAAGGGTGCTCGCGCGCATCAGCGGGGGCCCCATACCGGACGACATACTGGGTTCCCCTAATTACGCAGGCATGCGCGATTACATACGGGTGGCCGAGGCAGCAGGTCATGAGATTGTGCGCTCAGAGGTCGGCTTTGACTGGAACATCATCCGTGAGGAGATACAAGGCAAGCGCGCGCCAGCCGCCTCGATTGGTGAGTATGTGTTTGGCTGCAACAGCGGCGCCAAAAATTCGCTCGATCGCAACTATATAAAAGACGCCGCTCGCACCGGGAAGCTCAAGATTCACGTCCTGCACAACGTACAGCACATCGTTAAAAAGCGCACTGGCGGCTATGAGATCTTCTGCGACTTGCTCTCCAAGCAGGGCTCGATCATTGGTGAGCATGTTATAGAGTGTGAGTACCTGTTCATGGGCGCAGGTTCCGTCAACACCACGCGCTTGCTCTTGAAGTCTCAGGCAAATGGCGACTTGCCCGGCATCACTTCTGATTTGGGCGATAAGTGGGCCACTAACGGCGATCTTATCTATGCCAGATACGGCCTCGGCGAGGTCAACGGTGAGTATCAGGCGGGGCCTGCCTGTATCGCCTCTTTTGATACCAACAATCCGATCAAGCCCACCGGCTTCATGCATTCGCCAGGCCCTGTTGGCAAATCAACCCAACTGCAGATGGGTATGCTCGTGCCTGAAGTCACCAGTAAAGCGACCTATAACCGCTTTTTAGACAAGATGAGTCTGAACTGGGATAAGTCGCTCGACACCCGCTCCACCGAGGCTTTAGATAGCACGACTCAGGACATGATAGATGCCGGCGGCGGCAAATTCTCATCCATCCCGGCATTTGGCACTTGGCACCCACTGGGCGGCGCGGCCATGGGCTCTACATGTGACTACAGCGGCCGCGTTTATGGTATCGATAATCTGTTTATCGTCGATGGTGCTGCGATACCCGGCGCGGTTGGTGCGGCTAACCCCTCGCTCACGATCGCGGCTAACGCCGAGCGCATGATGGAGCAGATCATACCTACCTTAAGTTGATCGCACAGCAGCAAATGCAACGGTGCTTAGTATTGATGCATAAAAAAACCGGCCACTCTGGTGGCCGGTTTTTTTGGTTTTAAGTTTGAGCAGGTGCTTAGCTTTAGCTCGATCAAATGAGCTCAACCAATCGGCGCTAAGCCAACAAGTTTGAGCGCTTAGTATCGATATCGAGGACGACCACGGCGCAAGTAGCTTGCCACCAAGATAACCAGACAGATCGCGAGCAGCGGCCAGAAACCAAGGCGCATGAACGGGGTCTCACCCACCATACCAGGGACGCTGACTGGTAGCACACCGCGCTTAAACTGAGGGGCGCGATCAGTGATCTCCCCACTCGGTGCAATCAAGGCGGTCACGCCCGTGTTGGTGGCACGCACAAACCAGCGACCGGTTTCCCGCGCGCGCATCTGCACCATCTGTAAGTGCTGCAGCGGCCCAGCTGAGGTGCCGAACCAAGCATCGTTTGAGATGGTGAGCATAAAGTCGGTGTTTTTGGCGTTGTTTGCGGTGGTGGCAGGATAAGCGGCCTCATAACACAGAGCGCTGCCCATGAGCCTGCCTTGCACCGAGAGTGGCCGCTGATCTTTTGCGCCAGCTGAAAAGCTAAGCAGCTCAGAGCCCTCCGATACGCCGGGGATCACCCAGTCGAGCCAGCCGCCAAGCGGAACATATTCGCCAAAGGGCACCAGGTTCTGTTTTCGATACAGATCGGAGGTGTATTGCTGCCCAACCTCGGTTGGCAGAGGATTGGCCGGATCAAAGGCGATGATTGAGTTGTAGTAGCGTGCATCGGGACCGATACCAGCTGAGTAGTCGGCATAGGGTACGCCGGTTACCCAGGTGGTGCCTGTGTCTTCAGCGGTGCGAGCGACTGGACCCATGAAGTCAGCTACCTGAGTTTGGAACAGCGGGATCGCTGACTCTGGCCAGATTACCGCGTCATAGTTGCCCCAAAGCGGCTCACTTAACTGGTAGTAGATCCTTAAAGTCTCGACTTGAAAACTCTCAAGCCACTTAAGATCTTGCGGGATATTGCCTTGAACCAGCGCCGCTTTGAGCGGCGGCTTGCCGTTAGTTTCGGTAAAGCTGATTTGGTTGACCCCTGCGCTGACCCCGATCGTAACCAAGATCACCGCGAGCATGAGCAGACGGCGGCGGGTAAAAAGCAGCTCCCAGAGTGCCGCACAAATCAGCACCAGCACGAAGCTCACTCCCAGCACGCTGAACACGGGCGCCAGACCCGCCACCGCTGAATCAGTGAGTGCGTAGCCGGCAAAGAGCCAAGGAAAACCGGTTAACAACCAAGTTTTGGCCCACTCCTGGATCACCCAGATGGCGGCAAAACTAAAGACATTTAGTCCTAAGTTTTTCACGGTTTTAAAGGCAAAAGCGTGAAACAGGCTCATGACCAGCGCGCACAGAAACACCAGCAACACCGCAAGTGCCGCAGGCGTGCCGCCAAAGTCGTGGATCGAGGTGTAGATCCAAAAACTGCCGGTGAACCAAAGCCCGGTGCCGTAGCAAAGGCCGATCCAAAAAGGGTGGTCAGTTTGGCGCACCAGACCATACACGCCGCCTAAGGAGATCACCGCGATCCATAGCTGGTTATAGGGCGCAAGCGATAAGCAAAAGATCGCACCCAGTACAAAAGCAATCAGTCCGCAGATCCAGCCACTCAAACCTAAGCGGTTGCGGTAAGCAGATTTTAGGCTGGGGATGTAGGAGGTGAAGCGATGATCAGGACTCATGGCGAGGTCTCAAGATGTTGACTCAGGTGTGGGCTTAGGCGTTGACTAAAGCTAGCTGCATGGCATCATAGCACCATGACTCAAAACCCCACCAGCAGCGCCGCTGTGCTGTTAGACACCACCGGACTGATTTGCCCTGAGCCGATCATGCTGCTGCACCGCGCGATCCGTAAGCTTGCGAGCGGTGAACAGGTGCGTCTGGTGGCCACCGACCCCTCAACCCAGCGTGACGTGCCCAAGTTTTGCACGCACTTGGGTCATACCTTGATCGAGGCTGAGCGCACTGAAACCAGCGGAGATGAGGCGTTTTATTTTGTGATTGAAAAGGGCTAATTTTGCTGTCATGGTCAAGCTAAGCCGTCTCGGCAAGATCAATCTGAGTGCCATTCATGAACGCAAACGCCCCTAGCCAGACCGATACCGCTCCACTCGCTGACGCCAAACACAAGCCAACGACTCAAGCAGGTATCGTGCACGAGCGGCGGCAGTACCAGATTCAAGGCCGCACGATGACGCTTGACGTGTATCGTCCAGACAACCAAAAGCTAGTACCTGGGATCTTGTACCTGCACGATATCTTTGGTTTGCTTGAGGTGTGTCACACCGACGCGCGCGAGCTGGCAAGTTTGGGTTATGCGGTGTACTTGCCGGATCTGTTTAGTGGGCAGGCCATACGCTACTGTATCCGCTCGGTGGTGATCAGCAGCGCGCGCAACAACGCCGCAGACAGCCCGCTGCTAGCTGAAGTCTTTGAGCTGCTCGACCAACTAAAAGCCGAAACCTACTGCAACGGCCGCCTGGGCATGCTGGGTCAGTGCTTAAGCGGCGGTTTTGTGATCCAAAGCGCACTTCGTAAGGAAGTCGATGCGCCGGTTATTTATCACCACTCCTTTGGGCAGCAGGGCGCCGGCATACCGCTGGTTGAGGAGAGCAACTTATCGGGTATAGAGTCGGTCCAGGGCCACTGGAGCAGTCTGCCCGACCCTTTTTGTCCCGCCAAGCGCCGCGACAAACTCAAATCCTTGCTTGGCGATCGCCTCGATGATCACACCTACCCGATCCCGCACGGCTTTCGCACCAGCTCTCGCTCCACCGACTCAGCTAAGCTTGCTTGGAAGCGCACGCTTGAGTATTTTGATGAGCAGCTAAAGCCTGCCTCTTAGTCAAATGCCTACGGTAGCCGCCAAAGACTCTATGTATGGTGGCCGCCCTTTTTTAAGTCTGTAAGGGGCACTCATGACCACGACACAGTTGCCGATCTATGTGGTGGAGGCATTTTCCTCTGGCTCCTTTGGCGGCAACCCCGCTGCGGTGGTGCCACTTGAGCGCTGGCTCAGCGATGCGCTCATGCAGTCGATCGCCGCGCAAAACAACTTATCTGAAACTGCCTTTTTCGTCGCGACTGATGCTGGTTTTCACATCCGCTGGTTTACCCCGACGCGCGAGGTGAGCCTGTGCGGGCACGCGACCCTAGCAAGCGCTTACGTCTTGTTTGAGCACTTGGGGTTTGAGGGCGAGCGGATCAGTTTTGAGTCGCTCTCGGGCGAGCTGTCAGTGACACGGCTTTTAACTTTGGGCGCTGAGCAGGCTGGGACTGATTTGCCTCTTCTTGCGCTAAACTTCCCCGCGCAGATGCCGGCCAGCTGCGCTGCTCCTGTCGGCCTCGCGCAAGCGCTGGGTTTAGTTAGTGAGTCGAGCGTGCTTGAGTGCTTTAAGGGGGAGGACTTGGTGGTGGTGTTTGAAAGCGCGGCTGATCTCGCCGCGTTGAGTCCTAACTTTGCTGAGCTTAAGGCGCTTGATGTGCGCGCCGTGATCGTCACCGCGGCAGGCTCACCTGAAACTTATGACTTTGTCGCACGCGTGTTTGCTCCCAGTGTCGGTATCGATGAAGATCCGGTCACTGGTTCGGCCTACACCAAACTGGCTCCGATTTGGGCGGCCAAGCTGGGTAAAACCAAATTGTCCGCGCGACAGTTATCGGCGCGCGGTGGGGACGTGTTTTGCGAGTTGATCGGGGATCGGGTGCAGATCGCAGGGAGCTGTATGAGCTACCTCAAGGGTGAGATCGAGGTTAGTGAGCCGTGAATGGGTTAAGGCTTATGGGTGGATAGTCTTATCTACTGAAACCTGCGAGTGCACCAAGTGCGTAGCTGTCGGCAGTTTTACCCCAAGACCTCTTAATCAAGGCCTCTAAAACAAGACCTCTCGTCAAAGACACGCTAGGTCTGAGTGTTACCTGATCCAGAAGCTTCTTACTGAACCACCAATCAACCGGCATAGAGCCCACACGGCTTTTGACAGCCAGACTCGATAGGGTATTAACACACTCTAAAAAAAGCCGAGACGACTATGAGCTTATTTATGCCCACCCAATTGATCAGCAATCACCTAGATAAGGTTTATCAAGTGACCCAGCGCGATATCGGGCAGCTTGCCTCGGCCAAGTCGCTTGCTGAACAAGCCAAAAAGCACTCCGACAACTTGGATGAGCAAATCGACTGGCTCATCAAGACCGAGGGTCGTAAAGCAGGCGTATCGGGTTTTATCTCTGGGTTCAGCGGCGTTTCGCTCTCAGTTGTCACGCTGCCCGCTAACTTTGCTAGCGTCACCTACCTGCAGATGCGTCTGGCGGCAGCGATCGCTCACTTAAAAGGCGTGGATCTAGACGACAAGGCGACATGCGATAGCCTATGCAATCTGGTGGCGGGAACTTCGGTCGATGTCCCGCGCGGCGGCGCAGTGCAGGCTGGTAAATTGATCACCTCACGCTTGCTTGGTGCGGTGCCTAAAAAAGCCCTCAAAAAAGTAAACGATAAAGCGGGCAAAAAAGTGCTGCAAAAAGGAAAAGCGGAAGCCAAAGGGGAAAATGCCCTTGATGCCACCAGCAGCGCCGCTTCAGACTCAGCGGCTGAGCTAAGCTTGAAAAAACCCGCTAAGAAAACCCGCGCCCAGAAAAAGGCCGATAAAAAAGAGGCTAAAGTTCAAGCTAAGGCCGACAAAAAACAAGCCAAGCAAGAGCAAAAGACTGGCCTGCTCGACATCACGCGTCTGGTCCCACTGGTGGGCGGGGCAGTAGGCGCTGTGCTCGATGCTAAAAGCACCCAAAAAGTAGGTGCAAAAGTTCGCAACAAGTTAGCTGATGCCCCAAGAGGCTGGGCGGTGCCAGTCGAACAAAACTGATCGTTTGCCAGTATGCCGCTCATAAATTGGGCGGCTTTGAGTGCTCAATTGATTTGAGCGCGATCCCAAAACCAGCTAATCGGCTGGTTTTTTGATGTTAAATCTCATGCAAGCTCAGGTTAAGAGAGCGCATCAGCCGCGCCCCATGTTCACCTGCGCAGCCCAAGGATTCATGCTAAAGCGTAGCAGTACCAGGCTGAACTTGGGCAGATCTTGGCGTCGCTAAAGTTAAGTCACTCAGCGCAAGCGGCTGATTGTGCGTGTCGGCGAGGTTGAGGCCAGCTAGCGGCGGGATTTTGCCGGGCAGCTTAAAGTTTAGTCCGCCAAGTAGTACTGCACCGTCGACACCACGCGCACCTTTTTGATGTGCGGGTTGTTCTGGTCACGATCCTCAATGCTGAACTGACCCTGAGAGGCAGTTTTGATCTTGCCTAAGCGCGAGTCTGAGTCGGCGGCGAACTTGCCTGCGACTTCGCGCGCGTTTTGGGTGGACTCCTCGATCATGGCCGGTTTTATGTCAGATAAGCCGGTGTAGAGATAATCAGGTTTTGAGTCATAGTCACCGGAGAGCACGATCCCCTGTTTGCCGATCTCGGAGAGCTCACTCATGACCGCGCGCACGGCCTTGATGTCTTTTGAATACACGGTCACGCTTTGGTTTGCTGCATAGCGAAACTCAGCCCCTGCGCCGCTTTGGTAGGCCTGCGCGAAGCGGTCGGTGATCTCCGGCGCTGACACGCTCACGTCGGTTGCGGCCACGCCCTTGGTGGTTAAAAACTGCTTGATCGTGGCGGTGTTGGTCTCGATCGAGCGGTACAGCGCCTCTATGTCGTTGCCCGCGACGGTGAACTTGATCGGCCAGATCACGATATCGGCGGGGACTTCACGCTCCGATAACCCCTTTGCGGTGACGGTGCGCTCGAGTTGCTTCACGCTTTTGGCGCCCATACCCAAGATCACGCCGAAGAGCGCGAGTGCGGCGATGAGGCAGACGCCGAGGATGAGAGAGTTTTTGGTGGTTAGGGTCACGGGCGGGCTCCTTGGGGTTGTTAGGTGGGGGTGAAATGTCAGCGGTGGCAGCTGCTTGAAAGTGACCAGCTATGTTCACAAGCTGAGAACCATGGCCTATAAGCTAAAGCCAAGCGTATTAGTTGGTAGCTGACAAGTAGACTGAATTAAATGAATTAAAAGAATCACTCACTGAAAAGTTTACTCCCAATCCAAGCGCCTTAAAGTGCTCTTTGCCGCAGTCGATTCTAGCTTTTTCCTCAGGACGAAGTGCGCTGCTAAGCAAGGTGCTCTTGGTCTCTACTACAAAGTAAAGCTTTTGCTTACCGTCCACTTCAATCAGAACAGCCCAGTCTGGGTTGTAACCTCCAAGGGGGGTGTCGATCTTGAACCAGTCGGGTAATTTGGCATAGACCTTTACGTCTTCGCTAAGCTCGAAGCTCTTGGCAAATTTCAGCTCGACTTCGGAGTCGTATACGACGTGGTTGAATACAGATTTATTGCTTTCAACCATGTTTTTACTTAAATAACCAAATAACTCCTTATCGCTAAAGAGTTCTTGTGCATAGTATTGATCATCACCAATCTTTTGATATTTGATTCCATCAACTATAAATAAGCGCATTTGAGATTTTATGATGTTCGACACTTGCTCTATGAACTTTTGCGGATTTAGCTTAAAGGTGCTTAGACGACCACTTTTAGAGATGATAGATACGATACTTACGCGAGTCAGTTGGGTTTGATCAACTAGATAGCTAATCAGATCAGGCAGCTCGAAAGAATTTGATGAATATAAAATACTACTCTGTTCGGACTCTTCAGCATGAACACCGCCCCGATCTATCTCTGTTTTGGCTTTGCGATAGATAAAACGTGCTTTTCCAACTTGAAGATTGTTTCGTATCTCATCAGCGCACTTATCAATCAATTGGCTGCTGTCAAAGTCTACTCTAAATGATGTTTTGTATTTTATATGATTCCATAGCTCCTTGAACTCAGGACTCAGAATCACACCTTTGTTTAGGGATATTTTTTGTTTGTCATTATGATTTTTGATATGAAGGCTGCCTGATACCTTTTTCAGAAGTGCGACAATCTGAGCGTTATGCTCATTGAACTCCTCTAGTAAGTTCAAATTTCCAGTGCTCAAAGCAAGTTTGAGGCTGTCTTGGATCTTACCCTGGGTATCGATATAATCTAAAGTTCTGAGTTCTTCCCAAAGCTTCTCAGAAGATTCAACCCCCAGATACTCCTGATTTATGGTACCTGTTGATACTAATATGCTGGCAAATAAGTGCGGCTCAACCACTCCAAACTTTATACCTTCCTCTTCTTCGATTTCCTTTTGTAGTTGCTCAGCAAACTCCTCATAAGACTCATTTGCCATGACGGTGAGAGTATTGACCTCAAAACCGTGTACTCTTTGACCTTGTTGATTGACACAGATACGCAGACCACGACCGATCTCTTGACGCTTTTTCATCACAGAGCTGGTTTCGTTCAGAGTGCAGATCTGAAAGACGTTTGGGTTATCCCAACCTTCTTTTAGGGCTGAGTGTGAAAAGATAAACTTGAGCGTGGACTCAAAGCTCAACAGCTTCTCTTTATCTCTCATGATCAAGTGGTAAGCACTTTCATCGGCGGCTGATGTTTTCTTGCCAGCAGAAGAATCTTTTAGTTTTTCGTTGCCAGAAGTGTCTTTGCCTTTATCTACTGCAAAATACCCGTTATGCACACTGCTGACATATTGATCAAGATCCTGACCTTGGGTCAGATTGCTGTATTTGGGCTTACTCAAAGCTTTCTTGAGTTCTTCCTCAAACATCTGAGCAAACTTACCTTTTTGAGCGCGACCACTTTCGTCATACCAGCGGTAATTAGCAACCTTGTCGATGAAAAATAGACTCAGCACTTTGATACCTTGGTTTTTTAATCTGATTTCTTTTTCTAAGTGCTCATCTATAGTTTTGCGAATTTGCAGCCGCTTTAGCTCGTTTGAGTCGATCCCACCCGAAGCCTGACCAAGCCTCAATATATCGGCTTTACTGGTGAAGCTGACATACTCGTTTCCAGGTTCGCAGTAGATATCATCAACGATATAGCCATCGTATAAGTCCCTACCTCCGCTAAATTTAGCACCGTGCAGATCCACACCACTTTTGACTGTGACGATTTTTCTCTTGATGCTGCCGCCTTTGAGGCTAGCGTCTATCTCAATTTTTGCACTTATTGGGGTTTTTTTATTGTTGACGCTAAGTAGTTTGATATAAGCCGAGTTATGGTTGTCTTGGACTTCGATGCCAGCGACCTCAATCTGCTTTACCAGTTTTTGCTCATAAGCATCGACCGAATCAAGCTTGTATAGCATGTGGTGCTTTTCAAGGTGAGTAGCAGAGTATCGCAAAGTGCACATTGGGTTAAGTGAGGCGATGGCCTCTCTACTTGTGTCAGTACTATCTACGCTTTGAGGTTCATCGATGATGACGATAGGGTTAGTTTGCTGCAAGTAGTTGATCAGCGGCAGTCCATCTGGACCTTTTTCTGTGCCTACCCTATTCATGACGTTATCGTCTCTGTTGAAGGCGTGGATGGTGGTAATCAGTATGGTTAACTCTGTATTTTCTGCAAAAGACCTTAGGGTTGTGGGATTTAGTTTTGCTTTTTGCCCTGTCTGATAAAGATACGACTCAAACGGGGTGTTGTTATAAAGTTGTCTGAAGTGTTCTGTTGTCATCTGTATCGACTTGATGACACCCTCTTTAATTGCCACAGATGGCACTACGATGATGAATTTGTTAAAGCCGTAAAGGTGGTTCATCTCAAATATCGTGCGCAGATATACATAGGTCTTGCCTGTGCCAGTTTCCATCTCGACGGTCAGGTGGATACCTTTTTTAGAATCAAACGACTTGGATGGAGCTAAGCCGTTTTTGAGCTGGATCTCACGGATGTTGGCATGTAATGTTTCGTCCTGCAGGATCAATTGGTTGCCTAAAGCTGAGTCAATGTGGTTTGTAGGCTTTAAGGATAAATCTTGATTTCTTGATATGAACGGGGCTTCGGTAAAACCGCTCTTACAGATCTCTTGACCAGAAAACACAGCAGTCACAGAAGCTATGGCTTGCTGTTGATAGTCCAGATTGGCGTCAAACTCAATCTTCATATCATAGACTCCAGATGCTTTTGATACCAGCTTGTTTGAGTATCTGCATGGCGTTGGTCTTAACCACGTCTCCAGCAAATCCCGTATCTTTAAAGACCACACTCATGGATGCTTGCTTTAACTGGTCTTTGAGTTTAGCGATTCCTTCGACTACCTCCAAAGTGATGTTATCGCTCACGCAAACAACCAGCTTACCTGAGTCGATTTCATAAACTTTTTGCCCGTCAGCACTGTGCTCGATAATGGGTAGTGTCAGCTCAAATCCTGACTTAATTATTACCTCATAGAGCAGGTCAGTATCGGTTCGATCGGTTTTTATGTTTGAGATTTGGTCTACTAAATCTTGTTCACTCAAGTCAAAGTCTGCTTCCCAGGACTTAATATTGGTGGAATCAAGTTTAAACACTTTAAGTCCCAGGTCACCCTCGTAGTCTGGATTTTCTTCTTTAAATTTAGATATGGTTAGTAGAATTCTTTTTTTAAAGACACCGCAAACATTTTCAATAGAAGAAAGTCCGTCTTTTGAAAAATAATCTTTTTTATCTTTATCTTTTAGATTTTCAGGTAGTTGAACAGAAATTGACTGTATATATGAACCTCTATCTATATTTTTTGAAAAACAGGCATGTGCGGTGCTTCCTGATCCAGAAAAAAATCTAGTACTATTCCTTTTTCTCCACCCTTAAAGCAGAGCTCAATAAGCCTTTCTATAAATTTAATTGGTTTCTTTCCATTCGGGTAAGGAACACTTCCTTCTAAAGCAACACTACTCCATGAGAGATCATTCCATAATGTCCCGATCTTATCTTTTTTGATAATCCCTTCGCTTGATTTTTCACACACCCCACTGAGGTAACTAATTAATCTTTTTGTTTTACCGATAAACGAAACTTTAGTTCGCTTTCCTTTATTTTTTCCTGAAATTGGTTTGTAATATATATTTATTAATCCATCATAGTTAGGGGCAGCATTTTTAACGCGCTCTCTTATAGATGTTTGAGCATTTTCTGTAGTTAGTATTTGGTCAAAATATTTTTCATAAATTTTATTAATGTCGATATTCTCTTCTTTTGATAATTGAGAAACACTTTTAAGCTCGAAATCTTTTACTGTGAATACATCTATGTCATTATTTGAGCCATCTTTGATTGTTTTCAGAAAGCTCTCTGTACCATTTTTTACCATTACTTTAGTGTAAGCAAAAGTTTTACCCTCTAGTTTCCGATCACTAATGTATTTTTCTAAATTTTCTTTCTTATAGACTTGATTAAACTTTTTAAATAATTCTCCACCAGAGTAGCAAATAAGATATTCTATATTTTTCTTTAATCGTTTATCTTCTCCACCACCACTTGCTCCAGAACTATCCTTAGATTTTACGCTAACTAAATTAATAAAATTTTCCTCTCCAAATATTTCATCACAAATCTTCCGAAGATTTGCCACTTCATTATCATCAATACTGATGAATATAACTCCGTCTTCTTTAAGTAGATTTCTAGCAAGCTTTAATCGCGGATACATCATATTTAGCCAGTTGGTATGGTATCGACCACTGGTTTCTGGATTGTCTGAGTAGGGGCGACCGCCTTCACCGACTTGACCGGTGATCTCTTTGTAATTTTTAATATTGTCCGAGAAGTCGTCTTCATATACAAAATCGTTCCCCGTGTTGTAGGGTGGATCGATATAGATCATCTTCACTTTTTTGTGGTAGCTCTTTTGAAGCAGTTTTAGCACCTCTAAGTTGTCGCCTTCTATAAACAAGTTTCCGGTGGAATCCCAGTCAACAGACTCCTCCTCGCACGGCCGAAGGGTTCCTGTGCTTGGAGTTTGGGCGAGTCTGCGCGCTTGGTTCTTGCCGTTCCAAGTAAAACTGTAGCGCTCCTCCCGATCCTCGACATGTTCACCCAACACTTCTCGAAGCGTGTCGAAATCTACCTTGCCCTCGGTAAAGGCTTCTGGGAAAAGCTGCTTGAGCTGGGATATGTTGTCTGCAACGATATCTTGGGTTGCGCTGTCCATGCTGGGTATGACTTTACTCACTAGAGATCCTTTAACTGCTTTGGGCGCTGAGCCTAACGATAGATCGCAGGCAAAACGAGTCTTTGTTATGTCTACTAACTTTTAGACTTTGAAAATCTTGATAAATTTAACCACAAAAAAGCCCCCGAATCGGAGGCCATTTTGCTGCCTTTTCCCCTAGGCAGACAAAATTGGGCTAGTGCTAACAGGTGCCACGGGCGTCTCCAAACTCCACTCTAGGAACTGCTTGAGCGCCATGGGCCTGGCGATCCCGTAACCCTGAGCATAGGTTGCGCCATATCCGGTGACGATGCTAAGCGCCTCGGCGTCTTCCACCCCTTCGACCACCGTGGCAATCTGCAAGCGCTGGCACAGCTCGATCATCGATAAAACCAGCGCTTGATAGTGGCTACTGGTGCTGATGGTGCGCACAAAACTTTGGTCGATCTTGATCTCGCTGAACTGGATGTTGTGAAATGACTGCAAGGACGACTCACCGGTACCAAAGTCATCTAGCGAGATGGTGAAACCCAAGTCTTGTAAGCGCTTGATGTTGGCGGTGGCTTCTTCTGAGTTGTAGATCCAAAAGCGTTCGGTGATTTCGATGATGATCTTTGAGGCGCTGATCTGGTGTTCTGCGAGTTTTGACTCCAAGAAGTCGATCATCTGGGGGTTGGTGTCTTTAAAAGAAAAATTGATCGCAATCGAGATATCGTGCCCCAGTAACTCAAGCTGGCGGGCATCGGCAAACGCGCGCTCAATCACCCACGCGGTAATTCGGTTGATCAAACCGATCTCCTCCGACAGGGGGATGAACTCGTCTGGCGGGATATTGCCAAGTTTTGGGTCTGTCCAGCGAATCAGTGCTTCCAGTGATCGGGTCTCACCGGTTTTCAGATCAATCTTGGGTTGGTAGGCCAGGTGGAAGTGATCGTCGTGCAAGGCATCGTTGATCTTGTGGGCGATGTTGCGCTTATCAAGCGCGCGTATGTGCTGATAGCGCACTACCCCGCTGTAGCCGTACACCACGACCCCGTAGCTGACGCAAAAGCAGCTGATCGTGTAGTAGAGGTTCAGGATCAGCAGCCACGGCTCCCCCCAAGGAATCAGCCCTTGGTTGAAGTACCAGCCAGTGATCGCGATCAGGGTGCAGATCAGTAGCAGCGAACCGGCGGTGAACCAGCGAATTCGTGCGCCATCAAAAAAGTGGTAGGTCAGCACTGCGTAGGTCAGCGTATAGGGTAAAAATGTCCAGTGGCCAATCAGCTCAGCGGTGCGCTGGTTCGGCGCCAAGACGATCGCCATAAACGAAGCAGCAGCCAGCGCGTATAGCAAGGTTGGTGCCCAGGCGTTATCACGGATAAAACTATAGGCTTTAAACGAGGTGATCAGTGTGGACTTGAGGATGATCAGGGTCAGCAGAGCCAAACTGATCGGAGACGCCAGAGGCAGCACTCGCTTGATGGCGTCTGGTAGCAAAGCGGCAATTGGTGAGCCGGTCAGCGACTGAAAGCTTAAGTTATACAGGCAGTAAGAGAAAAACCCGATGGCGCCGATGGCCAGCATCATCGAGGCTTGCTTGTTTTGGTTATGAAACCAGTGCAGCAAACTGGTCATGGCGACCAGTATGGCGCTCGCCAGACAAAAACAGCTCACGAACCCGTAAAAGTAAATCAGCCAGTCTGTACTTTGCCAAAGCACGCTCATATAACCCAACTCTAGTCTTTATACTTTTAGGTGAGTGTAGATTATGGTTTACCTAGCGTACTGTCCGGTGTGAATTGATCAGCGGACAAAAAAAACCCCCTAAACGGGGGTTTTAACTTATCTGACAGAATCTGACAGATAGGTATCACATGTTCGGGTAGTTCGGTCCACCGCCGCCCTCTGGCGTGACCCAAGTGATGTTCTGCGAGGGGTCTTTGATGTCGCAGGTTTTGCAGTGCACGCAGTTTTGCGCGTTGATCACAAACTTGTTCTCCCCTGCTTCCTCGACCACCTCATAGACGCCCGCTGGGCAGTAACGCTGCGCTGGCTCGTCAAACAGCGGCAAGTTGTGCTTGATGGGCACCTTAGGATCGGTGAGTTTCAAGTGAACCGGGATATCTTCTGGGTGCGTGGTGTTGGACACAAACACACTTGAGAGCTTATCAAAGGTTAGCTTGCCGTCAGGCTTTGGATACTCCGGCTTCACGTGCAGCGCTGCACGCTCAAGCTCTTTGTAATCCGGCGTGGTTTCGCGCACGTTGAAAGGGATCTTGAACAGTTTTTGGTCGATGAAGTTAAACGCGCCGCCCATGTATTTGCCCATGCGGTGCATCGCAGGGCCAAAGGTGCGGTAGCGCTCCATCTCCTCACCTAGCCACGAGTTCTCGTAGTGGGTTTGGTGCGCGGTGATCTCATCGTTAGCGTGACCTTTAGCGATCGCTTCATAGATCGCTTCAGCCGCGAGCATGCCCGACTTCATGGCAGTGTGGTTGCCTTTGATCTTCGCGATATTCAAGAAACCCGCGTCATCGCCAACGAGCAAGCCGCCTGGGAACTGCATCTTAGGCAGTGAGTTAGCGCCGCCTTTACAAGCAGCACGTGCGCCATAAACCAAGCGCTTACCGCCTTCTAAAAAGTCTTTGATGATCGGGTGAGTTTTCCAGCGCTGCATCTCATCAAACGCAGAGACGTGTGGGTTTTTGTAGTTGAGGTCCAAAAATGTCCCCAAGGTAACCTGATTGTCTTGGTCGTGGTACAACCACCAGCCGCCGTCTGAGCCGGTTTCGCTATACGGCCAGCCAGTACCATGCAAGATCAAGCCAGGCTGATGCTTGGCTGGGTCAATCTCCCACAGCTCTTTGATGCCGAGCGCATACTTTTGTGGGTCAGAGTTCTCATCTAACTTAAAGCGGCTGATCAGGCGCTTGCCTAAGTGACCACGGCAACCCTCAGCAAACACCGTGTACTTGGCCATGAGGTCGTAGCCAGGCATGAAGCCGCCTTTGTGCGAGCCGTCTTTAGCCACGCCCATGTCACCAGTACGGATACCCGCTACGGCGCCTTGTTCGTTGTAGAGGATCTCGTCAGCTGCAAAGCCAGGGAAGATCATCACTTCTAGTTCTTCGGCTTTAGCACCCAGCCAGCGGCAGACGTTGGCCATGGACACAACATAGTTGCCGTCGTTGTGCATGGTGTCTGGCACCGCCCAGTTGGGGAATTTGTAGCCGCCGGTAGGAGAAGTCAGCATATACACGCGGTCTTCAGAAGCTTCTACTGAGATCGGGCAAGTTTCGTCTTCTTTCCAGCCAGGCAAGAGCTCATCGATCGCGCGGGTTTCAATCACCGCACCGGACAAGATATGCGCGCCGATCTCGGAGCCTTTTTCAACCAGACACACGGTGAAGTCGCTGTTGTCGTTTTCCAGTGCCAGCTGGCGCAGACGGATCGCCGCACACAGACCCGCAGGGCCTCCGCCGACTACTACTGCGTCAAACTCCATCGATTCGCGTTCTATGTTTTCCATCGTTACTCCTGAAAAGTCGTGGCTGGCTAAAGACGCCAGTGCCCTTGATGGGACTTAAAATCACTCAACGCAAGCTCACAAACCGATAACTCATGTAAGCCGCCAAATACCGCATTATAAGCAATCTACGCACAAACACCAATGATACGGGTGCGCTGATCGACAGTTTTTGGGGACTTATCCCCAAGCAAAAAGCCAGCTAGCCGGTTCATTTTGCCACCAAAAAAGCGAGACAATATGAGTAACACATCAGACGATATCCTCTCCCGATTGCAGCAAAGCGCACAAAAGGGCGCGAGTGCCTCAGAGCAAAATGCGCACGATGGCAGCCCCTTTACCCAGACTCGGCCGATCCCGCCGCTGGCTAAGTGGAATCCTGAGCACTGCGGGGAGATGGATCTGACCATACGGGCGAACGGGGAGTGGTGGCATGAAGGCGGGCGCATGACCCGCCAAAAGATGGTCGATCTGTTCTCCTCAGTGCTGTGGACCGAAGAGGTTGACGGGCAGACGCAGTACTTTTTAAAGACGCCGGTTGAGAAGATCGGGATCCAGGTGGAAGACGCGCCGCTGATAGCGGTGGAGGCCGAGGAGATCGAGTATCAGGGCAAGCTCTACCTCGAGCTGAAAACCGAAAACGGCGACTATGTGGTGGCAAGTGAGGATCACCCGATCGTGATGCGTGAGTATGAAGGCGAGATGCGCCCCTACGTGCTGGTACGCGGCGGGCTATGGGCGCTGATCCACCGCAACACCTTTTTCCACTTGGTGGGCATGGGTGAGCTGACCACGACTAAAGAGACGACCTTGCTTGAGCTTAAAAGTGGGGAGGCCAGCTTTGTGCTGGAGCAAAAGGGTTAGATTCAGAGGTTGATCTGGTTTTGATCAATCGGCTGAGCTTGATTTTTTAGCACTCCCTGTTTTCTGGCTGTGCTCACCCTGATCTTTGCTGTGCGTAGACTGCGTGAGATCTGCGCAGTTTAGATGCGATCTTTTAAGAGTTGGTGATCGCTGGGCTTATGTTGATAAGCCTGGATTCATAAACCTGGTTTCATAAGCGTGGGTTTGGCACTTAAGTGTTAGCTACGTCCGACCAATCGCGCAGGGCTTAAGCTTGAGGGCCAAACCGGTTATGCTAGGTTTTTGGTTTTATAGATGCCGCGTTGACTTATCTGAGAGACTCGACTTATCTCAACCTTGATCTAGGCGATGCTGCTGATCCCGCCTCTGATCAGGGTTCTGATCTGCACGCCCCGTTTGACGGGGTGCGCCGAGTGGCCAGCTATGAGTCAACACCCAGCGGATCACTCAAGCTGCTCAGCACTTATGCTCCTACCGATTGCTCGCAGCTCAGCTTGCTGCGCCCCGGACGCCCGCTGATTGGTGTCTTTGACTCGGGCATGGGCGGATTGTCGGTGCTGGCTCACCTCATGCACGAGCTGACCCACTGCGACTTTGTCTACTTAGCGGACACGCTTCGGGTGCCCTACGGATCTCGCAGTAGCGATGAGATCAGGTGCTTGAGTTTGGCCGCCGCCGATTGGCTCAAAGCCTGCGGGGCGAGTTTGGAGGTGATCGCTTGCAACTCTGCTTCCGCACATAGCTTGAGCCAGATCCGTACTCACCACGGTGATCTCACCGTGGTGGGCTTGGTGCCAGCGATTAAGCCAGCGGCAGCGCGCTCCGAATCCGGTTTGATCGGGCTCTTGGCTACCCAAGCCACGCTTGAGGGGGAGCTACTCAAGCAGGTAGTGCAAGCCCACGCCGCGCCCTTAGGGGTTGAGGTGCTGACTGCGCACTTGCCGGAGCTGGTGCCTTGGGTTGAGTCGGGGCTTTCCAGCACCGATCCGGCGCTCGATCAGCTGCTACTCAAGGTGCGCCAGTGGCAGCGCATGGGAGTAGATCAGTTGGTGCTGGGCTGCACGCACTACCCCTTTTTCAAAGAACACTTGGCCACGGTTTTTACTGAGAGTTGTATCCATGATTCGGGTGCGGCGGTGGCAAGGAGGGTCAGCTCACTCTTAGGTGCTGACTCACTTCAGGCGGACATTTTTACCGCACAGCGGCTCAACGTATATTCGAGCGGTGACAGCGGGCAAGATCAACTTAAATTAAGCCGATTGCTTGAGTGCACTGCGCTGTCTGAACTGTAATCGGTTAAGATCGGGTGAATCAGAGCAGGACGCTGTGATCGGTATGATTCCCAAGGATTAAGGAGCAAGGTTTGTTTCAGTCGTCTGCCCATGCGCCGCAGGTCCGCCACCATGTTCACGTCTGTTATGTGCCAGGCGATGTCGAGCACGAGTGCGCCGCTATCCGCCAACACCTAAGTGATCGGGCATTTTTAACCTGGTCGCAGTCCAATACCGATCCGGTTCAACTGGGTCTGATCAAAAAAAACATCGATCACAGCGATTATGTACTGATCTTGGTGGGCGAGCAGTACGGTGCGCTCTCAAGTTCTGGGGCAAGTTTTCTGCATCTGGATTTTATCTATGCGATGAACCAGTCCAAACCAATGCTGGTGTGCAATCTGGTGGTGCCTGAATCTAAGACTGTCGACTACGATCGACGCAAGCTGCTGGAGTTTAAGCAGCAAGTGGTGCGCTGCGGCAAGCCGCTGATCAACTACGGCAACTCTGCTGAACTGCATGCCAAGATCTTAACCAGTTACTCAGCGCTGCTCAGCCGGTATCCATGCGCTGGTTGGATCAGGCAGCCGGTTGAGGAGAGCAAGAAACCCGCGCTCAGTGACCGCACACAAGAGATCCGCGCGATTAGTCGCTCTGAAAGCAGCATGCCGGTTGAAGCGATGGAAGATCAGTATCAGGTGAGCCTGCAAGATGAGGTGGAGCTGATTTACGCGGTTCACGCTTATCAGGGTGGTAACTTGAAGGATCTGCGGGTCAAAAAGCGCTTAATTTGGGGCGATATCTTGACTTGGGTTGGCGAGGAAACTCGCATGCCAGTGCTTGAGGATGTGTTTGCCAAGATACTAAATGACCACCTGCAGCTCTCATCACTGAGCGATGTGCAGCGCAAATTGCCTGAAGTTCACGCCACCGCCAAAGTGCGGATTGAGGCTGAGGATTTAAACCGGATACGCAATCAGTTTTTGTTCAACGACTGGCTCAAGCATACGCACCAAGCGACCGATGAGCATAAAAAGTTCATGCTGACGCCATACGGCGCTCGTCAAATGGCTCAGTGGAAAAACATCAAAGCCAGACAGATCGTCTGAGTTTTGGCCGCCGCCCCTATGCCTCGCACTTCAAAAATAGCGATCATTGGGATCGTGGCGGTTCTGCACCTTTGGGTTTTTGCTGCTCTGGCGCTGATGAAACCGGTGCAACCTGAGCCCAAACCCATGAGTGTTAGTTTTGTGAGTCGTCCAGCTGATGCTGCCGTGGGTGCTAGCGCGGCTCAGCAAAATCAATCGGAGCAAGCTTCAAAGAGCCAAGCGCAAGCTACCGACAAGGCAAGCTTGCCAGCTGAGTCGCCAAGCCCAAACGAGCCAGCAGTAAGCCCAGATCAACCTGATATGGCTGCGCTTGATCAGCAGCCAGTAAATCAGCAAGTGTTCACAGCAGATCAGGCGTCGTCTGCATCAAGCGCGGCAGATTTGGCGGCGCAGACTTCGCCAAGTACTCAGCCGCCAGCCATGGCGGAGAGTGACGAGCAGCTGATCAACTTAGACGTGCTTGCTGCGGTCAACAGCACCTTGCAAAAACAAAGCGGCGCACAGACAAAAGTTGATCGCGCGCTTGAGCAAATCAGTTCAACTGGGTCAAAAAAACCAGCACAAAGTGATCTGGCCACCAGGGCAGGCAAAGATGATGAGCAGCAGCCAGCTGAGTCAAGTGGGCAGATAGCCAGCAAAAACAGCAATCCTTTTCCTGGAATTGACACGGCCTGCCCGGCTTTTTTGCACCAGCTGCCAGCGGGCGAGCAGTTTGCGTTGGTTGGGAACGGCTGCACCTTGGGTCAGGTTCAAGGCTGTGAGCTCAAGTTTGATCAGGTGGGAGTGAAAAACTACCCTGCGCTTGATGCGCAGGCTGGTATCTATCAAGGTGAGGCGGTTCTTAGCTTCACCGTAAACGCTAAGGGCGACCCGACGGAGGTTGAGTTGCTGGCAGCGACCACCCGCGGTATGGCCAGATCTGCGCTCAAGTTTTTATCCACCAGCCAGTTTGCGCCGCTCAAGGACTCATCCCGCTGTGGTCCCTATGCGCTGCCCGTGCGCTTCTCCCTGTATGATTAACCCGATTGCGCTGATAGCGCTCAATTTAGCCTGAGCAACCCCAAAGGAGACGCCTGCTGATGATCCAAGAGTACTTTGCCGCCGCCGATGCGGTGATCTATGCGCTGTTTGCGCTGTTGATTGTCTTATCTGTCATGAGCTGGAGTGCAGGCGTGCTCAGGATAGTGAGCACGCGAAGGATCAGCCGGGAAATCAGCGGCCTGTTGCCATCTGCTAAGAGCTTAAGCCAGTGCGCCGGAGACTGGCAGCGATCAGCCAAACTTGAGGAGCTGCAAACCCAGCTGCAATCTAAGCTGGGTTCAGGGCTTGGTGTGATCGCGGTGACGGCGAGCACGGCGCCATTTATCGGGCTTTTGGGAACGGTGTGGAGCATCGTCAAGGCGCTGGGTAGCGTCGGGGGCGGCGCGGGTTTGAGCGCCATATCAGCGCAGATCGGTGAGGCACTGATCATGACAGCGCTGGGTTTGCTGGTGGCGATCCCGGCGGTGATGCTCTACAACGCCTGCGTGCAAATCAACCGCAAGGTCTTTGCTGAGTTTCGCGCTCGCCTGCTTGCGCTCGCAAGTCAAAGCCCAGCGTTTGAGAGCTCAGCTCAAACGATAGATCCGGCTTCAGGATCCGCCCCGTGAACGGCCAATTTGGCGGATCGGGCGACGACTATAGCGTCAACAGCGAAATCAACATGGTGCCGCTGATCGACATCATGCTGGTGCTCATGGTGGTGTTTATTTTGTCAGCCAGCGCCGCGCTGACTCAGACGCCGGTTGATTTGCCGGATCAAACAAGTGGCGCGTCGGCCAGCCGAGGTGTGCAGATCGGTGTGCTGGCAAGCGGGCTGATCACCCTAAACGACAACCCGATCAGTGAAGCCAATTTAAGCCAAGCGCTCGCCGAGCTGCCGACCGATCAGCCGGTGCTGATCTTGGCTGACAAACAGGCGGTGTTTGAGCGGGTGGCCGAGGTTATGGGGGCGGCGCAGTCGGCGGGTTTCAGTGAAGTGAGCTTCGTGTTTGATTCGTGAGGTCAACCCGCGGCTGGGAAGTAAAATGCCCACAATCGAAAGATCATCGAGGGTATAAAGGCCTAAGAGTCTTTATGGGAAATTGATGTTTAAGCCGTAAACATCAGTTAGCCAGCACCTCGATTAACATCACCTTTGCGCCTAGAAAAACCAGCGCTTTGGATCGCCCCGCCAACCTAGCTGTGAGCCGCTTAAGGCCAGCTAAATCCAGATCTAAACAGAAGTCTAAGCGCCAACCGACTTCATGATGTAGATCTCGTGCAGTGAGCCGGCTAGCGGGGGCATTTTGGTGAAGCGCTTAGTTTAGGCGCTTGATTCAGCGCTACTTCAGATAGTCCACAAATTTGGATTGCAGTTTGGCCAGCTTCGGCGGTATCACCGCGTTGCAGTAGCCTTGAGAGGGGTTCCGCGCGTAGAAGTCTTGGTGATAATCCTCAGCCTTAAAAAACTCCGGCGCCGGATCAAGCCGGGTTTTCACGTCCAGACCGTCAGCTTTTAGCGCAGCGATCACCTGCTCGCCAGCTTGTTTTTGCTCCTCATCTTCATAGAAGATCACCGAGGCGTACTGGGTGCCGACGTCGTTGCCCTGGCGGTTTAGCTGGGTGGGATCGTGCGTGGCAAAAAAGATCAGTAGCAAATCGCTCAAGCCAATTTTGGCCTCATCGAACACGACTTTGATCACCTCGACGTGACCGGTACTGCCGCCGCAAACTGCGTCATAGTTGGCTTGATCGGCGGTGCCGCCGGCATACCCGCTGATCACTTCGCTCACGCCGCGAACCTGTTTGAACACGGCTTCGGTGCACCAAAAGCACCCGCCGCCTAAGATGATGTGTTTCATATGGATTTGCCCGTTTGTGTTTGCAACCACTTTAGCGGTTTCATGCGGCTCTACAAGTTTGCGCGCGTTAAGTCGCGTGCGGGTTTGGTAGTCAAATGTCCACGCGCTTAGTAGCTCACATGAACTGATATCTGCCAGAGCTTAAGCGCAGTTTGAGCAGTGTCTGCTTAATGGAAGATCATCTAAGAGTCGGATGCCGTTCAGGTAGACATTTTGCTAAAGCTTAAAACCGATCCAGCTCAGCCCGTTTTCGCAAAAAGCTCAAAAACTGGTAGTCCACGCCCGAGCCTGGGTCGGTGTGTGACTCACGCGAGCCAAACTCAAAGTTCGCTGGCACATCGGGGTAGAAGGCGTCGCACTCAGGGGTGAGGTTGACCAGCGTAAGCTCCAGCCGGTCGGCCTGATCGATCGTTTGCGCGTAAATCTGCGCCCCGCCAATCACCCAAAGCACCGGTTGGCTGAGCTTCGCACAAATCGCGCGGCCCGTCTCGATGGCCTGCGGGATATCGTGCACAACCGTGACCTGCTCAAAATCAGCGTTGAAGTTTGGATCGCGGCTGACCACGATGTGGTGGCGATTGGGGAGCGGGCGGCCACCAAAGGACCCAAAGGTTTTGCGTCCCATGATCATGACCCCGCCGCCTGTGAGTGCTTTAAAGCGTTTAAGGTCAGCGGAGATGTGCCAAGGTAGCCCGTTTTTGATGCCGATACCGCGCTCAGTGCTCATCGCAGCGATGTGCACGAGCTTCACGTTTTTTGCGTTGAGTTCGATTGGATTCATCTGCTGCCTAGACCGCAACCGGCGCTTTGATGCCGGGGTGATGCTCATAGCCCACCACCTCGATATCTTCAAAACTAAAGTCAAACAAGCTTGTGATCTTGGTGTTCAGCTTGAGTTTGGGAAAGTCAAAGGGCGCGCGTGCCAACTGGCGATTGGCCTGCTCGACGTGATTGGTATATAGGTGGACGTCGCCAGCACTCCAGATAAACTCGCCGACCTCCAAACCGCTCACTTGAGCGATCATGTGCGTGAGCAGCGCATAGCTTGCGATGTTAAACGGCACGCCCAAGAAAAAGTCAGCACTTCTTTGATACAACTGACAAGAGAGTTTTCCACCAGACACGTAAAACTGAAACAGCGTGTGGCAAGGCGGCAAAGCGACCTGCTGAGCTTCGTGCGGATTCCAACCGCTCACGATCAACCGGCGCGAGCTGGGGTTGGTTTTGATCTCGTTTAACACCCAAGCTAGCTGATCAAACCCGTCTTTAGCAAAACTGCCATCTGGGTTTTGGGTGGCGCCAAAGTTGCGCCACTGGTGACCATAGACCGGCCCCAAGTCTCCGGCCTCGCGGTTAAAGCGCGCGGTCTGCTCCTGGGTTGCCCACTCATCCCAGATCGTAACCCCGCGCGAGCTTAAGTAGTCCACATCGGTACGACCGGAGATAAACCACAAAAGCTCATGGGTGATTGAGGTCATGTGCACGCGCTTGGTGGTCAACAGCGGAAAACCCTCTGCCAGATCGAACCTGAGCTGCGCGCCAAACATCGAGTAAGTGCCAGTGCCGGTGCGATCGTCTTTGCTTGCAGCTCCGGTGAGCTGACCTAAGAGGCTTAAGTACCCGGCCTCCCCTGAGTTGACTGCTGGAGCTGGATAAGCACTCATAGCGTGCCCTTCGCCTGAGCTTGCAAAGCACTTAACGCCCATAAAATGACTACGGGTTTACGCGCTGCGAGTTTCATCTAGCGGCTCCATTTTGCATCGGTTTTGATACTTCCATGCTCCAGTCATAGAGCGGTTTGCGATAGGCCCACCAGAGCATGAACAAGCCGATCACGATCATGGGGATGCTGTAGAGCATGCCCTTGGTGAGCCAGCCAAAGGCGATGAAGCCTTGATCCAGATCGGGCTGGCGGAAGAACTCAACAAAGGTTCGCGCCGCGCCGTAGCCAAGCAAAAACAACGCTGACACTGCGTAGCGTGGACGCGGTTTCATGGAGAACCACCACAGCAGCACAAACAGAACCAGACCCTCAAGCACTGCCTCATACAGCTGGCTGGGGTGACGCGGAAGCAGCATGAGCAAGCCCTGATTGGTCTGCGTCAGCTCAGCTAATTTGTAAACACTGGGGTCGCTTGCGATCAGGCGTGCATCGACGCCACCAGCTTGGGGAAAGCCCATGAGCCAAGAGTGACCGCCAGCGGATACCCGCCCCCAGAGTTCTTGATTGACGAAGTTTGCCATGCGCCCAAAGAACAAACCCAGCGGCACGCAAGGCGCGATAAAATCCAAGATCGTAAAGGGGTGTTTTTGGTACTTGAGTCCGTACAGCAGCATCCCGATCATGACGCCGATAAAGCCGCCGTGAAAGCTCATGCCGCCTTCCCAGGCCTTGAACAGGTAAAGCGGGTTATCCAAAAATGCCCCAAATTGATACAGCAGCACGTAACCTACGCGCCCTCCGATCACGACCCCCATGGCACCGTAAAACAAGAGATCACTCACTTGTTCTGAGTTAAAGTCACCGCGTACCCTGCCGCGGTAACGTGCCAAGAGCCAAGCGGCCACAAAGGCGGCAAGGTAGGAGAGCCCGTACCAATTCACCGACAGGGGGCCGGGCAGGTTTAAAAGGATAGGATCGAACTGCGGGTGAACTAGCATGGCGCGGCTCTGTAAATAGGGGCGAGTGCTATATTAACCCCATCACGCCTGCGGCTCCAATCCCGTTACGGTGAGTTTTTCTCAGGAGAAATGTCCATCTGCACCCTTTATGTTCGTCACCAACCTGGCACCTCGGTTCCGCTATTGATCCTGAGCAACCGCGATGAGTTCACCGCGCGTGCTACCCAGCCCCTGCATGCTTGGCAGGATGCACCAGTGCTGGCGGGTCGTGACCTTAAAAGTGGTGGCACTTGGCTGGGACTCAATCCTAAAACTGCCCGCTTCGCTGCGGTGCTAAATGTCCGCGAAGGCGACCGCCCCGCTCCCACCAAAGCGCTAACCCGCGGCGAGCTGGTGACCGGTTTTTTGCAAAGTGAGCTCGAACCGCTTGAGTGGCTGAGTGGGCTTACGCCCAGCCGCTACGATGGCTTTAATCTGATCGTGGGCGACTTGAATCAGGCCTATCTGTTTTCAAACCGCGGCGCGGGACTGGCAAGTGCGCATGCAAGTGGTCAAGCTAGTGTGAGTACGGGCCAGACCGCCGCCAGTCTTTCTACTGGAATTGATGAGAGTGCAGCGATGGGTCACTCCATCGGCGAGCCGTTCAGTCACCCAATCAGTCTCATGGCTTCAAATCCTGATTTTGCTGAATCGAGCTGTTTTGCCATCACAGGAAACAGTGCCGCGATCAGTAACGGCGTGCTGGGCAGCGGGCCAGAGGCCATGCACCCGAATTGGTTCAAAAGCACTTGGCTTTTTGAGCAGGCGCAGCGCTTGGATGCTACTGCAGTCCTGAGCGATCCAGATCAAGCACTGCCACTGACTTTTGAGATACTGAAGTTTTCTGATCAAGCGCCTAAAGCGCTGCTCCCTGATACCGGCGTGCCCAAACTCTTAGAGCGACAACTCTCAAGCTTGTTTATCGATTTACCCGGTTATGGAACTCAAACCTCAAGCGTTGTGGCTGTCAGTGATCAGTCTTACATGATTGCTGAGCGCAGTCATCGCCAGGGAGTTGATGCAACTCTAAGAGGCCATATCGGCTAAAAAGTTTGACAGTATCAAATAAATACTTTAACGTCCTAAATAATAAAAAAACGAGCCCGAAGGCTCGTTTTTTTAACTTGATTAGTTTTTGCTGTAGACATAAGTGTAGGTGTAGTTGATGGCAGGAAAACCCGGGGAGGTGATGCTGCCCTTGTATACACCCGTAGTGCCATCGAAAGTACAGCTGTCGATTACAAAAGCACCAGATGCATAAAGTCCGTCTAGGTCGGTGCAAAACTGATCCTGATTGGCGGGTTTTTCGTTTACGCCAATATTGGTGGTAGTAGTGACCCCTGCGACATTGGTCGTGACTTTGAGGTTGAAATTACCGCTGGTGCCGCCTCCGGTATTTCCGCCCGAGCCGCCGCCCGAAGTGGGTGCATTGAAGATGATATTGAACCCTTCAGTGCTGATCTCAAAATCATAGGTGAAGATGCTGTCACCATAACCCAAGGCGTAATTACAAAGTTTCTCATTATCCACCGTGCTGCAATCGTAGGAGAAACTAATTAAATCAAGCAAGCCATCAAAGCTATCGCCTTCGACTAAAACATCGTTTAAAAAGTAAGCGGGAGTGAAGTTATAGGTAAACACGTTAAACGAGTTAATCGTCGCTGAATCTAAACCAGTTTCCTGCAGCTCTGCTTTAAAGTTGGCGGCAACTTGAGCGGCCGTTTCAGCGATGTACTCCTCAAGCGTCAATTCACCATCGTAGAGAGTCAACTCTGTTTTCCAGTTATCAAACAACACCAGCAGATCGTCTTCATCGTAGGCGTCATACATGGCAAGCGTGGTGAGCTGGTTGATGTTGACATTTCCCTGTCCGGTGGGCGAAAAAGAGATCAGAGTTTCGGTGTCGTTGTAAGCTTTAAGCAGGTATGGACCGCCCGATGGCAGGGTCACTGAGAAGCTACCATCGGCGGCTACTGTCACTGGACCGGAGACTTCCCCGGCTGCGTTGACCGCAACCACTTGTCCGCTAAAGGCGAGTCCGGTGGCTGCAGTGCCGCTGATGGTCGTCGTCGATGAGTCGTTCCCACCTCCGCCGCCGCAGGCGAGGAGTCCAGTCGTAGCGGCTGCCAATACCAGTGTTTGCAGGATATTTTTTGATGGTTTCATGTCTTATACCTTGTTATGAGTGGGTGCGCAGAAAAAAATTTGCCTGTTATTGATACCAAGCACCCGTCCAAGCCTCAATCCCCCAATTTAGGGGGGCTTAAAATAAAGTATTGATTTATATATATTTAATTATATATTTTCAGATGATTGGCAGTCAGCTGAGCGCAAGTAAGACTCAAGTGCGCATGGGTTATATGAACTCTTGGCAGTCAAATGTCCTCAGCTTTAGCGACACCAAACGGCAAAGCTCAGCTTTCAAGACTGAGTTTGAGCTGTTTAACACTTGGGTATTGGGTTGGGTATGAAGGCCGCGCTGGACTGGTTAGCTGGGCAAACAAGAAGGCGCCAAACCTTAGTGCCTTAATTACACGCATAGGCTTTAAAAAGTTGATGACGGTTCGGCGATCGGGTTTTGCTTATCCAAACACTGACCACAGAGCTGCTTTAGGTGCGGGTTGTGTCAGGTGTGTCTGATCAGTGCGGCGAACCGCTGGCTTGCAGGAGCAAGCCAAGGCAGGCATTTTGGTTAAGCTTTAAGCTCAGCAAATCCAGAGCGCAGCACCCGTATGCTTGAGCGCAACAGCAAGATGCTGAGCAAGGCGGCGACGATCACGTCCGGCCAGCCTGACTGGGTGAGCCAAACCAAGATCGCGGTGGCGAGCACCGACAGATTGGTCAAGATATCGTTGCGAGAGCACTCCCAGACCGAGGACATGTTGACGTCGTCGGTTTTGTGGGCGGTCAGCAGGTACAGACACACCGAGTTTGCCGCTAAAGAGACCACCGCAAACACGCCCATGAGCCCAAACACGGGAACACTGGGGTAAAACAGCTTATAGATAACTTGCGCGACGACGGCAAGTGCTGCCAGACCGATCAAAGTGCCCTTAAAGATCGCTACCTTGGCTTTGGCTTGCACGCTGCCCGCGACCACAAGCAAGCTCAAACCATAGGTGAGTGCGTCGCCTAAAAAGTCGAGCGAGTCAGCAAACATGGCGCTAGAGCCAGCGATTTGTGCGGCAACCACAACCACCACAAACATGATCGCGTTGATCAAAAGCACGGTGATCAGCACACCGCGCTGTTTGTGTTTTAGGGCATCAGCCGTCGCTGAACATCCTGAATTGCAACAATCGCTCATCTAAAATCTCCAGGCTTAACCAATCGCTAACAGCTACCGGCAAGCACTAAGCGCTCTTGGGTGGTTCAGCGTACCGTTTGAAGTTGGGCTGATCCAGCGGCAGTAGCGGCAACAGCTCTAGCATCGCTGAGAGATACACGGTGCGCTTAAAGTCAATCACTTGAGTGAGCGGAAACCAGTAGCTCACCCAAGCGTAGTCATCGAACTCGTGCGGCGGCACCGCGCTTAAGTTAATCGCAGTCTCATCCGCGACCAGCTCAAGCAAAAACCACTTTTGTTTTTGTCCGATACACAGCGGACGCTGGTGCTGTCGGATATAACGCCGCGGTAGATGATACCTGAGCCAGCCAGAAGTGACCCCAAGCACTTTGACGTGCTCAGATTTGAGTCCCACTTCCTCATGCAATTCGCGAAACATCGCCTGCTCAGGCGTCTCACCCAGATCCATGCCGCCTTGTGGAAACTGCCACGAATCTTGTCCGATTCGCCGCGCCCACAGCAGCTGACCACTGGAGTTGGCAAGAATTATCCCGACGTTGGCACGAAAGCCATCCGGGTCAATCATGCGACCTTCTCATAAGCACTCAAACGGTGCGTTAATTCTGTATTGGGGTCTATTTAAACAGCTTAGTCATTTTTAAACAATTGAGCCTTGTGTACTAAATTTGCGCATGGGCGGATTAGCTCAGGCGGTTTTGCTAAACTTAGGCCCTAAAGTTTTTAGGAAAATGCCCATGAAATCCACCATCACTTGGCGCTCAGATGTGATTTTCGATGCCACCACCGAGTCCGGCCACCAGATCACCATGGACGGACCACCGGATCACGGCGGGCTGAACACCGGAGCGCGCCCGATGGAGGTGCTGCTCACCGGTGTTGGCGGGTGCGCCAGCTTCGATGTGGTGACGATCTTGAAGCGCTCACGACAAGCAGTGACTGCGGTGCGCTGCGAGCTTGATGCGGAGCGCGCTGATACGGTGCCTGCGGTGTTCACCAAGATCAATCTGCACTTCGTGGTCTCAGGGGATGAGCTGAGCGAAAAACAGGTGGCGCGCGCTTGCGAACTCTCTGCCACCAAATACTGCTCCGCCACCAAGATGCTTGGGGACGGCGGGGTTGAGATCACGCACTCCTTCGCGATTGAGTAGGCTTGGACTAGATTTAAAAAACCTGCGCTGAGCGCAGGTTTTTTTGTGTTTGCTCAAGCTGCTTTGGTTGAGTGGGTTAAAGGGTTTGTTAGTTTGCATACTGAAAAACCGCTGGATCTCACTGCCAGTTAGCCAATTGAGACTCATTGGCACCGATATTGCTTGTTTTACCAGTGACATTTGCAGATTAGTTCCGGTACCAGAAGCGCTTAAAAACCACCACCTGCGCGACCCTGACTGAGTTTAGCGCATGGGCAGATGATCCCAACAGTTGCCACACCCTGAGCGGAGGCACCACCATGTACCAAAGCAGGTATCAAACCAGCGTTGCGTCAACCACGTGGACATTTGACACGCTGGCTACCCTCATGGCCAAAGCGACCCCTGAGCGCTCAGGCGATAAGTTGGCGGGCGTCGCTGCTGGCAGCGCTGAGGAGCGCGTCGCCGCACAAATCTGCCTGAGTGAAGTGCCACTCAAAACCTTCCTGAGCGTGGCACTCGTGCCCTACGAGACTGACGAAGTCACCCGCCTGATCATGGACGAGCACGACAAAGCTGCGTTTGCCCCGATTGCCGGCCTAAGTGTCGGCGAGTTTCGCGACTGGCTGCTGAGTGATTTGGCGACCGCTGAAACCCTGGAGGCGCTGCGCCCCGGCATCACCCCGGAGATGGCCGCCGCGGTCAGCAAGATCATGCGCAACCAAGATCTTATCTTAGTAGCAAAAAAGTGCGAGGTGACCACGGCTTTTAGAAACACCATCGGCTTGCCGGGGCGCCTGTCCACCCGCCTGCAGCCCAACCACCCCACCGATGATGCGACGGGGATCGCCGCCAGCATGTTAGACGGTCTGCTTTACGGCAGCGGGGACGCGGTGATCGGGATAAATCCGGCCACCGACAATGTGCCTCAGACGACGCGCCTGCTTAAGCTCGTTGATGAGGTGATCCAGACCTACGAGATCCCCACTCAGTCTTGTATCTTGACCCACGTGACTAACACGCTTGAGTGTATCGAGCAGGGAGCACCGGTGGATCTGGTGTTCCAGTCGATCGGCGGCACCGAGGCCACCAACACCTCTTTTGGATTTGGCCTATCCACTCTGGCTGAGGCGTATGACGCGGCGCTGAGCCTCAAGCGCGGGACGGTAGGCAACAACGTCATGTACTTTGAAACCGGCCAGGGCAGCTCACTGTCAGCCGGAGCTCACCACGGACTCGATCAGCAAACCTGCGAGGCGCGCGCCTATGCGGTGGCACGCAAGTTCAATCCGCTCTTGGTCAACACCGTGGTCGGTTTTATCGGCCCTGAGTACCTGTTTGACGGCAAGCAAATCGCTCGCGCCGGCCTAGAGGATCACTTTTGCGGGAAGCTCTTGGGTCTGCCAATGGGGTGTGACATCTGCTACACCAACCACGCCGAAGCCGATCAAAACGACATGGACACCCTGCTCACCTTACTTGGCACCGCAGGTTGTAGCTTCATCATGGGCATACCTGGCTCAGACGACATCATGCTCAACTACCAAACCACCAGTTTCCACGACGCGCTCTACCTGCGCCGCGTGCTGGGGCTTAAGGCGGCGCCTGAGTTTGAGCGCTGGTTGTTGAAACAGGGAATCATGAGCGACGTGGAGCGCTATAGCTTAAGCCGCAGCATGCCGAAAAACTTTGCACCAGCGCTTAAAAACCTCTGCCCCGGCCCGGGCAAACTCACCTCGGGCACCGCTCATGAGTAAAATGCCCACCCTAGCCAGCAACCGGTCTAAAACCGATTCTAACCCTCAGTCCGGCGACACCTCAGACTCGGTAGTTTCACCTAACGACTGGAGCGTGCTCAGACAATTCACCGATGCACGGATCGCGCTGGGCAGCACTGGGATCAGCCTGCCGACCCACCAGATGCTCGCCTTTCAGCGCGATCATGCGCTGGCGCGCGACGCGGTGCACACCCCGCTTGACGCGGCGAGCTTGGCTGAGAACTTAAAGTCACTCAGCCCAACTGGTGAGGTAACTTGCCTGCACTCACGCGCGAGCACGCGAGAGGAGTACTTAAAGCGCCCCGACTTTGGCCGCCGATTGAGCGATGAGTCGCTTAAGAAGCTAAAACCCCTCAAAGGCGAGTTTGACCTCGCGCTCACCGTGGTAGATGGCCTATCGAGTTTGGCAGTGGCAACTCAGGCGGAGCCTTTTTTGCATGCGCTCAGAGCCCTGCTGGATGAGGACGCACAAAGCTGGAACCTTGCCCCGCTCACGATCTGTGAGCAGGGGCGCGTCGCCGTTGGCGATGAGATCGCTGAAAAACTGGGCGCGCGCATGGTGCTGGTGCTGATTGGCGAGCGCCCGGGGCTTAGCTCACCAGACAGCATGGGGCTCTACTTAACTCATGCCCCCAAAGTTGGCTTAACCGACGAGAGCCGCAACTGCATCTCAAACGTGCGCGGGGCGGGTTTGCCGCCCAAGATCGCCGCCAAAAAAGCCTTTGCACTCATGCAGGAGGCGCGGCGTTTATCGCTCTCTGGAGTGGATCTCAAAGATCGCAGCAGCGGTGAAACAGACGCTTTAACCAGCACTCAGACATTTTTAACAAAGCCATGAATTAACCCCGACTTCAAACCAACCAACAGAGGGTGCGCCATGAGTGATTCAATCAATCAAGATTACCTAGCTAAGCGGCAACTCAAAAAGGGCATGGCAGGCTGGCTGCTTCTGGCTGGCCTCGGCGTCTCCTACGTGATCTCTGGGGACTTTGCCGGGTGGAACTTTGGGATCGGTATCGCCGGGTGGGGCGGATTTGTGATCGCCGCCGCGCTCATGCTTGCTATGTACGCCGCGTTGGTGCTGAGTTTAGCGGAGATGTCGGCGGCGATCCCGGCAGCGGGCGGCGGCTACTCCTTTGCCAGGCAAGCGATGGGGCCCAGCGGCGGCTATATCACCGGGCTTGCGGTATTGATCGAGTATGCGCTGGCGCCTGCGGCAATCGTGATCTTCATCGGGTCAGCCGTGGAGCAGCTAACGGGGCTAAATGGCCCCTTTATCTATGCCCTGTTTTACGCCGTGTTTATTGGGATTCACTTAGCAGGAGTGGGTGAGGCGCTCAAAGTGATGATGGTGATCAGCGGTCTTGCTGTGTTTGCGATCCTCGCGACCGCAGCGGCGCTGATCGGCGACTTTAACTCAGCCTTGCTGTTTGATATCGCACCAACCGAGGGCAACAGCACTTTCTTGCCCTTTGGCTGGCACGGCGTCTGGGCGGCGCTTCCCTTTGCCATGTGGCTGTTTTTGGCGGTTGAAGGTGTGCCGCTCGCAGCAGAGGAAGCCAAAGATCCTGCCAAAGACGTGCCTAAAGGGATTATCGCCGCGATGGCCTTATTGACCGTGACCGCGATCTTGGTGGTCGTGCTGCTCGCTGGAGCCGCGGGTGCTCAGGCAATTGGCGGGAGTGCCGTGCCGCTAGTGGACGCGCTAAGCTTAACCGGCAGTCCTAAATTAGCGGTCATGGTTAACGTGCTGGGTCTTGCAGGGTTGATCGCGTCTTTCTTCTCGATTATCTATGGCTACTCGCGTCTGGTGTTTGCACTGTCACGTGCTGGCTACCTGCCGCGCGCTCTCTCGGTCACCACCAAGCGTCAGGTGCCTGCGCGCGCGCTGATCGTGCCTGGGGTACTCGGGTTTTTGGCTTCGCTGACCGGCGAAGGTGATCTCATGCTGGCCATGGCGGTGGTCGGCGCAACTGTCTCCTATGCGCTCATGGCAGCGAGCCACATACTGCTTAGACGCCGCGCGCCTAACCTTGCGCGCCCCTACAAGACGCCCGGCGGCGTGGTGACTTCAGGGATCGCGCTGGCGCTCTCTTTGCTCGCGCTCACCGGTGTCTATGCCTATGATCCACGCGCTTTTTGGTACACCATGGTGCTATTTGCGATCGGCCTGATCTACTTTTTTGGCTACAGTCGCAACCACTTGGTCGCCAAAACCGCCGAGGAAGAGTTTGCGATGCTTGAGCAGGCTGACCAAGAAATCAGCTGAGTTAACTTCAAAAAAACCGCGCCCTGAGCGCGGTTTTTTTAATCACTTAAGCAGTTTTCATCAGCTTATTTGCCAGTCAAATGCCAGCCATAGTAGGCATTTGTCATAAACTCAAAGCGCGATCTTGCCCAGATCCAGACCGCGCACATCGAAGGTATAGCGGACCTCAGTTGAGTTTTGAGTCAGAGTGGGGATGCTCAGCTGCATGGTTTGGGCGGTTTTGATTTGATCAACCAGGCGGTTGGCTTGAGTGTCTTTGAGCAAGAACAGCTGGTCAGGCTCGATTGATTCAAACTCGAAGATTTGGCTCGCGCCAGTATCGAAGCGGGCACGTAGCTCACAGCTGGGCTCGCAGTCAAAGCGCTGGTCAGCATCACTAAGGGTTAAGTAGCGACCGTGCGTGGGATCGGTCTTGATCGATAGCGTCACGCTGCGCGGCGCAGGCTCTTGGTTGATCTGCTTAGCCTCAAGCAGAGCTGTGCTGTGAGGAGATCGTCGGTGAGTCGGCGTGATCAGTGGATCATCGCCGCCACTTTGCTCTAAGTAGATCTCCTCATCGCCTTTGGGGTCGCCGAGGCGCGTGTTTTGATAGCGCCAAAGCGACTCAGCGCTTGGGTCTGAGGTTGATTCGCCTGTTTGCTTGCTTTGATTGACTAAGCCAGCGCTTGTTTCGGGCGCTTGCTCACATCCGCTCAGCAGCAGCGTGGGCAGGAACACCAGTAAGCTTAGTTTAAAACTGAGCTCAACTGCGGTGAGTGGATCTGGCCTAAAAGCAGGCAGATTGATCGGTGTATTGATAAAAAAGCGTGTCATAACACCTCCTGAGATCTGGTTAGGCTGGGATTTAGCGCGGTGAAGTGGCGCCGCAGCATGACAGTCAAAACAACCGCGCAGATCCAATTTTAAGTGCTGCTTCTCAAGAGCAGCACCTTAAGTGCTGCCCACTAAAGGCAATTTGAGCGTCACTAACTCAATTTGCTAGCCAAACGTACTTAACAGCCCAACTGCCCAGCGCCAGCAAGTAAGCTGCTTTTAGATCTCTCCGCCGCGCAGCGTGATCAGTCGGACCGGCTGATCGATCCTGGCGGTCAGCCAGTCGATCAGGCGTGTGCGCTCTTGGTTGGACAGACTTAAACCAGTGATCGTAACCAGGGTAAACACCGCTGAAGCGCTGTCCTCGGACTGACTTGGGGCGCCGTCTGAGACTTGCGTGTCGCTGCCTTGCGTCAAGGATCTTGTTGAAGTGCTGGCGGCTCCAGCTGACGCGCCGTCCGAGCCTTGGGTCGCCGCAATCTGGGCGTTGTCAGCAAGCTGCTTGCCGTTAGCAGTCGCCTGAGAGGGTGATTGCGTGCTGCTTGAAGTTCCGGGTTGCTCTGCTGCCACTTCCCCGCTTGCAGTGATCAAGCCTTCAGCTTTTGAGATCCGCCCGCGCGATAGACTGATCTCTCCAGCTTCGGGGTAGAGCGCGCGCAGCTCCTTGATCACTTCTAACTGCTCAGCCTCCTCAGCCACGGTCAAGCTGACCTCGGTGTTCAAGCTTTGGTTTTCGCTGGTGAGCTTGTCGACTTGACCCTGTAGGTTGACGTAGAGGTCTTGCTGCAAGCGCGTGGTGATCTGGCTCAGGTCGACATTTGACCCGGCGCGGCGAACCAGCACCTCAGTGTCACCCAGGCCACGGGCGCTGAGCTGATTGGTGAGGGTTTCCTGTAGGTTCACCGGCGGATTGTCCCCGCCCACGGTGACGACGATCCGGTTTTTCTTTGGATCAACTTCTTGGCCGAGCAGCAAAAAGTCAGGGTCGCTTGCGGCATCGGTAAGCACAGCTTCAACCGCGGTTGAGAAGCGGTTTTGCTCCACAAATTTGTAGGCCAAGTAAGCACTCGGCAAGATCGTAATCAGTAAAGTCACCCCGATGATCTGGGTAGTACGCTTTTGCGTGACCTCATCCAGCACCTTAAGCTTAGGCAGCTTGAAGAGTTTCACGAAGATCAAAGTGGAAAATGCGATAAATACCGAGTTAATTGTGTAGAGGAAGATCGCACCGCCAAAGTACTGCAGATTGCCGTTTGCGATGCCGAAACCTGCCGTGCACAGCGGCGGCATGAGGGCTGTTGCGATCGCAACGCCCGGCACTACGTTTGAGATACTTTTACGGGTTAACGCGATGATCCCAGCTGAACCACCAAAAAAGGCGATCAACACGTCCCAAAGGGTTGGGTAGGTTCGAGCCAGCAGCTCAGATTGCGGCGTGTCGAGCGGGCTTAGGGCAAAGTAGATGCTGGAGGCCAGCAGGGAGATCCCGGTAAAGATCAGAAAGTTTTTGAAGGACAACTTGATCAGATCAAAGTCGTTGATCCCGGTTCCATACCCCACCCCGATGATCGGACCCATGAGGGGGGAGATCAACATCGCCCCGATGATGACGGCGGTTGAGTTGACATTTAGCCCGACGGACGCGACCAAGATCGCAAAGAACAAAACCCACAGGTTGGTGCCCACCAAGCGCACCGAACCGCGGATGGTTTGATCGATGACGTGGGGTTGTTCCTGATCCTTTTGGAGATCCAAAAACTCGTTAAACAGTGCGCGCATAGGGGGTTCGTCTGTCGATTTGGGGCCTAGTTTAGCAAATATCTATCTGCAAATTATGATCAGCCAGTGACGCGCATGCTCAGGCGGGCTTACCCATCAATCCAGCCGCTCAAATCGCGGTCTGCGCCTGCCCTCAAAAAACACCGTCTCGCTAAACATCACCGCTGGCCGTACCCACAACCCGTGATCGCCGTAAAGCGGCTTATACACCACCATCAGCTCTTCGGTTTCGGAGTGGCGCGCGACCCCAGTCACCTCGTACTCGCCGCCTTTATAGTGGCGATATCGACCCAGTCGTATGTCGGGTATCTTGTCCATGAGTCATCCAAAGTCTTAAGAGGCGTAGCGCTGATCATAGCCTGAGTTGGGCTTGGCTGAGTGAAAACCCGTGAGGGTTAGACAAGTAAAATGTCACCAAGTTTGGGGTTTGATGGCGGCTCTGTTAATCGCCAGTTTTAGGAGCCGTGATTGCTGGGCTTAAGCGACGGGTTTTGATCCGCGGTTGGCAGACGCAGTTCTTAAATAGTGATGTTGAGTCGTGACTGATCTAGTGGCCCTTTGAGTTTTTAAGCAACTGCCGCCTGATCAATCAAGACTCCCATAAAAGACTGATGTGCTCAGCCCAGCTGACAGTTAAAATTTGCTAGCTCTATCAGGGACAAGCTGACGGTTATTATCTGCACCCCTTTGCACGTGCGACTGATAAGCCGCTCTGAGCGTGCTTTGCAGCCACAGCTCAGCCTCGGTATAGGCTATAGACAGGCTTACTCCGCAGGCTAAGCGTCCCGCGATGTAACTGGCCAGTGAGCAGCCAGAGCCGTGGAACTCGGCGGGCAAGCGTGCCACATACAAATCAATAGGATCTTCGCCGGCTTGCCATAAAGTGTTTTTGATCAGTGAGGTTTTTTGGGTGGCATTTGACTCAGTTTTTCCATGACTTAAGGCTTCCTGAACAGTCGCGTGACCACGCTTGATCAGCACCGCACCAGCCCCCGCCTCAAGCAAAGACTGCGCCCCGCGCTCCACATCGCTCGACCCGCTCAAGCGCTCAAGCTCAGGCAGGTTGGGGGTCACTAGAGTGGCCAGCGGCAGCAGGCGACGAAACGCACGAATCACCTCTTTAGGGTCAGCAGCGGTGTCGGTCAGCGCGCCGCCGGAATTAGCAACCAACACCGGATCACACACATAAGGTCTCGGGTTCTTGCGAATCAGATCAGCGACCCTATCGATCATCTCAAGCGTGCCGAGCATGCCGCTCTTGTAGACGTCTATGCTTAAGTCGCTGATCACTTTGTCCGCTTGTTTTTGCGCCAGCACCGGATCGACTGGCGTGAACCCGTAAACTTTTTGTGAGTCCTGCACGGTCAGCGCGGTGCACACCACGGCGGCATGCGCCCCTGCGGCGACGATCGACTCGATGTCCGCCCCAAGTCCCGCTCCGCCTGAGGGGTCGAGTCCAGAAAAACACAGTATGCTTGGTTTCATGGGTTTTTGGGTCAGTGAAGGATTTATAAAGTATAAGGTGCTGGGCAACTGCGTTCAGGAGCAAAGTGTAGGCTTGTGTTTGTTGGTCAGGTTGAAAGTTTGATCTGAGCTTGGTTCTGCTTGGGTTCTGCTTAATTGTTGCGTGGATAGATTTAGCCAATACTGGGATTGATGAGGTGACACCAAATTGACCTATATTTATGTCTTTTTTGTGCCTATGATTTACCCAATAAATCAACGCCGCCGAATTGCTTAGTTTTAGATGTAACACTCAAGACGCCAGAGCAAAGATCCACATAAGACTTCAAGACTCAAGGAGATGAGCTTGATCAATTAGGCGCTTGGCTAAACCCTTTTTAGTATCACTTTTTGGATATCTCATGAAAGCCTCACCTCTTAAACTCGCTGCTGTCTGTGCCCCTGCGGTGCTGCTAGCGGGTGCATTTTACTGGGTTGCTGGTAGCGACAGTAACCCGCAAAACGACCCTGACACTTACGTGAACCAGCTGATCCTCAACAACGGCTATAGCGAGGGTTACCGCCGCAACCACGCGAAGGGGATCTGCGCGACCGGCTACTTTGAGCCAAGCGGACAAGCGGCTGGTTTCTCGTCAGCCGACATGCTGAGCGGGGAGCGCTCAAGCGTGATCGCACGCTTCTCGATCCCCGGCGGCCTCGGCGGGGCGGATAACGAGGTGGGTATCCACGCGCTGGGTTTGCAACTCTCTAAGGGAAGCGAGCAGTGGCGTATGGCGATGCTGAGCGTGCCGGTGTTTGTGGCAAACAAACCCCAAGACTTCCTGCAGCTGCTGCAAGCACAGATGCCTGACCCGCAAACCGGTAAACCTCACGATGGCGCAGTTGAGGCCTACTTTGCTGCGCACCCTGAATCGAAAAACTTCCGTGACTTTTTAGGTGCCAACCCGATCTCAGGTAGCTTTGCGGCCAGTCCGTACAACTCCATCTCGAGCTTTACGCTGAGTGATGGCAAAGGCAACGTGAACTACGTGCGCTACAGCTTTACGCCTGAAACTGAGTTTTTACCGGTGCCTGAGGGCGCAGGTCCTGACTTTTTGTTTGAAGATATCGCTCAGCGCTTGAGCGCAGGCGAGATTCGCTGGGAGATGAAACTGGCGATGGCTGAAGACAGTGATCCGGTGTTAGACGCGACCTCTAACTGGCAACTGGGTCGTCCTGAAGTGTTCTCTGGCACCTTAGTGCTGGATCAAGTGGAGCCCGAGGTCGATGGCAAATGCCGCGATGTAAACTTTGACCCGACCGTTACCCCAAGCGGGATTGAGCCATCTGCTGATCCCATGCTGGCGGCGCGCTCGGCCGCTTACTCCAAGTCCCACCGCGACCGCTTAGCTGAAGTAGCCCACGCAGGAGATCACTCATGAAAACTCAATTTGCCCTAAGCCTGCGAATCATCCACTGGGTCATGGCCGTGCTGGTGCTTGCTATGCTGTTTATCGGCGCGGGTATGGTCAGTACCGTGACCGAGTGGCACTTGACCCTGTTTAGCTGGCACAAACCGATCGGGATCTTGATCTTGGTGCTGGTACTGGTTCGCATCGCGGTGCGCCTCAGCACCGGCGCTCCTGAGCTGCCTGCCGATCTCAAGCCGCCGGTGAAGCTGTTCGCGAAGCTCTCCCACCTCGCGCTCTACGCCAGCATGCTGGCCATGCCGCTGATTGGCTGGGGCATGCTCTCAGCTGCTGGCACGCCGGTGTCGCTCGGCGCAGGTTTAGTGCTACCGCCGATCCTACCGGTGTCGGCCGAGTGGTTTGCTTTCTTGCGTCCGCTGCACCGCCTGCTGGCTTATGCGTTCTTTTTGCTGATCCTCGGCCACTTAACTGCCGGTCTCTACCACGGCTTTGTGCGCCGCGACGGAGTGCTGAAGTCGATCTCGCTTAAACGCTGAGTTTGGCTTAAGTAAAATGCCCGCGTTAGCGGGCTTTTTTTTAAGTTTTAGATCCCATATTAATCGGTTTTAGATAGAAGTTAAGATCGCGATAATCAGGGTGGGCGCGGGTTTTGGGTAGGGGTTGGCAAGCGTGGGCATTTTGCTGTTTTTGCTGTTTTTGCTGTTTTTGCTGTTTTTGCTGTTTTTGCTGTTTTTGCTGGGGGCTACCTTCAAACTCAGTCGCCAAGCCACCGATACATGACCAGCGCATCAACCAAACCCAATCTTGGGTGATTAAACGCTTTGGGCAGTCGCCCGACCGTCTCAAAACCCAATTTGTGCCACAGCCTCACAGCGCCCTCGTTGCTGGCGGCGACAAAGTTAAACTGCATCGCTTGGTAGCCAAGTTCAATCGCAATCAATTGCGAGTGCTGGCACATGGCGGTGGCAAGCCCCAAACCACGGGCTTTGGCTGACACCATATAGCCGCAGTTGCACACGTGATCTCCCGGACCTGCTTGATTGGTTTTTAAGTAGTAAGTGCCCAAAACCTCGCCGTCGACCACGCACACATAGGTTATGCGCGGGGCGCTCAGCCAGATCTGCTGTGCCTCATCTTTGGTGGTGACCGGGTCATAGCCATAGGTTTCACTAGCTTTAGCGATCTCATGAAAGATCGGCCAGATCGCCTCCCAATCTGCTGTGGTTGCTTGTCTGATTTGCACGGTTTGCCTCGCCAAATGTCGCTATAAGTTGAAACGGAGCACGTGGGTTTCGCCTGATTGGCTGAGTAACCTTGATTGACTGAGCGGCATAGGATCAGGCTCAGCCATGACTCGAGTGCGTAAAGTGTCAGCACCTTTTTTCAGCAACTGAATCTGTTGATTAAAGAGGAGGCGCTAGCGTTTGGCAATCGTTTGATCGCCTAAGTTTCTTTAAAAAAGCGGCGGCTTTAATCATGCCCTGTTAAGGCTGTCTAACGTCGCGCAAAGCTGATTCTGCTATGTAGGAACTAGAGTTGGCATTTCCCCCCTAAACAGGGGGTGTCAAAGCGCGCTTTGCAGCTTTAGTCTGGCTTCACCAAGCCCAGCTGTACCGCGCGTAAGGTGGCCTCGGCGCGGTTGCAGACCTGCAGTTTTTGGTAGGTGGCTTTGAGGTAGCCTGCGGCTGTGTTGGCGGAGATCCCGAGGCAATTTGCGGCCTCTCGGGTGCTGTAGCCGTTTGAGATCAGGATCAGCATCTCCTCCTCGCGCGGAGTGAGGTTGATCGCCTCGCAGGCGGCTTGAGGCACATGAAAGTGCGCGAGGATCTGAGTAGCAATTGAGGCGGACAGCGGCGGACGACCTTGGGCGATGCCTAAAAGTGCGCTTTTTATCTCCGGATCTTCACCGCTTTTGATCAGGTAGCCGTCTGCCCCGGCTTTGAGCGAACCAAACAAGTGGCTGGCGTCGTCAAAGATCGTCAGCACCACGCACAGTGCATTTGGGTTGGCGCTTTTAAGTAGCGCGATCAGATCGCTGCCGCAGCCGTCGGGTAAGCCAAGATCAAGCAGTGCCAGATCAAAGCGGTTCTGTGTGATTTGTTTTTTGGCCGCATCGATACTGCGCGCGGAACTGAGTTTAGAATCAGGGTAGACATCACCGATGATTTGGCTCATCCAGTGGATCACTTCAGGTAAGTCTTCAACGATCAGGATATTTTGCATCGGTGTGTGTATTTAATTAAATTATTGAGTCAATGATATAAGAAAAATGGCTTGATATTTGCAAGTCTTATCACTCAAAAGAGACATAAAAAATGATGAGATCCATCCAGTCGCGCGTGTTGTTGAGTATCTTTGTGCCAGTCAGTTTGTTGATACTGGTGCTGGGTGTCGCGCTTAGTTTGCCGCAGTCAAACCTAGACTTTGCCGCGGTCGATGATCAGCTGGTGGTGAGATTGGCAAGCAAAGATCAGCAGCGGGTTTCTGGGTTTTCAAGCGGATCTGGGGACTTCATGGCAGCTAGTGGCGATCTGATCATAGAAGAGCCAGACGTGCTGCCGACGGTGACTGAGTATCATGACCTACTGATGCGTATCGACACCCTAGATCGTTGGGCGACGCAGTCTGGCCTGAGCGCTAAAACTGATCAGGGTGAGATTGATTTGATCTTTGAGCAGCGGCGCATCAGCGATCTGCCTTTTTTGTTTTGGCTGCAACTGATCTGCAGTCTGATTGCTTTGGTTATCTGTGCTTTGGTGTGGATACCGGGCAAGCTCAGTAGCGGTATGCTCGGGTTTTTGATCACAGGTTTGGGCTATGCGATCTACGCTTCAGCAGCGGCGATCTATAGCACTCGAAATCTGCTGATTGGCCACGATCTGTTCTTTAATTTGTCCCTACTCAATCTGTTTGGTTCGACATTTTTTGGTGTGGGCTTGGTGGTTTTTCTGTGGAACCACCCCAAAAAACTGCTGCCCAATTGGCTGATAGGGCTGCTCGTTGCCTACCCCTTTGTGGCGCTGTTGCTTGCGCGGTTTGATCTGGTTGAGACACTGGCAACCCTCAGATACTTGCCGCACATGCTGCTGTTAAGCGGGGCGCTGATTGGGCTTGGGTTGCAGTGGAGGGCGGCACGCGGCAAGCCTCGAGACAAAGTGACGATCAGTTGGATGCTGATCTCGGTGTTGGCAGGTCCGACGGTTTTTATCGTTGCGATCGCGATACCGGTGTTACTGGGTTTGAGTCCGCCCGCCTCCCAAGGTGTGGTGTTTACGGCATTTTTACTCATGTTTGTTAGCTTGTTTTTTGCCGTGACCCGCTCACAGGTCTTTGACTTGGCGCGCTGGTCGGCAAGCTTGTGGCGCTGGCTGCTTGGAGGGCTTGCGGTACTGGCGGTGGATGCGCTGCTCGCCTCGATGGTGAGTTTGTCAGGACCTGCGACCTTGAGCTTGTCGCTGGCTTTGGTGGGTTGGCTGTACTTTCCACTGCGTCAGTTTGTGTGGAAGCGGTTTTTTTTTCGCGGCAGCACGGGGTTAGATGATTGGCTTGAGCGCGCGCTGCCAGAGCTGATCGATGAGACGCAGGACGCTGGGCAGCAAAGCCGGCTCACGGGGGCATTTTTGGCGGTTTTTAAGCCGATGAGCCATGAGACTGGACCCATCAATACGCAAAAACCTGTGATTGAGGGCTCGGGGCTGAGGCTATGTGTGCCGCTACTCGCTGAAGGTTATGAGCTCAGGCTTAGCCATGCCGATGAGGGGCACCGGCTTTTTGGGCCAAAGGACAAGCGTACCGCGGCGCTGATACTGGAGCTGGATGCGCTGGTGCAGCGCTCGGTTCGGGCCAAAAGTGAGGGCGCGCTTGAGGAGCGGACGCGAATCATGCGCGATCTGCACGATGATCTGGGGGCGAAACTCACACGGATCATGCACCGAAGTGAGGCGGTCAACAAGTCGCTGGTGCGTGAGGCAATTGGTGATCTCAGGCTCTTGCTCACCACCCAAAATCACAGCTCACAAACCCTGCAGTGCTTGTTTGCGCGCATCCAGGCGGAGGCGGAGGCCAGGGCTTTTGAGCAGCAGGTCACGCTTGTTTGGCAGCAGGATGAGTTAAGTGGTTCCATGGATGCCGGATACGCCATGCAGCTTTCAAGTGCCGTGCGTGAAGGGGTTAGCAACGCGCTTAAAAACTACCACAGCCCTAAAATTGAGATAAATGTCCGCTGCACGGATGGGTTGCTTGAAGTGCAGATCAGTAACGACACTCAGGCTGCTAAGAGCTTTGAGAGTGTTGCGGGCAATGTTGAGGGTGTCGATGTCCAAGGCGAGTCCGGCATGGGACTGGGTAATTTGAAAAGCCGCATGCAGCAGATCGGCGGCTCTGTGCACATCGATCAACAGCTACTCCCTGGTGAGCTGTTGCTGTGGAAATTGACTCTGATTTTACCGCTATAGCTGGCAAATAAGCCTATATTGGGTTTTTATGGGTAAAATGCCTTGGTCGCCAACATTGATTGCATAGATGGCGACGCTTGGAACCTAAAACCTGCTAACGACAATAACGAGACGGCAACTTTTTAAAACAGCATCGATCGTGCTAGAGACTTACTCAGCGGTTAAGTGCGAACCCATAAATCATCGAACAAAGAAGAAGCGTATGGCCAATTTTTTAAGAACAAAATATGAAAACCTAACCCTGACTTCCGGCAGCGGCAAGATCAGTGCTGTGATCTCCATCAGTATTGGGGCGCTCGCAGTATGCGCTGCTCTATGCTTTTTGTTCCCCAACCTGCTGCTGACTCCTGAGATGCGCGGCCTTTATCAAGTCGACTTGATGAAGACCCTTCTGTATATCGCGGTGGCCATCAGTTTTAGTTTTGGTTGGTACTCAACGATAGCAAATACCAGACAGCGCTATGGTTTTACTGGGATTGGACTGGCTTTGAGCGCGACCATACTTTCCGCGCTTCCTGTGGGTTTGTCGCGCTATGAGATTCGCGGGGTCTATGTGGGGCTTGACTACTTTGTACTCACCTTGCTGATTTTGGCGCTGGTGTTTATACCGCTTGAGCGCGCTTTTAGTAAAAACGCCGATCAGCTCACCTTGCGCAAGGGTTGGGTGACGGACATCAAATACTTTATGTTCTCCCACTTAGGCGTGCAGCTGATTGCCTTTTTTACGATCATACCAGTGCAGGTGCTCCTTCACCGGTACACGGACAACCCGATTCAAAACTGGGTATACGGTCTGCCGCTTTGGGTACAGTTTTTCATGATTCTGGCGGTTGTGGATATAGGCACTTATTGGATACACCGAGCCATGCATGAAGTGCCGTGGTTATGGAAGTTTCATGCGGTACACCACTCAAGTGAGCACATGGACTGGCTAGCAAGCTCTCGCCTGCATGTGGTTGAGATCTTGGCTAACCGCTTTGCTGGTTACCTGCCGATCTTTTTGCTGGGTTTCGCGCCGGGTGCGGTATTTGCTTACCTCGTGTTTATCTCGTTTCATGCCATCTTTATCCATGCCAACGTGCGCTTTCGCTTCCCTGTGGTCCGCCACCTGATCGCAACCCCTGAGTTTCACCACTGGCATCACAGCTCAGAAGACGCCGCGATCGACAAAAACTACGCCGCCTTTTTGCCGATATACGACCGCGTCTTTGGCACTTACTACTTGCCAAAGCACTTGGCGAGCAAGTACGGCACGGTCAGTGACGACATACCCGAAGGTATGTGGGGGCAGTTTTTATACCCTTTCAACTTAAAATCCAAAACCAATAAAATGCCCACGCGATCAGGCTCAATCCCAAATACTTAAGCGCTACAGCAGTCAGATCAACGCCACTTAAACAAAACCGCCGTACCGCTCAGGTGCGGCTAATTAACCGGCACTTCTGCTTGCAAGAAAGCCAGCTGATCGGATGATAGCGCATCGAAACCGGCTCCGGTGTAAACATCGAAGTGACCCAAGTCATAAGTCTTGACCGTGCCTTTTTTGGCTTGTGACACATGCTTGAGCGTCTGTTTTGAAGGCGCGACAGAGTCAGGCAAGCACACGCAAAACAGTGCAGGCATCTGTAGGTTTTTGGCTTTTGTGCCGGGAAAGTAGCGGGTGATCTGCAAAACAAAGCGCGCAATCACCTCGTTTTTCCAAAGGCTACCCGGCCCAACTATATTTAGCATACCGGACTCAGCATCTGGCGCATCCATGAGTACCGCCTCACCCGGCTTGCCAGCCGCTTTGATGGTGATCGGTTTGGCGCCCACCAGCGACCCCGTGAGATCGGCCAAGGCGATCGCCGTGATCTTGGTTAAGGTCGCGAGGTTTAGTGTGCTTGCTGAGGCGATGCCGTTGGTGAAGGGGCACTGAGAGATGATCGCCTTGATGCTGGAATCCTCTGCGCCCAGCTTTATCACATGGCCGCCACTGAACGAGCTACCCCAGAGAACCACCTGCTGGGCATCCACTTGGTCGCCGCGCGAGCGTGCGTACTCTATGGCTGCTCGCCAGTCCTCAAGCTGGTGATCGATATCGATGAGCTGGCGAGGTTCCCCGCCGCTCTCGCCAAAGTGGCGATAATCAAACACCAAGCAAGCGTAGCCCGCGGCGCTAAACGCCTCAGCAAACGCTGGCAGGCGCATATCTCTGGTGCCGGATAAACCGTGCGCCATGACGATCACGGGTGGTTTTTTGTCCTTTTTCTCTGGCAGGTATAACCAAGCGGCGCACTCGGCTTTGTGTTTGGATTTGCCTGAGGAGAAGGTGACATCAGTCCGTTGAGTCATGAGGGTTACTTCCTTATATTGGTGATTTGATTGTTTTAGTCTTCAGTGGATGCCGCAGCCGCGAAAGTTAGGCTTTCGTAGGTAGCGGTCAAATGTCGTCATTTTATAGCATGCTTTTTGGTTAAAAGTGCGCGATGGTACAAAGTGAGTACCGATGGCGGGTAGAGTCTAAAAAGGCTGGCGCCCCCTCGTCATAATCAAGATAAGAAAAAAGCAGCTCAAGCAGCTAACCATCGATAGCGGTGTAGGTTCATGGCGAAGCAGCCGATTTTAAGGCAACCCAGCCCCGCAGCAACGACTCGCTTTGGTGAAGTGCCCCACTTTACTCAAGGCCTTTATGAGTGTGCGGCGGGTGCCTATGCCTATATGGTGCCAAACGGGTCTTGGGGCGAAACCAACATCGGGCTGATTGATTGCGGCGGGGAATCGGTGTTGATCGATACCTGCTGGGATCTTAAGTTCACCCGTGAGCTGCTCAAAGTTTGCGAGCCGGTGACCTGTCGCTCACCGATTGAGTATATGATCAACACCCATGCCGACGGGGACCACTGCTGGGGCAATCAGTTGTTTGCGGATAAGCCGATCATCGCCACTGCCAACACACAGGCAGCGATGGCGCATATCCGACCGGATTCGCTCAGACTCCTCAAGGGCGCAAGCCGGGTGATGGCGCGCCTGCCCAAGCTTGCTGTCAGTCAGCGCGCCAATCAGGCTGTGGTGCTTGGCCACTACATGGCGGGTATGTTTGCGCCCTATGATTTTACAGGCGTGGCGCTGACTCCGCCGACGGAAACCTTTAGCGGGGAGCGATCTTTGTACGTGCGTGGCACCCAGATAGTGCTCCGTGAACTGGGCCCTGCCCACTCCGACGGTGATGCACTGGTTTATGTGCCCAGTAAAGGCGTGCTTTACGCTGGCGATATCTTGTTTGTGGGTGCCACCCCGGTCATGTGGGCGGGTCCGCTTGAAAACATGACCGCGGGACTTCGAGCGCTTTGTGACTACAAAGCCCAGGCGATCGTGCCTGGCCACGGCCCCTTTGCGACATTGGCTGACATCGAGCGGTTACTTGAGTACTGGGACTGGGTACCTGAGCGCCTGCAGCGCTGTGCACTGTCGGGGATGAGCAGCTTTGAAGCGGCGCACAGCGTGGCATTGAGTCAGGAGTTTCAACAAAAGGCATTTGCCAAATGGGACTCGGCAGAGCGCATCGTCACCAGTGCCGCCACGCTGTACCGAGAGTGGGGGATCAGCGAGGATGGGTTGCCGGGGAAGCTCGGTGAGCTTGCGCACTTTGCCAGACAGGCGACACTGGCTGAGCAGTTAGCGGACAACACGCCAAGGCGCATGCACCGCTTTAATTGAGGTAAAGTAAAACTCTGATCATGTGATGACCTAGCTTATATAAAAAAGGAGTTTTTATGAGTCGATTGTTAGAGCCGGCTGGCGGCTGGCAACGCAGCGCAAAACCAAGGATACAACCAGCAAGCAAACAGGATAGTCTTTTGACCCGCGCAGCTTTGCTTGGGATCGAAAAAGTCGGGGGCCTAAATGCCGCCAATTTATGGCTGCTGCTCATGAACAACACTCGCCTGCTGCCGCACTTTGTCAATTACGCGATGAAACTGATGCCGGGCGGTGAGCTGCCTCGAGTGGATACCGAGCTGGTGATCCTGCGGATCGGCTGGAAGCTGCGCTGCCGCTACGAGTGGGGTCAACACGTCGATATCGGGGTGCGAGCCGGAGTCACCGATGCTCAGATCCATGCGGTGGCTGCTTTTGGTGAGGGTGTGGATGGTGCTGAAGAAGCAGCTCTGACACCGATTCAAGCGCTGATGCTGCGCGCGGTCGATGAGTTTTTACTAGAGGCTTGCGTGAGCGATGAGACGACCCAAGCCCTGAGCGAGGAGCTCAAGCCTGCACTGTTGACCGAGCTGTTGCTGCTCATTGGCTGGTATCAGGGATTGGCTGGGGTGCTTAACACCAGCGGGATCGAGCTCGATGAGGCGCTGGAGAAAGTGGTGGCAGAGCATACCGCGATTTGATGTCGATATTTAAAATCCGAGAAAAATAATATGAGTAGAAAAAAAAGTGGGTTAAATACGCTGATTAAAGCTGGTAAAGCGGTTAATAAGATATCTAAAGAGATGGAAAGAGATCGCTTGCGCCGAGAAAAAGAGTTAAATAGAAAAGATGCTGATTTTCAACGCCAGCAGAGGTTGCTAGAGAAATCGTTAGAGATTGAAAATAAAAAAGAACTTAAAGATGCTGCAAATAAAAGAAAGCAACAGTTAGCAATCGAAAAAATATGTTACGAACAGCGCTGCGAAGCCAGAGCTTTAATTAAATATAAATTCATTGAAAAATATTTGAGGTAAATTGTGGATACATTATTATTTCTTGTCATTGCTTATGTATTACCCGTTGCCGCAGCTATTTTCTTTATCAAGAAAAAATCAGATAGTAAGGTTCAGGATTTCAAAACACTCGAAGAGGGTTTAAAGACAAATAATTTGAAGAAACAGGAGGCTGAGAAAATTCTTAGTGAGTTAGAGCGAAAACTAATAAATTCTAAAGGCGACCTTGAGAAAATCAAAGAACAGACGCTTGATTTACAGGAACTCAGATCAAATGCAACATCGATTTCTGCTCAGCTTGATCTTGATCATAGTAATTTAGAATTAACAAGGCAGCTCTTATCTGAAAAGAAATCTGCCTTAGATCAGTTAGAAGCACATATAAATATGCTGATGTCTAAGATAGATCTTTATAATCGGCTTGAAGAATTTGTTTCATATGGACATTTTGAGACTCCAGAGTATTTATATGAAACTGGAGAGCGTTTTGCTCTTGAAATAAGGCGTGTTAGAGAAGAGCAAAAAAGTTTAATAAAAAATCGCAAAGCAGCATTTATCGAAGGTCAAGTTCAGTTAACGGGAGATAACTCTAGAGACAAGAAAATAATCGATGGTCAGATCATGTTGGTTTTGAGAACTTTCAATATTGAATGTGACTTACTTATATCAAAGGTTAAGCCTTCGAACTATGAGCGCACCCTTGATCGAATAGAAAAACTAGCAAATAGTTTAGAGAGTCTCGTGGCCTCCCTTCGCTGTGGCTTATCGATTGATTATGTAACTTTAAAGTACGAAGAGTGCACCCTTCAATATCAATACACCCTTAAATCCAAAGAGGAGGCTGAAGAGCAGCAGCTAATTCGCGAGCAGATGCGCGAAGAAGCTAAGGCAGAGAGGGAGTATCGAAAGGCAGTAGAGGAAGCTGAAAAAGAAGAGAAACTTTATCGAGAGCTGTTGAATAAAGCTCGTTCTGAACTACTTCTAACCTCCGAAGAAGATAGAGTTGCTACACAGATGAAAATTGAAGCTTTAGAGATGCGTTTGGCTGAAGCTGAGTTAAAAGAACAAAGGGCACTTAGCATGGCTCAGCAAACTCGAAGAGGCCACGTTTATGTCATTAGTAATATTGGCTCTTTTGGCGAGAACATTTATAAGATGGGTATGACCCGCAGGCTTGATCCAATGGATCGAGTCAAGGAGCTGGGCGATGCAAGTGTTCCATTTAGCTTTGATGTTCATGCTGTAATTTATAGTGACGATGCCCCCGCCCTTGAAACTGAGCTTCACCGCCAGTTCTCTCACCATCGGGTTAATGCAGTAAATCTACGCAAAGAGTTTTTTCGTGTTGAGCTTGATGAGATAGAGGTGATCGTTAATCAGTTAGAAGGTCTTGAAGTCGAATTCACGAAAACAATTGCTGCTGAAGACTATTATGAAACCAAGCGTCTGCGCGAGCATGCAATGAGTTAAGCCGCTTTAAAACTGCGGCTTAACGATCACCAAGATACAGATCGCGATCAGCGCGATCACCGGAGCCTCGTTAAACCAGCGAAACCAGACATGCGACTTATAGTTGGCGTCGGTTGCCATTTTTAAGCGGATCGATCCGCACCACAGGTGGTAGTAACTCAAGGCGATCACCAAAAAAACCTTGATCAGCAGCCAGTTCTGCGTGCGGTAGTAGTCCCAGCCGAGCGCCACCAGCCAGATTCCCAGCGCCCAGGTGGCGATCAGGGAAGGCCACATGATGCCGCGGTAAAGTTTGCGCTCCATCACCACGAAGCGCTCTTGAGACACGCTATCTGTGCTCATGGCGTGGTAGACGAAAAGTCTTGGCAGATAAAACAGCCCGGCAAACCAGCACACCATCGATACCACGTGAAACGCCTTAATCCACAGCATTTGACTTTGCCTACTTCTGTTTTGCTCAATTGTAGCAAGCCATACGCAAGCGCGTGGATTTTGCTAGTCTGAGGCTCACAAGGACGCTGCTATGCCCACCGCACAAGGATTCGCCATGACCACCATCCCCACCCCAGACGCTTTTAGCAAAACCGCACTCCGCACCCCGGCTGAGCACAGTCAGCTCAAAGAGCACGCTCGCCTAGATCCTGAAGCTTACTGGTCAGCGCAGGCTGAAAACTTTAGCTGGTTCACCAAGCCCACCAGCGTGAAAAATGTCAACTTCGATCCAGCCAACCACCAGATTGAGTGGTTTGGCGGCGGTGAGACCAACTTGTGCGTCAACGCTGTCGATCGTCACTTAAATTTAACCCCGGATGCACCGGCGATCATCTGGGAGGGCGATGATCCAAACCAGTCGACAACCTTAAGCTATCGCGAACTTCATATGCGTGTATGTAAAGCGGCCAGCGTGCTCAGGTCGCTTAAAGTATCAAAAGGTGACCGTGTCACTTTATACATGCCCATGACCCTCGATGCGGCGGTGATCATGCTTGCTTGTAGTCGTATCGGTGCGGTGCACTCGGTGGTGTTTGCTGGATTTTCCGCTGAGGCGCTGGCTGGACGGATCGTTGATTCAGGCTCGCGTGTGGTGGTGACCAGCGACGGCAGTTTTCGTAGCGGAAAAGCGCACGCCCTCAAAACCAGTGTCGATGCGGCGCTGGATCAAGTAGCAGCAGATGACCCAGAACTGAGTGCTGAGCTGAAGCTTTTTGTGTTTAAAAACACGGGCGATCCCTGCTCCATGAAGCCGGCCCGTGATCACTGGTACCACGATTTGGCTGCAAGCACCGCAGACAACAGTGAGCCTGCGGTGATGCAAAGTGAAGATCCGCTGTTTTTGCTCTACACCTCAGGCTCCACCGGTAAGCCCAAAGGCGTGGTTCACAGTACGGCAGGCTATATGGTTTACGCTGCGACCACTTTCAACCAAGTTTTCGACGCCAAAGGCGCAGATAGCGACCACCCCGATGTGTTCTGGTGCACTGCCGATGTTGGCTGGATCACCGGCCATACCTATATGGTTTATGGCCCCCTCCTTGCCGGTGTCACTACCCTGCTGTTTGAGGGGGTGCCCAGCTACCCTAATTTAGGGCGCTTTGGCGAGGTGATCGACAAGCACGGAGTGAGTTTGTTCTATACCGCGCCGACCGCGATCCGTGCGCTGATGCGTGAAGGCGCAGTCGCTCTGGGTAGCTCAACACGTGACTCGCTTAGACTGATCGGTAGTGTGGGTGAGCCGATTAATCCGGAAGCTTGGCATTGGTACTTCACTCAGTTTGGCGGCGCGCGTTGCCACTTGGTCGATACTTGGTGGCAGACCGAAACCGGCGGGATCCTCATGACGCCGCTACCCGGCACCGCCATGAAACCAGGCGCGGCCATGCAGCCTTTGCCAGGGATCGAGCCGGTACTGATCGATGAGGCGGGTCAGGAGATAACAGGAGCAGGTCAAGGATTGCTCGCGATCCGCTCGGGCTGGCCGGGTCAGATGCGCGGCGTCTGGCAAAACCCCAAGCGGTTTTTAGAGACCTACTATGAACCGCATCCGGGTTACTACTTTACCGGCGACGGTGCCATGCGCGATAGCGATGGGGACTTATGGATCACCGGACGAGTGGACGATGTACTGAACGTCTCTGGTCATCGCCTCGGCACGGCTGAGATTGAGAGCGCTTTGGTGGCTCACAAAGCTTGTGCTGAGGCGGCCGTGGTCGGTATACCCCATGACATCAAGGGTGAGGCAATCGTGGCTTACGTGCAGTTGAACCCAGATTTTGAGACCACCGATGCATCCAAGCTGGATAGCCTGCGCACGAGTTTGATCCAAGAAGTGCGCACGCGGCTCTCCCCGATCGCAACCCCAGAGCGCCTGATCTTTGCTCAGGATTTACCCAAAACTCGCTCTGGCAAGATCATGCGCCGGATCCTGCGCAAGCTTGCGACCGGTGAAACGGAGGACTTTGGCGACACTTCAACCCTAGCCGACCCTGCGGTGATTGAACTGCTGCTGGTGGCTGTTAGTACCCAGCCATAAATTGGAGAGTTGGATAAATGCCCACTGATCCCCACTTGATCGCTGGGCATGCGCTTTGCTACGTATCTGACACCGCTTGAGCAGGCGATATGCTGAGTTTTATTGAGCTTTAAATCTCAAGGCCTTGAATCTCAACGCTATGAATCTCAAAGCTTTGGATCTTAAGGTTTGGCCTCAATCAGGTTTTGCATCGGCGCGGCTGTGAGTCACCTGGCCCGAATCAGAACTTGGTTGGGACTCAGTTGGGCATGTTTCGTTGCAAGGTGTATTAGCGCAGCGGTTTAAACGCGTTTTGACTGCCGCCGCACTAGAGGTATTCCCCCAAAAGTGGTTGGTTCAAGTGATGAGTTAAGGGCGAACTTTTAAGCCGCTACCGGGGACATTTTGCAACTAAGTGCGAGTAGCCTTGAGTTTTGCGGCGGGGTTTGTCACAGTTAACGTTGAATTTGACCGATCCTCGCCATGCCAAAGCACTTATACAGTGTCCCCAATCTGTTAACCATGTTCCGCGTGATCATGATCCCGATCTTTGTGTTGATTGCTTATTGGCCGCCGGCGCTCGGGGTTGATGCGGAAGCTTTTGACTGGAAGCGTATCGCCCGTTGGGACGCCGAGGTGCTGCGGCACTACTTGCTGACCGGTCTGTTTGTGCTGGCGGCCTTTACCGACTGGTTAGATGGGTATCTGGCGCGCCGCTGGAATCAGACCAGTGCCTTTGGGCGGTTCTTAGATCCGGTCGCTGACAAGCTCATGGTGGCAGTGTCGCTGTTGATTTTGCTGCAGTGGCACACCAATATCGTCATGGCGATCAGCGCGATGGTGATCATCTGCCGAGAGATCACTGTCTCGGCGCTCAGAGAGTGGATGGCGGAGCTGGGCGCCCGCGCCTCGGTTGCGGTTAGCTATATTGGTAAGCTCAAAACCACCCTGCAGATGATCGCAATCAGTGTGTTTTTGGTTAACTGGCAGGCGCTGGAGTGGCTGGCTTATAGCCTGCTGATTGGCGCGGTGGTGCTGACTTTGTGGTCGATGTTTATCTATCTCAGAGCTGCGTGGCCCTATTTGAAGCAGCCATAGCGGCTAGGGTTTCAGTTAGGTGTTTAGGCAAAATGCCGCCCGTGGTGTTGTTACGCTGAAGATCGGGTTTAAATGCGGCGAGATAACCGCGTGGACGATGATTGCTGGCTATCAGTCGCTAAGTTTCAGCAAGTTGGCGCTCGTTGCTTAGTGCTAGCTACTCAGTTTTAATTACTGGCTGTAGATTACTAACTAAGACATTGATCTTAAAATCGCTGAAGCGCTGCTGATTGAGTTTGAGTCCCACTCAGCTCAATCTAAGCTTAAGTTCGCCAGTCAACAGCTCTCACTGAATAAAGTAGGAGCGGTTGGCTTTTTTGGTTTGAGCTGCCAGTGAGATCGAGCAAATCGCCAGCACCGCCATGACCGCGATACCCAGCCAGCTGGGCATCGATTGATCCGTAAGCAGGTGGAAAACCAGATAAAGCACGCTGACCAAGAAGCCACTTATGGCGGCGGTATAGCTGTGAAAGCGCGCGTCCTTACCTCGAACAATTGACTGTCGGTAACCAAACAACCAAACAGCAAACAGCAGCGTGCTGAGCGTAAAGTAAGTGGTAGCGGTCAGACCGATTTTCAGGAACCCTGAATCGGCCATAAACAGGCTATGCGCCGCAAAAAGCAGAACCAAAATCAAGAAATGGCTAACACGCATAGATCTTCCTTAATCAAACGTTAAGAGTTTGTTAAAACTGAGTTTACCATCTTGCCAAGTGGACTTCTCAATCATATTTTGCCAGAGCAAATAGGGTGAACCAGCTCAGTTATCGGTGTCTGAGGGCTCATCTGCAGATTTCTGAGGCTCATCAGAGCCCCCTTCTTTCCCATCACTCGGCGGCGCGCCATACAGCTCTTGAAGTAGTTGAAACTCAGCTGTGCTCACCATATCGCTTAAGCGAGCAAAGATCGACCCGCCTTCTGCGCTCAAGCTGAGTTGTTTTTCATCGTTCAAGCTGATCAGTGATGAGCTGATCAACTGACGCGCATAATTTTTAAACAAGGATTGATCCAGCCAGTTGCTGTGGCTGAAACTTGACTGAGATGATGCGCTTTGAGACAGCGTGAAAAAGCACTTGGCCGCGTCATCTAGGGTCATGGGAGACTGACTGATCACGAGCAGATAAGCGATGCGGCGGCGCACGCAGTCCCTTGATATCGAGCTGATCAGCTCGCTCAAGGGCTGTTCAGCTGGGCTTAGTTGATAGAGCTCGCCGTTTTGAGTCACCAGACGTTCTTTGGTGAAGCGCGCGAGATAATTTTGAGCCAGCTCAGGCGTATCGGCGGCGGTGTACTTTAAAAACAACTCATCACGGGTTTGCTCGATAAACAAGTCCAGCTGCTCAGTGATCTGCTTTAGTGTCTGCGCTGACTCAAGAGCCAATATGATCAGCGAGGGAGTCGCCAGCATATGGGCGGTGTTGTTCACCGCGTAACTCACCAAATCTCTTTGATCAGGGGTCAGTGCGTACTGGGTTTTATCTGGGGTCAATGTCACCAGTCCTAAGCCTAGTGTGTACTCAAACACGGCCTTAGCGCTGATTTGGGTGACGACCACTGAGGAATCATAGGGCAGCTGAGTCAAGCACTGTCGCGTCCAGTCGACATAGCGGTGGGCTAAGTCACAACTGATTGATTGATCGTTGCTGTGTACCAAGGCGCTTGCGACCAGATTGACCGGGGCAATCACGCCAGAGCGGTTGATGTTGATCATGTTCTGTGCGGCAATCGCGTTGACAGCATTGACTGCGGAGGCAGGCAGTGCTTGATCGCTACGATTTGGATCAATACAGGTCCCGCTGACCTCAAAACGCTCGTAGTAATCAGCGGCAAGCATCGGCTCGCCAAAGTTGACATTTACCTGGCCAAAGACGCGCTCAACGTTCTTGAGGGTCTTGATCACTGAGAAGATGGACTCGCGCTTTTTGGGTTTGCCGCGGAGTTCTGAGAGGTACGACAAACCCTCCATGGTGCGCTCATAGCTGATGTAAACCGGCACAAACGCAATCGGCTTGGTGCTGGCTCTGAGGCTCGCGTGCACGATCATGGAGAGCAGGCCGGTGCGAGGCGGCATGAGGAATCCTGAGCGTGATCGTCCGCCCTCCGGGAACAGCTTGAGCGGCACGCCGCGGGTTAAGATGCTGTAGACGTACTCACGGAACACGCCGGTATATAGGGCGTCGCCTCCAAACGAGCGTCTTAAGAAAAATGCCCCTCCGCGCCGTAAAATCGGCCCTAAGATTGGGGCGTTTAAGTTGTCACCGGCTGCTACATAGGGCGTGCGAAAGCCGCGGCGAAACACAACAAACAGCACCAGCAGATAATCTAGATGAGAGCGGTGAGAGGGCATGTACACCAGCTCCACGTCATCGCCTAAGTTTTTGAGGTGCTCAAAGTTGTGGACATTTACCCCGTAAAACAACTGATCCCAAAGCTTGTTCAGCGTAATCTCAAAAGCGCGGATCACGGTGATGTTGTAGTCGGTCGCGATCTGCTGGAACATCTCGTAGGCTTCTTGCTTAACCAGCGCCTGCTTTTTGTTCTGAGCAAGGGCAACCTGAGCGATGATCCGGCTCATGGCTGGCGACTCAATCAGCTTGTCGGCTTCGTTGCGGCGATCGGAGAGGTCGGGGCCAATCACGCGCTCAGTAAGGGTGCGAATCCGCTCAGCAAGCTGGCTTTCGATCACACCAACCAAAGGAGTGCCTGGGCGGCACTGCTCGGCATCTGTGCAGAGCGCGCTTAGGCGAACCGGATCGCTCAGCTCGACATAAGTGTCGTTGCCTTTGGTTAGGACGTTGAACAAATCCCCCGTGGTGGTGGTTTTCTCCCAGCCACCCGCAGTGAGCAGGCGAATCAGCGAATCATCGGTTTTGTGGCCGCGCCCCCAGATCACACTGACCGGGATAAACAGGATTTCCTCGTCATGCTCGAGTGCCGCAGTCACCACATCAAACAGCTTGGGTGTTTGCGCGTAGCTGCCCTTGTCACTGGGTTTAAGTGAGATCAGGCGGTTTTTAAAGTGCTTGGGCCCTAAAGAGACCCCTTCAAAAACTTCAGGCATACCATAGCGGCGCACGCAGTTTTGCAGCATGGCGCTGTTGGCAAACGAGGGGCTACCAAGCACATAAAATACCTTGGATTGACCTGAGCGCAGCGTTGGTACGCCGCCCAGGGTTTTGGGGTCTGCCACGGTATCGATGAGCCGATTTTTGAGCGATGCAAACCAACCGGGTGAATCTGAGGAGCCAATCATCAAGGAGTGCCATAAAATTTTTACCAATCATGCCATATTTACCTCAGAAGAGCAGTTAAGTGTCTTGTGCCTGCGTGCAGAATTTGTCTATTGGGCGCTTGGGACTAAACTTGGGTTTAGGCGAGGGTCTAACAGGAGCTGAACAATCGATGGGTTATGTTTGCGGGCTGCAGTGATATTATGAGTTTTTTGCATGATCTGATTTGTTATGTCCGAAGAGAACAAAAGCGCGCCACAACCACTACCGAGCGATGAGCAGTTGTTTGATGAACTGCTTGAGATTTTAGATTTAAAGCAACTCGGGGAGCTTGAATTTGAAGGCGTGAGTAAAGACTTTGTCGGCCCTCGCGTATTTGGAGGTCAGGTACTGGGTCAAGCAGTAGTTGCGGCCTCACACACCACCGATCGCCCCTGTCACTCGATGCATGCTTACTTTTTACGTGGCGGCGATATCCGCGAGTCGATTCGCTATGTGGTGACCAAGGTGCGCGATGGCCGCACGCTGCACACCCGTCAAATCAACGCTTATCAAAAAGACAAACTGATCTTTACCGCCATGGCCTCTTTTGCTTCTAAAGAACTGGGCATGAATTATCAAGCCGAGGCACCTGAAGTCCATGCCCCTGAGGACTACGCCACTGATTTAGAGCTGTTGGGCGGTATGCCGATGCCCTCACAGCTAAGAGACAGAGTGATGCGCCCGCGCTATGTCCAGCTCAAACCGCTGCAACCCAACAATCCGTTCAAACCCGAAAAGCTTGAGCCCCACCAAGCAATCTATATGCGGGCTCATAACGCGGCAAAAAAAGAGCTCACGCCGGCGATTCATCAGGGTTTGCTCGCCTTTATGACTGATTACATGCTGCTCGGCACGTGCTTGTTGCCCCACGGGATCAGCTTTTGGTCGGGTCATCCGCTGCAGGCGGCAACCATCGATCACACGATCCACTTTCACCGCAGTTTCGATGCGACCCGCTGGTTGTTGCACGACATGAAAAGTGACGTGACTGCTGCTACTCGCGGCTTGGCTCAGGGTCAGATCTGGCAGGACGGGAAGCTCGTGGTCTCAACCCAGCAAGAGGGTTTGATTCGGCTTAAGGAAGATTGAAGCTCACGCTGATCAAGTCGATTCGATCAGCGACACCATCGGTTTGGGCAGTCCGCTGTCGATCGCTTGCTCCGCGCTCATCCACATAAGTTCGCTGAATTTGAGCGCGCCTTTTTCCTCATAGATAAAAAATGTCCGCAGTAAACGCATCGCCGCGTCTTTTTGCCCCGGCGCCAGGCTGAAACTCATCGGCTGAATCTGCCAGGCGATGTGAGTGAGGCGGTGATTTAGCGTTTGCTCTGGCTTATGAACGTCTGAGCTTAAGCTGATTAATTGCTGCACTAAGGGGTGGCTCTCAAAAGCCTCACTCGAGTCTGAAGCGAGGTCTAGTCCCAACTCATTTTGATCCAAGCTCGCGATCGGTACGCTTTTTTGAGGTTCTAGCGGCACGCCAAGCGGCAAATCAATCAAAGGCAAACACCAAAGCTCCCCCCAGATACCCGGACTTACGGCTTTAAGCCACAGTAGCTGATCGCCTGCTGTGATCTTGAGTGCGATTGAGTAGCGCTGCTTGAATTTGGTCGGCGCGCTTTTGATGGGAAACTGATCGGTTTTGTCCTCTATATAAGCCTGACAGTCCGCTTGAAGCGGACAAAGCGTGCACCTAGGCTTGCTGCGCGTGCAAATGATTGAACCCAGATCCATGAGTGCTTGAGCGTAGCGCCCGCTGTTATCTTTTGGTGTTAGCTGCTCAGCAATCTGCCACAGTACTTTTTGTGCGGCTGCCTTTTTGGGATCTTGATCAAACGCCAGCCAGCGGCTGAGCACGCGTTTGACGTTGCCATCCATGATTGGCCCGTAGCCGCCTTGACCCAGCGCATGAATCGCCCCAGCGGTTGAGCGGCCAATACCTGGCAGCTCCTGCCAACCAGCGACAGTGCCGGGAAATCCTTGCTCGGCAACCAGCTTTGCGGCTTTATGCAGGTTTCGGGCACGGGCGTAGTAGCCAAGCCCTGCCCAGTAAGGGGCCACCTCATCGAAGCTGACTTTTGCCAGATCCTGGGCCGTAGCGAAGCGCTGCATAAAGCGCTCATAGTACCCCAGCACGGTTTTCACCTGAGTTTGCTGGAGCATGATCTCGGACACCCAAACCGCATAAGGCTCTGGCACTTGCCACGGCAGATCATGACGCCCGTGTGCCAGCTGCCACGCAAGTAATCGGGGGGCTATGCCAGTTTTGAGGCCGCTGAGCAGATCGGCGTCAATTGGCAGACTGGCTGGCTTAGCGAATTTGCTGCCAGCTGATTTGGGTTCAGTTGATCTGGGCTTAGCATCAGCTAGGGAGCGCGGTGCAGGATGGGGCGCGGGCTTGGAGTCGGATTGAGTCAAATGTCTGGGCTTTTGAGTTGGCTTGTCTATAGTGGACATTTTAGGGTGACGGGCATAAAAAAGCCGGTTTGATTTAACCGGCTGGTTTGGTGCATGAAACTTAAGCTTTTAGCGTCCGCTCAAAAAATGCCAGCATCTTTTGCCAGCTCTTCTCGGTTGCGGCGGCGTTGTAAGCCAGATCCAGATCGTTTTGCTCGGCTTGTTCATCGATCTTGGGATTGGTGAAACCGTGTTTAGCGCCCTCGTAGATATCAAGATCGTAGCTGACGCCAGCGGCGTCCATCTCTTTTTTGAAGTCCTCAACCACATCCATCGTCACCATGGTGTCGTCCGCGCCGTGGGCGATTAACAGCTCGGCCTTGACGTCGCCGGGCTGGGCGCGCTTAGTGGTGGATAGATTGCCGTGGAAGGTGGCGACGGCTTTAAGCTTAAGCCCGCTTCTTGCCATATCCAGCACGATCTTGCCGCCAAAACAAAAACCCACGGCACCTAAGTTATCACGTGAAGTCTCCGGCAAATCATGTAGCTCTTTAGATCCCGCTAGCGCCCGATCCAGAAGAACTTTTGGGTTCTCTAAAAGCTCGTTCATGCGGTGGGCTGCCTCACCCGGATCGTCGGTGGTGACACCGTCCCCGTACACATCGATCGCAAGCGCAGCATAACCTTCTGCGGCCAATCGTTCAGCGATCCGCTTAGGGTGTTCGCTCAGGCCCCACCACTCAGGTGCCACGATCACGCAAGGCACTGGCCCCTTGATATCTTCAGGCAGCGCTAAGTAACTTTTGAGCATGACGCCGTCTTTGGTGTGGTAACACATCTGCCGAGTATTCATCGCGGGCTTCCTTGATTGTTAGCCTTTAAGCATAGCGCAGCCATGCCCGTGCGCTGTTCTGTTCACGTATGGCTATGTGAGTTTACGTATGCTGAATCTAAAATGCCCACGCTAGCCAGCACCCCGCAGCATCGGCCTTGCCTAAAACCCAAACTTGTTTAAAACTCTATCTGACTCAGTGCAGTAAGCAGGCACCGGTATAGCCCAAAACACGGCCAGCAACCAGTAACAATCTGGCTTGCTGGTATGGCGCCGCTCACTAAAAAGCCGCTCACTAAAAACAAGGCGCTAAGCCTGTTAAGATCACGCTTTACGTTGGCTTGCCATACTCAGATCCGCCACCTCGCCATATGCGCTGTGATAGGTGATTGAGCTGTAGCCAAATCGGCTGAGGTTTGGCGGCAACTTGGGTAAAGTTGGCAACGAGTGGCATTTTAAATTTGGTCTGTTTGCTGGTGCCAGCGAGCTACGCATAGGGCCAATCTGCAGGAGCTTCCATGCGCCAGAATTTTCATGAACTGCCCATTGACCAGCTTGATTCTGCTGAGTGGGAAGCTTTGTGCGACGGCTGCGGACTGTGCTGCCTGATTAAATTGCGTGACAGCTCGCCGTTTCAAAAGGGGCCAGGGGAAGTCATGTACACCGACGTCGCTTGCCAGTTGCTCGACACGCAGAGCGCTTGCTGCAGCGACTACGCCAACCGCTTTGAAACCGTGCCCGATTGCCTGAAGCTTGACATGGAGCTGCTCAAAAAAGTCGACTGGTTGCCTGCCAGCTGTGCTTACCGCTTGCGACTTGAAGATAAGCCGCTGCGTGATTGGCACCCGCTGATCAGCGGTGATCCAGACAGCGTGCGCGCTGCGGGGATTGGTGCGGCAGGGCGCTGCGTGAGCGAAACTCAAGTCACTGACGATGAGATTGATGAGCGCGTGGTTCGCTGGATCGACTTTTAACAGTTTGAGCGCCTATTGAGTGTTTTTATTGGCTTAAGAGCAGACTTCGCTGATTAGCGATGAGCGTGCTCGGCTTGCAAGCGCGCCACCTCGTCAAACCTAAAGCAGCCACGGGCGTGATCGTTGACCATGCCGCATGCCTGCATGAGTGAGTAGCAAGTCACCGGCCCCACCCATGAAAACCCGCGCGCTTTAAGCGCTTTTGACATCGCCGTGGACTCGCTGCTTTTGGCGCGCGGTTCGGCCTCGGGAGCCTTAAGTGTTTCACTGGGATCAACTGCAGGGGCATGTGACCACAACAGCTCACTTAAGCCTGTCTCTTATACACATCTCCGAGCC
>OJDZ01000051.1_pt1 | contig 74420 bp, 58 predicted proteins | sample 1592981 | NCBI WGS metagenome assembly OJDZ01 (sample SAMN05416851, study PRJEB24817) | seawater metagenome | isolation source: Sea water | place: Canada:Atlantic | collected 2013-07
TCTACACACTGCATATCGTCGGCAGCGTCAGATGTGTATAAGAGACAGGGATATGACACAGGATATTTTCTGGTGTAATATTGCACCAGTCTATCTATTGGAGAAGTTAAAATGCCACGTCAAAGTATTACACTTTCTGAAAAAAATGATGATTGGTTAAAAAGCCATGTTGGTGCCGCGGGAGAATACGCAAATAAAAGCGAGTTAGTAAATGACATTATCAGAAGAGCAAGGCGAGCTGAGTTTATTAATGAGAAGCTTGCGAAAGCTGAACAAAGCGGCCATGTTGATCAATCGCCAGAAGAAATTTTAGCTGAATTCAAAGCCGACCTAAAACGCTAAATGGCTGCATATAGACTATCGAGAAATGCAAAAGAAGATCTCCGACGTATATATGTTTATGGGGTAGAAGAGTATGGCGAAGCGCAGGCCGACGAATACTTTTTGGGCTTCTTTGAGACGTTCCAAAAAATAGCGAGTAATCCGCTAGCATATCAATCTGCTGAACATATTCGTTTGGGTTATCGGCGTTGCGTATATCGTTCAGACACTATCTATTTTCGCTTTATTGATAGTGATATTGAAATTACCGCAATATTAGGTGGGCAAGACACCGATAACTGGCTATGAATAAACACTCCGAATATGGGCTATGGCGCTGAAGTTCGCAGTCGCGACCAAAATTTGAACTCAGAACTCTTTCTCAAAACAGCGTCAGGCTTATCGTAGCATCAAGGCTCGCAACATATACACTAAAGACTGCCAGATGTGATCTTGACGCCTTTTTAATGAAAGATAAATTTTTGTCCACGTTATTGTTCATGAGTATGCGCTTCTATTCTTAAGATCAAACCGAGTATGATAAGTGCTATTAGAGCAACGAATACAACATACATAGCTTTAACTATGAATAAAGATGACCTTATTTCTTTTTTGTATGAGCAAGGTTCATGCTCTACTAAACCCGCTGAAAGTATTTGTTACAAAAAGACATAAATAACTAATTTGTTTAAGGCTACACTGTGTGAATGCGAGGAGCCCATAAATATGCTCATCGATAGTAAAATTATTAGCCGCTAGACAGGGAAGTGGTATGAGTAAGCAATCAAACGTAGATATTACTTCGCTTATGGAAAATACATTACGCTTCGTCGTGTACTGGATGTTACAACCTACCTTTATTGCCATTTCACTGTATTTAGCCCACACGAAAGCGTCTATAGATGCTCATACTCTATTTATCGTCGTTGCATTCTGTCTGCTTACACTATTTGAGAACATCATTCCCGCCAGAAAGGATTGGCGAAAAAGTTTCAGAGAAAACGTCGCGCTTTTTGGTTTTGTATTTGTTGCGGGAGCTGCTTATGCCGCTGTTGAAGCGCTGTACGAAGCTTCACTCTTTCAATGGATGACAAGTATCAGCGAAACATGGCAATTAGACATTTGGCCTTCACACTGGCCTGTAGTCGTGCAGGTACTGCTTATCTTTTCTGCATTTGAATTTGTTAATTATTGGTATCATAGGACGTCCCACCGATGGGGATGGCTTTGGCGACTTTCAGGCCACGGTGCGCATCACGCGTTTAAAAAACTGAGTAGTATGAATTCACTAGCAAATCACCCGATAGAAGCTTTTTTTCTTATCCTGCCAAGAGCGATTGTTGGATTTCTCTTAGGTGGAGAAGCGGTGGGTGCAGCTTTTATTTCACTCACGGCAGTAACGGCTTTACTTGCACACAGTAATTTACGACTGAATTCAGCTGTAGTTGGCTGGTTTTTTACGATTAACCGCTTCCATATTCATCATCACTCCCAAGTTATCAGTGAAAGTAATACTAACTATGGTTGCGTGTGTATAATTTGGGACCGGTTGTTTGGCACGTTTCAAGATGCGGATACCAAAGACACCGGAATTGGCAATGTTCAGCCTAGTTATAAAAACATATTCACTCTGCCATTCAAGCAATAGGAGACTTTTTATTACTGGTGTAGGTCATTAAACCGCATTCAATAACACACACGCTAAACCATAAAATGAATAATCGTGTGTAAATCTAGGAAAACTTAGCTCTGCAAATGGTGGTGTGTCCGCCATTAATGATTACGCAGCGCATCAATTAACTCGTCTTTACTCATGTTAGAGCGCCCGTCAATGCCAACCTCTTTGGCTTTTTGATAGAGTTCATCTTTAGTGCGATCTTCGTACCTGTTGGCTTTGCCACCATCTTTAAACGGCGTTTGTTCACTATTTGCTTGGGCATTGGCGATACGCGCCGACTTTTCTTTGCTATAACCTTCGTCGCGAAGGGCTTCATAGGTATCGTCGTTTTTTATTTGGTTACCGTGGTCCTTAGCCATTTTTAAACTCCTGTTTTGAAAGGTGAGTGAAGCTGTGATGTTTGTAGTATTTCATACTTGGTATTTGCATAGACGGTTTAGGTTTAGATCGCTAACTAGCAATAACGCTGCGCCGCAATGTAACGAATAAACACGCCGCGAGGCCGAGACCTCATGCTAAAGGACGATATGATCTGCTGAGCAATTTAGCTATCTTGCTTTATACTAAAGCTTACCCAAATTACTTGATGCCGTTCACTTTGGTGGCTACTGTGTGAACAGTTACGGCACACAACACGAATATATTTGCATATACTTTTGGATATGATAAATATTAACGCCCTTAAGAATAGCGGGCCATAGCAGCCGCAGAGGTAGTTTAAAAAGATATGATTCAAGGATTATCACTGCCCCTATTCGTGACCGCCACCATTTGCTTGTTACTAAGCTTTTTCTTTGTACTTCTTTACCACCGCTTAACCTCACTTACCTTAGTATTTCAAATCGGATTACAGTGGTTGCGGCTATGTTTACCACGGTACTTAGCCGGCATTTCTATTTGGCGTTTTACAAATACGAGGCACCCACGTCTTTAAAGTGGTGTTATGGCGTTTGCGCAGCTTTCTCTGTAGCCACGGTCATACCGAGTTCGGTATTTCTCGACAATGCCTTTTATTCAAAATCCTCTTATTACACGGGCTTAGCGTTTGGGCCACTTTTTGAGCTTTGGGGTGTGTGGATTTTAGTGCTGGCTGTTTATGGTATTGTTATTCTTTTTAGAGTGTTTTTACGACAGCGCAAAAGACAACTGCAGACACAAGAACAAGTCCACAACGATAGCGATACAAGTACCGTTATGCTATTGCTTCTTGCCAATACGATTTGGATGATTACTGGCGTGTGCGATATGCTGACAGGTGTTCAAGTTGCTGATTTACCGCCGCTTACATGGATTGGTTCATTTTTAGTGACATCGACCATTGCATGGGCGCTGGTCTTGCATATCGATGACCTTTATGAAGAGCGAAGATTGCTGAGCGATCGTTTAATGTACGAGCATTTAACCCAGGCATTCTCTCGCAGTTACCTAGAAATACGCCTCACCGAAGCCGTAAATTTGATGCTAAGGGGAGAGCTCAAATGGTTATCAGTGTGCGTATTCGATGTGGACAATTTTAAAACCATTAACGATCAGTATGGTCATGCTAGTGGTGATGCGCTACTGACACGAATAACCAGTATTATTAAGGAAAATATTCGACAGTCTGATTGCATTGCGCGGTTGGGAGGTGATGAGTTCGTTATTCTATTTACCGAGACACAAAACGAAAATCACGCTCCTGCTATTGTCGAGCGCATTCGTTCACATGTGGCTAATACACAATTTGGTGAAGGCGATAATGCCTTCAATGCCTCTTGTTCATTTGGTATTGTCAGCGTTACGCCCGACCAGCTCACGCTGAACGACTTGCCCAATCAAATGCTATCAAGCGCAGATGAGGCGCTATACAGCGCCAAACACAAAGGCAAGAACGCCGTAGGTATGGCCACGCTAAGTGACTTGTCTTAGTCAGTTGATAGAGCCCGCTGGGTCCAAAAAGCTGATTCGCGATTAAACCCCTTCCATTCAGATAAAAATTCGTGCACCGAAGGTTAACACGGCCTAATCACACGAGCAGGATTTCCGCCAATGATCACGTTATCACCAAAGGATTTGGTTACCACAGCACCCGATGCAACCACCACATTATTTCCAAGCGTTACACCGGGGTTTATTACAGCCATTCCACCTACCCAGCAATTGTCGCCAAGCGTGATTGGTTTTGCGAATTCAATGCCGGTGGCACGCTGCACTGGGTCTATTGGATGTGTTGCAGTATAAAGACCAACTTGTGGTGCTAGCATGCAGTTATCGCCAATGGTGACCTTGGCGGCGTCTAAAATAACGCAATTGAAATTGGCGTAAAAATTCTCACCCACAACAATGTTTTCACCATAGTCACATTTAAACGTAGACTCGATGTAAAGGCGCTTTCCCGTTTCGGCGAACAGAGTTTTAAGTAACTGTGTGCGCTTTTTATGTTCAGTCTGACATGTGCTATTGAGTATATCTAACTGCTTACGGCAGTCTTTACGACGTGCCGTAAGGTGTTTATCTGAAGGAAAATAAAGATCGCCTGCGAGCATTTTTTCTTGTTCGGTCATGTAGATTTAGCGCCTATCTATTATAAAAGGTTCGGTAAACGATACAGTAATCGATTACTTCGCGTCGGCGTAGCTTACAATAACCTTTCCTTTGATGTCTTGATTTTCAATCTTAAGATCAACCGGTCGCTCTAATATTACAGACCCGTGCAATGTCACATTAGACCCTATGGTAAGTGTGGGCATGTGGTCATCCTCGTCTATCCACTTGCTGTCGCTGCTTTTATAAACGATGTTGCCGAAAATAACGCTGTCGCCTTCAATATCAATGTCGCCGTTAACAGTAGCTAGGTCTTTTTCGATTGTTACGTCGGTAATATGAATGTCGCCATTTACCGTTTCTATATTTCCGCCTATTTCACCATGAGAATCAAAGAATATGTCGCCGTTCACCGTTTCTACATCTTGCGTGACAGTGACATGAGATGCGGCGAAAATATCACCGTTTACCACGTCAACTCTTCTTACCGTAACGTGACTTTCCATGTCTAAATTGCCGTTTACTATGCTTATGTCCTCAGCACTGCCATGCTCATCAATATCCACGTTACCATTGATTGATGATATATCACCGGCATGCTTACCGCTGGCGATATTTACGCTACCAAGCATCGTACTCACGTCGTTTCCATCCATAGCACTAGCGTTACCCACATGAATAACACAGCCGCTTAATAAGGTTGTACTGACTACAATCATGGCACCGGCGATAAAAGACTTGTTCATTGTTGTTCCTTTGAGAATCTGTAATTTTATATTTAAAGCGAGAAAGCTGGTGGCGTAACGCAGTACATGATGTTGTAAATATTACGACTTTATTATCTCACTATTACCTAAATGTTGCTTAGCAGGTAAATAGCCAGTATGTAAACTAGCTAGCAGTTGCTTCGTAATATATTGTAATCATGTAATGTGCCAATTCGTAAAATCATTAGAAAACATAGGCTTACGATAACTTAAGCAGCTGGTTAATACATTACTGTCGTGGGTTTGATTATTAAGTTACTGAAAAAGCTAAATAATGATTTTTTTCGCTATTTGTGACGATGATATGTGCAGCAGAAGATGTGCGCTTATTCAAGGTTTAAGCACAAAGCTAAACAGAACGTTTAATTAAGGTATGCATAAAGTAAGCGGCCGAGCTGCACTGTGCACCTTTTAAAAAGCGACAATGTGTAGTTGCCTAGCAAGTAAATATGGTTAAAGCGTACGTTTGCTGATAAAAGGTCTGTAGTTTGCATAGCTTGAAGGTAGAAAGTTGAAGCAGAGAAAAGGATGGTGAGCGTTGAGGCTATTTCTATCAGCGGGCCTTCAAACGGTTAACATTTTTTATTAAAGGGAAATAGCATGCAAGATAAGCAGTATCAGCTACACAGAGCTAAGCGTCAGGCATTGGCATGTTTACTGTTTGCGGCAGGTGTTTTCGTGATCTCTATTCTAACCCAGAAATATCAGCCTAATATTGCAAATACGTGGTGGTTGGAGCTTATCAAAATGGCAAGTGAAGCAGCCTTAGTCGGCGGGCTAGCCGATTGGTTTGCCGTCACTGCGTTGTTCAAACCTATTCCCTCATCTTACCCAATTCCACACACCAACATAGTGGCGAATAATAAAAACGCTATTGCCAATAACCTTTCTGAATTCGTAAAGGAAAAGTTTTTTAATCCTCAAGCAATTGAAAAACTGATAAGCGACAGTAACCCTGCGCAAGGCGCTGGCCGGTGGTTAGAAACATCACAGAATGCGCAAAAACTAAGTCGTTTTTTATGTGATGCGCTAAGCGGAATGTTAAGAGTATTAGACGATAAACCGGTAAAAGCCTTTATTGCTAAAACGGTAGAGAAAGGGCTGAAAAATCTCGATTTAAACCAGTTAATCGCTACTTCTTTGGGGGCGGTAACTAAAGAGCGCCAACACCAAGTGATGCTCGATAGGCTCCTTGGTAAACTAGCTGGGCTTCTAAGCCAGCCAGATACGCAAGAGTATATCGCTGACACACTGGTAGTTTGGCTTAAGACCGAGTACAGCAGGTTAGAGAAGATTTTACCTTCTAGTTGGATAAGCGAGCAGGGCGCGTTAATAGCGGTAAAGGCTGTATCCTCTATTTTAGAAGATATTTATCAAGACGAAGATCATCCAATCAGGCATGCGTTTGACGAGCAGGTCAATGAGTTCTTACACGACCTACAGCACAGTCCTGACATGGAGCAAAAAGTAAACGGATTCAGAGAAAAGGTTATCAACGACCCTGCGCTAAAGAATTATCTTCATAACTCGTGGCAACGGTTTAATCTGTGGCTGCTAAAATCCCTTGAAGAAAATGAGGGGAAAGCAGAGCAAAAGGTCGCGGGGTTATTACAGGATTTGGGGGCTTCTTTGCGAAATGATAGCCAATTATCCCATTCATTCAATCAGCATATCGGTGAGGCGGCAAAATACATGGCGCCTGAGTTAGCCGAGTTTCTTACCCGACATATTAGAGACACAATCAACAGTTGGGATGAAGAGGACATGGCAGCGCAGGTAGAGCTGAATATAGGCAGAGATCTTCAAAAAGTGCGTATCAATGGCACCATTGTGGGTGGGGTAATTGGCGCAATACTGTTTGGCATAGAGATGCTCATTGGTTTGTGATAGTTAACCGTTAAGCGACTCACTTCACAAAAAACGGAATATTTGCGTGTGCGGCGTTACCGTTTCCATCATACACATAGGCGTACAAACGATAGGCCCCTGGTGTTGTCGGTGCTTCAAATTCAATTTTTTGAACAGAAGTGTTTTCAATCAACCCATCCACAATATCAGGGACCTCCTCTTTATCGCCGCCTACTTGTGTTGCTGTTGATTCCTTTCTTATTTCCCACTTGAAGGTTAGAGGGTCTTTATCTGGGTCTACTGCATTGAGAGTTGCTTCGTACTTATCACCCATAAAAAGATACACGTTGTCAAAGGCTACCTTGCCATCTAAACCAATAGGACTCACCCTAGGGGCTCGATTTTCTGGCCACTCACCCGTCCATATATATTTCATTACATCAACGGCTTCTGTGCGCTCGCCTGAGTCTAAAAACATGCCGTACCAGGTGCTGGTGCGTTCTTGTTTTTGACCCCACAAAAACACATAGTTGCCTATAACCTGCTTAGCGTGGGGCTGAATGGCTTTTAAATAGCTCTTGGCATAGTTACTTGCCTTTTCAGAGCTTGTTGTTTCTACAGGGGCTCCCCATTTTGTTTTATACACTTCCCAGTGGCCTACGGCGCCCCATTCGGTGATCATATAAGGGCCAGTATAGCCGTAAGACTTGATATACTTGGGTAGGTTTACCACATCGGCATAAAGCTGAAAGCTAATGAAGTCTAGCGCGGGAGCACGCTTGGTAATAGCGTCCATCGCTTTGTCATCAAAGCCAGCCAGCGTTGTGGTAGTAGGGTGGTGAGGATCTATGCTTTTTATCATTTTTGCGGTTTGGTTTACGGCATCGTAAACCTTTGGATTAGTGAAATCGAAATTTAATTCGTTACCAATAAACCAGGTGAGTAGAGCAGGGTGGTCTTTATACTTCATCACTTCTGCTTTCACCCGTTTTAATTGCGCTGCCACTGCTGGTACGTCATCGTAATCAAAGCCGTGGCGCTCTCGCGCAAAATCAATTCCCAAAGACACCGTCATCCCTAACTCGTGAGCCTTATCTAAAAGCTCTTTTGCTGGATAAATACCACCATCAATAGACCACGTTCGAACAGAGTTAGCGCCATGCGCCTTTAGGGTTTTTAAATCAGCGCCATCCGCACCTGCACCTTTAACCACATAATGTTTACCTGCCCGCGTTAATACATAACCTCCATCTGAGGCTTTAGCTACCTCTACGTGGATAGCTTCGGCAAATAGGCAGGGTGAAAATAGTGCTAATAAAGCGATGACAAAATGTGTTTTTAAACGATGATATATGTTCACTGCGTCGCTCCTTAAGCGTGCCTAGCGGTTTTCAATAACATGTAAACGCGGCGACACTCTAATTAGGGTGTCGCATTCGTAGTCAATTTTTAGATAACACAAACCTTAATTAGTAAGTGTAGCGCATGCGCACACCAAAGGTTCTGGGGCGCGTGAAGAAGCGTGTATTATCAAACTGGGTGATAATGGTTGCAGCTGTGCGAACCTCATCAAACAGATTGTTAGCGAATGCTTCGAATCTGAGTGCACCATCGCCGTGGGTGTAACCTAAACCTGCGTCGACGGTCCAATAGGCGTCTACGCTGTCGTCTAAACGGCGGCGCGGGTTGTCAGGGTTTTGATAATCAATGCTGTTAAAAATAGTGAGAAACTGCTCATCCCGCCAACCTGCAGATATAACGTAATCAATAGTGCCAGAACTGATATCAAACACCTGGCTTAAGCTTGCATTGAGTTGAAAGCGAGGTGTGCGGGGCAGTCGGTTGCCGTCAATAGACTGAAACACTGCTTCATCGGGTGCCACATCTGCTTGAAAGCGAGAGTCTTGAATATCCTGACTGTCTTCAATTTCTGCCTCAAGCCACAATGCTGTCCAGTTAAGGTTAATATCGTAGGGTAGCTCAAACTTGCCATCAAACTGCATACCATAAATAGCTGAGTCTGCGGCGTTGAAGCTAAACGAAACCACCAATGCACCTGGCGTTGCATCGAGGGGGTCTACGGGGGCGCCTGAATTGAATTCAAGGGCCTGCTCTACGGAGAGTAGGTTAGTAAATACCTGATCGCGATAGTCGTTATAAAACGCTGAAAAATTAAATGTAGTAGGCACGTCGCCCAAATCAAACTCATTTTTTGAGCCAAACTCAAACAAAGTAACGCTTTCCTCTTGATAAGTTGGCGCTAGAGTAAGCCCTGTCGTTGGATCGCTAAACGTATCGTTAAAGCCGCCAGATTTGTGACCTGTTGCAATTAATCCATACACAAGCTGATCGTTATTTACGTCGTGCTCAATACGTAAACGCCAGTCGACAAAGTTGTTATCAATGCGTCCGTCTTGAACCGTAATTGAGTTATTCGGCGAAATGGGTACAGCAAATGAGTGGGTGCCATCTTGGTTACAAATCAGGTTGTCGGTTACGTCGCTATCTGAGCACGCAGGGCGCACGTCTGCGCCGCCCGGTGTGATGCCGTTAGCAAAAATATCATCAAGGGTGTCTCGCTCGCCAAACTGAGCAATACCGTCGAAGTAAAAGTTTAAAAATTCAGCATCAGATACCGCGCCGTCACCATCTTGGTCAGGCTCATAAATAGAGCGTCCAAATCCTGCAAACGCAAATCCTTCAGTGCCAACACGAGCTCCCATACAGCAACCAAACGGGTTGCCGGTATTGACATCAAACCCACCCAACGCAAACGCATAGCGCGCGTTCACACCTTGTCGGGTTTTTGTGTCTTCAGTATAACGAAGACCAATTGTGAGGCGGGTGTCAGCGCTAAACTCGTAGGTGGCGTCACCATAGACAGAAAATGAATCGGTATCTGTATTAGGTTGATTAAATTCTGCCCCTTGGAAAAAGCCGCCTCTATCGCCAGCCGATGCTAAAAATGTTTGCTGTCTCTCATTAAATAAGAAGATACCCGCGGTATAGGTTAAACGACTGGTGTCATCATCAGATAGCAAACGCAGTTCGTGGATAATCGATTCTGAGTCGGTTAAGAATTGAAAGCGTGAAAAGTCATCAATTGCTTGATCTAATGGGTCTAGTGCTTCAAATACGCCAGGGAAATCAGGCGACAGCGGTGTGGCGGCTTGATAGTCGTAAATTAAGTCACGATAACTGCCGTTGTATTCAAGTAAGGCCTTGCCCATATCCCACGTAACTTCAATTTTAAATCCATCGTGGATGGTGTCTTGAATTGGAGTGAAGCCTCTTCCTACTACGTCTCGAGGGTCTTCAATATCATCTGGGTCAATTCCCAACCCCAGTGGTAGGGCAAAGTTAGTGCCAGTATACCCAGTTCCTTGTTCCCGGGCGTAATCATAAGAAAGGTAAATACTTAAGTCATCAGTGGGCTCATACAACGCTTGAAAACGCAGTCCAAGGTTATCTGCTGCCTCGGCAAGCTCAAGGTCTAAGGGACCGACATCGTTATAATACGAGTCATGATCAACTTTAGTGCCTGCAATGCGAAAGGCTAAGTTATCGGTAGCAGGAATGTTAAGCGCACCTGTTATAGAGCGCTGATTATAATTACCCACCTCCACTTCTGCACTTCCATTCCACTGATTCAAGGCCGGTCGCCAAGGAATGATATTTACCGAGCCGGCGGTGGCGTTACGACCGCGCAGCGTGCCCTGCGGGCCAACGTTTACCTCTACTCTCGATATGTCAAAAAAGGCAGAACCAATACCTGAAGGACGAGGAATGTAGACGCCGTCTAGGTGAGTTGCAGCGGCAGGGTCGCCAAGCTCGGTATTGTTAGAACTGCCTATACCTCTAATCCACACCTCCACGTTACCTTGATTATTACCAATCTCAAGACCGGGGATAGACTCGGCGATATCAGTAATATCCTGAATGCCCTGGGCTTTTAAATCCTCTCCAGAAAACGCAAAGGCAGTGCCCGCTAAGTCTTGTAAGTCCTGTGTTCTGCGCTCTACAGTGACAATAATTCGCTCTACGTCAGCGTCTTTTTTATCTTGTTCGCTTTCAGCTTCCTGTGCTGCTAACGAGCTGCAGGTCATTAAAGCAACCGCAGCAATCAAAAGCTGTTTGCTGGCGAAATGCACCTTTGTTGTGGCAGTATTCATGAATCCTTGCTCCGCGCTCGATACATTTTTATTGAAATATTTCATTGCGTCTCTCCTCACTCAGCTCGGGAAAATTCTACGTTGTCGTAGAAAATGCCGCTGGGGTTATAGTCGGTGGCTGAGTTTGAGAACCCAAACTGAAGTATTTGACCGTCTAAGCTGTCTTCAAGCGTTGCCTGTACAGTAAAGCGAGCCCATTCACTGTTGCTGACTTCGCTCAAATCCACTCGAATATCAACGGATGAAGCAAATCCATTGTTAGGGTCGAGTACGCGAATGTAGGCGTACGCTGTGGTGGGTGGGGCAATACCACCCTCAAAAGGAGCTTTGGCATCGAACGAAAACGAATACTCGCCGGCATCAGATGCAGAGAAGGTACGCTCCTGAAAACTAGCGGCTTCAATTGTGAGCCCGTTGCCATGGTCGGCGTTATTGTAATCGCTGAATACATTCAGATACTGAGTACCTTGGCTCTCAGTGGCTTCGCCTGAGGCATAGCTGGTAAATCCGCCAGTGTTGTTTGGTGATGGGAACGGCCCATAGCTATAGGCAAAGTTACCGTCAGCCCCGAACACAGCGGCAAAGCTTAACCAGTTATCACCAATCTCACCACCGCTTGGGTCGCCACTTTCAAAGTCGCTGGCGTAGTTTATTCCACCAACAGCCAGGTTGAAGTCCACGTTATCAACCACAATCGCCGAGGGAGCAAAGCCAGTAGTGCGGTTTGTAAAACCAAACTCTAGCAACTGTCCAGCCATTGCCTCGCCGTCAATATTGAAATCAACGCTGTAGGTTTGCCAATCAGAACTTGAGATTGTGGATAAATCGATTTCCACACGTGCTGTAGTAGCAAAGCCATTTGATGGGTCTAAGGTTTGTACATAAGCAGTCGCTACGGTGGGCTCGGCAATAGCACCTTCACTAGGGGCTCTTGCATCGAAACTAAACGTGTATACACCTGTATCGTCTGCACTCAACGTGACTTGCTGGAAAGTCGCTGCCTGTATTAGCAGGCCATTACCATGGTCTTGGTTATTGTAGTCGTTAAAAATAACCAACTGTTGTGCGCCTTGTCCTGCGCCACCTTGATCAGTGGTGATATTGGCAAAGCTGTTGCTGTTTAATGGTGTTGCAAAGGGTTGTCCGTAGTTGTAAACAAACCCGCCGTTAGCATCAAAAACGGTGCCAAAGCTTTGCCAGTTTCCACCTAACGCTGCGCCGCTCCCGTCAACGCCCTCAAAGTCTGCAAAGAAACTTAAGGGCAACACCTCTATCTCTTCAATTTCGGTGGTAGGCTCCCAGCGCACGTTATCAATAATAAATGTTGAAGTCGCATTAACATCGGTGGTGGCCAACACTAAACCAGCACTTACATTGGCGGTATTGAGTCCACTATTAATAAGCTGGCTCAGTGGAATTTCAATTTCTTGCCATTCGCCATCACCAGGGCGACCTATATCTTGTGGGCCACTTGTGCAGGGGAACACGCAGTCTATCTGCATTGTTATGCTGTTGGTGTCGCTGCCAAAATCTGAAACAAATATATCGAATACCACCGCACCGCTGTTATAGCCCGAGAGGTTAACTGGCTCGGTAGCGATAAACCAAACGCCACTCTCTCCGTCACCATTGAAGGTAATCTCTATAACTTGGTCGCGAGCGGCATCATTAGCCGTTATCACTTCCCATTCTATTTTGTTCTCACCATCTGGGTTACTGCCATCGGTGTAGGTGGCAAACCCTGAGCCACTGTCACCTGCGCCAATGCCAAAGTCCCATAAAGGGTCGACGCTATCAATAAACACGTTTTGAGGTACGGTGGTGATGCTAACAATGCCGCACGGTCTTGACGAGGGCGCCCCACAGACTAAATTAATGTTGTCGAACTGCATGCGAGCAGCGCCACCCACGGGTTCAAGCACAATAAGGTTGAGAACCTGTTCAATATCAAGAGGGCCGCCACCAAAGGCGCCAATATTGCTTTGAATAACGTCGCTCAAGGCAAGAGAAATAGACGTCCATTCATCCTGCGGTAAGTCGCTCAAAGGTATCTGTGTAAAGCCAATATTTGGAAAGCCGCTGTCAACACCTACCTGCAGTAGTGTGGCCTCTGTGGACCCACTGTCTACGAAAACGTCAAAGGTCAGTTCACCGCCAAAGAATTCATTATTATCCGCTCTACCCATGCCAAACAATTCAAAGGTATTGCCTTCTGGATCGTTGATTTGGATATTGCCGCCGCCAGACGTGATAATTTCAATGACGGTGCCTCTATCTGCGTCTGCAGCTTCAACCTCGGATACGGTAAGTGCTCCGTTATTGTCGAAAACGCCAATATCTAAAGGACGCTCGCTATTACTGTCAGGGAAGAGTACGCCAGGTCCATTGTCGTATAAACTAAAGCTGTTTATTTCTACGTTCTGCGCAGGCGGGGTACCATCACCACCTTGAGTGATAACGAACGGATCAACTTGGTCAATACTATTTTCACACCCTAACCCATCATTTACAGGAGGGAGTGGACACTGATAAACCCGCACATAGTCCACGAGCATTTGCCCTGGAAATACATCAGTGTCGTTGGGATTTGGTGTGCCTGCCGGATCGCCACCTACCGCAAGGTTAAGAAGAAGATGCTGGTTTTCATTGAAGGGAGCATCTTCTTCGCCGGCCAGGAAGCCTTCCATTTGATTTTTGAAATAGTAATTCCAATACGTATCTCGGCTGACTGTAAAATAATGTACGCCATCTACAAACCAGCGTATACGTTGCGAATCCCATTCTACTGCATAGTCATGAAAGCCGTCGGTGGGGTCGATTTCAAATGTCTTGGTAGCGCTTTCATTTAACGGGAACCTTTGCCCGTAGTGCACTGTACCTGCTACAAAAGGCGTGGCTTGTCCAAAAGACTCCATAATGTCTATTTCACCTTTTGCAGCCCATTCTCCAAAGGGAGAGGGGTCGCTTCCCAGCGACCAAAATGCCGGCCAAAGGCCAAGACCCTCAGGCACTTGTATACGAGCCTCAATTCGCCCGTAGGTAAAATCTAAAATTCCTTGAGTGCGAAGCCTGCCGGAGGTAAATGCGAAATTAGCATCTGGGGAGTCGCCTACGCGAGCCTCTATGACTAGTACACCATCCTCAACAGTAATGTTGTCTGCGGTATAGTATTGTTGCTCGTTATTACCCCAACCTGGTGGTAATCCTTCAGACGTCCCGTCTCCCAACTGAACTTCCCATTTATTCGTGTCTAGGGCATTGCCGTCAAACTCGTCTGCCCAAATTAATTCGTAATTGGCTGATGTTGGGGGAGGGGGATTCTCTAACGTACCTCCGATGGCCTCATCGTCGTTTTGACATCCGCTTAGTATCAATGTGCTGCCTACAATTAATGCAAGGCCAAACCAAGTTTTGTTAGTGCTCATGCGGCATTACTCTCAAAGTGCGTAGTGTGTTTTCTATCTCGTTTTTTAGTGCAAATGTCACTGTGAGACTCAAAAATAGAAACTTGCACAGTGAAGCTGCGCTACCCTTCACGGCGAATTCCAACGAAAGGTAGAGGAAACAACGACTAAGCACTCTGCTTACGAGTAGATACTCATCAAGCACACAGGCTTGATTAGACTACAGCGAATACCTATGCAGGAACTTCATTCTAAGTATTAGCGCGGCTGGGTACACGTAGCATGCCCTAACATTCAATAATCAATAAGAAGCGTTGGTATAAAGTTCAACGCTTTTCAGAACACTGTGTATCGTGGTTTTCTGAATTTGATATTAGTTGATGGTTATAATTGTGCAAATGTTGATTTATTACATTTTGTTTACATATGTGATGGGTAAGACTTAAGTCTAAATTTCTGATTTTATGATAATTATAGGATAAGCAAAACGAGGGATTGAGGACAGTTAAGCCACTTTAACCAGACTTATTTAACTTATAAAGCGAGGAAATTACCTAGATATTAATAAAAAACGCGTTTTGCTGTGGGTGTGAGAAGACTAGATGGGGAGACAACTAGATTGGGAATTCATAACCTAACATCGAAAGTACTAATGAATGCACTAATGTGGGTATTTATGAGGATACTCATATGGAGAATCACAAGTAAATGTGTAGCGTGAACGGATTGTTGCGAGTTTTTAAGTGCAGAAACTTGAACCCAGAACCCAGAACTAAACTCCAAAGCTAAAGACTAAGCCGAAAGACTAAGCCGAAAGACTAAGCTTAAAGGCTAAGTTTAAAGACTAGGCTGTCTGCTTTCACTTTTCTTTTTAAACCGCCTTCTACGTTTGAGCGCTCAAGCTGTAAAATTGAATAATTGCTAGCATACATATCCGCAACCATCTCATCATTCACGCAAAAAGGAGGGCCTAGCAGTTCGCTTTGGTCATAGTCGAATGTGATAACTAATTGGGGGGCGTTATGAGTTATGTCTACTAGGTGGTTAGCGTACTTTCGGCGCAGATCATCGGGTAAAGCAACTAATGCTGCTCTATCATACACACCTGTTACTTTGCCAATGTCATCACGACGCAGTGAAAAAATATCACCAACAAAAATGGTAAGGTTAGGGGCTGAATATACTTTACCCTTAGACGAAGATTTAACAGTGGGAGCAATGTCGAGATCGTCAAACAGCTGTGTAATTGCCACCTCGCTAAGCTCTGCACCAACAACCTGACAGCCTTTTGACAGCAGCCATGCAATATCTCTGGTTTTCCCGCACAAGGGCACAAAGATTCGCTTTTGTGAGGCTTCATCACTATTTGGGCCTAATAAAACATCACTATATTTCACCAGCAAGGCATTACCAGTGGGTTCATGAAACCCAATTTCATTATTGTGCCATTTGCTGTGCCAAAAGCTATGTTCCATATTGATACCCTAAATTAACTACCTTAAATCTAGTGCCTTAAGTTTAATGCTCCGGATCTAACAGCTTAAATCTAATATCGTTGAAAATAGAAGTACCTTTAAAAAGCAGGTTAATAACCCGCTTCTGTTCTATTTTTCTGCAGTGCTGTTAACAACGTGTTTGATTTACTCGTCGAGTGGAGTATTAAAGTCTTCAGACAGTTCAAAATCGCCTTCAACGTTTGCCACTTTATTATCTACAAACGTAATGATCATCTGACGCTGGAAGTCGTCGCCTCGGTCTTTCATACCACGCTTCATATCGTAAACGTAGTACCATGTGTCGCTATCAAAAGAGTCTTGAACAACAGGATTACCTAACACGTAGATAACTTGTTCTTTTGTCATATTAATACGCAATTTTTCAACATCACGTTGATCTAGAAAATTGCCCTGCGGAACGTCAATTCTGAAAATCCAGTTAGAACAGGCTGTGGTAGTAAATGTAATGCAAAGAATAACTATAAGATGGTGCAACTTCATGCGTATATAAGTCCAGTATTGCCTTTGTTAGTGCCTAAAGGTTTCCTCGTAAGGAAACCTCAGCTGTTTTAATGCAAGCGCGAAGGCATGCTACATTGACAACTATGACCAATCAACTGCATTTTAGTTCGATGAAGCGCTTTTTAGCAGCTCTTTTGCGTTAGCAAGAGCCGACTTGGTTACTTTGTCGCCAGCTAACAGTCGGGCGAGTTCGTCAATTCGGTCTTGTTTAGTCAGCGGTATCATCTGTGTTTCTGTACTTTCGCCATCAGTAAGCTTGGTAACAAAAAGCTGGTTATGTGCTTGTGCCGCCACTTGAGGTAAGTGGGTGACACACATAACTTGAGACTGCTTTCCTAATTTTCTTAGCAGTGCACCTACAATCGAAGCAGTTGGTCCGCTAATACCGGTGTCCACTTCGTCAAAAATCATAGTGGGGGTAGCATGGCTATCGCTAGCAATAACCTGAATAGCTAAACCTATTCGAGAAAGCTCACCGCCTGATACCACTTTCTCCAATACGTCGGCATCTTGCCCAGGGTTCGTTGACACTTTAAAAGCAATTGAGTCTAACCCATTGACTGCGGGCTTCTTCAGCTCGTCGTAAAGAATATCAATACACACTTTAGCGTGCGGCATATTCATTTGCTGAATTTGTGATTCAATGTCGTTTGCAAAACTTTCGGCCGCTTTCATTCGGCTTTCAGATAAACTGCTAGTTGCCACTAAATAATGTTGTCTTGCTGCTTCAACATCATGTTCGAGTGTGCCTAGTAAGCTTTCCTGCTCACCAAGTGCGGCAAATTCTTGCGACAATAACTGGTGATGTTGAGCAAGTTCTTCTGGCGTTACGGCGTGTTTACGAGCCAGCTCCATCGCTTTTGAATAGCGAGCTTCAACCTGCTGTAAACGCAGAGGGTCTATTTCCAATTGATCGCAGTAACCACGCAGTTCGCTTGCTGCCTCTTCAACTTGAATTGATGCGTCGTTAAGCAGGGCGATGATAGGCGTTAGGCTCGCATCGTGTGCTTCTAATTCGCCAAGCTTCTCAATACTGCTTTGAATAACGGTGAGTGCATTTCCTTCATCATTTTCATAGAGGTTATACACACTGGTTTGCGCTTGTTCTAATAAGCTCTGACCGTTGCTTAAGCGCTTGTGCTCAATTTCAAGTTCTTCAAATTCGCCAGTCTCAATGGCAAACTCGTCGAGTTCTTGCACCTGATAGGTAAGTAACTGCAGACGATCTTCTCTTTGTTGAGCTTTCGAACGCAGTTCATTGAGTGTTTTCTGTTTGTCTCTCCATGAGCTATAAGCGTCTTTAACATCATTCATTAAATGAGTATGGTTTGCGTAACTATCAATAAGCTGGCGCTGATAATCTTCTTTCAATAGCTGTAGATGGGTGTTTTGACCATGAATGGAAAGCAGTGTTTGGCCGAGACCTTTTAGTTGCTGTAAAGATACTGGAGTGCCGTTGATGAAGGCTTTTGAGCGACCTTCTTTCGATATTACCCTGCGAATAAAACAGCTGGTTTCGTCTTCGTCAGAGGTCAATTCATGGTCGTCTAAAAACGCTTTTGCACTTGCATTATCAGCAAGTGAAAAGTGCGCCACTATTTCGGCTTTTGCTGAACCTTTTCTTACCGCATTTGCATCGGCCCTTTCACCAAGACATAAGCTTAGTGCATCAATGGCAATTGATTTACCTGCCCCCGTCTCACCTGTAACCGCAGTGAGGCCATTTTCAAAGTGAACAGAAAGTTGTTTTACAACGGCAAAATTTGATATCGAAAGATTCGCTAACATAACCACACTCTAATAAAGTTGAACATGATGATATATACAGTACGTGTAAATATATACAGTATTTCTGAGATGTAAAGTCTAGTCGAATGTAATCCGTCGATTCGCGAGGTGTTGTTTGCCGAAAATCTTTATCTGACCCACTGTTTACCGGCCCTAGGCAGGCTTTACAGTATTTTTATGCATGGCTTGCCTGTTTTGTTTTTTTGCACCATGTTTTTGACTGCAAATAATATTTCTAAGCAGAGGGTATTAAGCCTTAGGAGTGTTTTTTGATTTGCATATAAATCAGTTTTATATAAACAAAGCACACACTTTCCATTGTTCGCAAGACCTCTGCTTCAAAATTTAGCCTACAACTTTTTTTGCCAGAGGTCATCGTAAAGTTAATGGCAACTCCACCTTGTGTAATTACTCGCATTACGTTCAAGGTAGGTAGAAATGAGTAAACAAAGAAAATCGTTTGGGAAAAATGTTAGAAAAGTAAAAGATAAGGAAAGGGGAGTGATTAAGGCAGGGAGGAAAAGAAAACAAAAAAGGGAGGCCAAATTGACCTTCCTTTATCTTCCTAACGGTATCGTTAACCTGTAAGGCTATTGGTAGCCGGTATATCTATTGAGCTAGTTCGCCGCTGCCTGATTCTAAATGCGCTCTTACGAACCATTGGAACTGCTCTAATTCAGCGAGTTGACCCGTGATCATATCTTCCGATACTGGGTCTAAGTCGCCTAAGCCTTCAATCGCCTTGCGGTGATCGCCATTTACACCATCATACACTGCATCTAGTGCTTTTAAATGGTCGGTCACTAGGCCTTTGCCTAACTCATAATCATTCCACGAACGACCCTCTACGATGGCTTTTGGTGTGCCTTTCGGTACGCCGCCTAGCGTGGCAATTCGTTCTGCAATGGTGTCAGTCATTTCGCGCACCGCATCAACTTGTGGGTCTAGCATTTCGTGCACACCAATAAAGTTTGGACCTACTACATTCCAGTGAATATGCTTCAGGGTAAGCTGCAGGTCAAGTAGTGCTACCAAACGTTGCTCTAATGTTTTAATAGTGCTTGCTGCAGTTTCGTTATCCATACCTGGTGCAGTAAATTTAATTTCGTTGTTACTCATAATAATAAACTCCTTATTATCGCTTCGGTAAATAGGTGTTGATAATACGTATCGAATCTTTTGACCTTCAAAGGTTATGTTGAAACAACATTGATTATCGAACCAGTTGCTTAAGGTATTGCAACCGGTATGCCGATATGTACGAAAATTATAAGTAACTAATTTAATTGGATAAATTTGCAAATGTTAATTTTTCTTTATTTTTCAATGCGATAGGTTTGTCTAAAAGGTGCGAAAAAGATGCTCGAAATATGAATAGCCGTGTAAAATATTCAGTGTTCTTTATATGGCAGGGCGAACATTAGGTAGAAAAGCCGGTGTAACTTGCTACAAAGTTCGCGAGGGTAGAGAAATTCGAAAAATTTGCGAAGATAGGGTTAATGAAGCCATATGTGCTCAGTCTATATGTATAGCATTCTAATGTATGGCGGCCGCACTTATGGCAGTAGGCGAGTGCCTCACATTAGTAGAGCTTACTGCCCCAGCCCAGCTTTTTACGCAATACGTTAAAGTAGCTATAGCCCTTAGGGTGTACTAAGTGAAGTTTATCGATGCTTTTGTTTATGCGAATTTCATCGCCAGGTAAAACCGGCAATACAATGTGGCTGTCGCAGCTTACTTGCAACGAGTCACTATTTACTTTTGACACTTTCATCGATACCTGGCTGTCGGCATCTACCACAATAGGTCTGCTGCTTAGAGTATGCGGAAACATGGGTACTAACGTTAGCGCATCCAGTTTTGGCATAATGATGGGCCCGCCTGCGGAGAGCGAATAGGCGGTTGAGCCCGTTGGCGTTGCTACAATCAGTCCATCACTGCGCTGGCTAAACACAAACTGTTCGTCTATATAAATTTCGAACTCCATCATATGCGCCACTTTTCCGTGGTGGAGTACGACTTCATTGACCGCTGAGCTATTACTTTTTAACTTCTCGTGACGGTAAACGCCCACTTCCAGTAAAAAGCGTTCTTCAACGAAACACTCGCCGTTAAAGATGTAGTCAAGTTGCTGAATGATATCGTCAGGATGAATGTCGGTGAGAAAACCTAGGTTACCTCTATTCACACCCACAACATGGATATCGAAACGGGCAAGCACGCGAGCGGCGCCAAGCATGCTGCCATCTCCACCAACGACAACGGCTAGATCAGCTTCTTTACCGATAGCGACGAGGTCGCAGCTTCTAATGTTGTCGGTTTCTAGCTCTTGAGCAATACTTTCCTCTACCAATACCTCGCATCCTTTGGCGAGTAAATAATCGGCAAGTAAATTTAAGCTGTCGTGAGTGGCCTCGTGCTGAGGTTTTCCAATTAAAGCAACGGTTTGGTAGGGCATGGAACGCTAATGTCCTCTCATTTCCAATGATTTGGACATTAGCACAAGTGTTTTGTAAAAGGGAAGTTTTACCTTGCGGTCCAGCCACCATCTAGGGTTATTGCTTGGCCTGTGATGTTTTTGGCGCTGTTTGTCATTAAAAATGCGGCAGTATCGGCTAGTTCTTGAACTTCAATAAACTGCTTCTTCGGCATAGGTTCAAGCATGATTTTTTTCACTACTTCGTCCTCGGTCATATTGTTTTCCTTTGCTTGAGCTGCTATTTGTTGCTCAACTAAGGGGGTTTTTACATAGGCCGGACACAAGGTGTTAATAGTAATATCATAGTCACCAGTCTCTAATGCTACGGTTTTAGCAAGTCCTAGCAAACCATGCTTCGCAGCCACATAGGCCGACTTAAACGGCGAGGCTACAAGAGAGTGAATAGAGCCCACGTTAATAATACGCCCAAAATTTTGTGCTTTCATGGTCGGTAATAGCGCCTGGATGGTTAGCGCAGGGCCAACCAGCATAATATTAATCAGCTGCTTCCATTTGTCAGCAGGAAAATCTTCAAGGTTTGAAACGTGTTGGATGCCAGCATTGTTAATAAGTACGTCGACAGTGAGCTTACCGAGCGCTTCAGGTAAGGCAGCAATTTGCGCTGCGTCACACACATCTACCGCCACTGCGCTCGCGCTGCCATCATTAATACTGCCACACTTACTCGCCAGCACCGCTGCCGCCTCTTGCGCAGCACTTTCGTTAATATCAGCCACGATAACGTGATGCCCCTGTTTTACCAACGTCTCTGCCATGCCCAAACCAATACCGCTGGCTCCCCCGGTGATAAATATCGTTCTCTTATTCATTATTACCGTCCTGGTTCATTGGCTCTATCTGCTGCGCTTCTTCTTGAGGTGCGGCCTGATTCACCTGTTGTGGCGAAGGCGAGGGTAACGTATTAAGAGAAAGTAAAAGCGCATTTACTGTCTTTATCTGATCGCCATCTCTGTTGGCGTAGTCCTTTGAGGTATATCCCCACCAGTCCCAGCAACCTTGTGGATTTAGCGGCATAAAAAGGGATTTTTTTGTTTGCGGGTACAGCACAATCATATTGTTGTCATCGGCCCAGTCATTCAGCCCTGTTTGAGACGTATAGGCATCGTCCACAGCGTCAGCGTATTGGTTGCAGCCGTGAAAGCTGATGTGTGCCCGACAGCTTTCTCCGCTTGCGCAGCTTTGCGGTATGTAAACAAAGCCTTCGCTGGCTAGTGTTTTGGCACTGCTGCCTGCAATGTCCTGTTGATTAATGGTATGCAGTGAACCTGACAGTACATCGTCTGGTGCAGTTAACCCTTCAATGAGATGATTAAGCATGTCGCCAGCGGCGTCATAATCACAGTTACCAATGAACGGGCTTTCTGATGTCATACAGTCTGTTCCGTTCGTTTTCGTTGGAAACAAGTGGGCGATAGACATATCGTTAACGTATTTTATGTTTTGAGTGTCTGTCCACATTGTGTATTGCTCGAATAAGGCATCGCTAACTTCACTGGCAATTCGCACGTCACGTTTGCCGTGAAATAACCACACCTTGGCATCTTTCATATTGTCTAAGTCAGCAAGCTTTCCCGCCTTTGCATATTGTGCCGCTTGCTCATTTAAAGCCGTTAAATCGGGCTGGGTGTCGGTCTTGTTGACACACTGGGCAAGTGCCGTTGTAATATCACCCTTGGCACAAAAATACGGGCCGGCTGCCAATACCCCTACACCCTTAACCCAATCGCTGTGGGCCAGTTGAAACTGTGTGGCCATATATCCACCAGAAGACAACCCCGATACGGTGACGTCAGATAAATCGAGAGATAGCTTGGGCATATCTTCATGTTTTGTTTGCGCGTGCAAGGCAATGGAAAAGCAAAGGCTACTTGCCAAGGCTGCTTTAACAATAGTGTTGATAGTCATCATAAAAATCCTTTACTCATTTTCCAAAAACTGGCGAATAGCGGTTGCCTGTTTTGATATATTTGTCACGCCCTCTAGGTGTCCGAGTGACCCTTGAAGCTCGGTATATTCGCTGTTATTTCCCTGCTGCTTAAGCGTTTGATGTGCATGTTGAGCTAAATAGGGCATCAGTAATAAATCAGAATCGGCAGGCAGAAACAGCGTCTTTGCCTTGATGTTGTCTAGTCCTGCATCAAGGTTGTCTTTATGTCCTGCGACAAAAAGCTGGCACGCTCTCACCAAATAAAGCAGGTGATTGGCATCCATCTTTTCACCACGGGCGGCCGCCCGCGTTTTTAACCACTTTGTGATGGAATGTTGTTCGTTAATACTGGACAGGGGAGCTTGCTCTAGGTTTTTAAAGCCTAGCATATTACCTTGAGCGTAAAAAAACTCAGGGGTTAGGGCATTTTGCGTTATCAGCATTAGCGATGCGGTAAGTCCATCAGTTGGCCCTTCTTTTGGCGAATAGTTGCCCTTGTTCCATTTTTTATCGAGTCTGATAGGCGTAGCCCAATGCTCAAGAGCCGTGGTCGTCCACGCGTCGCTTTCTCCTGTGCCTATTACCGACAGCATTCTAGGTACCCAACTTGGATAGGCACTTGCCCAATCAATGGCCTGCATGGCGCCCATCGACGGTCCCACCACCGCATGAAGCTTCTTAATGCCTAAGCTTTCTAATAAGGCTTTTTGCACATTAACGAAGTCGCGAATAGTCACTACCGGAAAGTCTAACCCGTAGGGTTTTCCTGTGGATGGGTTAATGGTGGCGGGCCCGGTGGTGACCACCTTTTCATCATACGCGTTTAAATTCACCAAGGTGTCTGCGCTTATAACGAAAAAGCGGTTGGTATCAATGGCTTTACCTGGGCCAATAATACTGTCCCAGTACCCTGCATTTTGATCGGTAGCACTGTATTTACCTGCCGCATGAGAAGTGCCAGAAAAGTAATGGGTAATTAGAATCACATTGTCTTTTTGTGCATTAAGTTTTCCGTAGGCTTCCCAGCCTATCTTTACATCGTTAATTGTTTTGCCACCAAAGGTAGTAAAACTGTCTATGTGAAAGGTGTGCTTATTCACCAACAAGGTATGTTGCTGTTGCTTATCGGTATTCACATCGCCGTTGGCCTGCACGGCAGTGGTTGCCAGTGCAGACAGTAAAAGCAGCGCCGCTATAGACCTAATTGTTAGCTTAGTTGGCAGCGCAGCTAACACGCCGGTGCCTTGGCTGACGCCAGACAAAATGCCAGCTATAGCAGGGCGAAAAAGTGAAGCTTGCCTGGCAGTGCACGTATTTGCTAGCACTAGAAAGTCGTGAAAACGCTGATTCATAGTAAAACCTTTCCTTTTTTTTACAATATGCTAAACAGGCCGATAGCCAGTGCTAGCCCCATTACTGGCACAACGACAGTCAGCGCTCCCACTGCCCAATAGGCTGCTTGATGGGTTTCATGGCAAATTGCGCGAATCGTTGTGACGACATACCCGTTATGAGGCAATGAATCGAGCGCGCCCGATGAAATAGAAACAATTCTGTGCAACTGCTCTGGCTCTACACCTTGGTCTATATAGTGTGGACCCACTAAGGGAAGGGCAATAGCTTGGCCTCCTGATGCGCTACCCGTTAAACCGGCTATTACGCTGACTGCAATGGCTGCGCCAATGAGCTCATTGCCAGGGATTTGAGTCATTAAGGCCACCGTTTGTTGAAAGGCGTCGGTATTTTTTGCAATCGAGCCAAAGCCCACAACCGCTGCGGTATTGCCAATGGCAATCAGTGCCCCAGTGGTGCCAGCATTTATGGCAACAGGCAAACTTTGAAAGTATTTAAAGTTTATGGCTAGCAAACAAAGCACACCGCCGCCCAAGGCTAGAATTAACGCTAACTGAGCCAATTCTTCGTGAAATAAAAACGAAATGGCAAGTACAACAAGCAGGGGCACAATACCGGTAAATGGGTGTGGCAGATCCCTTTCCCGAATTTCAGGGTCGCTTTCCCTTGCCTCAAACACTTCACCCTGACTAACTGCTTTTCGAATCATTTTAGCGAGCCACCAATATCCGAATACCGCCATTAAAATAGCGACAATCAAACTGACTTCCCAAGCAGCAAAAGGCGATGTACCCAAGTATTTAATTGGGATCCAGTTTTGAATTTCTGGTGAGCCTGCCGAGGTCATGGTAAACGTTACCGAGCCAAAGGCCATGGCGGCAGGAATGAATCGCCTAGGCAAATTGGCATCTTTAAATAAGCTTACCGCCATGGGATAAACCGAAAATGCCACCACAAATACACTCACGCCGCCGTAGGTAAGTATGGCGCAGGCCATGACTACCGCTAAGACAGCTTGCTTATAGCCAATTTTAGAAATTATCCATTGAGATACCGAGTCTGCCGCGCCGGTGTCTTCCATAAATTTGCCAAATAAAGCCCCCAGCAAAAACATGAAAAACCACGACGCAATAAACCCTGAGAAACCGCTCATATAGGTTTCTACAAAGTTTACATCGCCGGTAAATACCGCAATGTTATTGGTTAACGCCACAATAAGCGCACACAGGGGGGCAGCGATAAACAGGTTCATCCCACGTATTGTTAATACAATAAGTAGCAATAGCCCGCCTACCAAGCCAATCATACTTAACATAGTTGTTTTCCTTTAAAAATCTGTGACCGCAGATATTCCAAAGCAGTTAAGTCGATTGTAGATCTAATAACCGACTTGCTTTTGCGCAAGCTTATTGTCAATAAATCTAACGTATTCAAATTACACGTAAAGTTTGACGTTACTTTTGCAAAAATCCCATAGTACGATGGTACTACATACTGTTAACAATTAATTAACTAAAGTATTTCGTGACCGTAGCAAATTATCCAGCAGTGAATAACACTTAGAACAATAAAGGACTCACTATGTCACTAACAACACACACAAAGCGTCATGGCTGCACCCCAGTTTCCCATCACAAAATCTCTCATAACAAGGCTTCTTGTCATAAAGTGGCTCGCCATAGTTTGTGCGCTATAGCGGTAGCCGCAAGCCTATGTGCAGCTCCTGTTTGGGCACAACAGACCAATAGCCAAACAGCCAACACAGAACAAGCTGAAAATGAAAAAGGTAAATTAGAGCGTATTGAAGTGACTGCGCGTCGCACCCTTGAATCGCTACAAGAAACCCCCGTTGCCATAACGTCGGTAGGTGCTGTTGAACTAGGTGAAAAAGGCATTAGCGTACTTACTGAGTTACAACAATTCTCCCCCAACACAACCTTGCAAACCAGCCGCGGAACTAACAACACATTAACCGCCTTTATTCGTGGTTTAGGCCAACAAGACCCTTTGTGGGGCTATGAGCCCGGTGTTGGTATTTATGTTGACGATGTATATATTGCGCGACCACAAGGGGCAGTGCTCGATTTGTTAAACGTTCAGCGCATTGAGGTATTACGTGGGCCCCAGGGGACACTTTATGGCAAAAACACCATTGGTGGTGCCGTTAAGTACGTAACTAAAGAAATGACTGGCGACACGCAAATGAACATTGAAGGCACGGTGGGCAGCTATAGCCAGCGCGACCTCAAGGTTACCGGCCAAATTCCACTGGTTGAAGATACGGTTTACTTAGGTGTGGGTTATGCCAACTTAAACCGAGATGGCTTTGGCGAGTATTTGCTAAGCGCATTACCTAATCAAGATAAAGAGAATTATAATAAAGACTTATGGGCTGCAAGAGTCTCTCTGGAGGTACATGCTAGCGAAGATTTATTCTTCCGTTTTGGCTGGGACAAAACAGAAGATACGTCTAATGCCCGCGGTGGTTATCGATTGATACCGAGCTTGCTAACCGATGCGCCGGTACCCGATTCAAAATATGACTCTTATACCAGCTTGCCAACATCGAACAGAGTTGAGTTAGAGGGTTATAGCTGGCTGGCCCGCTACAACGTGAGTGATAAATTAGAGCTTAAATACATCGGCTCTTACCGCGAGAGTTATTCTCCAACAAACATCGACTTTGATAATACGCCTCTGCCTATTTTTGATGTACCGGCAGAGTATGACGACAGCAACACCACCCATGAATTACAGACAAACTACTTTGGCGATAATTTTGACGTGGTGTCGGGGCTCTATTTTTACGATGGTGATAGCTGTGGTAATTTCGATGCCATCTTAGGTGTGCTTGGGCAGTCTTTAGGTGCACCGGGGCTCACCCGTGAGGTGACCGGCTGTAATAACTCAGAAAGTTATGCTGCTTATGCACAGCTCAATTACGACATTACCGAGCAGCTCTCTCTGTCTCTTGGTGCGCGCTACACCGACGAAGAAAAATCTGCGTTTGTAAATAACGGCCTTATTTTTGACAATGTCTATCCGTCCACGGGTTGGATTGAAGGCTATGTTCGCCCAGAAGGACAGCTAGTTCCACAGGTATTGGGCACCGATACAGACGGAGATGGTGTTTTAGATGCCCCAGCAGTGCAAAGCTGGTCACGATTCACACCTCGTGTAGGGCTAGAGTATCAATTCGACCCAAGCATGATGTTTTTCGCCAGCTATTCTCAAGGTTTCAAGTCGGGCACCTTTAACCCTCGTGCAACAATAAATGAACCCGGCGTAAATCCTGAAGTGGTAGACAGTTTTGAGCTGGGTATGAAAAGTGACTTAAGTGATACCTTACGATTAAACGTTACGCTCTTTTCCTACGATCATAGCGACAGACAGTATATTGGTGTAGAGGGTGATTTATCTGACCCTACAGCGCTGGATCAACGCTTAAGAAACGCCGCAGAAACAGCAGCAACAGGTGCCGAGTTAGAGATGACTTGGATTGCCTCAGAAAACCTTCAGTTTGATGTGGCATACGGATACATCGACTTTGAAATTAAAGAGAATAATGCGATCCCACCACTTATTGGTTCAGCAAGTACGCCAGAAAACACCTTTAATTTAAACGCTAACTATTTCTTAGAAACCAGTTTTGGGGATATTACATTTAACGCAAACTACTACTACAGAAGTGACTATTTACTGTTCGAAGCCAGCGATCTTATTGAACAAGATGCGTATGGCATGGTTAATCTTAGCGCTCGTTGGGAAAGCATAGAAGGAGATTGGTACGCAGGTCTTCACGTGAAAAACCTCACCGACGAAGAGTACCTCACCGGCGGCTATGACTTTGTCACCCGCGACGAAGATGGCAACTTTGGACCAGGGCTAGGAGGCGATACAACCTTGATTGGCTATTATGGCGACCCAAGAACTGTTCATCTAACTCTTGGCTATCGTTTCTAGTAGAATAAAACTGCAAACTTTAAGAGCCCGCTTTTTAAGCGGGCTTTTCTATTAACGCTTTCTATAGATTTTTCTTAATTTAAGGTTTACGAAATCTAAATCTTTAGTTAGGTGAGAGTAGGTAAGAGAAAGAAGCCCAATGTCGTGTTAGTATTCTGTTTACACTAAAATAACAAGTTGATAGCCAAAAATACCAATGACTAATCCCGTACCGGTAAAATTGCTTATTGCTGATGATCATCCACTATTTCGTGCTGCAATGTGTCATGCGCTGCAAAACAGTGAGGGCGCAGTGCTACTTGAAGCGTCTACGTTTCCAGAGACAAAAGCGTTATTGGCTCAAGATACCAGCATCGACATCGTGTTTTTAGATTTGGGAATGCCAGGCAGTGAGGGATTGACCGGATTGTCTGAGATTAGAGCTGAGTATCCAGATGTGCTTGTGGTTATTGTAACAGCGCAAGATGCGCCAGGTATTGTTCAGCGAGCACTCGCGTTGGGTGCCAGTGGATTTATTCCAAAATCAGCGTCTGTGGATTGTATTATAGATGCGGTAGATACAGTATTAGACGGCGAAACTTGGTTGCCAGAGCATATCAGTGCCACTACCGATGCTAGCAGCACCCTGGATGACTTCAGCACGCGCTTGAGCCTACTCACCCCTCATCAATTAAAAGTGCTTAAAATGGTCGCCGATGGTTTACTTAACAAGCAAATTGCCTACGAGTTAGCGATTTCAGAGTCAACGGTAAAACAGCATGTTTCTGCAGTGCTAAAAAAGCTAGGGGTTATTAATAGAACAAAAGCTGGCATAGCATTTAAAAATGCTATGCGAACCGATGGATAATGTTTGCCAACATGCACCAATTGGCACCTGTTTATTTACTGCCAAGGGCCTTTTTCAAATAAGCGTTAAACGCTGGCGCAGCCGCCCGTTTATCTGTTTCAATTTGTTGTACTTCCGGCATTTCTTTTAACTTGGTCATGAGTGCTTTGCTGCCAGGAGCATGTTCATATAAGTCTACATCAAAAAGCTTTTTAGCCACGGGAGCTGCAAGGTCCATAGAATAAAGCAGCATAATGTCGGCCGCAGTTAGTGTGTCACCCGCAATATAAGGCGAAAAGTGAGCGGCGCGGGCAAGAGCTTGAACACCGTTAAACAATGCGCGCTTCACTTCTTTTTTAGTGATGTCATCAACGGGTACGCCCCAAAACGCCTCTGTGTGACAGCGCCTTGCAGGTAATTCAATGTATAACTCGATGAGTTTAACTAACTCTTTCACCTTGGCCTTTGCGAAGGGCTCGGTTGGATAAAGTGGTGCTTGAGGCGAGATTTCATCAAGATACTCAAGGATAACATTGGTTTCTACCAGTACGCCTTGATCTGTTTGCAATGCGGGCACTTTACCCGTTGGACTGATTGCTAAATATTCTGGCGTTTGATTTGGATACGTCATGACGGCTTCATAATCTATCCCTTTCAGCGCCATCGCCAGTTTAATCATGTTGTAGTAATTACTAACATCAAATCCGTACAATTTAAGCATAGAGAACCTTTAACACAGTTATAAATACATTTATGTACTATAAGATTGCTTTATAAGAAAGAGTGCAACACATCTGTAGTGATAGTTGAGTATAACGATGTTTGTTTTTCTTAAAACATCTCTACTTCTAGTTCATCGAGCACCATCGTGCCTTTGTCATTTTCGGCAAAATAGAGTTCATATTTCAGGTTATCGACATAGATTTCCCAATAATCGCCAAGTGCAAAAATGTTTTCTTCACCGAATAACGCTGTCACATCTTCTTCGTTCATACCTGCCTGAAGAGGTCCGAAGGTCCATTTGCCTTTAGGTGGCACATTTTTAAAAAACGAGTCTCTTACTATCAACTTTCTTAGTGTATTGTTGGAATACACCATAGCCAGGCTTCTGTCATAGATATGCAGTGTCTTGTCTTGATAACCACGCGCTGCAAGTATGGGAGTGAAGGGAAACTGATCAATAGTAATGGGCTCTAGCGTTTGAGATGCTTCGGTGAGGTCGCTGTACGTTTTTTCGTAGATACTCGGCTTCGAATTCGTTATTTCAGGAGCTATTTCAGAATCAGATTTAGAACCATTGCCATCAAGATACCCATAAGCAAAGCTTTTTGCGACGTAGCGCTTGTTCTCATTATCTATCTCAAGGGTTAATCCGATATCAATAAATACGCCATTTTCTGCGGCTAGTCGGTAGGTATATTCTTCTTTTAGGTTGCCATCGAGTTTGGCATCAAAGGATTTTACATCGTCCCCTCTGCCAATGGAGCCGTTCACTTGCCATGCAAGAAATGGCCTGTCATCAAACTCAAAATAATTAATCAAACCAGCAGAGAGCCACGTGTTATAACTCTGAATGCTTTTTACTTTGTTGTTTCGCACCACAATCCATAGGTTTCGCCCATAGACGTATAAGGTGTCAGTGTCATTGAGAATTAACTCAGCGGTAGGAGTGCCTAATGTTTCAAGCAGCATAGATAAATCATCTTCTACCTTTACCCCAAATACCCCGTTATCGAAGGAAATGACTTGGTTTTTAAGCTCTGGGTTTTGTACTTCCTTTTTTCCGCCTAATGCATAGTCGGAAAAATCAAAGGTCATGTCTCGTCCTTTGACAACAGTGCTGTACTCGTAGGACATACTTACCTTGGTAGTACCCAGCAAACGATTTCTCTTTACGCCAATTTTAGCTAGCGCCTTGGAGTTACAGCTGCTTATTAGCGAGGCACTCACAATAGTATTGCCGAAAGCAGTGGTGTTGGAATTAGTCGTGTCGGAAGCGGTAGAGTCGGAAGCAGTAGAGTCGGAATCAGTAGTGTCGAGCTTTGCAGCGGATGTTTTTTCAAAAGAGCGGATTTTGCTGGAAGTCTCTTCATTCTCATCGCGGTTATCAGAGAGCTGTTCGCTGGATACGAGTACAATTTGACTGGCACCAAGCTCTTTTGCATCAAGAAGTGCAGCTTGCTTTAATAAGGATACTGCATCGGTGTTGCCATCTGACTGGGTTTGTTTGCCCGAGACGCTTGAGGAGTTTGAGTCTTTTTGTGAATCGTTATCACTATGTAATAGCCGTGAGGCTGCATCCTGTAATGTAATTTCTTTCAATACTTCATAATTACAGTCCGGGTAGCTGTTAACAATTGGGATGGCCTCTGACGGCGTTTCTCCAAAAGCATTAGATGTATATATTGATGCTACACAAAGTGCACTTATTGAAAGTTGTATTATCGTTTTCATACGCCTCATTCCTTATCGGCTCGTTTTTATTATTATCGTTATTCTTACCGGCACTACTCTAGTTACTACGCGTTTCAAACGCTTTCAAATATTTTCAAACTTTAACCTTGGACCATTAAGATACCGTAATACCATCGCGTGGGTGCTTTACGGCTGAAAGTAAACGTCCATATCGTTTTCCAATTGCGTTAGGCGTTTTTTATAGTCACTTCGATAGTCGTCGTCAGACAATACCCGAGTTAAATCATTTTCCACATTGAGAATACGTTTTCGCAGCGCATAAAACAGTTCGCCTTCAGCGCCTCGCATAAAGACTTCGATATCTTTTAAGTCCTTAAGACAGCATTCATCAAGTGAGGTATTGAATTTTTTGCCCATGTACTCAATCATCGAGTTGCTTTCTAACGATGCGCCGCTTACAGGTGCTAGCGGCATATCGTGCACGCTACTTTGAAAATTAAGGGTCTTTTCAAGCGCTGCACGCAATAACGATAAGGATGATTTGGCGGCTTGTTTTTCAAACTGTTTCAACCTCAATTCAAGTGCTTGTGCATCAGGGGAGGTGATACCGACAATTTTTGCATCAATGAAAACAGACTTTGCACTATCGAGCTTTTCTTTTGCATAAATGAGCGTGTTAATGTCAGATAAAAATTGACCTTTCAGTTTTTCATCAAGTAGTGCTCTCGTTTCCTCAATACGTTCTGCATGAAGCGTCACTGCTGCGTTATATCGTCTTTCAGATTCACTTAATTCATTGGTGTCACTGCACGCAACTATCAAGGTTGTTAGCAATACAAAGAGTATTGAGTTCAGTGAAGCGGAGAAAAACAGTCGCAACGGCAAATCCTTTTTTATGTGTAGTAATATCGTTAGAGTAATCGGTACGGGTATCAGTGTCGATAGTATTAGATTTGGTAGCAATAACAAATAAAGCGCCTGTGGACGCGGCAGTTGACAGGCTAGGCAGTCGTTAGCTTTAAGGCTTTCGATTTAGCATAGAGGCAGTTGACTTGGCTGGCGGTCACTCTAACTTGTGAGTGCAGGTGGCGAGTCGAGTGGATAAAGTCGATAAGTAGTAGGGCTTGGCAAGCCAATCGAGGCCAAACCAATTGAAGACGAACTAATTAAGGGTAAACCAATTCAGTACTTTTGTAGTGAGCGAGTTAAACCACACTGGCTATAAATACGTAAAACACAACACTCAATAATATGAAGTGTATGCCGTGTTATCAAATATTATTAAGCGCTTATCGAGTGGGTTGAACAAACAGTCCCTTGCTTCTCAGCAAAACACCAAACACATCAGTAGTCACAAAAACGATGCCGTTTCTATCTGGCAAGATACCGGCCAGGTGTATTACTTAGAAAATACGCTAAAGCTTACTTACACCTCTAATAGCGGGGTCATGACACTAGAAAAGCTCTCTCTCGATGAACTACCTAACGTTATAAAAGCGTTAGACGCAATGCCCGCAGGCTCTCCACTTGCCAGAGCCACCGTCGCGCAACAAGATGACGCTTATGTAGTGAGTGTGTGTGGTGTTACTTGGCAAAAAAGCCATGACAGCGTGCGTATAAAAGCGCTGCCAGAAGCGGCAATGCTGCGCAGCAAAACACATTGCTTTACTAAATCTCAGGCGGTATTCAAACATGCGTTTCTACTCGAGCATGACGATTTGCTCACGCCGTCAATTGGAAGTAAGAAAGAGGGCGTGTACACCTACAACCGAATATCTATAGAAGACTTTGCCCAACAATTAGTAAGAGCGAACGAACGCATTGCGCCACCTATGCGTAAATCAATACCTGTGCACAGTGATAATTTTAAAACGGCGTTCACTGAACACGAGCAATCAGTTATCGATGTGGTGCTTGGTCATAATGTTGACCAAAATCACACTGAACAAAACCGGACTGAACAAAACATTACTGATGAAAACTTCACTGGTGAAAGCGATACCGGTAGCAGCGATAAACAGATAAACAGATAAACGATGACGGTGTAAATGGAAAAAGCAGCACCGACCATATCAACACTAAAAATAGCAGCACCAAAATAGCTGTACCAAGAGTTGCAGCAGAGAAAGTAGTTCTAAGGATAAATAGCTGAGCAATTCTTAGCCTAATTGATTATGTTAATGTTGTGGTTTTAGCCTAATATCTAACTCTCTTAAACACGGACTAGGATTAAGATGAGTTTGCACAAGTCAGCGGCAACAGTTAAAGGCGTACATCAGGAGCCACTAAAACCTGTTGCTATGGCCTTTTTCTTTTTATATTTTGCGCTTTCCTTTAGTCACTTCCTGTTACTTACTGAAGAATTTAAATGGGTGCTTGTCACATCCGCATCCATAACCACTGTCATTAGCTTCACTCTTATGCTGAAAGCACAAAATCTTTCAAGTGCATGGCAGCGTTTAGGGATTGTTTCAATTTTACTGCTTGGCACAACGAATGGCCTTTTACATTTATGGCTCTCTCAATCACCTGAACAAACAACCAATCTTTTTTTAGTTATTATTGCCAGCGGTATTGTGCTCTCGAAAAGGCTGCATTGGGTGTTATTGATACTGCTAAATTGGGCGGGGTGGTTAGTCATTAATTCAGTGGTCGAGATGTCTATGACGATGCATTTTTTCTTTTCATTGGCTATGAGCACAACATTGAGCTGGTTTGCACATTTAGCGCGAAGAAGTTTGGTGAGTAAACAAGTGGAGCTGCTGCAAGAAAGGGACATAGCGATTGCTCATGAGCATGAAGCAATAAAAGCAAATGAAGCAAAAAGTGCATTTCTTGCCAATATGAGTCACGAAATTCGCACTCCAATGAACGGTATTATTGGCATGATTGAAATGATCAGCCGTACGTCTCCTAATGACAAACAAACGAAATTTATTAACACTGCTCAACGCAGTGCAGATTCATTGATGATCATCATTAACGATATTCTAGATTTTTCAAAAATAGAAGCCGGAGAGCTGGCTATAGAAAATGTTGAATTCGACTTAGCGCAGTTCATGGGCAACTTTGTGCAGGAACAAACATTTCAAGCACAAGAAAAGGGATTGTGGCTTAAGTCAAAAGCCGCTGGTGAGAGTGACAAAAAGGTGGTGGGAGACCCTCATCGCCTAAAACAAATTTTTAATAATTTACTGTCTAATGCCATTAAGTTCACAGAAAGCGGCGGTATAAACATTCAGTATAATGTAGTGAGCGAGGGAGATGCATTGTTATTGAATGTAGAGATTAGTGATACGGGTATTGGTATTAGCGAATCTGCCATGCCTGGACTTTTCGACTCTTTCTCCCAAGCTGATATGTCGACCACAAGAAAATATGGTGGTACCGGGCTAGGGCTTGCAATCACCAAGCAGCTTTGTGAATTGATGGGCGGCGAAATATCTGTTGAAAGCACACTTGGTCAGGGATCTACATTTAGGTTTGTGGTAAAGCTAAGCGCGCCTCTGATAAGCGAGGAAGCTGATAGCGTTAAGCACGTCGAAACAGAACCAAAATCTTTCGATTTGAATGTGTTATTGGCTGAGGACAACGCAATAAATCAACAAGTTATGTTAGCAATTTTAACTAACTTGGGAGCAGAGGTTGAGCTTGCAAACGATGGCGTTGAAGCGATAGAACGTTTGTCGAAACCAAAAGCGAAACATTACGACCTTATTTTTATGGACTGCCAAATGCCAAATGTGGACGGTTATGAGGCAACACGTCGTATTCGCGAGGGTCATGCAGGAGATGAAAACAAAAAGATACCCATCGTCGCGCTAACGGCCCATGCCATGGATAGCGAAAAGCAAAAATGCCTCGATGCAGGTATGGACGAATATCTCACTAAACCAGTAGATTTAGCATCGTTAAAGGCCATATTGGCACTGTACTAAATACTTAAGCGATAGGGGAGTCCTTACCGACTTTAGCTAAACGTCTGTTTTAACAATCGCTTGAGGGCACTTGGTTTTACAGGTTTTGGTAAATAGGCAAGGTTCATCTCTGCGGCTAAATCCCTTATCTCAGGGCTGCGGTTCGCAGTGATTAATATACGAAGCGCTGGGTTGTAAGGCTTGAGCGACTTTGATGATTCAGATGGTGCTATTGATTGAAGTGACGCTATAGATTCAGATGGCATGGCGTCCATTAACTGCAAAATGTCTGTGCCTGTTTCACCGAAGTTTAGATGATAATCGGCAATAATAACGTCAGGTTTGTGTTTGAAAGCAGCAAGGGCGTCTTTCTTTCCTGTTGCGGTAATAACCTCAGCTCCCCAATCACTGAGCAGCGCCTGCATGGCTACCGTTACTTGCTCGTCATTTTCAATAAGTAGGATTCGTTTGTTTGTTAAAAACAGCGAGTGTGGGTTCTCTTGTGTGGCGTCAAACTGTAGAAGGTTGGGTTCGGCCTCTATTCCCTGCGGTATACGCATTTTCTGTATCGCGCTGGCAGGGTACTTAGGCACAGTAATGGCAAAGCAGCTGCCTTTATGCAAAGCAGATTTCAGTGATACAGAGTGCCCGAGCAACTTGCATACCCCATCAACAATAGTTAACCCTAAGCCAATGCCCTGTGAACTATTGGGGTTTTCTAGCTGGTGAAATTCGCCAAAAATAGCTTCTTGTTGATGCAGTGGAATACCCGGACCTGTGTCGTAAACGCATACAGTCAATGCTTTTTCACCATTGGAGGTACATTGTCTGACCCCAATTAAAACACTGCCTTTTTGGGTGTACCGTATCGCGTTAGACAGTAAGTTTTGTATCACTCTTCTGAAAAGGTGCTTATCGGTGTGTGTGTGACAGTGTGTTTTTACGTATTTTAATGAAATATCTCGCTGAGACGCAATAAGACTAAACTCCGTCACTAATGATGAAAGCACGTCGTCTACGGCGAAGGTGATCTTATTCGGTTTGAGTACGCCAGAGTCTAACTTTGTCATATCTAGCAACATAGAAAGTAGCGTTTGTGCGTTATTGAGTGAATTCACTACGCCCTCAGACAAGCCCGATAATTCACTATTTTTCGTTTTCTTCTCTAGCATAGAAGCAAAGAGGGTTGCGGCGTTAAACGGCTGCATCAAATCGTGTCCTGCAGCGGCTAAAAATTTAGTTTTACTCTCGTTTGCCGCATCAGCCTGTTGCTTGGCAAGCTGAAGCTCTTTCGTGCGTCGCATTACCCTCTGCTCAAGTTCCGATTTTGACTCTTTTAATTCATCTTGAATGGCGATGTATTCGGTAATATCGCTATAGGTAGTTACATAGCCACCTCCTGGAAGGGGAGCGCCGTTAAGTTCTATAACCCTGCCATCATGTTGTTTTCGTATATATTTGTGGCGACTCCCTTCCAGCATAAACTGAACGCGCTTTTCTATTTCTTGATTAATGCGGCTATTTATCTCAGCGACATCGCTAATGTCAGCATCTATGCTCGTTGAATCTAAAGGCGTTGAATCTACAGCGGTCGAATTTGCTGCAGTCGAATCTGCTGCTGCCGACGCTGTTGTCGCTGAATCTGCTGTCGCTGAGGTGCTGGTATCGGTTTCGTACCTGTTGCGCTCTTGCTGGCCAAAAAGCCCTCGTTTGGCATTAAAGCTCAGTATGTCATGTATTGACATACCGACTTTTAGAAAGCCTCTAGGGTAGCTGAACAGTTCAACGTAGCGTTCATTCCACGCAAGTAAGTGCAGCTTTTCGTCAAGCACACTGATACCTTGCTCTATGTTTTGCACAGACGACTGCAGCACCTCATGATTGAACTGAAACGACTGAGAGGCTTCTTCCACCCAATCTACAAGCTCGGGAAGTGAATCTGTGTTTTTATCGGCAATAGCGCCTAATAGTATACGAGCGCTTGGTCCGCCTACTTGCGCTGCAAGAAGTTGCTCTACTCGTTGCAATAAGGTGTGATTGGCAAGCCCGTTAGCGCGAGCGTCAGAGACGTCGATGGAGAGTTGGTTGATTAACGTGTCGTGACTCTTTTTATCTAATACTCTTTGGGTTAAAGAGACGATGTCACCCACGCGAATTTTTAAGTAGGGTGTGGATAAGGCCAAATCCTCACTGTCGTCAATACTACCAGCTAGGTTGTGAGTTTGAGAGCCATTTTTACCTCGATGACTACCTCGATGACCAACTAAGCCCCTTCTACTTATTGCTCGTCGTTTATTGATTAAACTTATCAGGGAAACTACAACATATACGGCGGCGTTGGTAATAAGTGAAATAATAAAGCCGATACCTAGCTGAGCATCGGTGGGCGGTGCATTAAAATAGTAACTAGACATAACGCTGGGGTAGAGCAGTAGTGCGCACCAACAAAGAAAGCCTGCACATAACCCGGCCAAGGCAGCAGCCTTGGCACTTTTATTCCAATAAAGGCCAAACATCAGTATGGGAAAGCACTGCCCCAGCAAGGCAATGGCGATCACGCCACTTTTCACCAATGGTGCAGCTTGACTGACATTGAGGTGATACCAAAGGGCCACCGACAGCACTACCAACACGGTTAAGCGACGAATAACAAGTACTTTATTTGTCTCAAGGGTATGGTTTGGCTCGGTTCTTAATCTCGCTTTTATCCAAAGCGGTGTAACTAAGTTGTTGGCAATCATAATGCCTAGGGCAAGCGTGGCCACAATCACCATGCTGGTGGTTGCAGACAATCCCCCTAAAAACGCAATGATTGAGAGCAGCGTGTTTTCGGCAAAAAGGGGAAGCGCCAATACATAGGTATCTGAGCTTACGCTTTCAGGCAGCAGCATTTTGCCAGCCAAGGCCAAAGGGATGAGAAAAATGGTCATACCCAATAAATACACAGGGAAAAACCAGCGGGCGGTTCGCAGTTCCCCTTCGCCGTTGAGCTCGACAAAATTCATATGAAATTGACGCGGCAGTACAAACATGGAGCAAACCCCAAGCATTACGTGAGTAACATAAACAAGGGGAGCGCTGTCGGCATAGATAACCTCTCGCGCTTGTTCATGTACAGACGCTTTTGAAATAAGGTCGAGCACGCCGTCGAACATAAAATAGCAAACGAAAATACCAATACACCACAGCGCCACAAGCTTAAACACCGACTCAAATGCAATAGTCATTAAAAGCCCAGGGTGCTTGTCGGTTAAGTTCAGGGTTCGCGTCCCAAAGATGATGGCAAAAATAGCCATCAACAAAGCCACATACATGCTAACGCTCTGGCTGGTTTCGGCGGTATTGGGTGTGATCAGAGTAATACTTTTGGTAATGGCGTCGAGCTGCAAAGCGATGTACGGAATAACCCCCACAAAACACAGTACGCTAACAAAAGCCGCGACAAGGTGGGAGTGCTTGTACCTCATACCAATCAGGTCAGCGAGGGAAGTGATATTGTGTTGTTGGCATAACCGACTGATGTGCAGTACCACAGGAAATGCAAAAACCATGGTTAATATAATGCCCATGTAAGTAGGCACGATAGCCCAACCGTATTCTGCGGCTTGTGATGTGGTACCAAAAAACGCCCACGACGTGCAGTGAACGCCTAAACCTAGGCTGTATAAAATAGGGTGCTGCCGATTGTCTTTGAGGTACCTTTCGCCCCAAAAGCCAATAGCAAACAAAATAAAAAGATACACGGCAACAATACTGCCTACCGACCAAATGCTAAGCATTCACCACCTCATAAAAATCACTGATTTACGTTAACACGATTTTCACAATAGTGAGCAGTATTCACGCTGATAATTATTTTTTGAAAAAAAATTAAATTCAAACCACAAAAATTGTGTGGTTACCCTTGATCGCTTACAAACTAACCCCATAAATAAGCGCAACATAGATATTCCCTTTGTTTAGTAATGCTAGCAAATGGGTGTTGCCCAATTTATACAATGTTTGGAGGTAGGCATGAGCGACAGTCGCGACGTGCACGCAGATAAAGAAAACGCAGTTGATGAAACTGTGCAGGCTACTGAAGAAGTAGAAGTTGAAGGCCAAGAAGTAGAAGGTACTGAGGCCCCTCAAGATGAAGCTTCACAGCGCATTTACGAGCTAGAGACTGCTTTATCTGAAGCTCAAGCAACGATTAAAGAGCAACAAGACGGCGTACTTCGCGCTCGCGCTGATGCCGACAACGCTCGTCGTCGCGCTGAAGGTGAAGTTGAGAAAGCTCGCAAATTCGCATTAGAGCGTTTTGCCGGCGAGCTTCTGCCTGTTGTTGACAACCTAGAGCGTGCTATCGAACTTTCTGATAGCGACAATGAAGCGGTGAAGCCGCTGCTCGAAGGTGTGGAAATGACCCACAAAAGTTTTATGAGCACTATTGAGAAATTTGGATTAACCCTTATTGATCCGCAGGGCGAAACCTTTAATCCTGATTTGCATCAGGCAATGTCGATGCAAGAAAGTGCAGACCACGCGCCAAACACAGTAATGGCGGTGATGCAGAAAGGTTATCAAATTAACGGCCGCTTGCTCCGCCCTGCCATGGTAATGGTATCGCGCGCGCCAAGCGGTGGTGTTGATACGCAAGCGTAAGTTGAACAAACAACGCACAGCGAAATAAGACACAAAAAGTCAGTTTTTTTACTGACAACTATTGAAAATAGCGGGAATAACCCCACTAATTTAGCAGAATTAAGAAACTTTTCGGAGACACGAAAATGGGTAGAATCATAGGTATCGATTTAGGTACAACAAATTCATGTGTCGCAGTTCTAGACGGCGACAAACCACGCGTACTTGAAAACGCGGAAGGCGATCGTACAACGCCATCAATCATTGCATATACAAATGACGGCGAAACGCTTGTTGGTCAATCAGCGAAGCGTCAGGCAGTAACTAACCCTGAAAATACCGTATTCGCTATCAAGCGTTTAATTGGTCGTCGCTTTAAAGATAAAGAAGTACAGCGCGACATCGACATCATGCCTTACAAAATCGTAGAGGCTGATAACGGTGACGCATGGGTAGAAGCGAAAGGCGAGAAAATGGCGCCTCCTCAGATTTCTGCTGAAGTACTTAAGAAAATGAAAAAGACCGCTGAAGACTATCTTGGCGAAGAAGTGACAGGCGCGGTTATCACTGTACCTGCATACTTTAACGATTCTCAGCGCCAAGCAACTAAAGACGCCGGTCGTATTGCTGGTCTTGAAGTTAAGCGTATTATCAACGAGCCAACTGCTGCTGCTCTTGCCTACGGCATGGACAAAAAGCAAGGCGATAACATCGTTGCCGTATACGACTTAGGTGGTGGTACATTCGATATCTCTATCATCGAAATTGATGAAGTAGATGGCGAGCACACATTTGAAGTACTCGCGACGAACGGTGACACCCACCTAGGTGGTGAAGATTTCGATAACCGTGTTATCAACTATCTTGTTGACGAGTTTAAGAAAGATCAAGGCATCGACCTTCGCAAAGATCCGCTTGCTATGCAGCGTCTTAAAGAAGCCGGTGAGAAAGCGAAAATTGAACTTTCATCTTCACAACAAACAGAGGTTAACCTGCCTTACATCACTGCTGATGGTTCAGGTCCTAAGCATTTAGCGATTAAACTTACTCGCTCTAAGCTAGAGTCTCTTGTTGAAGAGCTAGTTAAAAACTCGCTTGGTCCACTTAAGCAAGCGATTGCTGATTCAGACCTTTCTGTAGGTGAAATCAACGATATCATCTTGGTTGGTGGTCAAACTCGTATGCCTTTGGTTCAAAAGTATGTAACTGAATTCTTCGGCAAAGAGCCACGCAAAGACGTTAACCCTGATGAAGCTGTTGCTGTAGGCGCGGCAATTCAAGGTGGTGTTCTTTCTGGTGATGTTAAAGATGTATTGCTTCTAGACGTTACTCCACTGTCTCTTGGTATTGAAACCATGGGCGGTGTAATGACGGCGCTAATTGAGAAGAACACGACTATTCCAACGAAGAAGTCACAAACGTTCTCTACAGCAGAAGACAATCAGTCTGCGGTAACAGTACACGTACTACAGGGCGAGCGTAAGCAATCAAGCGGCAACAAGTCTCTTGGTCAGTTCAACCTTGAGGGTATTCGTCCAGCGTCACGCGGTGTACCGCAAATCGAAGTAACCTTCGACCTAGATGCCGACGGTATCCTACACGTATCAGCGAAAGACAAAGATACGGGTAAAGAGCAGAAGATTACTATCAAAGCGTCTTCAGGTCTAAGCGATGATGAAGTAGAAAAAATGGTAGCAGATGCTGAAGCGAACAAAGAAGCTGATAAGAAGTTCGAAGAACTCATTCAGGCGCGCAACCAAGCTGACGGCATGATCCACGCGACTCGTAAGCAAATGGAAGAAGTTGGCGATGCATTAAGTGCAGAAGACAAAGCGCCAATTGAAGAAGCATTAAGCGCGCTGGAAACTGCGACCAAAGGCGAAGACAAAGCTGAAATTGAAGCGAAAACGCAGGAACTTATCCAAGCGTCTAGCAAGTTGATGGAAGCTGCGCAAGCGCAACAAGGTGGAGCAGCCGGTGCACAAGAAGGCGCTGAGCCAGAAGCTTCTGCAAAAGGCGACGACGATGTTGTTGACGCTGAGTTTGAAGAAGTAAAAGACGAAGATAAAAAGTAAGCTGTATTGATTAGCCCGGCGCGCCGGGCTGTTTAGCAGTTCAGGCGCATCAGGATTTTCTTGCTGCGCCTTTGTTGTGTAAATGACTTGTCGTTAGCGTATGAGCAGCGCAGGTGATTTTCACAACAGTCAGATGTAGATTTGACAGGCAATTTACATGGCTTGTCGACAATAAGTAGGGTAAGTAAACGATATGTCGAAACGTGACTACTACGAAGTGCTTGGAGTAGATAAAAGTGCTGGCGAACGCGAAATTAAAAAAGCGTACAAAAAGCTAGCGATGAAATATCACCCAGACCGTACTGAGGGTGACAAAGCACTTGAAGTAAAGTTTAAGGAAATTCAAGAAGCTTACGAGATTCTGTCAGATTCACAGAAACGTGCTGCTTACGATCAATATGGTCACGCAGGCGTTGACCCTAACCGCGGTGGTGGTGGCTACGGCGGCGGTGCAGATTTCGGCGATATCTTTGGTGATGTGTTCGGCGATATCTTTGGTGGCGGCGGTCGAGGCGGTCGTCAATCTCGCGCTCGTCAAGGTTCAGACCTTCGATACAACCTTGAACTATCGCTAGAAGAAGCGGTTCGCGGAAAGAGCGTTGATATTCGTGTTCCTGCATTAGCAGAATGTGAAGTGTGCGATGGCTCTGGCGCTAAAAATGGTTCTACACCAAAAACTTGTCCAACGTGTCACGGCAACGGCCAAGTGCAAATGCGTCAAGGATTCTTCGCGGTTCAACAAACCTGTCCTACCTGTTCGGGTAAAGGCAAAATTATTGAAGATCCGTGTAACAGCTGTCACGGGCATGGTCGCAAAGAAAAAACAAAAACCCTTAATGTTAAAATACCAGCAGGCGTAGATACGGGTGACCGAATTCGATTGTCAGGTGAGGGTGAAGCCGGTGAAAACGGCGCGCCAGCAGGCGATTTATATGTTCAAGTACATATTCGCGACCACGAAATTTTTGAGCGTGATGGCAACAACTTGTACTGCGAAGTACCGCTAAGCTTTACCACCGCAGCCCTTGGTGGTGAGTTGGAAGTTCCTACCCTCGACGGTAAAGTGAAGCTGAAGATAAGCCCTGAAACTCAGACTGGTCGTATGTTCCGCCTACGCAGCAAAGGCGTTAAGTCGGTGCGTACCGGCGCGCTTGGCGACTTAATGTGTAAGGTTGTGGTAGAAACACCAGTGAACCTTTCATCTAAGCAGAAAGAGCTATTGCGCGAGCTTGAAGAGTCGATGGGTAAAGCGTCAAGCAAGCATAGCCCTAAAGCTCAAGGCTTCTTTGATGGCGTCAAAAAGTTCTTTGACGATCTAACTAATTAAATTAGTTAGCTTTTTAGGTGTTAAGTTACTGCCGTAATGCTGGTGAAATTACACACCTCATCATGTTTAAAGGCTTAATGAAATAGCCAAAAAACATAGCACGGAAAGATAGCTCAGAAACATAACGATTAAATGCCAGTTAGCCATTCTAACTGGCATTTTTTTGTCTGTAGCCACTGTCTATCTAGGTCAATTTGGCCTAATCAACTCCTCAATTCATACCTTTTGTCCTTACTTTCCTATATTCAATAATTCCCGTTTTTTTGCGGCGCTGATTATTAAGTGGTTGAATTTAATTGATAAATTTCACATTTAAGGCTGGGTGATAATTTTTGGCTTCAACTAAAGTATAGGTTTGAATACTTATATATTGTTCAACATGTTTTTGTTTTTGCGAAGGTGGCGTTTAATACAACTCAAGCAACGACGAGTGAGTTGCAAAAACATTAAACCATTAACCACAGGAACTTTAACCATGTTGAAAATAGTTAAAACCTCTATCATCATCGCAGCATCTACACTTGCTTTCTCTAACGCAGCACAAGCAGACGGCATCAACGATGCACTAGCTAACATCTGTACTATCGTACAGGCTGACGACAAAGGTGAGCTTCGTAAAAAGATGCGTAGTGTACAGTCAGATTACCGTTTGAAACTTCGCGATTATTATGCAGGTGTTTCATGTAACGGACAAAGTCTTATCCGCACAGCGGTAACGAGTAACGCGGTTGAAGTAGGCACGTTATTGGTTAAGAAAATGCCTAGCAAAGACCTTCAGGCGCCAGAAGCAGACGGCAAAACACTTCAAGCGTGGATTGCTGAGCAAGGTTTACAAGACTCACCCATTTCGGCAGAGCTAAACGGTAGAATTTAATCTTCAACCACACTGAATTCATTGCACAACGCTAATAAGCGGTGTGATCACCATTTCAACATGGTAGCGGCATTACGCCGCACTAGAGGCCCCTTTAATGGGGCCTTGCCTTTTTCACTTGCCAACAATTCTCTAACTCTTCGTTTTGATATTTCTTGTATTGCATAATCCTCAATTTTGCGCATAAACTTTGTTTGCTTCCAACATGCGCTTGGCATGTTCCTAGTTTGTTTCGCCCTATTTTTAGCTATTATCACTTGCGCTTTGAACGGCTCTTCGTCACGATAAATAGGGCCTGCTGGAAACAGCGGGGTCAACAGGCCTTATAAAAATCACCACTGATACCGCAGTGTATAGAAAGCAAATCTCATAGTGTTAAAAAGGGAACAGGCATGAAACATATAAATAAAGCAATAATCGCAGCCACAGCTTGCATGGCATTTCCAAGTGTTGCGTTTTCTACTAACGCTTTAGCCGTGGAAGTAAAGCCAGCAATGTCGGCAAAGCATGCAAAAGCGGCAACACAATATCGCCAATCAATTTTTCAACTAGTGAAAAGCAATATGGGGCCACTAGGTGGCATGGCAAAAGGTGCATTACCGTTTGATGAGTCTGTAATGCAAACTAACGCTGTGCGATTAGAGCAACTTGCTACCATGATGGGCGACTACTTGTCGGTAGATACTCGAGAATACAACGTAGACACTGGCGCAAAAGATGCTATTTGGGAAAATTTCTCAGATGTTGAAACCAAAATTGCCGCGCTAAAAACTGCTTCTCAAGGCCTACAGAGCGCCGTTGAAGATGGCGATAAAAGTGCATATAGAAATGCCATTGGTAAAATTGGCGCAAGCTGTAAGTCATGTCACGATGACTATAAAAAAGACTAAGTCATTTCATCAAAAGCGAACTCGTTTTTTTGAAAAGCTGGTAGCGGTGCTGCCGGCTTTTTTTTTGATTATTAAACAAAAGCTTAACTTATGTAAGCCTGAAGTCTTATAAGCATTCACGACTATACTGACGTAGTGTAACTACAAACTCTACAACGGATTTGGTTATGAACTACAAAGAAGAATATACAGCCTCAACAACCTCTCCTGAACGCTTTTGGTTAGAAAAAGCTCGCGATATAGAATGGTTTAAAGCGCCTGAAACAGCACTATCTGGCTCAGCAAACGGTTACCAAACGTGGTTCGAAGGCGGGCAGCTCAATACCAGTTACCTTGCGCTTGATCACCATGTTAATGCGGGGAGGGGAGACAAAGCCGCTCTTATCTACGACTCTCCGGTTACCAATACCACGCGAACCTATAGCTACAGTGAATTGCTACAGGAAGTGGCTACTTTTGCAGGCGCGCTTCAAGACCTAGGGGTAGCTAAGGGAGAGCGAGTAATAATTTATATGCCCATGATCCCACAAGCCACTATCGCCATGCTTGCCTGTGCTCGCTTAGGTGCTATTCATTCGGTGGTATTTGGTGGCTTTGCAGCAAATGAATTAGCGGTACGTATAGATGACGCTACACCCTCGTTTATCGTTACTGCGTCTTGCGGCATTGAGGGAACAAAGCTGCTCCCTTATAAACCGTTGGTAGACAGTGCCATTGAGCTTGCCTCTCACAAGCCCAATGGCTGCGTGGTTCTTCAACGGCCACAGCTGCACGCCGAACTCGATTCTACCTTCGATTATGATTGGCATGCTTTAATAAAAACGTGTTCGCCCGTCCCTGCAGTTAAGGTAGACGCAACAGATCCTCTCTACATCCTTTATACGTCTGGCACAACCGGCAAACCCAAAGGTGTAGTACGAGACAATGGTGGTCACGCCGTAGCTCTTTATTATTCTATGGGAGCACTTTACGGTATTGATGAAAACGATGTGTTTTGGGCAGCTTCCGATGTAGGCTGGGTAGTTGGGCATTCTTATATCGTTTATGGACCACTGATAAAAGGTGCTACCTCGGTAATGTATGAGGGTAAACCTGTAGGCACGCCCGATGCAGGGGCATTTTGGAGTATGGTAGAGCGGCATAAAATTAATATTTTATTTGGCGCACCTACCGCTTTTAGAGCTATTCGAAAAGAAGATCCAGAAGGCGAGTTTATCAAACAGTATGACCTTTCCAGCCTGCGAACGATATTTATGGCCGGGGAGCGTTTAGACCCTCCTACGTATTATTGGACGCTAGAGAAAACCAATAAGCCGGTAGTGGATCATTGGTGGCAAACTGAAACGGGATGGCCCATTTGCTCAAACCCAATGGGAATAGAACCAATGCAGACTAAGCCTGGTTCCTCAAGTGTTCCCACGCCAGGCTTCAACGTAAAAGTGCTCAATGGTATTGATAGTGAATCAACACCCGGACAAAAAGGCTCTATTGCCATTCAACTGCCGCTGCCTCCAGGGTGTTTGTCTACTATTTGGCAAGACCACTCTCGGCTAGTCAATGGTTATCTAAGAGAGTTTGAGGGCTACTACAGCACGGGTGACAACGGCTATATCGATGAAGACGGTTACGTGTTTATTATGGGGCGAACCGACGATGTTATCAATGTAGCTGGCCATAGACTTTCTACAGGGGAAATGGAAGAAGTACTTGCTGCACACCCTGCAATAGCTGAATGCAGCGTTATCGGGGTCAACAACGCACTAAAAGGGCAACTCCCAGTGGGGTTAGTTTTGTTAAAAGACGGCGTTGATATTAATGAGGCAGACTTAGAAAAAGAACTGGTTGCTTCGGTAAGAAGCAGCATTGGTCCCGTTGCCTGTTTTAAACGCGCCATTGTTGTTAAGCGTCTGCCAAAAACTAGGTCAGGCAAAATCCTGCGTAAATTATTGCGACAAATAGCTGCAGACGAACCTGTGTCAGTTCCCTCAACCATAGACGACCCGAGCAGCGTTGCTGAAATTGCCACGTTAATGCGTGATAAAGGGCTCGTAGAAGCTGCCGAGGTATAGGGTATAATAATGACGGGCTGGCACTAAAGATAGGCTAGTAATAATACTGGGCGGCAGGGGCCGAGGGTGGTAATACTTCAACCACAACATACACACACGCAGCAGCGACAAGGGCGATGATAATTGCCTTGCCTAATTGAGAGTGTGTTATGCCCTGAGCTTCGCCGTAGTATTGCGCTTCATCTTCAGGCAGAGGCTTTTTACCGCTTATCATTGGCGGCACCAGCTTTTGTCGTTTGTAGAAACCGTAAAATACACTAGCGCCAATGTGCAGCATAATTACATACACCAGTGTATCGAATGACAAATGGTGCAGTGTATTCATGATTGATAAGACATCGTCTTTCGCCATGCTTCGCAAAGGTCCATCAAGAAATATGTCGTCAGTCATAAACAGTCCTGAAACGGCTTGCACCAGCACAAGTGCTATCATAACCACCACAAACCAGCCGCCTAATGGATTGTGTCCAACGGATGGCAAGCTGTCCCTATCAAAGAAAGTCTTTACATACGCAAACACAGCCCCAGGGCCTTTTACGAATTGGCTAAATTTGGCGTATCTTGGGCCAAATATCCCCCAAAGCAGCCTGAATATAATCAGACCCAACGTAAAATAACCAATATAGAAATGCCACTGCACGGCATCGTCAAGTAACTCCGCGGTCACGTATTGAGCCAAAATACTCAGCACCAATAGCCAGTGAAACAGTCGAGTGGGCAAATCCCAGATAAGCCTTTTTTTCATAAGAGGTGTTCTTTTATGTTTAGGTAGATAAGAGGGCGCTTTTCTGTATCGTATCGACTCTGCGCTTAAAATTCGAGTTTGAACTGATAAAAATAACAATGTGGGCGAGGCTGATAAACATTATGACCTGCAATGCAGCCTTCTATGTAAGCTCTATGCGATCGTCTATATGTACTGTTAACGATGATATCACCTCAATTAATCTAACAATCGCATTGCATTAGTGAATGCATTTGGCAGAATGTGAACAAGTTTAGAATTATTTAAAAGATTAAACATGAAAGTAGGACTATTTGGCGCGAATGGGCGCATGGGTAGGGTGTTAATTGAAGCCCTCGACCTAAGTGAAAATGCAGACCTAAGTGTCGCTACAGTAAGAGATGACTCACCTTGGGTGGGTATGAATGTAGGCGAGTTGGCAGGCATTGGTAAAAAGCCAGTGAATTGTTCCGGGTTTTCATCATTATCAAAGGATGATGCCGACGTCATGATCGACTTCACATTGCCATCTATTATCGAGACTAATTTAACCTGGTGCGTTAAAAATAAAACACCCGTGGTAATAGGCACTACCGGGCTTAACCAAGCGCAGTTGGCAGCGTTAGACGAAGCAGCAAAGCATATCCCTATCGTATTTGCTGCAAATTACAGTGTTGGCGTAAATTTAATGCTGTCGCTAGTAAAGCAAGCGGCTAGCGTGTTAGGTGAAACGGCAGACATTGAAATAACCGAAGCCCACCATAGATTTAAACAAGACGCACCATCAGGCACAGCCATGGCAATTGGTGAGGCCATTGCAGACGAACTTGGAAGAGACTTAAGTACCTGCGCAGTTTATGGTCGTGAGGGCAAAGAGCCTGAAAGAGACCAAGGCACCATTGGTTTTGCTACGGTCAGAGCCGGTGATATTGTGGGCGAGCACACTGCGCTTTTCGCTGATATTGGCGAGCGTTTAGAAATTACGCATAAAGCATCGAGTCGACTTACTTTCGCTAAAGGTGCGGTTCATGCTGCAAAGTGGTTGTGTGGTCAAAAACCTGGACTATACTCCATGACTGACGTTTTAAATTTAAAGCTTTAATTTGAAGCTTTCAATAGCTATGGGCCTGTTGCTTATCTTCTGCCTACGCTAAAAAAGCAACATAATGAGTACCGCGCAAACCCAGTTTGGGCTTGAACGCTGCCTACTTGAACAGCGACGGCTAGGGCATGAGTTGAGCGTTGAATGAGCAGTGCGAGCGTTATTTAAACGCTAAGCCGTACTTTCAGTGGTTCTGCGCAAAAAAGCGATGTTAAGGGCTATTTTAATAAATTATTACAAATAAATTAGACATTTTCGGTGAGTAATGTATACTCGCCGGAATTTGCCAGAATTTCGAATTCTTAGCGAGTAAATCGGCTGGAGAGCACGTATTTATTAGCTGCAAAGATCGTGAAACGGGATGTATTGTTTTCATTACCTCCCGTTTTTTGTGGGGTTTGTGCAAAAAACTGCACAAACACATAGTTATCCTTAATCTGGAGGTTGACTTGGCTCATTCTGCCCTTTTGGTGTTAGAGGACGGTTCTGTTTTTAAAGGTACTGCTATTGGTGCCGCTGGCTGTTCCGTTGGGGAAGTTGTTTTCAACACTTCCATGACAGGCTATCAAGAAATTCTTACCGACCCATCTTACGCTGAACAAATCATTACCCTTACCTATCCACACATTGGCAACACCGGCACTAATTCTGAAGACGTTGAAGCAGATAAAATCTGGTCAAAAGGTCTTATTATTCGCGATTTGCCGCTCGTTGCTAGTAACTATCGTCAACAACAAACTCTATCTGAATACCTCAAAGCGAAAGGCATTGTTGGTATAGCAGATATTGATACCCGTCGTTTAACTCGAATTCTTCGAGATAAAGGCGCGCAAAATGGTTGTATCATTTGTACTGATGAATTAGACGAGTCTAGTGCGTTAGAGCAAGCCAAAGCATTCCCAGGTCTTAAAGGCATGGATTTGGCAAAGGTAGTGAGTATTACCGAACCAAAAACATGGACAGAAGGAAGCTGGGAGCTTGGTAAAGGCTACGTAACTCCAAGTGAAGGCAAATATCATGTGGTAGCTTACGACTACGGTGTTAAACACAACATCCTTCGTATGCTTGCCGACCGCGGTTGCAAAATTACTTTGGTACCAGCGCAAACACCTGCTGATGACGTGCTTGCTATGAGTCCAGATGGGGTATTCCTATCAAACGGACCAGGCGACCCAGAGCCATGTGATTACGCTATTTCAGCAATCAAAACCATTGTAGAAACGGGTATTCCAGTGTTTGGTATTTGCTTAGGGCACCAGCTACTAGCGCTTGCCAGCGGTGCGACTACTGCCAAAATGAAATTTGGTCACCATGGTGCGAATCACCCGGTTAAAGATCTAAAGCGTAACGTGGTTATGATCACCAGCCAAAACCACGGTTTTGCTGTTGATGAATCTAGCTTGCCAGATAACCTAGAAATCACCCACGTTTCATTGTTCGATAAGTCGTTGCAGGGTATTCACCGCACCGACAAGCCAGCGTTTAGTTTTCAGGGGCACCCTGAAGCAAGTCCAGGCCCTCACGAAGCGGCGCCATTATTCGACCACTTCATTGAACTTATTGAACAACACAAGCAGTAGGAATTAGCCAACATGCCAAAACGTACCGACATAAAAAGTATTCTTATTATAGGTGCTGGCCCTATTGTAATCGGCCAGGCCTGTGAATTTGATTATTCAGGCGCTCAAGCGTGTAAAGCGCTGCGTGAAGAAGGTTACCGCGTCATTCTGGTTAACTCTAACCCAGCGACGATAATGACCGACCCCGAGATGGCAGATGCCACTTACATCGAGCCAATTCACTGGGAAGTAGTACGCAAAATAATTGAGAAAGAGCGTCCAGATGCCATCCTTCCTACTATGGGGGGGCAAACGGCACTCAACTGCGCACTCGAGTTAGACAAGCACGGTGTGCTTGAAGAGTTTGGTTGCGAGCTTATCGGTGCGACTGCTGATGCTATCGATAAAGCTGAAAACCGCGAACGTTTCGACAAGGCAATGAAGAACATTGGGCTTGAGTGTCCACGTGCTGAAATTGCTCACACCATGGATGAAGCCCATGACGTGCTTAGCCGCATTGGCTTCCCATGTATTATTCGTCCCTCGTTTACTATGGGCGGAACCGGTGGCGGTATCGCTTACAACATTGACGAATTCAACGAAATTTGTACCCGAGGTCTCGACCTTTCACCTACAAGCGAACTGCTTATTGACGAGTCGTTGCTAGGATGGAAAGAATATGAGATGGAAGTGGTTCGCGATAAAGCAGACAACTGCATTATTGTTTGTACCATTGAGAATTTCGACCCCATGGGTGTTCACACTGGCGACTCGATTACTGTTGCGCCAGCACAAACTTTGACTGACAAAGAATTCCAAATTATGCGAAATGCTGCCATGGCGGTACTTCGTGAAATTGGTGTTGAGACTGGCGGTTCAAACGTTCAGTTTGGTGTCGACCCTAAAACAGGGCGCTTGGTTATCATCGAAATGAACCCTCGCGTATCCCGCTCTTCTGCGTTGGCGTCTAAAGCGACAGGTTTCCCTATTGCTAAAGTAGCTGCCAAGCTTGCGGTAGGTTATACCCTTGATGAGTTAGCGAATGACATCACTGGTGGTTTAACGCCGGCGTCTTTCGAACCGTCTATCGATTACGTTGTGACCAAAATTCCACGCTTTAACTTCGAAAAGTTCGCCGGTGCAAATGACCGTTTAACTACGCAGATGAAGTCTGTTGGTGAAGTCATGGCCATTGGACGTAACCAGCAAGAGTCATTGCAAAAAGCATTGCGTGGATTGGAAGTGGGCGCTAACGGCCTGAACTCCATGGTGGATTTAGACGATTCTGAATCACGTAACAAAGTGATTTACGAATTGCGTCAACCCGGTGCTGAGCGCATTTGGTATATTGGCGACGCGTTCCGCATGGGCATGAGCGTTGATGAAGTGTTCGATTTAACCAACATCGATCGTTGGTATTTGGTGCAGCTAGAAGACTTGATTAAATACGAAGCTCAGATTGCTGAACTTGGATTGCCTGGCATAGACACAGACCTTATGCGCACACTTAAGCGTAAAGGTTTCTCAGATTCTCGTCTTGCAGAACTTACCAAAGTAGCTGAAAGCGACGTGCGTGAAACGCGCAGAGAGTTCGGTATTGCGCCCGTGTATAAGCGTGTTGATACCTGTGCTGCTGAATTTTCTACCAGCACTGCCTACATGTACTCAACCTATGATGAAGAGTGTGAGGCCAACCCAACAGACCGTGACAAAATTATGGTTATTGGCGGCGGACCGAACCGTATTGGTCAAGGTATTGAGTTTGATTACTGCTGTGTTCACGCAGCCTTATCAATGCGTGAAGATGGTTACGAAACCATTATGGTTAACTGTAACCCAGAAACGGTTTCTACCGATTATGACACTTCTGACCGCTTGTATTTCGAGCCAGTCACTCTTGAAGATGTGCTTGAAATTGTTGAAAAAGAGAAGCCAAAAGGCGTCATTGTTCAGTACGGTGGCCAAACGCCACTTAAACTTGCGCGTGCCCTTGAAGCCGCGGGTGTACCAATTATGGGTACCTCACCTGATGCGATTGACCGCGCGGAAGACCGTGAGCGTTTCCAGCAGATGGTTAATAAGCTGAATCTTAAGCAGCCTGCTAACTCAACGGTTACCAATGTTGAGCAAGCACTGGCGATGGCCGAAGAAATTGGCTTCCCGCTAGTCGTTAGACCGTCTTATGTTCTTGGTGGTCGTGCAATGGAAATTGTTTACGACATCAAAGATCTAAAGCGCTATCTAAACGAAGCGGTGAAAGTATCGAACGACGCCCCAGTATTGCTAGACCGATTCCTTGATGATGCCATTGAAGTTGATATTGATGCCATCTGCGACGGTAAAGAGGTGGTTATCGGCGGTATTATGGAGCATATCGAGCAGGCGGGTGTTCACTCTGGTGACTCTGCATGTTCATTGCCGCCACACTCACTGTCAGCAGAAATTCAAGACACCATGCGTGAACAGGTTCGTGCAATGGCCCTTGAGCTTGGTGTAATCGGTTTAATGAATACCCAGTTCGCGATTAAAGACGGTGAAGTTTACCTTATCGAAGTTAACCCACGTGCTGCACGTACGGTTCCTTTTGTCTCTAAGGCAACTGGCGTTCCGTTAGCAAAAGTGGCAGCACGCGCCATGGCTGGCGTTAGCTTAGCTGAGCAAGGGGTTACCAAAGAGATTATTCCACCGTTTTACTCTGTGAAAGAAGTGGTTCTGCCATTCGCGAAGTTCCAAGGTGTTGATCCTCTATTAGGCCCAGAAATGCGCTCTACAGGTGAGGTTATGGGTGTTGGCGATACGTTTGAAGAGGCGTATGCCAAAGCGAACTTAGGTGCTGGTGCGCCACTGCCGAAAAGCGGCAAGGCACTTATTTCTGTTCGTGACACTGATAAAGGCAAAATCATTGAGCTTGCAAGAGCGCTGGTTGACGCAGGGTTTACTGTTGAAGCTACCCGCGGTACAGCGACGACGCTGTACGATGCAGGCATTATGAGTTCAGTAGTGAATAAGTTGTCTGAAGGACGCCCTAACATTGTTGATGCGATTAAAAACGGCGAGTATGCCTATTTAATCAATACAACAGAAGGTCGTCAGGCAATCACAGATTCAGTGTACATTCGCCGTGAAGCGTTACTGAATAAGGTAACCTATACCACGACAATGAACGCTGCGTTTGCGACTATCAGAGCAAAATCCGCAGACGATAGAAACAAAGTAGCCTCTGTTCAAGAACTACACGCTCGAATTAATCACTAATGACATGAGCTAGGATACGAGGTATCCTAGCTTTATTACATTTGTGTGAATATATAAAAGTGCGCCCTTAGGGCGCATTTTTCAGTTTAAATATTACGTTAGTCGAGACTGTATTTATGAGTCAGTACCCAATGACCGCGCATGGCGCCCAAATGCTGCGCGATGAGCTAAACGAACTTAAAACCAAAACACGTCCTCGTATTATTGCGGACATTGCAGATGCCCGTGAACACGGCGATTTGAAAGAAAACGCTGAGTATCATGCTGCAAGAGAGCAACAGAGCTTTTGCGAAGGCCGTATTCAAGACATCGAAGGTAAGCTGTCGAACGCGCAAATCATCGATGTTACTAAAATGGAAAATACGGGCAAAGTTATCTTTGGTACTACAGTAACTATCCTCAATGTAGATAGCGAAGAAGAAACGACATATCGCATTGTTGGCGATGATGAAGCTGATATTAAAAATAACCTTATCTCAGTAAATTCACCAATCGCTCGCGGGCTAATTGGTAAAGAGTTAGATGATACAGTAAACATTCAAACGCCTGCTGGCAGTGTTGAAGTTGAAATTATCGAAGTAGAGTATATTTAGCGTCAGCGTAGTGTTATCCAAGTAGATAGAATAATGTAAACGCCGAGCTTAAAAACTCGGCGTTTTTGTTTATGCCAGTCACTTAGCATCTCAGGCTTATATAAGGGGATATATGAAAGATATAGAAACGCTAGACAGCAAAGTGGTATACCAGAATAAATGGCTTACATTAAGAGAAGATAAAATTCTACGCGCCAGTGGCAAAGAAGGCATTTACGGGGTAGTAGAAAAGCCTGATTTTGCGATTATTATTCCCATCGATAAAGATCATGTCTATTTAGTGGAACAGTACCGATATACCATTGGCAAACGACAAATAGAGTTTCCTCAAGGGGCATGGGAAGACAATCCCAACGCTTCACCACTAACGCTTGCTGCTGGTGAGCTAAGAGAAGAGACAGGCCTTAGAGCTGGCAAAATGGAATATGTGGGTTTTCAATATCTCGCTTACGGATTTTGTAATCAGGGCTACCACATCTTTTTAGCCTCTGAGTTGAGCCAAGGAAAGCAAGAGCTCGACAGTGAGGAAGAAGACCTTAAGGTACTCAAGATGCCCATTGAAGAATTCAAAAACAAAATCATCGCTGGCGAAATTCAAGATGCCTCTAGCTGTAATGCATTCGGCTTGGCCACATTAAAGGGCTTTATATAATACAACTTACGCAAATCACGCCAGTGGAAAACATGGTTATTGGTTGTTTCTCGTTGTTGCAGTAATGAGATAAAAAGTAAATAAAATCCTCCGGTTACTATTGGTAACATATTCAGTATTGCTTTTTGTTAACTATTTTTAATAATATGGTTGCAAGCGAATTATCAAGCGAGTCAATCATGAACGGCGAAGGCATTTTTACTATCACACAATGGAATGAAGAGGTAATAAAAGAGAAGTGTGAACAGGTGAAAACTGTGCACGCCAGCGTTGTTCAAGCCTACGAAGGTGATATGAAGGGAGAAGGTCACGTTGAGTTCATCATGAGCTACAAAAGTGGTATTAGTGCATGTTTTGTTGGCTTTGAAGAGTTTATCGGTGTGATTGACGGGCGACGAGGCACCGTTACGTTTAAACACGATGGTTCGTTTAAATGCGGTGTTGCTAGCAGCACATTTACCGCTGTTACTGAGACGGCAACCGGAGAGCTTTCCGGCGTTAACCTTTCTGGGCACTTCACTTCGTCTGAGTCTGGTAAAGCGAACTATTCGTTTACTAAGCAAGGTAATGAATAATTAGCTCGAATTTATTTTTCCCTTTTGTTCTTTCCCTTTTTATACCAAACATAAAAAACGGCGCCCACAAAGCGCCGTTTCAAACAGGGAAACACACAATATTAAAAAATTAGTTCTCTATAAGCTTCGAACCAATCTCAATTGTTCGTGGTTTCTTCGCATCAGGAATGACTCGCTCCATATCGATATGTAGGAGGCCATTTTCCATATCGGCGGCCAACACTTTTACATGGTCACCTAATTGGAATTTTCGTTCAAAATTACGTTCAGAAATTCCCTTATGAAGATACTTCCGCTCGCTATTATCGTTACTGTCGGCTCTTTTGTTGCCGGTAATGGTAAGCGTGTTTTCTTCAACTTGAATAGACACATCTTCTTTACTAAAACCAGCAATGGCCATAGTAACGCGGTACTTGTCGTCGCTCAGCAACTCAATGTTGTAAGGCGGGTAAGTACTTTGCTTTTCAGAGCGCGCTGCGGCGTCTACAAGTGATGCAAGGTGGTCTGAACCAATGAATGAACGGTATAGTGGAGATAGATCGATATTACGCATAGTCATATCCTTAAAATAAAGCAATATGTTAAAAAATGATGCCCCGACATGCGGCGGCAGTATTGTCGACCTGACCTTTCAGCGCCGACATAACAGATATGGGATTCGCCAAATGCTTTTCAAGAAAAAAAGTGAATTTATTTTATATATAAGTCGATAAAGATTCTAAATTACTGATTTTTAAGAGTTAAATTTTAATTTTTTTGTTGGTTTTTTCTATTTTTTTACTGGGATGTGTCGTTTGCGCTGCTAGCGATATCTTATATGAGCTTTTATACAAGCACTCTCATTTACGCGCTCTGTCAACACATTCATTCACGCTTCATTCCCACACTCCTTGATGCTCTTTTAGCAGTGAGTGAAGTACATAACTCGCTGAGTGTTAGAATAAATTTGTTTATCAAAATGAAAGGTTTGTGACACATCTTATAAAACATTTAGCAAACCATTAACCAACGTCGTTGATTATAAATGCTACAATTTCATCACACTCACCGTTTAACCTTTATACGAATAAATTCATGAAAAAAGAAGTTGTTGTTTTAAATTGTGGAAGTTCTTCCGTTAAATTCGCCATTATTGATGCTAATACTGGCGAAGCTGATTTATCCGGTTTAGCCGAAAGCTTGGGTAACCTTGATGCAAGCATCACTTACAAATTAAATGGCAATAAAGCGTCGTTCTCATTAAGTGCCAACGCAGGTCATACCGAGGCGCTTAATGCTATTTCAACAATCATTGAAGATACCGGGGTTAAACCTGTTGCGGTGGGGCACCGGGTGGTACATGGCGGTGAAAAATTTAAGCAGGCTGCATTGGTTAATGACGAGGTATTAGCGGCAGTTAAAGACTACGCCAGTATGGCGCCGCTTCATAATTTAGCTAATGCAAAAGGTGTTGTTACGGCGCAAAAAGCGTACCCTCACTTACCTCATGTATGCGTATTTGATACCTCGTTTTTTCAAACCATGCCGCAAAAAGCGTTCATCTATGCGCTTCCTATGGACCTCTACAGAGACCATGGAATACGCCGATATGGTTTCCATGGCACCAGTCATAAATTTATTCTGGATAGCACGGCGTCACTGCTTAATAAGCCGGTCGAAGAGACAAGTGTTATCAGCGCTCACTTAGGAAACGGTTGCAGCGTAGCAGCAATTGAAAAAGGCCAGGCTGTAGATACAAGTATGGGCTTTATTCCTCTAGAGGGCTTAGTGATGGGCACTCGATGCGGTGACTTAGATCCTAGCCTTCCAGGTACGCTTCAGAAAAAATTAGGCAAAACAGCTGATGAAATTAGTGACTTATTAAATAAAGAGTCTGGTTTATTAGGCATATCAGAGCTTAGTAACGATTGTAGAACGTTGGAAGAAGAAGCTGAGAAGGGCCATGAAGGGGCAAAACTTGCTATCGAAATATTCTGCTATCGCTTAGCGAAATATATTGCGGGTTACCTTATTGCAGTGCCTTCCTTAGATGCCATTGTGTTCACTGGCGGTATTGGTGAAAATTCGTCACTTATTCGAGAAACCACTATGGGTTATTTCGCGCACATGGGCGTCACAATTGACCAACAAAAGAATCTCGACGCACGGTTTGGCAAGGGAGGCGAGATAACTGCTCCCTCATCTCAAAAGACCGTTTTCGTTGTACCCACGAATGAAGAGTGGGTGATTGCTGCTGAAGCGGCAACGTTCGCTTAAAAATGCCGTAAAAAGCAGGAGAAATTATGTCTCGTAAAATTATGCTGATCCCAGTTGGTTCAAGCGTTGGGCTTACAACAGTCAGCATGGGCCTTGTCCGCGCTATTGAAGAACAGGGCATTAAGCTCAACTTTTTTAAACCTGTAGCACAGCCTCGCCGCGGTGACAAAGGTGAAGAGCGTTCAACCGCTATTATTGCCCATCACGCCAGCGTAACGCCGATTACACCGTTTACCCTCGACTATGTCGAGCGAATGATCAGTAACGATAATACTGACGAATTGTTGGAAGACATTATTGAGCGCTTTGAAAACAACAGCGAACAAGATGCCGTCACGGTTATTGAAGGGTTGGTAACGACTAGGCACCACCCTTACGCTGAGCGATTGAACTTAGAAATCAGTCGCGCCCTTGATGCCGATATTGTATTTGTGGCGGTTCCCGGTAACGACGATACCGTTGATATTAACCACAGACTAGAAATTGTAGTGGATACCTACGGCGGGCATAAAAGTCAGAAGGTAGTAGGGTGTATTTTTAACAAAGTTAATGCCCCGTTTGACGAGCATGGGCGTTTGCGCGCAGATATCGGTGTTGTAGATAAGCCAGAGCACGATGAAGCTCGCTCAGCCGCGCTTAAAAATTTGCCCATTTTCAAAAAAGGGTTAAGTCTGCTTGGAAATGTAGACTGGAGCGCCGAGCTAGTCTCTCCCCGCGCTATCGACGTTGCTAAGCACCTCAACGCCACCTCACTCAATGAGGGTGACATGGCCAAGCGCCGACTCAGTAGCGTGACGTTTTGTGGACGAGAAATTCACAATATGACTCATGCGCTAAAGCCGGGAGCATTATTGGTGCTGTCTGGCGATAGAAGCGATGTTTTTGTGTCGTGCTGCCTTGCTGCATTAAATGGTACAAAGCTGGGCGCGCTGCTACTTACCGGCGGCTATGAGCCCGATGAGAACATAGCGGCTTTATGTAGCCAAGCCATGGAAACGGGGTTGCCCGTAATGTTAGTTAATACTAACACATGGCAAACCGCCCAGAACTTGCATGCGTTTAATCAAGAAGTGCCGGTAGACGATAGTCAGCGCATTGAAAAAGTGATGGTGCATACCGCTGAAAGTTTAGATGCAGAATGGGTAACGTCGCTTACCGATAAAGTATCACGGCAGCGTAAGCTGTCACCGTCGGCATTTAGGTATTACCTCACCAACCGTGCTAGACAGGTTAATAAGCGAATAGTGCTGCCAGAAGGTAATGAGCCTCGTACTGTTGTTGCGGCCTCAATATGTGCGAGCCGAGGCTTGGCAAGACCCGTACTATTAGGTGATGAAACCGAAATTCGACGGATTGCAGAGCAACAGGGCGTGGTGTTAAGCGATGGCGTTGAGATTTTATCGCCTGAGCAGGTTCGCGGCGAATACGTAGAAGGTCTTGTGGCACTTCGCGGGCACAAAGGCGTTACCGACGTGGTGGCCAACGAATTACTTCAAGACAACGTGACCCTTGGCACTATGATGCTTCAACAAGACCATGTTGACGGGCTTGTTTCAGGGGCTGTTAATACTACCGCTAATACTATTCGTCCTGCGCTGCAGTTAATTAAAACGGCGGAAAGTGCCTCGTTGGTGTCATCAGTATTTTTTATGCTGCTGCCCGATCAGGTATTGGTCTACGGTGATTGCGCTATCAACCCAGACCCCAATGCACAACAGCTGGCAGATATTGCGATACAGTCTGCCACATCAGCGCAAATGTTTGGCATTGAGCCGAGAGTGGCGATGATAAGCTATAGTACCGGAACATCTGGCGCAGGAAGCGATGTAGAAAAAGTGCGTGAAGCAACTGCGATTGCCCAATCGATGAGACCAGACCTTCTTATCGACGGTCCGCTTCAATATGACGCAGCTGCAATTGAAAGTGTTGGTAAAAGCAAAGCGCCAAATAGCCCAGTAGCAGGAAAAGCAAATGTGTTTGTGTTCCCCGACTTAAACACGGGAAACACTACATACAAAGCGGTACAGCGTAGTTTTGATTTAGTCTGTATCGGCCCAATGCTGCAAGGCATGCGTAAGCCGGTGAACGACCTAAGTCGCGGTGCGTTAGTTGATGACATTGTATTTACCATTGCATTAACGGCTATTCAGGCAAAAGGCAACAGCTAATTAAGAGCTTCTATCAGAGGCTCAAATAAGCGCGTAGAAGATAAGCACGCAGCAAAGATTGTGCTACAGCATAGACTGTGTTGCAGCAAGGGCAGAGACAACAAATAGGGCTACGTCTTTAGGTGTCTACCCTTTCGTATATTAGTTAGCTGCACGTTCCTTGGCAACCGATATGTATGTTGACGAGCGAATAGTGTAGCTATGCTTATGATTTTCGCAAACGCCACGCACAAATAAACAACACCAGTACTAACAACCCAACGCCAAAGTCTTGCAAGTGGTAGTAGGGGGTAAACCCTGTGGTGGCAATAACGGGCGCACTAATATTGGCGGACTCAAACTGGGGCAGCCTTCCATCAATCCTACCTTTGTGATCAATAAACGCAGTAATACCGTTGTTGGTAGCTCGTAGCACCGGCCTGCCTAACTCCAACGCTCGCATTTGGGCTATTTGAAGGTGTTGAGCTGGGCCGTGAGAATTACCAAACCAAGCATCGTTACTTACGGTAACTATCATATCGGTATCGCTGTTTATGTTCGCAGTCACTTGGCGTGGAAAGGCAATTTCAAAGCAAATAGCGGGCGCAAGGTGAATGCCGTTGGCTACTAAGTTTTGCTGCTGAAAGTCTCCTCTAGAAAATGACGACATGGGTAAATCAAAAATAGGGGCTAAAGGGCGAAGCAGCGATTCAAAAGGCACAACCTCTCCAATAGGCAATAGGTGATGTTTCGAAAAGCGATTGTTATGAAAATACTGATAGTCTGGGTAAGCCGCGTCTGGCGTTTTTTTACCAAGTACAATTAAATTGTTCCAAGCCTCATCGGTTTCCCAGTTAAAGTTAACGATACCCGTGATGAGGGCCGTGTCTTCGACAAAGGCTCTTTCGTTTAACTGAGTTAAATAAGGCTGCGCGAGTGGCTCAAGCTTGGGCACCGCAGCTTCAGGCCAAATGATCAGGTCGCTATCCCACACCGTTTCCGTTAACGATAAGTACTTTTCCATGGTAGATGCGTCTTGCTCTGGCACCCAGCGAAGGCTTTGAGGAATATTTCCTTGTACCATGGCCACAGAATAACTTTTCGTTGGGCTTACCCAGGTGTGCTGGTGCAATAAAATACCGCTAATCAGCAAGCTTGCGGTTATAGCACTAGCCGATAGTAAGGTACGTTTGCTGTTAATGATGGCAAGCGATGCAGCAATAACAACAAGCAGAGCAGTGATACCCGTTTCACCAATAATGGGTGCGAACCCTGCTAGTGGGCTATAAATTTGGCTGTAACCTAAAGATAGCCAAGGAAAGCCTGATAACATCCAGCTTCGCAGCCACTCGGCAAGCACCCAAAATAGGGGTAATGCTAAAGGCCATAATTGCGGTTTAACACATTTAGCCGTCAGCTTAAAAGCGAGAGCAGGATATAACGCTAAATAGCCGCAAAGTAGCGCCATTAGCCCCACAGAGGCAATTAACGGAAGGCCACCGAAGTCTGCAATACTCACATGTACCCAGCTTATACCCGCGCCAAACCACGCCATGCCAAACAGCCATCCTGCAAAAAAGGGTGTGTGTTTTAATTTAATGACTTGTCGTATCGCAATAGCAAATGCTGGGATAGTGAGCGCCCACATGGAGAAGGGCGCAAAAGCTAGCGTAAGACTCAGACCGCTTACAATAAGCAGCAAATAAGGAATAGCGCGTTTTAGCATGGGTAGTTTTAGCATAGACGTAGACAACGCCTATGCTCCCTATTTATTCGAGAGAGGGCACCGATATCTTCAATTGAATTAAGCGACGTTTATCAGAGTTAGTCACTTTGAAGTGAATATCGCTAATTGTAACTTCTTCGCCAGTTTCAGGCATATGACCAAAGGCTTTTAGCACAATGCCACCAATGGTATCGGCTTCTTCTTCACTAAAGCTGGTTTCAAAAAATTCGTTAAAATCGTCTACAGGGGTTAATGCTTTTACTGAGTAGGTCGATTTATTTAGCGGGCGGATATCATCCGTACCGTCTTCTTCAATATCAAATTCGTCTTCAATTTCACCGACGATTATCTCTAAGATATCTTCGATAGTGACAAGACCCGATACGCCGCCGTATTCATCAACCACAATAGCCATATGATAGCGCTGCTGCCTGAACTCTTTTAGCAGTACGTCTACACGCTTACTCTCAGGAACAATGACCGCAGGGCGCAGTATATCGCGAAGGTTGAAGTTCTTTTCGGTGTTGAAAGCGAAGGAGAGAAGATCTTTAGCGAGTAAAATCCCTTCTATGTGGTCTTTATCTTCGCTAATAACGGGAAAACGTGAGTGAGCGGACTCGAGCATGATAGGAAGAAACTCTTCCACTTTTTGCTCAACATCGATAGTGGACATTTGGGCGCGAGGGATCATGATATCTCTTACACGCATTTCGTTAACCCCAATAACCCCTTCAATCATTTCACGGGTTTGTGGGTCAATTATTTCATTTTGTTCCGCATCGGTAATAACTGCTACCAATTCTTGTCTATTTTTCGGCTCGCCAGAAATCGAATTTTTTAGTTTATCTAACCAACTCTTGCCTGATGAGCCGTTGGTAGAGTGGGGGTTGTCGTCGCTCATAATATCCATTTTATAGTTTGTTCAGCACCAACGTTAAAATGCTTCTCGTTAGTCGTCAATGCTTTATTGTTTTAAATTTTAAATCGCTTTTAATCCACATGCTTACAGAAACTGTTTATAAAACCTAGGCAGTTTCTATTAGGCCGTCGATTAAACTTCGTAAGGGTTTGTTATACCCAAGGTAGAAAGAATTTCTATTTCCTTGCTTTCCATCACTTCAGCATCTTCGTCTGTAATATGGTCATAGCCGAGTAAATGCAATATGCCGTGAATGGTCATATGGGCATAATGATGCTCAACGCACTTTTTCTGCTCACTGGCTTCTCTGCTGATAACTGGCGCACAAATGATCAAATCACCTAGTAGACTTATGTCTATGCCAGGCGGCGCTTCAAAGGGAAAAGAAAGTACGTTTGTAGGCTTGTCTTTTTGACGGTAATCACTGTTTAACTGCTGGCTTTCTGCCTCGTCAGTAAAGCGAATCGTCACTTCTTGTTCGCGTAACTCTTCTGCAGATAAAACAGCATTAGCCCATTGTGCTAGGCTGTCGGCAGAGGGAATAGCATTAACTATTTCCTCTTCGCCTTCATACACATTTTGATAATCGATAATAGCGGTCACGAGTTGCTGCTTGTATCAGAACTGCCTACCGATGATGAGCTTTGTTCCTGCTGCTGTCGCAATGCCTCTTCTTTCTTTTGCTTGCGAATGCGCTCTTGCTCGGCGTCATGTTCTTCATACGCACGAACAATGCGAGCAACTACCGGGTGGCGAACTACATCATCGGCACTAAAGAAGTTAAACGAAATATCGTCAACGTCACTGAGTACTTCAATAGCATGGCGAAGGCCAGACTTTGCGCCTCGTGGTAAATCTACCTGAGTAATATCGCCGGTAATGACTGCTTTCGAATTAAAGCCAATACGGGTTAAGAACATCTTCATTTGTTCTACCGTGGTATTTTGACTTTCATCTAGAATGATAAAGGCATCATTAAGCGTCCGTCCTCGCATGTAAGCCAACGGTGCAACTTCAATTACAGCGCGCTCCATCAGCTTTTCGACTTTTTCAAAGCCCAGCATTTCAAATAGCGCATCGTAAAGAGGGCGCAGGTAGGGGTCTACCTTTTGTGACAGGTCACCAGGTAAAAAGCCGAGCTTTTCACCCGCTTCAACCGCAGGGCGAGTTAAAAGAATACGTCGAACTTCTTGTCGCTCTAATGCATCTACCGCAGCTGCCACGGCAAGGTAGGTTTTACCCGTACCGGCAGGGCCAATACCAAAGGTAATATCGTGATTGACGATATTCGCAACGTATTGCGCTTGGTTAGGGTTGCGCGGCTTTATAACGCCGCGCTTAGTTTTGATGTTAACTTCTTTGCCGTAACCGCCTGTTGCGTCTTTTTCTATAACGCGGGCTTCTTGAATGGCCAGGTGCACCTGCTCTGCTTCAAGGTCGGGAATACGGCCTTTTATAGGCTGGGTTTCAACATACAGAAGTTTCAGTAATTCGGTAGCACTGTTTATTTGCTGTGGCTCTCCTAGCACCTTGAACGCGTTATTTCGGTATGTTATTTCAACACCCAACCTACGCTCTATTTGCTTGATGTTGTCATCAAACGGTCCACATAAACTCGACAAACGCTTACTATCTGCCGGTTCTAACTCAAATTCATTACTTACCAATGTACTCAAACTTCTGTTTTCCTCGCTTTACGCTTTTATCTTAAATTGTTAATTAGCGCCACTGTGGCGACTGTTTTAGGCTGGGTTAAATTGGCCCACACCCAACTCGTTCGGTGATTCCGCTTGGTGTTTTGCTAAAATCGCTTGGGGCGATACCGCTACGCGCAAGCCCATTTCGCTTTCTCTGCGAATAACTTCACCGCGCAGTGAATTGGTAAATACATCTACCACGTTCACATCTACAAACTCGCCAATCATATCTGGCGTGCCTTCGAAATTAACCACTCGATTATTTTCAGTACGGCCAGAAAGCTCCATTGGGTTTTTCTTAGATGGGCCTTCTACCAAAATACGTTGCTCGGTACCCACCATATGGCGAGCAATGCGCAAGGCCTGCTGGGTAATACGCTGCTGTAAAAGGTGTAAACGCTGCTTTTTGGTTTCTTCGCTAACGTCATCTACTGCATCTGCTGCTGGTGTACCTGGGCGAGCACTATAAATAAAACTAAAACTTAAATCGTAATCTACGGCTTGGATCAAATCCATGGTAGCTTCAAAATCAGCGTCCGTTTCGCCAGGAAAGCCGATAATAAAGTCGCTCGATAAGCTTATGTTCGGGCGAATTTTCTTAAGTTTACGCATTTTAGATTTATATTCTAACGCGGTATGACCACGCTTCATCAAATTCAAAATACGGTCTGAGCCGCTTTGAACTGGGAGGTGTAAATGGTCAACCAACTCTGGAATACCCGCATAGGCATCGATAATATCGTCAGTAAATTCAACCGGATGCGACGTGGTATATCGAATTCGGTCGATTCCATCGATAGCAGCAACCAACTCTAATAATTCAGAGAAACGGCAAACCGTGCCATCGTAGTGATCGCCACGGTAGGCGTTTACGTTTTGGCCTAACAAGTTAACTTCACGCACACCTTGGCCAGCAAGTTGTGCAATTTCAAGCAGCACATCATCAACCGGTCTGCTGACTTCTTCACCGCGCGTGTAAGGCACAACGCAGAATGTGCAGTACTTTGAGCAGCCTTCCATGATAGAGACGAATGCCGTAGGGCCCTCAGCACGAGGCTCTGGCAGACGGTCGAATTTTTCGATTTCAGGAAAGCTGATATCCATAACCGATTTAGCGCCACCTTGCAGCTCGTTGATCATTTCAGGCAGGCGGTGTAGCGTTTGAGGACCAAAAACAAGGTCGACAAAAGGGGCACGTTGGCGAATGGTATCGCCTTCTTGCGATGCAACACAGCCGCCAACACCAATAATAAGCTCGGGCTTATCTTGCTTTAGGTTTTTCCATCGGCCAAGCTGATGGAACACTTTTTCCTGCGCTTTTTCGCGAATTGAGCAGGTGTTAAGCAAAATAATATCGGCTTCTTCAGCGGTGTCTGCCGCAGTGTAGCCATGCGTAGAGTCTAGTAAGTCTGCCATTTTATCCGAGTCGTACTCGTTCATCTGGCAGCCCCAGGTTTTGATATACAGCTTTTTAGTCATAACAACTATTCGTTAACCTGTTAAGTTCTGGTAAGTGGTTGGTGGAATGTAAAAAACGTCGCAAGCAATAGCGTATATTGTTGCGCCACACAACGCAGTTACGTTGAAGATGTTCAAAATAGCCGCATATTTTACCTGTTATGCAGTTATATTCCCAGCGTAATCCGATGATTACTGATTAATTTATTTCGGTAACAAAAATAGTACTGGCCTGATAACTTACGCTTAATTTGTGTTGGCTGCGGGTATTTTATATTCTTCATCATATTCAACGTAATAGTTACCACGGAGTACGAATGTACGATTTTTGCATTAATGGCGGCGGTATGGTGGGCGCAGCATTAGCCCTTGGGCTAGCGCAGCAAAATTACCGCGTGGTAGTGATAGAGCCAAACCAGCCTAAGGCATTTGAAGTAGAGCAAGGCCCAGATTTACGGGTGTCGGCGATTAGTGAAGCATCTGTCACCTTACTAAAAGCACTAGGGGCGTGGACAAACATTGAAAAAATGCGCTTAAAGCCCTACGTGGGTTTGAGCGTGTGGGATGACCCCAAACACCGAACTGACTTTACTGCAAAAAGTATCGACGTACCTCAGTTAGGCTACTTTGTCGAAAATCGCCTGTTGCAATTAGGCTGTCATCAGGCCCTAGCTCAGCACGATAACGTAACTGTTATTTTTAACGACAACGTAGATAACATTTCGCTGTCATCAATAAACTCGCCAACTCCTTCGAGCGATGCAGCAGCCATCTCCCAAGCTAGTGATGCAGCCGTTGATGGTTCTGTTGATAAGCCCAAAAGTGTCAAAGAGCTTACGAGAGAGATAGATACAAATAAGCAGAGTGTGTGTGTGACGCTGTCGTCTAGCACAAAAATAAACGCTAAATGGCTTATTGGGGCAGATGGCGCAAAATCTCAAGTTCGCCAGTTTGCCGGTATTGGCACGTCAGGTTGGCAATATGGCCAACAAGCGATGGGCATTACCATTAAAATGGCAAAAGAAACTCAGGCTATTACCTGGCAGCAGTTTACACCAACTGGACCAAAAGCCTTTTTGCCTATGTTTGACGAGTGCGCATCGTTGGTGTGGTACAACTCCCCTGAGGAATTACAACGCCTGAAAGGTCTTAACAGCACGCAGTTAAAAAACGAAGTTATCGACGCCTTTCCTGGTGAACTTACTCAAAACGATAATGACTTTTCGGTTATCGACAAAGCAGCGTTTCCGCTCACTCGCATGCATGCCAGTGAATACGTAAGAGAGCGTTCGATATTAATTGGCGATGCTGCCCACACTATAAACCCCCTTGCAGGGCAGGGAGTGAACATTGGTTTTAGAGACGTACAGGCCCTTTTAGAAGTCACCGCACAAAACCTTGATATATCGTCTCAGGCGTTTTTTACTGCACTGAAAAACGATTACGAGAAGCCACGCAAACGGGACAACTTGTTAATGATGTCAGCAATGGATGGGTTCTACACCTTGTTTAGTAACGACATAGCCCCCATAAAATGGATAAGAAATCAGCTTCTTTCGGTGGCCGAACATGCAGGTCCAATCAAAAAAGAAGTGCTTAAATATGCTATAGGGATGCGTTAATGGAAGTTCTTATTTTACTGGCAGTATTGTTTGCGGCGTTAGTTATTGTTGTTCCACTTTTAGAGCGCTCGAAAATGCGCATAAGTAACGATGACGCAGCAAAGTGGGCGAAGTGGATTTGGCCGCTAATGGGGTTACTGTTAGTGGCTCAATTAATTAGATTAGCGTTTTCGTAATGCTTCAATATGAAGGTCATTGCGTAATGATTCAGTTTGAGGGCCATTGCGCTGCAAGGTCATAAAGTACCTTATCAATCATTTTTTCAATTGCACTGTTGTCAGTTTGCAATATTGCAAAGGCTCGTAACCCCACGAATTGATTTTGCAGCCAATCGGCTGCAAACGCCACTGGCGTGGTATCTTGCAACTCTTTCGTCTCTATCGCTTTTTCGATGATGTTAGCGAAGCTGTTATTTAGTAACACCATTCCTTCAAGTACTGCTTTTTTGCCCAGATCGCCAATCAGTTCCAACTCGGTAATCGATTTTACTAACAAGCATTGGCGCATGTATCTAAGCTCATCAGGGTTAATTAAGGCAGTTTTAAAAAATTCACGTAGGGATAATAGCGGGGTGTCGCTTTCGGCCACGTTCTGCAGTTTGTCTTTGCTGTGAGCTACGTACTGCTCCACCACAAGCTTAAATAAGCCTTCTTTGTTTTGAAACCGAGCGTATATGCTTCCCGGACGCATGTCCAATGCTTGCTGAATATCGCGCATACCAGAACCTTGGAACCCTTTTTTCCAAAACAATATAGTCGCCTTTTCGACAGCATCTTCTTGTGCGTACTTCATAACATCATACTCAATACAAATTTGAACGTATGTTCAATTATCTCTCGAACAATGTCTAAGGTAAACCCATTATTGAAAAATGCGGGTTAAAATCGACATCTACCAAAATTTAAGTCTCGTATTGTAGTCTCCTATTTATGCCAATTTGAACGATCGTTCAGATGTGTGTAGTCTATCCATATTGCTTGCTAGTCATATTTTAGATAATCCTAGTAAGCTAGGTTTAAACATAAGTAAATTCGGTATTAAACCAAATAGGTAAATATGCCTTTCAGGGTTTGATACCGCTGAAACTATAGTGCGATGTTTAATAACGTGCGTTAGCTACACATTTCGCTTTTTTCATCGATAGTAAAAAGCAGAGCATTGTCGTCTATATGTTTCAATTCGTTCACAGCATTAGGAGAACAAAATGACAGATTTTACTCTACATACAAAAGAATCAGCGCCAGAAGCGTCTAAATCACTTTTGGATAATTCAGAAAAAGCATTTGGCATGGTACCCAACCTACATGCAGTGATGGCCGAAGCGCCAACGCTACTTGAAGGGTACCAAGTGCTGCACAAGACACCTCGTTTAATGCCGAAGAGCTAACCGTTGTATGGCAAACGGTAAATGTTGAACACGCATGTCATTATTGTGTGCCAGCTCATACCGGCATCGCAAAAAGCATGCAAGTGCGTGACGATTTAATTGAAGAGCTTCGCAACGATGAGACGCTGTCTGATAGCAAGCTAAATACGCTTAAAGAAACTGTGCTTGCGTTAACTCGAGGTCGAGGAAATGCAGAGAAGTCTCAGCTCGACGCATTCTACAAAGCAGGCTACGAGCACAAGCAGTTGCTTGAAATTGTGTTGATATTAGCGCAAAAGGTAATGAGTAATTACATCAATCACCTTGCAGATACGCCAGTTGATGAACCATTCAAAAAGTTTGAGTGGTCACCTAAGTAGATTATTTGCTAATCGGAGCTTGTCTTAAAATTTCGCTCCGAATGTTTTTGGAAGGCAGCTTAAATTTTTTAAGCTGCCTTTTTTGTTCTTCATTCGACTATCCACATGCCGAAACCGATGCCGCTGTATTAAAAAAATAGCAAAAATGTCAGCTTGCTTTGTGTTCTTCTTTTTGCTTATTTCTCTGTTGTTGACTACGATTATCACACTAAGTGTGTAAGCAATACCTTGCTTCCTCACAGAATAACCAAATATCCGAGTAACGCTATGAAAAGCCTTCAAGTTTTAGCGATCTATTTACTATTATTACCCTCTGTAGAGTCACATGCAGGCCTTATAAATATTAATGTTTTTGATAAAAGCGGCCTTTCTTCTACACAAGCCGATTTTTTTGATAAAGCCGTGAATTTCTGGGAGTCTACTCTAATTGGCACCCAAAAAAACATAAACGTAGATATGCAAATTAAGGCCACTGCACCAGCCATTGATGGGCAGGGTGGAATACTAGGCCAAGCTGGGCCTAGAGGCGGAACGTTTTATGACGGTGGTGTATATGTAACGCAAGGCATTATGGAATTTGACACTGCTGACTTAGGCGCTCTCGAAACAAATGGAACACTGTTCGACGTAATTGTACACGAAATGGCTCATGTTATTGGCTTTGGAACTATTTGGGGCCTTTTTGATAATTTATACGTTCAAGATTCTGGAGAGTATTTAGGTAAATATGCGTTAGCAATGTATCGAGAAGAGTTTGATGCTGACGCTACCTTTGTGCCAGTTGATATTGTCAGTAGGGTCGGAACAAAAAATAGCCATTGGGATGAAAACTGGGCTGGTGGAGGGTCTGATATAATGACCGGGTTTCTTGAAGGCTCTACTAAAGTAAGCAATACCACGTTGGCGGCATTTGCGGACATTGGTTACATAGTAAAACTTAACGACGGGAGAATTATAGGGGTGAGTGCACCTGCGACTTTCTCACTCTTTTTGATGTTTGGCGCTTTCTTACTACGCCTAAAAAAGAGCTAATTCAAAAACAGCTGAGGATTAATCTCTTCAACGGTTTGGGAAGTCACCTCATCTTGATAGCCCTTTTGTTCTAAAAGCGCTTTAAGCTCATCGCGTGTTGCGCATTGTTCATGTTTAGCAAGGGCAATGGCCTCAATAAAACACGAAAGATGTACTGAAGATTGTGTTTCGGTCATGTGAGATTCTCTTTAACTTCTAGTTTCTTTAATTTCTGAGCTCGTCAACTTCTAAGCTCTTAACAACTGAGTATGTGATCACTGTGTCTTTCTCATAAGACAACAGCGTGACAGTTGTATTACTTTTCTGTTACCGCAAAACGTTGTACGAGAAATAACTTTATATCTGAAATTGCCTCAAGTAGATTGGTTTTTTATATGATGATTATCTTTGTATGAACAAGGACTAAAAGTGGTTCACAAAGACTAAACCGTTGAAATTACTTCCTCATTTTTATCATATGTTATTACTACTTTAGTATTGAATGTCTCTCCACCTCTGTGTTTTACTTCGCGGTGTCAGCGGCGCGGCTATATCCAGAACGTCGTTTATAAAAATTCTTCTAATAAAAAATCTGACATTTAAAGCTGGTGTCCTAGGCTTTATATAAAGCTCAGTATCAATACTAATAATAACAGCGCTTTTTCCGACAAATATAATTTGTCTTCGTTTAGGGAAAGTGAACACCCTCAAATTCGTTAGTCTCGATAATGTCACCGCATAGTAGGTGCACAGGTCACTCTGCCTACTATCTTTGAGGCGATATTGAAGTTCATATATCTGTACATAATATCAACGCATACTTAATTCAGGAATATCACAATGCAACAGGCAAAACATAGCGCTACGGTTTTCAAGCTATCGATCATTGCAAGTGCGATGGCAGGGCTTGCCGTTTCTTCTCCATTGCATGCACAGCAACAGGCCTCAGAGCAAGCCAGCTTCGAGCAAGAAGTAGAGCAAATTCAAATTGTGGGGTCACGCCGAGTAGGGCGCACTATTAACGACTCGCCAGTGCCTATTGATATTATTGATGCATCATCGATAGAGGCCACCGGGTTAACCGAAACCAACATGATCTTGAACTCGCTGCTGCCGAGTTTTAACTTTCCTCAGCCTTCTATTACAGATGGTACTGACCATGTGCGTCCAGCTCAACTTCGCGGCCTAGCACCCGATCACACATTGGTATTAGTAAACGGAAAACGTCGCCATACCTCTGCACTGTTAAACTTAAACGGCTCGGTAGGTCGTGGCTCTTCAGCCGTTGATTTGAACGCCATTCCAGCAAACGCTATTAAACGTATTGAAGTATTACGCGACGGTGCAGCGGCGCAATATGGTTCAGACGCCATAGCGGGTGTCATCAATATCGTGCTAAAAGATACGAGTGAAGGCGGTGACATCTCAGCAACCTATGGTGCAAACGTAACCACAATGGACGGCGTGCCAAACCTAGACAGTGTCTCTACTAATGCCCAAGGCGACTTAGCATTTAATACAAGCTCTGATAGAGAGCTAACCGACGGTCAAACTTTTACCCTGCGCGGCAACGTTGGTTTTGAATGGGGCGATGATGGATTTGTTAACGTATCGGCGGAATATCGCGATCGCGGGCAGGCAAATCGAGCCGATTTCGACCAAAGAGAAAACTATGCTCGAGATGCCAACGGAAATATCGATGAAAGAGAGTTAACCGTTAATCGCTACAACCACGTGTATGGCAATGGCGAAGTAGAAGACTATGCCTTATTTGTAAACGCAGGTAAGGGTCTAAGTGATGACATTGAGTTTTATGCTACTGCTGGGCTAAGTAGCCGTGACTCCTTGGGTGGTGGCTTTTATCGTCGCGCTCAAGACAGCCGAAACATTGTAGATATTTATCCCAATGGCTTCTTACCGTCTATCCAAACGGATATCTCTGACATGTCACTTATCACCGGCATCAAAGGGTATGGTGATGTATGGAATTACGACCTGTCTCTAACTCACGGCAGCAACGAATTGGAATACAGCGTAGTAAATAGCCTAAACACCTCGTTAGGCGCCACGAGTCAGACAGACTTCAACGCAGGCACACTGGAGTACAATACCACTATATTCAATGCCGACGCTTCTCGACTGGTAGATACTGGCGTATTCTACAGCGAAATGAATTTTGCTATGGGCGCGGAATATCGCTACGAGAGCTATGACATTACCGCGGGGGAAGAAAACTCGTATATTCAAGGCACATTTGGGCCTGGTGGTGCAGTGACCGACCCAGTTGATGGGCCTTTTGGTGCAGCGGGCTCTCAGGTGTTTCCTGGCTTTACGCCAGCATCAGCAGATGACAACAGCCGAAATAACTACAGCATTTATGTAGATGTAGAAGCTGACGTGACTGAAAACTGGAATGTTGCTGTTGCCGGTCGTTTTGAAGATTACTCTGATTTTGGCAGTACATTTAATTGGAAAGTATCGCAGAGATACACCCTAAGCGACGCCTTTGCACTTCGCGCATCGGTATCGACCGGTTTTCGAGCGCCGTCATTACAACAGCAGTACTTTACCTCAGTGGCTACCACATTTGTTGACGGAGAGCCTACTGAAACAGGCACATTCGCTCCTTCTAGTGATGTGGCACAAGCCCTAGGTAGTCCAGGCCTGGATGCAGAAGAGTCAAATAACTACAGTGCCGGTTTTACCTATTCACCCACTGCCGACTTTAATTTAACGGTAGATTTTTACCGCATTGATATTGATGATCGCATTGTGTTGTCGAACAACCTTTCAGGCCAAGCAATTGAAGGCCTGCTTGAAGGTACTGGTGCAACCCGCGCGCGGTTCTTCTTAAACGCCATTAATTCCAGAACCGAGGGTGTAGACATTGTTTCCACCTACACGCTGAATACCTCAGATTTTGGTGCATTTAATTTTAACGCTGGCGTTAACTTTAACGACAACGAAGTCACAGATATTTTGGACGCACCAGCAGTGCTTCAGGGGGCAGGCTTTGATCAAGGCAATTTATTCTCAGATGTAGAGTTACGCCGATTTGAGACAAGCGCTCCAGATAGCAAAGTTAACCTAGGCGTTACCTGGTCTTACGATATCTATTCAACTACATTGCGCACAACTCGCTACGGTGAAGTTGAAGACCCGTCATCGGTTGAAGCACGAAACGAGATAATACCGTCTGAGTGGATTACCGACCTTGATGTACGCGTTGCTATTACCGACCAACTCGCTGTGTCGGTGGGCGCGAACAACATTTTTGACGTTTATCCAGAAGTAACACGAGACCTTGTAGACGAAGTTACAACGTTCTCGAATATATTCCCGTATTCAAGCTTCTCGCCTTACGGTTTCACTGGGCGCTATGTTTACGGTAAAGTGTCGTATAGCTTCTAACATTGGGCTAACACCGCCTGATACTTTGCCTTAAAAAAGCCTCGCTGCTCTATAATGTGCAGCGAGGTTTCTTTATATTATTGTTTGTTAACGCTATACGTTTAACGCTCACTGCTGCTCTACATTAGCCACATTCTTATCACACGTTTTTAAAGGTTAGCTCTCTTGAAACCAACTCCTTTAAGCCAGCTCCTTTAAGCCAACTCTTTTAAGAACTCCTCTTTTAACATCAACTGTTCTTGTCAAACGTGATGTTGCCTCGGTGCTTGTCAACTAACGCAAAATCTTCTTCAGGAATAAATGCGTCATAATCACGCTGAAGTTTTATCTGTGCTTCTTTACGTATTTTGCTGCGTCTAATCGCAGTAACGAAATTGCGCATTTCTTTATGGTTGGAAAGTGCTAATTCTGGCACTTGCACTGGTGAGCCGCTATCGTCTTTTGCCACCATAGTGAAAAAGCTATTATTGGTGTGTTTAACGTTGTTCGTTTTAATATTTTCAGTAGTTACTTTAATGCCTACTACAAGGGATGTATTGCCAACAAAATGCACTGTGGCATCTAGATGCAGTAAATCACCTACTTCTACGGGTTGTAAAAATTCTACGCCATCTACGGTAACGGTAACGCAATATGACGTGGTCAACCAAAATCACACAACCCAGTTAAGCCGCTTTTTGTAAGTTAGC
>OJDZ01000055.1_pt1 | contig 71823 bp, 71 predicted proteins | sample 1592981 | NCBI WGS metagenome assembly OJDZ01 (sample SAMN05416851, study PRJEB24817) | seawater metagenome | isolation source: Sea water | place: Canada:Atlantic | collected 2013-07
TCTACACACTGCATATCGTCGGCAGCGTCAGATGTGTATAAGAGACAGGTATGCCTCACCGATCTCAGCGATGTAATCACCCTGGTAACCGTCGCTTGGCCAGTCGGCGGACTCTGGAGTCAGGCCTGCGATACGCGCCTTAACCGAAAGCCCAAGTTTACTGATCTGAGCGCCTGCGTCGTTGTAGTAGAACTCGCGGTGGACGCTGAAGCCCTGCGCGCTGTGCAGACGGCACAGCACATCGCCCAGTGCTGCTTGGCGACCATGCCCTACGTGCAGCGGGCCGGTGGGGTTGGCCGAGACAAACTCAACCAAGATCTTTTGGCTGGCTTGAGGTTTAACACCAAACTGATCGCCCTGATCGATAATCTGCGCGATCACGCTCAAGCGCTCAGCGCTCTGAAGGTAGAAGTTGATGAAACCGGGACCTGCGATCTCGACTTTTTTGATTTGATCCAGCTCAGGGATGGCGCCTACGATCAGCTCAGCCAGATCGCGAGGCTTGCGGCCAGCAGGTTTCGATGCGACCAAGGCCAAGTTTGAGGCAAAGTCCCCGTGGTCCTTGGATTTGGTTCGCGTGAGGACTGAGTTGTCCTGCCAATCCGCTGGGATTACTTGACGCTGTTTTAGCTCTTTAAGCGCTGCGGCGAGCGCTTGATCAATCACTGGATTCATAAAGGGTGCAGCTGCCTGTAACGAGCCGATTTGAAGCCTGAGATCATAGCAAATTCAAGCCATAACTAACACCAAAGCCAACAAAGCGCTCACCCGATCCACCGCTGTTTCGCTATCATATTGGTTTAGATCCAATGCTGAGCGTCTCATGATATCGAGTGATCTGGTCACCAAAATCGGTTTATACGGCCTGCTGCCCCTGTTTGTCGGGGTGCTCCTGTTCATCATGGTCGATGTTGCTAAAGAATCCGACGCCGGCAAACGCGGAACCTTCTGGATCTTTTTGGCGCTGGGCGCTGGCTTTGCGACCTTTGGCATCAAGCTGTTGGTTGAGCTGGGTTTTCAGCGCGGCTGGTTTTAAATGCCCACCCTAGCCGTGCTCAGCTCAGCCGCGAGGACATTTTGCTGATCAGCTTTTTAAGCTGTAATCAGCCTTTGCGCTTCGCGGCCAGCTTGGCTTTTGAGATCCAAGCCCAAGTCATGTTGGCCTGCATGGGCTCTTTGCCGCTTTCATCGAACACTTGGCAGTTAACCAACACTTCGCCTTCCTCTTGCTGCTGAATTTGGCTCGCCTGCTCTTCAGTTAGCGTGGCCACCGCACGCATGTTGCCTTGAGAGGGGCGACGGTAGCTGATATCGGCGGTTTTGATCAGACAGATCTTGTCAGTTGGCAAGTTGATCCCAACCACAAATCCAGTTGAGGTTTCCGCCAAAAGCACCATCGCCACGGCGTGCACCTGGCCGATGTGGTTTTGCACGGCTCTGGTGTTTTTGAGTGAAACCTCGACCTTGAGCGGCTCTAGTGTTTCAAACTGCACCCCTGAAGTGTTCAGATAAGGCACCACGCGCCCCAGGGTTTGCGTGAGTACCGTGCGCTTAACTGCTTGCGGTACAAAGCGCATGGCGCGAGAAGTTTTGGCCAGCATGTTGTTAACGGGTTTTGTCATGAGTTGTTATCACCTATCCAAAAAAACCCATCTTAGCAGTTTGAAACTTTTTAGGGCTTGGCTCAGTAGTAGCTGATCTGTGTCATGGGGGTTTGATAAGAAGATACTGAAACGGGTGGGCATTTTGCTAAAATCAAACGCAGATACTTTGATAAAGCTGATGCGACTATGATCCAAACACTGCCAATTACTGAGTTTGATTTTGACGCCGGGCACCTGATTTGGGATGTCCGCGAGCCTAAAGCTTATGCGGAGCGGCACGTGAAGGGCGCGAAAAATCAGCCGCTGGGTCAGATCGATGCAGCGGCGATCAAGCAAACTGAGGGCACGCTACACGTTTTGTGCGGCGGTGGAACTCGGGCCAAAAAAGCGGCTGAGCTGATCGAGCAGATTGATCCGACGCGTACCATCGTCATATTGCAGGGCGGCACGCGTAAAGCGGTCGCTGAGTCGCTGCCCACCGTGGCTGGCTAATTTTCAGACCTCTAGAAAGCTGCCCCTAACAAACTGGAAAAACCTATGAGTCTTGTACAAAATGATGCGGCGCGCCTGATTGTCAAAAACCACCTTGATCAGATTGAGGCGCCGCCAAGTTCTCTAACAGAGACACAGAAGCGTGAAAAAATGCAGCAGATCGCTGAGCTTCTCAAAGAGCATGACGCGACCATAATCGCGCACTACTACTGCGATCCTGAGATCCAAGAGTTAGCTGAAGCCACCGGCGGATTTGTTTCTGACTCGCTTGCCATGGCGCGCTTTGGGCGTGACGCGCCGCAAAAAAAGCTGATCGTGGCTGGGGTTAAGTTCATGGGGGAAACCGCCAAGATCTTAAGTCCTGAGAAAACTGTGCTCATGCCGACTTTGGAGGCGACTTGCTCGCTCGACTTAGGTTGCCCCATCGATCAGTTCAGCGAGTTCTGCGACGCCCACCCGGATCATACCGTGGTCGTCTACGCCAACACCTCAGCAGCGGTCAAAGCGCGCGCCGATTGGGTGGTGACCTCCAGCTGCGCGGTTGAGATCATCGATCACTTAGACTCGCTTGGCCAAAAGATCATCTGGGCGCCGGATCAGCACCTGGGCCGCTATATCCAAAACAAAGTAGGCGCTGAGATGCTGCTGTGGGACGGCTCTTGTATCGTGCATGAGGAGTTTCGCGCACGCGGGATCGAGCAGATGAAGGCGCTCTACCCAGAGGCGGCGGTACTGGTGCACCCGGAGTCGCCAACCGACGTGATTGAGATGGCAGACGCCGTCGGCTCCACCTCGCAGTTGATCCACGCGGCCAAAACCCTGCCGCATGAGCAGCTAATCGTCGCCACCGATCGTGGGATCTTTTATAAGATGCGCCAAGCTGCTCCTAACAAGCAGATCATCGAGGCGCCAACCCGGGGTGCAGGGGCGACCTGCCGCTCTTGCGCGCACTGCCCATGGATGGCGATGAACTCACTTGACGCCATCATCGATTCGCTCACCTCAAGCGATCTGAGCTTACATGAGATACTGGTTGATGCTGATCTCATACCTCTTGCGAAAAAGCCGCTGGATAAGATGCTGGAGTTCACTGCGTCTATGAAGGGCGTCTGATTAGTTGATCGTCAAGCAACTATTACGTGTTAACTTTCACACAAATGGGTTGACGTAACAGTGGGTGGGCTATAGAATTCACCCCGCACTTGAGGGTAACTTCAAAGGCAACGTGTCGGAGCGTGGCGCAGTTTGGTAGCGCACCTGATTTGGGTTCAGGGGGTCGAAGGTTCGAATCCTTTCGCTCCGACCACTTTTATATAGAGCTGATACGGTTTTGCGCCTGTAGCTCAGTTGGATAGAGCATCCGCCTTCTAAGCGGGTGGTCGCAGGTTCGAATCCTGCCAGGCGCACCATGTACGGCCTGTTTTTTAGTTTTGGCGGTTGTAGCTCAGTCGGTAGAGCCCCAGGTTGTGATCTTGGTTGTCGCGGGTTCGATCCCCGTCAATCGCCCCAATTTACGTATTGCTCAGTCGTTGGCCCGCCCTTGGTGGGTTTTTTTGTGCCAAATGACTACCCTTGCTGGCTTATCCTAGTTTGTAAATCCTCGCCAGATCTGTCACCGCCAAGTCGGTGCCTATGAATGATTGATTAGCATTTCGATCTTTTTAGATCAGCAATCTTTACTAGCAGTTTTCATCAACGATCAACTTGAACTCAGTTATCGCCGCACCAGCAAAGCCCGCTGTCGCCGCACCGCTTAAAAACTCCGAAACTAAGCTCCTTATTTAGAGGCATAAGATCGCTCTAAGCGATCCCCTAAAACCTTGCTATTGATGCATTGGGCAGACAGAACTTGTCCTCGGATTTAGTCTGAGTTTGCTTGAAGGTTTAGTAGTGCTCAAGGGCGGTGCTTGCTAGGGCTGACATTTGCCTCAGCCAATTTGTCGCTAATCATCTAGCTATCGATTCGCTGCGCAGGCATAGTGAATTTTTTAGGAGAAACGCATGAAGACAGCGCTTATCACTGGTGCCTCATCGGGTATCGGCAAACAAACTGCTTTGGCGCTCGCCAAACAAGAGTACCGACTGATCTTGGTGGCGCGTGATCTGAGCAAAGGTCAGCGCGCTGTCGATGAGATCAAGTCGCAGTTTCCTGAGACTGAGGTGAGTTTTACCTCGCTTGATACCACGCACTTTGATTCGGTGCGTGAGTTTACTGCCAAGCTGCGCAGCGATGGTCAGGCCATCGACGTCATGGTGTTAAACGCAGGCTTGTTCACGCCAAAGCTGAAACTCTCCAAAAGTGGCCATGAGTATATGTTTGCCACCACGCACCTAGGTCACTTTTTGCTGACCCATGGGCTGTTGCCTCTACTCAAGAAGTCGAGCGATCCGCGTATCGTGGTAACCTCCTCTATCGCTCACTGGGTTGGCTACTTTACCGACTTCTTTAAGCTCAAAACCGTGAGCAGCAGCAGCCTGCTCATGGCGGCTCCTTTTGCCAGTTACGGGCGCTCTAAGCTGGCTAACCTGTTTTTTGTGCGCGGATTCGATCAGCGAGTGCCGGGCATCAAGATCAACGCTTTTCACCCCGGTGCGGTGCAAACCGATATCTGGCGTGATACCCCTGGCGTGTTTCAGCGATTGATTGGTCCGATGCTGGTCACCGAGCAGCAGGGCGCAAGCACGCAGATTTGGCTGGCAAGCACTCCTGATCTCACCGCTTCAGGTGAGTACTTCGTGAACAAGAAAAAAGCGCTGACCAGTCCCTGGAGTCAAAAGAAATCCATGATCGATCAGCTATGGGACTACTCACTGAGCGAACTTGGCATCAAGCAGTTTGGCGAGCCTGAGTAAGGTTTTAAGCTGGATTAAGCCAATTTTATGAGCTGTAGGTTTTTGATAAAAGCCTAAACTCGGAGCACAGTCAAATGACAACGAGAGCGGGGTTTGACTGGGTTTGGGCTTAGCTTTAGGCGATGAGTTTGTGTGAAGTTTAGAAATTCAAACTACTTTTAAACTCATCTAGCGGCATGCTTCATATGGAAGCTTGCCAGCGTTGACATTTGACATAAAAAAACCCGCCAACTTGGCGGGTTTTTTAAAGCGTTAGACTCAGATCTTTTGCAGCAACGCACCGACCTTGCCCAAAGCTTTGGAGGCAACCGCACCGCCAACTTCGCCAATCAGATCGCGCACTGGACGTTCTTGCTTGTCATACAGGTTCATGAGCGACGTGTCCCCGTCATAGTGTTTCATCACCTTTGGATTCATGACTTTGAACCAAAGCTTGGGGAAGTAGGCGAGCGTGATCATAGACGCATAACCACTTGGCAACTGCGGTGCGTCGTCAAAGTGGCGCAGCATCTGAAAGTCGCGCGTGGGGTTCGCGTGGTGATCAGAGTGGCGCTGGAGTTGATACAAAAACAAGTTGGTGATCACGTGATTTGAGTTCCAGCTGTGCTCAGGCAGCGTGCGGCTGTAGGAGCCGTCTTCGCGCTGGGGACGCTTCAAACCGTAGTGCTCAAGGTAGTTCACCACCTCTAGCAAACTGAAGCCGTAAACCGCTTGGATTGCGATAAAAGGGATCACTTTTGCGCCAAAGGCTTTATAGAGGCCAGCGTAGAGAGCCGCAGATAAGCCCCAGCTTTGCAGCAGCTCGTTGTCTTTAGTCCAAAAACTTTTACCTTTACGAGCCAGACGCGCAGTCTCGATCTCAATCGCGGAGCGGAAGCTCCCGATCACGGTGCGGGGCAGAAATTGGTAAAATGTCTCACCAAATCGGCTACTCGCGGGATCTAAGGGAGTGGCGACATTTTTGTGGTGACCGTAGTTGTGCTCAACTACGAAGTGACCGTAAGAAGTTGGCGCCAGTGCCAGCTTGGCGGTCAAGTTATCTAACTTGCCCTTTTTGTGACCCAGCTCATGCGCCGTGTTGATCGCGATGCCGTTAATCGTGCCAGCGGAGAGTGCCATGCCAAGCTTAGCTAGCATCGGCGCGTTGTCGCTCTTAGCAAACTTATGCGCGATGATGCCAAGGGTAAGGTACTGCAGCGGTACAAACGCATAAGCGATGCGCTTATAGTAGGGGTCTTCTTGCAGACGTTTCATCGCCTCATCGGGCGGGTTTGAGTTATCAGTCCCCACGATGATGTCCAGCGCCGGTATGATCACATGAACCAAGATGGGACCGGCAAAGCAGAGCAGCGTGTTTAGCTTGCTGTACTTTTCGGTTTTGGTAGAGGGTATGGCAAATACGCCAATCGCCGTGCCGATGAGAGGCAGAGCAGGGCTAAGCAGCCATCCGTAGCGCTTAGGGTCCTGCCAAAGAGCGGGATCTTGAGTTTCAATCGATGTGTTGACAGACATGTTCATAAGGTTATTCCTTAACGTGAGGTGTCTTAAAGACCCCGTTTCTGTGAATCTGAATATATATTGGCATTTTGCTGATCGAGCTGCACCGCGATTGCGCAGAGATATTTTAGTCTGCGTCCAAAAACCGAATATCCTTCTGGGTTTTAAAAAGCGTTATCATAGAACCGTGTCACAACAATTTTGGCCATCTCCATGGATGCACTCAGCTCAGTCTTACTGGACATACACTTAAAACAGGCAAACTTTGCCACCATACAGCTGACGTCTGATTACCGGCTTGAGCCCTTGGTGCCAAAGCAAACCATGGTGTTTTATATCGTCATATCCGGTGAGCTTAAGCTACAGCTCAGGGACTCAGAGTTGCCAGCAAACACAGGCGATATGCTGATGATGCCGCAGGGTTTAGCACCGGCGATCATCTGCGGTAGCGGTGAGCGGGTTCAAAAACTTGACCTGTCACAATTCACTACCTCGACTTCTTTGCACCATGTTGGTGCAGGTACGCCTTGCGCTCAGCTGCTGATCGCTTGGTGCGAATACGATCAGGGGATGGCGCGCCCGCTGCTCTCAGCTCTGCCAGAAGTTTTGCCTGAGAGGCCGGTCGGTGATGACGGGCTGCCGGTGATCTTTGCCAAAGTGAGCGAGCAAATGGGCCTTGGCAGCATGATCCACAGCGAGATCCTGCGCTTGGGTTTGGCCTACCTGGCGGTTGAGGTGAGAAGCGAGCGCTTGGGTCAAGCCACCATGCTCAACCGACTGTGCAGCATGCTCATGGTGGAATGCTTGCGCGAGCACATCGAGGGACTCAGTGAGGAGTCCACCAGCTGGCTCATGGCACTAAAGGATCGTCACTTAGCCAAAGCGATCAGCGCGCTGCACAGCGATCCGGCTCATAACTGGACGATCAGCTCCTTAGCTGAGATCGCTGGTATGTCCCGATCGAGCTTTGCTGAGCGCTTTCGCCAGATCATGGATGACACCCCGCTTGGCTACCTGACCGACTATCGCCTGCGCATCGCGGCGCGCTACTTAAGACTAGGCCAGTACAGCGTCGGTCAGATCAGCGCGCTGGTGGGATATGCGTCTGACTCCACCTTCTCTCAAGCCTTTAAGCGCGCTTACGGCCTCTCCCCCATGCAGTTCCGCAAAAGCTTAGCGGACGACTGAGCTGTTTAAGCAAAAGCTTAGCGGACAACTGAGCTGTTTAAGCAAAAGCTTAGCGGACAACTGAGCTGTTTAAACTGGTTTCGCTAGTTTCAGAGATTCAGGTGTCAAATGCCAACGCTGGACAACTCAGCGCTGAAGCTTGATTGATCATGCTAATTGGCCTGATTAGATGGGTTTTAACGCCTCGCGGTGAGGGCTTATGGTGGGCATTTGCAAAATGTGACTGACCCGGCGACCCTTTGCTGGCAATCTATGGACTTAAAAAGTTGGAGAGAAACATGCTGTTGCCTGCTGAACGCGCGCTAAACAACCCAAATAAAACCCCCGACGCTGCGGTGATCTGGCTGCATGGCCTCGGCGCATCGGGCAACGACTTTGTGCCGATCGTGCCGCACTTAGGGTTGCCTAGTGATCTGAGCGTGCGCTTTGTTTTTCCGCATGCACCCGCACGCCCGGTGACCATAAACGGCGGGTTTGTCATGCCGGCTTGGTACGATATTTATGAGATGTCGCTGGATCGCAAGATTGATCTGGTGCAGATCGAGGAGTCAAGCGATCAGGTGAAAGCTTGGGTCGCGCAGTTGGTGGCCGACGGGATCGCGCATGAGCGGATCATATTGGCGGGGTTTTCTCAGGGCGGCGCGGTGGCTTACCACGCCGCCCTAACCAGTGAGCAGCCGCTGGCAGGACTCATGACACTCTCGACCTACTTTGCCACCAGCGCAACCGTGCAGCCCACGCAGCCAAAGTCGCTACCGATCCAGATCACCCACGGCACGCGCGATCCAGTCGTGCCTTATCAGCTTGCGGGTTTGGCTCAGGAGAAACTCAAGAGTGTGGGCTATGAGCAGATCGAGAGTCACAGCTACCCCAGCGAGCACACGGTGGCGCCTACGCAGATCCGTGATCTGGGGGCATTTATCACTAAGTGTTTGGGGTAGGATCTTGGGGTGCTGTGCTACCCATGAGCGCTACCTAGAGATACCTGAAGTATGTGAGATTTACTTTAGTTTCAAGTGACCACAGTTGCTTGTTAACCTCCCTAACTAAATGAAATTTGAGCGCTTAAGCTCAACACAGGAGAACCACCATGCTGATCGTATCCGCAGTTTTTGAATTTGTGCCCAGGGGTTTTGATCGTATAAGAGAAGTAGCTGAAGCGGCGGTAGCAGGGTCACGCAAGGAGCCCGGAAACCACGCATACAACTTGGCGCTCGGTGCGGCAGCGCATGATCGGGTGACGATCTTTGAGGTCTGGGATGACCAAGCGGCTTTAGATAACCACTTTGAGCAGCCTTATATGGAGTCGTTTGTTAAGGCTTTAAGCGAAGCCAACATACGCGGTGACATAACCCACTACGACGCTGATATATATGATGTGAGCGGTAAGCGCAGCATGGGTTTTGAGCTTCCGACTGAGTGAAGTTGATACTTAACACGTGCCTGTTTAACAAGAGCCAAGCCACTACTTTTTGATGAGCCTTGAGGCAATTGTGCTAAGTGTTGAGGCTGGGGGCCGACCCTATAACACGCCTTTATCGTTGCAAAAGTCAAACACCCTGCCTAGTTGAATCAATATAAGACATGTAAACTTAAAATTGCAATAAACATCATGGGATAACAACTACATTAATTAAAATTTAGAAGTCAGCACGAAAATTAGAAAGAGTTTAAGCAACAGCAAAAGCTTTACTTTTGTAAATTGTATGACATATATTAATAAGACTCATAAGAAAAAATCAACAAAAGTTAGAGGTATTTGTTATGTCTGTAAATTTCAATAAAAAAGAGGGGAATCAAATGCAACATTGGTCACTTACATTTATTGCTGTTCTGCCCTTAGCACTTGGTGCTTGTTCAACATTAGCGGTGGGCGATACAAATACCACTGCCCCAGAAGTAAAACCAGATAAAAGTACTATAGGGTATTCGACAGGAAATGTTAAACAAACAGGAGATGCTCTACAAAAAGGGTTAACGGAATTATTCAACTGCGATGGAAAGCTCACCTACATCCCTGTGCCCGCATTTCAGACTAGCAACTATACAACAGTGGAGTTGGAAGATGGCAAACCAAAAGTTGAGGTAAGAAGTTTTCCAACAGATACTGACGAAATTAATAAGTTATTACCAAACTTGTCCATGGATGTATCAAGCAAGGAAGTTTCTGGTGGAGGAAAATTCTTAGGTTTCAATACTAGTCTGCAGCACCATGAAATTGTGATGGATTTCATGAAATCTCGTACTGAACCCATCACTGATGCGAATGGCAGCTTTTACGGATTCGGCCGCGTAGGTGCTGGATTACGATTGAAGATTGACCTTTGGTCATCTGAAAATTTATTTGATGGTAGTCTAATCGGCTTAGCAGCAAGTGCAGAGGGTAAGAAAGCGTTTGGGAGAATTTCAGCTGAAACAGTCGGTATTGATAATTCTGATGTCACACTTTCAATGCCCTTCAGTTCAGATTTTTCTGAAGGCTCAATTCAGAAGATTATAGAATCTCTTGCTGTGATCAAGTCGCGACTTCATGACAATGAACAGAAAACGACACTCGTACCACATCTTTTGGCAAGAGTCACATGCGCACAAGGTGCAGAGACATGATTTAAAAAAAGCATTAATAAAATATTTTGCTTATATTTAATATACTCTATACTTGCGCTTATAAATCGCCGACCCAAATTATGTTTAGGATAACACCAGTATTTCGTTTAATTATTTTCGACATAACATTTGTAGTGTCAAATAAATTTGGATTACGGATTTTAAGAATAATTAAGTAATTAAGTGAAAGAATATGAAATATTAGGACGATTTTATTCACAATTTTAGATTCTATTATTTTAGAAGTGGGTTTAGGTTTAATGGGCTTTATTGTTGATCTATAAAGATCAAATGCAAGCATCAGTTTCACTATCATCATCGATCACGGTGATAAATTTATAATAAATGGTATTGATGATAGCTACTTAACTTACGATGGAATTTTTAGTTTTTTTGAATCTAAAATTTCAAAATCAACCAATTATGAGAATTAATTTTTGACGTGATTCAGTAGTTTTAAGAGCAATTATCTCATGTATCTAAGCGCTAGATACTTTAGGGACTAAGTAGTAAAGATATCATATCCATTGATGTTTTATTTGGCGTAGGCAAATTTTTAATTATAAAATAAAGTAAATCTGATTTATACAATCATTTGGAGGGGGGTGGTGATAGAGCGGAACCTGAATATAATAAATGAAACGTTAAACATCTTTGTGTTGTTATAAATGGCTTTGAGGTTGTCAATTACTAGATATAAATAATTAGTTCAAAGATGGTTTTAGAAAGATATACTTAAAATTTCTGATCGTTTTATATCCAATAATTATTTTTTGTATATTTATTTTTCGAATCCCTATTTTGAATAGTTAAATTTTAATGTTATCTTTAAAATATTTAGATATTGGGTAACATTAGATTTAAGATACAGCTAAACTGTTTTTTATTTTTCTTTATATCCATATGCAATGATGTGAGGTTTTTGACACCAGTATGTCTATAAAATATAAAAAAACCGTTAATGTATTGTGCAGTACTATCAATGATGATTTAGCAATGGCTATAAATCCGTATCTTTGATCATTGAGCAATTCTGGTTCAAATAGTGGTGGAGTAAATAATAGGTAATGGCAGCTTTGGAGAGGAGTTTAAAAAATAATAATATTCGCGTCTCAAAGACAGGCATCTGTGGATAAATATGTCAGTATGCTAAAACTAAGTCACAAATCATAGAGTCAGACATGAACCAAAAACTCATCAAACGCGGATTTATCCTAGCCGCACTCATGAACTTCAGTGTGATCCTATTTTCGCGCGGGTTTACCAACACCGCCATCAACCAAGCTGATCCGGTGGTTATGTCAAACTTCGGTTTGCTCATGATTGTGGTTTGGGGACTGGCTTATCTGGCGGCTGGGGCAGCACTGCCCAACATCAAGTGGATCGCCGGGGTTTTTGCGCTTGAGAAGTTGATCTACGGCGTGGTTTGGATCAATTGGCAGATGGGAAACAGCTTGGGGGCTGTTTATGAAGCCGATCTCATGGCTGGGCTTTTTTACAGCATCTATGGACTTAACGATCTGATATTTATGGTCTTTTTTGCTTGGGTTTTTGTAGCATCAAGTCCTAAAAGACTTCAATAGGTTGTCGAGGCTCTTTCTGGTAAGAGTGTAATCTACGTACTCCGGAACTTTGGCGTGATGCCTGAAGCTGGTAGCAAGCTAGTTATTGAGATCTTTACCCATCTAAGCTTCAGTGAGTTAACAGGGTTGATTGTCACCATGGTGATACCAGTTGAAGCGTTGACCGCTTTTACGATTTTCAATTCGAGTTTTAGCCTTTGCTCCGCAGCGAAGTGTGAGCCAGACCATTTTCTATAAATCAAAGAGAGGCTTAACCCTTGTCTTATGTTAGATCGGTTAAAGCAGCTCTGGGAGAGAAGTAGTGCAAAACAAGATGACAGCCGTATTTATCTCTCACGGGGGAGGCCCTATGCCGCTTCTTGGAGATCCTGGGCACCGTGAAATGGTTACCTGTCTTGAAAGTCTGGCTAGGCGCTTGCAACGGCCAGATGCTGTGATAGTAGTGAGTGCTCACTGGGAGGAGGAGGTTGCCGCGATCACTGCTTCGCCTGCACCCTCGTTGATATATGACTACTATGGGTTTCCTGAAGAGTCGTATCACTACACTTATCCATGTCCTGGTGAGCCACAGCTAGCGGGCGAGATTCATCGTTTGCTTGAGAATTACGGGATTGAGGCTAAGCTGGATCAGGACAGGGGCTGGGATCATGGCGTGTTTGTGCCTATGAAGATCATGTACCCTGAGGCAGACATACCTTGTGTTCAGCTTTCGCTGTTGCACTCTCTTGACCCCGGGGCTCATATAGCCCTGGGTCAGGCTTTGAGCGGCTTGAGCAAAAAAAATATACTTCTTATGGGTTCTGGATTTTCGTTTCATAATCTTAAGGCAATTTTTGCCCCAGAAGATGCTCAAACAAATGCCATGAACCAAGCCTTTGAGCAGTGGTTGCATGAAACCTGCTGTAGTACTGAACTATCGGAAGATGAGCGAGTGCAGAAGTTAGAACATTGGTTTGAGGCACCCGGCGCCAGATTTTGTCATCCAAGAGTAGAGCATCTGTTGCCGCTTCACGTGTGCTATGGCTTTAGCCAAAAGGCATGCTCAGAAGTGCTAAAACTTCAAATCATGAACAAAGCGTCCAGCATGTATGTGTGGTGAGCTGTTTGCTATCAAGCAGCACGCACTCAACATTTGATTCCGCTAGCATCACGTATCAGCTTTTGCTATTTATCTTTTTAGTTAGTTCAGGCTGATACCGGACCAAAAACTGCGCGATCACACTCTACAGCTTTGGCTGCATAGAGGGCTCTATCGGCACGCTGTATCCAAGAGTCTTGATACTTGCTATCGAGTGAGTAACACCAAACGACACGGTTATATCGTTGCCGTCGGGTGTTTTGATCTGAAGTTTTATCACTGAACTTGAGCGCGTTCCTCAAGAGGTATATACGCCAAAGTAGTTAATGATGATTGCTTCTGAAAAACTGTGCATGGGCAAAAGTGCGCCAGGACTTATCCTTTAATCAAAACCAATGGGTTTAATTGGGCTGCATGACAGTGTTTGTTGATGATAGTTGTGAAAATTAATAACTGTATCTTGGTCTTATGACTTGAGCGAGTTCTTGTCGGCGGCTAGCGCCCGATACTTATTATTGCAACGCCTCAGGCACTCTTGTTTTTTGATCATGGTCATGTGGTTTATCATGAGGGATTGAAATCCAAGTGAATGGCGCAATTTATGCTCGATACAAAAAGTGATCAGCTGCCTAGCGATCTACAGCCAAAAAACCCACTTCATGGCGTGACCCTTGAGCAGATAGTGACTCGCTTGCATGAGCGCTTGGGATGGCAGGGGCTGGCTCAGTGCGTCAACATAAACTGCTTTAAGTCAGACCCTTCGGTTAAGTCCTCACTCAAGTTTCTGCGTAAAACCCCTTGGGCGCGAACTGAGGTTGAACAGCTGTATGTCGCGGTTTTCACGCGACCGTAATATGCACTGTTTAGCCTGTGGATCGCCCTTCAATTCAGAGCGCGCGGCTACTCACTGCGTGGGATTCGAGGCTTTTGCTTGAGTTAAAGCGATTTACTGCCAGAGTTCTCAATGGTAAAGCAGCGGTTTTGTATAAAGCGTCTAAAGCTCGCCAATGTCGCTAAATTTAGCGCTGCACTGAGGTTACAAGCGTTAGCATTTTGCCAATTAAACCAAAGGGCCACTTTTTACCGGCAACTGTATGCCGATCTCCAAAAAACTGAGCTTGCTCAAGCTGTCTGCTGACAGAAAACCGCCCGATCACGACCCTCAGCCTTAGCGACGTAGAGTGCTTTATCGGCACGCTGCAGCCAAGAGTCCTCGGTGGTGCCTGGTATCCAGTGAGCAATCCCAAATGACACGGTTATCTCATCACCGTTGGGTGTTTTGAGTTCCTGCTTGATCGCCGATCTGAGGTTGTCGATAAACGCTTGGTGTTGATCGTCTATCTGCGAGATCAACAGAACAAACTCTTCTCCGCCAAACCGATAAAGCCGGTCGTACGCCCGGATCTTCGAGGTGGTGATGGAGACTAGCCTCTTGAGAGCGTCATCTCCTGCTGTGTGCCCGAATTTGTCGTTGACTGATTTGAAGTGATCCAAGTCTAGAATCACTAGCAACTGCCCAGTTCCATGGCGCTCTGCGGTAGATAGGGCCGCTTTTATATCCGCACTCATGGCTCTGCGGTTCAGCGCACCAGTTAGGTCGTCAACCGTGTTTAGGGTTTCAAGCAACTCAAACTGCTTCTCACTGTGGCTGGCATAGATAAACGCACTGAGTGACAGCATGAGAATCGTGATAAAAAAGGAGACAAGTGACACGGTCACAAATATGTCGGATAAAAGCGCCAGAGCAATCGCACCCGCTACGTTGGCAGCAAAGGCTTCAATCGGTTTCACCAAGAAAAAGGTGCTCGCAAAAACAGGATAGACCCACAGAAAGCTGTTAAATCCGTTTGCAATCGCAACGGCGACAACACCAGTGTTGAGAAATACAGCCAAGCCCAGGCACACCGCTCTGATGTTTTTTGAGAGGTGCGCGTAGGCCACTGCGCCAGCCATGCCAACGATCAGCGCCACGTCGATAAGCGCAGCGGCAATGTTGCCCTCAAAGAAGCGTATGAACACAAACGGAAAAACGCCCGCGATGGCGAGAGAGCTCAGCAACAACAACAAGGACAGCTGATACTTTTCCTGCAGCTGATTGATCATGCCATGTCCATACTGATTGATGGTGCCTTTGACTAAGCGGGGTTATAAGCAAAAATACTACTATATAGTAGTTAACTTAACCAGTTTGTTTAACTGGGCTGATCAGATGGGACTTAGCTCAACGCAAGAATAGCCTTAAGTGTTAATGCAGTGGCTTGAAGAGGTTTTTTTTCTGTATGGATTAAAGCCTAGGTGACAAATGTCAGCATTAGGCCACTACGAATTCAATTGGTGATTAAGCGAATTTATCTACTATAAGCGAGATTAATTTAAGTTTATTTAGCGAATTATGAGCGAGCTTTATGTTCGCTGGGTTTTATGGGAGTTGAGAGTTTATTTACTCAAGACAGTCTGGAAAACGGAAGTGAATCTAAAGAAAGGCCAGCGCATCGAACTGCAATCGGTAATGAGCAAGGCTTACATATACGGCGACTGGGCTTAGATAACACTGAGCTTGGAGCGTGCATCGTCCACCACACAGGCCATCGCGGGGTGGTGGGCTGGTGTGAGTGTGCTTAGTGGTTTGTATCTAGACTCTGATACTGCGCTGATAGTTTGCCCAAACCAGCGCGGCAGCTCAATCCTGCGCTGAGCTCCAATCCGTCGGCATTTTACTCAGCTACTTTTACCCGTATGCTCTTGCCGCCAATCTCTCTGAAGTTGAGTTTGGCCATGGCGGACTGGGCCTCAGAGATGTTGGGCATCTCGACAAAGGCAAAGCCCTTGGACTTGCCGGTGGCCTGATCCATGACCAGCGTGCACTCAGTGACCTGACCATGGACTGCAAACAAAGCGCGGATCTCTGGCTCCTTAGTGGAGCGGGACAAACTGCGGACTAAAAGCTTCATGGAGGTGACCAGAGATATAAATGCTGATTGTCGCAGGTCAGCGGGCCGAGACCAAGTGATTCGTGTTGGTCTTGTTGCTAGTGTCGATATTGGTCTAGGGGTTGGTTCGCTGGAGGGTGACTGGTTTGGTGGATTTGGTGGGCTCGCGGATTTAGTCAAATGTCTTAAGCCTAAGCGCACTTACCCATAGACAGTCCGCGTTACAATCAAACTTTGTGGGTTGGCGCTTATTGAGTTGGTGTTTTTTAAGTCAGAGCTTTTTAGCTCAGAGCTTTGGCCTTAACTAAACGGGATTGGATTTATGTACCGCTTTTATGATCAACACGTTTTGCCTCTTGCGATCGACTTTGTTTGCGGCTTACCAAGCTTTGAGCAGGGGCGCAAGCAACTGATCCCGCAGGCGTCGGGGCGGGTGCTTGAGATTGGTATGGGGACGGGACGAAACTTGCCCTTTTACCGAGCAGATCAGCTTGAGAGCTTGCATGGGATTGATCCAGGGCTGCACCCGAAGGCTGAGCGCCGTGCTAAAGAGGCGGGTATCGATGTCACACTGATCCCGCTGTCGGCGGAGCGCATACCGGCACAAGACGCCAGCTTTGATTGTGTGGTCTCGACCTACACCCTGTGCACCATCCCAGACGCCCATGCTGCTCTAAAAGAGGTGCACCGGGTTCTCGCACCGGGCGGACGCCTGCTGTTTTTGGAGCATGGGCTAGCGCCTGATCCCAGTGTGAGCAAGTGGCAAAACCGCATCACCCCGTACTGGAGGCCGCTGGCAGGCGGGTGTCACTTAAACCGCCATTTGCCAAGCCTCATAGAATCGGCGGGTTTTACGCTCACTGATCTTGAGCAAGGTTACCAAAGCGGCCCGCGCTTACTGAGCTATGTGTTTTGTGGCACAGCGCTCAAGGTTTAGTTTTTTTGTCTGCCCAGTCTTTTGGACACGTTGGTGCTAGGCTAGCGGGCGGATATTTCTTTAACTCGATCTGGATGTGACATGAATAAAGCGGCAAACGCCAACTTGGGTTCTGAGACGATACTCGCGACAGTTCGCGCGTGGGTAGATACCTTGGTGGTGGGTTTGAACCTGTGCCCTTTTGCTAAGCGGGAGCTGGTAGCCGCGCGCGTGCGCTTTGTTGCAACCGACGCCAGCACCCAGGAGCAGCTACTCACCGCGCTCTACGCTGAACTCGCGCTGTTAAACGCAGACGACTCGATAGAAACCAGCTTGCTGGTGCACCCTGAGGTGCTGACCGACTTTTTGGACTACAACGACTTTCTGGATTTGGTCGATATGCTGATTGAGGATATGGGTTTAGATGGTGTGATCCAGATCGCAAGCTTTCACCCCGATTACCAGTTTGGCGGCACTCAAATTGATGACGCTGAAAACTACACCAATCGCGCGCCCTATCCGCTCTTGCACCTGCTGCGCGAGGCGAGCCTTGAGCGAGCGATCGAGAGTCACCCAGACGTCGCCGCGATCCCTGAGCGCAACATCGCGCTCATGAACAGTATGGGCACGGATAAGCTTAAGTCGCTTCTTAAAGACTGTGCAAAATGACACCGTATGACACCTAGCTACGGCGTCTGACAGTGGGCATTTGCGTGGATTTAACGGGTCAGGTGCGCCACGAAGTTGCAGGGTTTAGTGCGGCTGTCCAACTGGGTCTCAAGGATCTGCTCCCAAGCGAGGCGACACGCGCCGGTTGAGCCAGGCAAACAAAAGATCGCGGTGCGGTTTGCCATGCCGCCGGTGGCGCAGGACTGCAGCGTCGCCATACCGATATCCTCAAGCGATAGCGCGCGAAACACCTCGCCAAACCCCGGGATCACTTTGTCAAACAAGACGCTGACCGCGCCCACGGTGTTGTCGCGATCATAAAAGCCGGTGCCCCCTGTGATCAGGATCACCTGTATGTGGTTAATGGCAATCCACTGACTGACTTGGGCACGTATCGCGTAGGTGTCATCTTTAAGTAGCGCGCGCTCAGTGAGCGTGTGGCCGGAAGAACTCAGCGCCTCAGATAAGTAGTTGCCCGAGGTGTCCTGCGCAAGCGTGCGGGTGTCAGAAACCGTAAGCAGGGCGAAGTTGAGTGCAGTCTTTGTGGCGTCAGTCATGGAGTCTGTCCGGTCTTTTAAGTACGTAGTGATGTTGGTTGGGCTTTTAGGCGTCGATCTGTGCGTGAATCAAGTTGGTTATGAGACGGTCAGCCAGTCAAAAAGCCTGAAGTTAAATCTGACTATAGTCAGGTGTTGCGACGATTTAAGCTACCCACCAATCAGCGATAAGTTATGCATGAGTCCTGAGTCGCCCGCCTTTAGGTGATGCTCAGCCGGTTTGACTTGAATCAGACTCTTGATCCGTGCGTGCAGCTCACTCGCTTTTCCGGGTTGCAACAGCGGCCTGAGATCAAAGTTTGCCGAGTCAAACAAGCATAAGTGCAGCTTGCCTTCAGAGCTGACCCTGAGGCGGTTGCAGGTCTCGCAAAACCCGGGGGCGTAGGGGGCTATGATCCCGATCCGACCGGCAAAGTCTGCGTGGGTGTACTCGATCGCTGGCCCGTCGGTTTCCCCGCGCGTGGTGCTTTGCCAGCCAGCCTGAACCAGTTGGTCTTTGAGTGCCTCTGAGCGCGCGTGTTCGGCAAAAAACAAATCGGTGTTGTGGGTGGTTTGCATGAGCTCGATGAAGCGAAAGGTGACCGGTTTGGTTTTGACGATCTCAAGCGCGTCACACAAAACCGTGCGCCAAGTTGAGTCGTTAAGGGTGGCATTTAACTTAATTGAAAATGCCCCCATATTCAGCGCAGTTTCTAAGTCCGCCATGATCTGCGGTAGCAGGTTCATGCCGGTGATCGCGGCAAACTCCTCTTCGTTGAAGGTGTCGATGGATAAGTTGATCTGATCCAGACCAGCAGCGCGCCAGTCCTCAAGGTGCTTGGCAAGTTTATAGCCGTTGGTGGTGAGCGCTACTTTGTTGATCCCGTGCGCCGCCTTGCATAGCTCGATGATCTGCGGCAAATCAGCTCTAACCGTGGGCTCACCGCCAGTTAGGCGCACTTTTTTGATGCCGAGCTGCGCAAAACCGCTCACCAGATTGCCGATCTCCGCCACACTCAGCTCGCTGCGCGAGCGCTTGCCCACAAAGCCGTCGGGCAGGCAGTAGTTGCAACTGAAGTTGCAAAACTCGGTGATCGAGAGGCGTAAGTAAGACAGCTTGCGTTTGGCGGGGTCGATCATGACCTGATGATTGCTTGAGTGTTTGATTGATTCTACAAACCCTGGGCTGGTTTAGGCGCGGGATTTGTAGGATAAATTTAAGTAGAGGTGATGGTTGTCAGTTGTTGCTGATCGTGGCTGGTTTTAGCTGAGGGTTCCCGAGTTGGTCCTAAGTGGTTGTAACTGCTAAATCAGTTGATCAAACCAGCTGCCTTAGTTAGTAGCCCGTATACAAGCTTAAAGCAGCTCTACGCTGACCTGATCACCGGACTTGAGCCCCTCTGACTCGCTAGGTACCGTGATCAAGCAGTTAGCTCGCGCCATGTTTTTAACTCGGTGGGAGCCCTGAGCCAGTGGTTCTACGCTGAGCTCGCCTGCTGTTGATTTGAGGAGGCCACGCACAAACTCAAGACGCCCGGGTTGGTGGCGAATCGGGGCGGTTAACTTAGCTGAGAGGCTGAGCTGTTTTGGTTCAAGATTGGAGATTTGAGCTGGAGGAGTCTCACCGCAGAGGATTTTGAGCGCGGGGATCAGGATCTTGAGTGCGGTGATGCCGCTTGAAACTGGGTTGCCTGGCAAACCAAAGTAAAGCGCCCTTGGCGCATCTTTGGGATCAAAGGCTTCGGTTGGGTTTTGATCCTGCGGCGGGGTAGGCTCCAGGTGTTGTTCGAACTTATCGGGCTCAATCTCACCAAAGAGCACCGGCTTACCTGGTTTCATGGCGACTTTGTGCTGGTACAGCGTGCCGACTTGATCAAGAGCTCGCGCAAAGTAGTCCTTGTCACCGGCTGAGACGCCGCCGGTGGTGATCACCACGCTTGAGGTGCGCGCGGCGTGCTTAAGTGCCTGAGTACAAGCTTCAAGCGTGTCAGGTACGATCCCACCATCGACCAGAGTGACCGGTAAATTTGACAGTAGCGCGGCGATAAGCAATGAGTTGGTGTTGTGCAGCTGGGCATAACCCAGCGGTTTGCCGACTTCAACCAGCTCGTCCCCACTGGCGAGGATGGTGATCACCGGCTTATCGAATAGCGCAACTTCGCTTAGACCCAGTTGCGCAAGCAGCCCGAGATCAAAGGCGCTTAGGCAGTGGCCACGCTCAAAGATGCACTCGCCCTCACAGATCTCTTCAGCCTTTCGGCGCACGTTTTCAAACGCTTGGGTGTCTTGCAGCAAGGTGATCTGCGTGTGGGCAGTTTGCTGATCAGATGCAGGTTTAGACGGATCGCGTAGCTCACTACGGGTGACATTTTCCTGCATGACCACGGTATCAAAACCTGGGGGGAGCCAAGCGCCGGTAAAGATCCGCAGCGCTTCGCCAGGTTTAGAGTCAAAAGACTGGTGTTCACCGGCCGCCTGCTCACCAATCACCCGAAAGACCGTGTCCCCACCTAGGTCTGAGCCACTGGCGAGCGCGTAACCGTCCATGGCAGATTGATCGGCGAGCGGGTAGTTGAGCGCGGAGTAAACATCCGCAGCAAGCACCCGTCCCGGAGTCAAGGTGCCATCGAAAAAGGCTTGGGGGTTGAGCTGGACTGTCTCGACACCGACTAAGTGATCTAAAGAGCGCTTGCCAATTAACTGGTTAAGCTGATCTAGCGTGATCATGGCAGTCTGTTGAAGGCTTGGTTTATCAATTTAAGCCTACGGCCCAACCGGACCCACGTTTAGCCCGATCTTCACGACTTGCCAGTGACCAAGGCCGCGCCGCTCCAGATCCGCCTCGATACGCTGCTGGGTTTTCTCATCGGTATGCACCACGCTCACGGTGTTCAGCCCCGTATAGCGAATCTTATTAAACACGTCTTTATAGTTTGAGTGGTCAGCTGTCTCGCTCTGCTCCAGTGTTTCAAGCGGAGTGGTGGCCGCTTGACCGATCATAAACTGCGACTCAACCATGCGCGCGACCACCTCGGGGGAGAGTGCATCGATCGCCGGATTGATCATCTGCTCGATAAACGCATCGGGGATCTCAGGAGTCGATCCGTCGCCGGCCCCGCCCATGCTTTGCTTGAGCGCGACCAGCATCTGCGATTTGATATTGGCTTTAAGCGCAGGGTAGTCGATGTGCTCGTTAACCGTTTCGCTGTCACCCGCCTTAAAAGCCTGGTGCAGCTGGTAAGTGGCGATATAGGGAGAAATCCCAGCATAGATCAGCACAGCGATAACCGCATTTACAACAAATATAAAGATCTTTTTCATGAAGCGCCTTTTTAGGTGTCAAATGCCAATCTTGACAATCTAACGCTAAAGTATGGCTCTGGGTTTATGGATTTAGTAACCAAGGACATCGATTTTTCTGATGAGTTTGGGTGATTGACTAAACCTCGGTGGCTATATCGCCAGCAATTGACCATCAAGAAGAAAGGCGTGTGGAATGCGGTGGCTCAGGGGTCTGTATGAGTGAACAGCCGAGCTCCGGCTTATCTGCTTTTTGGCAAACTTGCTAAATTCACTCACCAAAAAAACCGCGCCGATTAAGGCGCGGTTTATAGAGGCTTTTGGCGGTCAAACTTAAGCCAGTCAATCCGGATCTGTAAAACTCAAATTGACAGCAAAAGCCAAAACCGACTTTTAAAGCTGCTTGAGCGACTCGATCTGCGCGTGAACCCGCTCGATTTGCGAGCGCACCTCGGCAAGTTTGGCGCGCTCAGCCTCTACCACCGCAGCTGGCGCTTTGTCAGTGAAGCCGGGGTTAGATAGTTTGTTATCAAGCGCGCCGCTTTGCTGGTTCAGCTTATCAAGCGACTTGGTCAAACGCGCCGTTTCAGCTTCAACATCGACCAGACCCGCCATGGGGATCAGCACGGTGACATCGCCGACTTGAGCGCTCACCGACATGGGCGCTTCGGTTGGATTGACACTCAGCGTATCGATCTTGGCCATGGCCTTAAATGACGCCTGAACTCGGCTAAGGGAGTCATTTTGCTCAGGGGTGATCTGCTGCAGCAGCACCGGAACTGAAGTGGCGGGGGAGACTTTGAGCTCAGCGCGCAGGTTGCGCACCGCGCCGATCAACTCTTGTAACCACTGCATGTCCTGATCGGTTTGCGCGTTGGCGCGGCCCATGTCTTCGGGGTAGCTCGCCAGCATGACGGTGTCAGCAGTTTTGGCCTGCACCAGCGGGGCGAGGGTCTGCCACAGCTCCTCGGTGATATAGGGCATGATCGGGTGGGCAAGCCTGAGCACGGTCTCAAGCACCTCAACCAGCACGCGGGTGATTTGCTGTTTGTGCGCGTCTGATTCGCTTGCGATTAGATCGGCTTTGGCGAGCTCAAGATACCAGTCACAAAAGGTGTTCCAAGTGAACTCGTACAAGCGGTTCGCGGCGATATCGAGGCGGTAGGTGGCAAAGGCGGCGTGCACTGCGGCCGTGGTCTGATCAAGCTGGCTAACCACCCAGCGCTCCGCCAAACCGTGCTCAAGGGTGTCTGCGGTATCAGCAATCCCGTGACGCTCGACCTGCATGATCACAAATTTGGCTGCGTTCCAGATCTTGTTGCAAAAGTTGCGATACCCCTCGACGCGTCCCATCGAAAAGTTGATGTCGCGCCCGGTGCTGGCAAGCGAGGCAAAGGCAAAGCGCAGCGCGTCGGTGCCGTAAGAGGCGATGCCCTCTTCAAACTCACGGCGCGTGGCCTTCTCGATCTTGGGCGCCGCTTTGGGGTTCATGAGTCCGGTGGTGCGTTTGGCTACCAAAGTCTCAAGGTCGATCCCGTCTATCACATCGATCGGGTCGATCACGTTGCCCTTGGATTTGCTCATTTTTTGGCCAGACTCATCGCGCACCAAACCGTGCACGTACACGGTTTTAAACGGGACTTGCGGCTTGCCGGCGTCGTCTTTGACTAGGTAGAGCGACATCATGATCATGCGCGCTACCCAGAAAAATATAATATCAAAACCGGTCACCAGCACCGAGGTGGGGTGAAAAGCCTTGAGCGCGTCGGTGTCCTCCGGCCAACCAAGCGTGGAAAATGTCCACAACGCTGAGCTAAACCAAGTGTCGAGCACGTCTTCGTCTTGGGTGATCGTAAAGTCGGCAGCCAGCTCATACTTGGCACGCACCTCAGCTTCGTCGCGTCCGACAAAGATCTGCCCATCTTCGCTGTACCACGCCGGGATGCGGTGACCCCACCACAGCTGACGGGAGATACACCAGTCCTGCAAGTTGTTCATCCAGCTCATGTACATGTTCTTGTACTGACCCGGCACAAACTCGATGTCGCCGGTTTCAACCGCATCGATCGCAGGCCCTGCCAATTTATCAACAGCCACGTACCACTGATCCGTCAGGCGCGGCTCTACCACCACACCAGAACGCTCAGACAGCGGGGCTTTTAAGTCATACGGCTCGATGGTTTCAAGCCACCCCTCGGACTCTGCTTGCTCGACGATCAGCGTTCGCGCCGCCTCACGAGTCAGGCCTGCGTAAGCCGCTGGCGCGGCTTCAAACTCGGGCTCTTTGGTTGAAAGCGTCGGGTAGACCTCCATCTGCTCAAGCACGCAGGCGTCTTCCCCGAGCACGTTGATCAGTGGGAGGGCGTGGCGTTTGCCGATCTCATAATCGTTAAAATCGTGCGCTGGGGTGATCTTCACGCAGCCTGATCCAAAGTCCTGCTCGACGTGATCGTCGGCCACTATCGGTATGATTCGGCCGGTTACCGGCAGGGTCAGGGTTTTGCCGATCAGGTGCGCGTAGCGCTCGTCTTTGGGGTGGACGGCAACCGCGGTGTCACCCAGCAGGGTTTCGGGGCGCGTGGTGGCCACGACGAGGTAGTTTTTGCCATCGGTTGTGGCGGTGCTGGTATCAGTGAAGAAGTACTTAAAGTGCCAAAGCGAGCCTTTGCGCTCGGTGTGGTTAACCTCAAGATCAGATAAAGCGGTGGTCAGCACCGGGTCCCAGTTCACCAAACGCTTGCCGCGATAGATCAGCCCGTCGTCAAACAGACGTACGAACACCTCGGTCACGGTTTTTGACAGTCCATCGTCAAGCGTAAAGCGCTCGCGCGACCAGTCAACCGAGGAGCCTAAGCGGCGGATTTGAGAAGTAATACGCCCACCGGAAGTTTCTTTCCAGTCCCACACTTTGTCCAAAAATGCCGCCCGTCCCAAGTCATGGCGGGTTATGCCTTTAAGCCCCAGTTGGCGCTCCACCACGGTTTGTGTGGCGATACCGGCGTGATCGGTGCCGGGCTGCCACAGCACGTTAAAACCTTTCATGCGGTGAAAGCGGGTCAGCGCATCCATGATGGTGTTGTTGAACCCGTGGCCCATATGCAGGCTACCGGTGACATTTGGCGGCGGCAGCACGATGCTAAACGCCTGCTCCCGGCTATAATCCGGCTCAAAACAGCCGCTCGCCTCCCATCGCGCATAAATTTGCTCTTCATGGCTTAAGTCAAAGTTGGCGGAAAGTTCAGCTTGGTTCATAGGGGCGCGGTTTTTTCAGACAAGGGCACGATTTTAGCGCAAAAAGGCTGATTGGTGGGAGCTGGCTTGAGCGCTCAGTGAGCAAAATGCCAGCAATGGCGGGCGTTGCTTGGTTAACAGGTGAGACAATCTAATCAGGGCTCAGTCATTAGGCTTTGAGCACACGGCGCGGGCACGGATAGGGGTGTAATCATATAAGCTTAACTTTTGTTGCAAATCACGTGTATGGCGCATCGGGTGAACTTAAGACTTGGCTAGGATCTGGGCTATCTTTATGCTTGTATTTCCAATATCTTTTTATCTAAGATGTGATTTAGTCACGCCACAATATAGTTTTAATAACGTTGAGATAAAATTCAAAGAGAATCCACTATGAAAAAAATAACCTTAGCTGCAGCGCTTTTAGCGCTCTCAGTGCAATCATATGCCACTGATTGGCAGGAACTGGGCGCTAGCAACAAAGGCTCTGTTTATTATCTCGATTTAGACAGCCTCTCAAGCGAAGGTGACTATGTCACAGCTTGGATCAAGTTGGATGCACGCTCCGATAAATCAGTAGCGTTTAGAGAGTCGAAACTATTATATAAAGCTGACTGCGTAAGCAGGAAGATCGGTATCAACAGTTACACTGTTTACGCACCTGACAGCTCAGTGCTTGAATCTCAAAGTTTCACATATACTAGCTGGAGAGATGTGTCACCTGAATCTATGGGCGCTGCCATATACGCTTCGATTTGTTTAGCCGCGGGTAAGATTGATCAGGAAGAATTTCATAAGTGGTTTTGAAAATTCTTTAGGCTGTTTGGATTGACGACTTTATATTTCAATCCTGCGGTTTCTCACTTCTTGCATTTGGAGGTTTTGAAGCTCCTCAACATTGGTAGGTTTAATTCACCGCTCGGATTGAACTGATGATACACTTGACAAGGCGTCGATTCGCTTTGTAGGGCATTTAGAACTCTATGACGCATAATCATTTAACATTTTATGATTATTTATAAGCGGTAAATTGGGTGAAAATTCCAATTAAAATCTGATATATATATTCAAAATATGTCTTTAAATTTTATGCTGCTCTTAGCTGGCGCGATCCCTTTTGTGTTTGGTGCGATCCTGCTGGTTTTAGGTATTGATCGGTTGTGGCTGATTGGAGAGACGAGCGTTTGGCTTGGAGCCTACGGCGCGGTGATCGCAAGCTTCATGGCTGGTGTGCACTGGGGGCAGCACTTAAGCTTGAGTGGGCGCTTTAAGCGGCTTTTGCCATTTAGCTCAAACGCCGCAGCACTGCTGACTTGGTTTGGCTGGGTTTGGCTCAGCTTCAGCGCTTTTATGGTGGTTTTGGCTTTGGTGTTTGCGCTGCTTGCGCTTATCGATGTCGCGCTTAAGCGTCAAGGGGTGATCACTGCTGAATATCTGGAAACTCGCTTGATTGTCTCGATGCTGGTAATCATCAGCTTACTGGTGGCGCTGATTGCGAGTGTTTAACTAAGTTTTGGCTCTTTAATTGGGTTGCCCTAATCCGGCCGCGCAATAAATCGTATGCGCCCAGAGCTGGAAAACCAACCTTTTAAGTGACAAGCAGGCGTGACCACTGACAACCAATTGATCTGGCGCTGAGCGTTACCCACTACCAAAGCACATAGCTTGTTAACAGGATTGGGGAGCTGAGTTTTTTATAATCACTCAGCTTTTAAAACTTGAGATCACTATGAGCCAGACTGAAAATACGCCCGGCATGGCGTCAACCAAGCCAGCCAAAACCCAGGGATTTACCTTTAACCACTCGATGATCCGCATCAAAGATCCTAAGGTGACTTTGGATTTCTACTCCCGCATCATCGGTATGCGCTTGCTGCGCCAGCAGCACTTCGACGACTTTAGTCTATACTTCATGGGCTTTGTCGATGACGCCAAACTGCCAGCCGACGAAGCCGAGCGCAAAACTTTTGTTGCCAAGCTCTCCGGCGTGCTGGAGCTGACTCACAATCACGGCACCGAAGATCAGGCGGATTTTAGTTACCACAGCGGTAACGAAGAGCCCAAAGGCTTTGGTCATATCTGCGTGAGCGTGCCGGACTTAGATGAGGCGATCGCTTGGTTCGATGAGCACGAGGTCGCCTATCAAAAGCGCCCTGAAGAAGGCAACATGAAAGACATCGCGTTTATCAAAGACCCTGACGGTTACTGGATTGAGATCATCGCTCACAGCTAGTAGCAAAATGTCATGTTTGAATGGCACCATCAATTGATGGTGCCACTTACCCCATCTGAATCATCTGTCTCAGATGGGGTTTTTGGTTTTTACCCACTTAAGTTCAGCTTACTTGGGCTGTAAAGAGCAGAGCTGTTTAACTCAAAGCTGATTCTTCCAGATTCACCTATAAACGGGGCAGCATCAAACCGAGTGAGCTTGTATTTATAGAGCGCGCGCTTAGCTCAAACTTCAAACCATTTCAACCAAGCCCGCCCCGGTTCCAACCATCCCCAAACTTAGATGCCTGCGTCATTGATTGATGCAGTGGCCTATAGCGTTTAAGGGAGATTGGCTGCAAGTGCAGCTGAGTTTGGCTCTGAGTTTAATTATAGCTCTGAGGTACAATAGGTGACATTTGACTCAAGGCGGGTTTATGCGCACAGCGGTGACTGAGTTACTGGGGATAGAGCATCCGATTTTGCTCTCGGGCATGAGCTGGATCTCGACACCAAAGTTGGTGGCAGCTGTGTCAGAGGCGGGCGGGCTTGGGATCTTGGCAAGCGGGCCGCTCTCGCCCAGTGAGACGCGGGAGGCAATCCGTGAGATTCGCCGCTTAACCAACAAACCCTTTGGGGTCGGTTTAACTTTGCTCATGCCGGGCGCTGAAGAAAACGCGGCGGTGGCTGTAGCGGAGCAAGTGCCGGTGGTTAACTTCTCCCTAGGCAAAGGCGATCAGCTGACCCGTGACGTCCACGCTTACGGAGGTAAGGTGATCGCGACCGTCACCACGGTCAAACATGCGCTGTCGGCCGAGCAAATTGGTGTTGATGCGCTCTTGGTTACTGGTCACGAGGCGGCAGCGCATGGCGGTGAAGTCACCTCGATGGTACTGATCCCAGCGATCAGCGACGCCGTGTCGATCCCCGTGATCGGTGCTGGCGGCTTCGCCGATGGCCGCGGTCTGGCAGCGGCGATCTGCTTGGGAGCTGGCGGAGTTGCGATGGGGTCGCGCTTTGCGACCTCGCTTGAGAGCCCCATGCACGAGCGAGTCAAACAGGCGGTTGCTGCCAAAAACCAGCACGATACGGTCTACTCTAAAAACTTTGACGGCATACCGGCGCGCTACATGAAAACTGCTAACAGCGTGCGCCGCACTAAAAAACCCATGCCGTTTGTGCTGGCAGCTTGGGAGGCAACCAAAGCCGCCAAATTGGTCAATCAGTCGGTGCTCAAGATACTGGCTGGCTTGGTACTCATGCCGTCTAAAGTGAAGCTACTGGCTTACTTTGGCGCGGCGACTCCAAGGCTAAAGGCAGCGACGGAGGAGGGTAACTTGAGCGAGGGTGTGCAGTTTATCGGGCAGTCGCAAGGGTTGATTTATGACACCCAAAGCACCGCGCAGATTATCGAATCCACGGTCGATGAGGCACAAAGCCGGCTTAAGTAGTCAGGAGTAGTCTGGCTGCTTAACATGTATATATTAGAAGTAGTTTAGTGAAATGTGACGGGTGGTTGATCATGGCTAAAGTTGAGCGACGGTCGGTGATCAGAGCTATAAACAAAAACGTTAAGCTTCGGGGCTAATCAAATGCTAGCGCAAACTTTTAGTGGTGGAGCGAATGAGCGAATGAGCGAATTTTAGGATTTTGCGTTTTAGCTAAGAGATTTAACACCTGAGTTAAGCCGGACCGCTGCGCGGCACGGCGGTGTGGTACACGTTACCGGATGAGCCGAGCCGCGAAGCGGTCTCGGCTTGAACGACTTGTTAGGCCGCGCGAGGTGACTACAGGTCCGTCCTTGCCTCTAACTCGCATTGCTTCTTCGCGTCAGTGAAGTACTTGTTGACATTGTCGGCACGTCCTCCCGGAAGTGAACAATTAGGGGAGGCGTCAATGTCGCCGTACTGCTTTTCACACCACTGGCGGCCCATAAACTGGTTTTGCATAATTGAGGGCGTGGCTAAGCAGTTCTCAAGTGATCTAGTGTTATCTGCTGCAAGTGATTTACAAGCACTTGCCCAACCCTGATCGTAGTTCTGGCTGGCAGTAAAAAGACAAACTTGGTACTTCGCTGCGCGTTGTCGTTTTTCCTCAGCTAGAGAATCCGCGGCGGTCGCTTCCGCAGCCTTCTTTTCTCGGTCAAGACTGGGCAGGTGAACAACGTAGTGATAAAAAATACCGGCTCCAGCCAAGAGTGCAGCGACCCCAAGCGTACGCGCCAAGAATTTGTCCATTTTCCCTCCCCTGAAGATTGCTAAGAACCCTTCCCTAGCGGCCTAACGCCCAAAGCAACCGCGCGGCTTTTTCGCGTCGGATTGCCTTTGTTTGTTATGTGTTTTGAGTATTTTGCACATAGGTTATTGTTTTTCTTCCTATTGGTAGGTGAATTTTACTCCAGGTAAAAACTGAACGCCATGAGGAATTTGATGGTGCCTGTAAAATGGCCTTAACAGCGTTACCTCTACGATTAATAACCTTTAAACGATACAGGCCGCTGAGCATACCATTCACTGCACTCTCGTACTCTTTGACCCGAACAGGGTCTGTAGAAGAGAACCATTCACCCCAGAAAGGGGTTATATGAAGATGCAGTTCGTCTCGATTTTGAAGATCCAATAGTACATCAAAGTCCAGTCCGGGCTGCTTGCGAACATTCATTTCAAGCTCGATACCTTTAGTCGATGATTCGACCTCCATCACAAGCTGCGGGTTCGCTTCTCGGATTCTCTTAAATGAATTTTCTGCGATTTCAATGGAACTCATGGCTTCAACTTACACATAACGCTTTGCTAATCGGCGCCAGTTTTATCGGCGTCCGTTTTGAGCAATTTGTTATGCTCTTCCATTTCAAGAATCATTTTTTGGTGGCTAATAAAAGCATCCCTTCCTCTTCTAAATTCACCTTTTCTTTTTAAGAAATTGAAAAAATCAGTTAATACCGAAAACCTAGATGGTTCGACTGTTACCGCATCATTTTCAACAACAATAAAACCCTCGGACAGTAATTCATTGAGTAATGACGTATCATCAAAAACAGAAATTCTTGCTCGCCTCCTCTTTCGTGGTTCTTGTTCGCCTTTTGCAAGAATGTTTAGCTTCTCTTGATCACTCAATAAATCATATAAATGCTTTATAAAGCCTGCCCCACGGGACAAGTAGTAATCAAAAAAGAAATTATCTTTTTCTGATATCTTGTCAGTTTCATACTCTTTGAATATTTGAATTAATTTATTTTTTCTTCTCTTATCTTTTATGTCGCCAATCTTCTCAGTCGTCACAATCAATAGAACCATTGTCAAAATGATTGCAATTCCAAATGCTATGAATCGTGTGATATTTGGATATATACCACCGCCAAAGGTTTCCTCCATAAAGGAGCGTTTGTTTCCTGACGTAAAATCCATATACACATCAATTTTGTTGACGCCTGCAACCTTTCCAAATGATTCTATTGTTGGATTCTTCGACACATCATGAAGAACCAATAATTTTATTTTGAAAAATTCACTTGGCTCCAAAATTACATTAGAAAACAACACTGAACTATCTGATCTTTTTTCGATAACTAATTTGTTTTCTAAATATTTGTTGGAAGCTTCAATTAAAATCGGCTCATCGGCTATCTTTCCATCAATTATAGAAAACCCTACGGGATCATTAGAATCATAGAAATTTGAAAGGATGGCGGTATCACCTTGGTTTATAACTTCAAAAGTTATTAAGCGAAGATCTTTCTTATTTTTACTTAGGCTCTCGCCATGATAAAGAACATCTAGACTCCCAAGCTTTTCTCTTATATCTAGGACGCTTGTGTTTGCTGTTATTATATAGTTTAGGTCAGGCTTATTTTCTTTAAAGAACTCAATATATACGGTTACAGAACCTATGATAATTGCAACCATGAAGCCAAGAAATGACCATGAAAATCTCTGATCCATTTCTCTTATTGATTGAAATATTGACACATTACTTCCTCTTTAGATTCTGAGCATAACAAGTAGTTAGTCAGTTTCTCACCATCATAGTTATATTTCACCTAAATAACATCGCTCAATTATATTTAGATTCAGATATTATCTAACTATTTGATATTTAAATATATTTGCTATATTACCCTTATCGATATCATCTTATATCATTTGATATAAAGAAAACTTATATCCTCCAATTTCATGCCACCAAAGACATTTTGATCCATCATCGCCAGCGGCTGCCATTGTCGACATTTATTTAAAACTTACTCGGCCTCACCCAAAACCAGCTTACCGCAACCAGCAGGCCGAACAGGCTATACACCAGCACAAACACCCAATCCGGCGCGCTGAAGTAGAGCAGCTGGCTTAGCCAGTACTCAACAAACGACCCGCCGTACACCGTATCGCCGCCGCGCGCCCGAAGCGCCATCTCAAGGGTTGTTAGCGGACATGTGATACCGAGCCAGGACTGCGCGACCACCACCCCGATCGCGGCGATATGAGTCAGCCGAAACCACGGGCTGCGTACCCAGCGCCATGAAGCGAGCTTCCCGATCAGTATCAGCACCAGTCCCAGTACGACGTATGCCACGAACAGCACATGCAGCACCAGTACGGCATCAGCCGCCCACAGGTTCATCCGTTCATGTTCGGCTGGCCGTTTGAGGCGCTGAGTCCGCCGTCAACCGGCAGCAGCACGCCGCTGACAAAGCGCGCGTCACTGCTGGCTAAAAACGCAATCACGTCCGCCACCTCCTCAGGTTCCGCCCCGCGCTGCAGGGGGATACGGGTTTTAAACTGATCGTAGTTTTGCTCATCATCAAAGATACCCTGCGCCATCGGCGTTCGTGTCAAAGACGGTGCCACAGCGTTCACCCGCACGCCGCTTGCGCCAAAGTCGAGCGCCAAAGCGCGGGTTAAGTTACTCACCATGCCTTTACTCGCGTTATAGGCAAACATGCCCCAGTCCCCGCCGAGGCCTGAGACCGAGGAGACATTGACCACGCTGCCCTTGGTTTTTTTCAGGTGGGGCAGTGACTTCTTGATGGTTAAAAACATGCTGCGGCCGTTGATGCGCTGCTGCTTATCCCAGTCGTCTACGCTTAAGCTGTCGATCTCGCCGCCGACGCACACCCCTGCGTTGTTGACCAGCGCATCGATCCGGCCAAAGTGCTTAAGTGTCTGCTCGATCAGCCGATCCACGTCATCTTCGCTTGTCGCATCGGCGCGGCACACCAGCAGGCGTGCGTCTTGCTGACTGCCAACTGCTTCAGCGGTGTCCACCAGCTTTTGTTCGGTGCGCCCGCTCAGCACCACCGCGTAGCCGTCGTCATAAAAGCGCTGTACAGCTGCAGCGCCGATACCTGAGCCTGCACCTGTGATGATCACAACCGGTTGATCTGACATAGTTTTATCCACTAATTAAAGCTTTGAGCTTAAGCGACCCAGCCGATCAGTAACATGGCATTTGTCGTGGCCTCGTGTGTCTCTGGGTGTGATCGTCGTAAAGTGAGGGGGTGTTGATTGAGCTTTATCCCTGCACACGGGGGCATTTTCAAGCTTATAAGCTTCCCGCGCTAAGTTTTTTGGTTGCATGCTTGGCGATGCACAGTCGTGATCACATGAACTCGGCTTTAGGCGGCGCTAAGCTGATCATCTGCCCGTTGCGATAACCCTTGGCTGATCGCTATGACAGGCTTAATCTGATTGCTGATACCCAAATTGATTGATTGTTAACGTGACCGATCCGCTAAACGCCTGTCTACCCGCAGAGCCTGTGCTGTGCGCAGGAGTTGATCTGGCCTGGCAAAGCGCCAAAAACCCAAGTGCAGCGGCGCTGGGCTTAGTCTTAAGCGGGAGCGGCTCAAGTGCGGCAACGCTTAAGCTCACTCAGATACACCCTAGACTGTTCGGTATCGATCAGGTGCTCGCGGTTTTATCTGAGCCGCTACTGCACGGCGTGGCTATCGATGCGCCGTTGATTATTAACAATACAATTGGTATGCGCAGTGCTGAGCGAGAGCTTAGTCGCGCTTATGGCAGTCGAAAAGCCGGTTGCCACCCCTCGAACTTGAGTCTTTACCCCAATCCGCAGAGCGCCGAGCTGGCTCGCCGTTTTACCCAGCAGGGGTTTGCGCACTTGGCTGCCCCAGGCCTGCGATTTCAGATTGAATGCTACCCGCATCCCGCCCTGATTGAGATCTTTAATTTGCCGGAGCGCCACCGCTACAAAAAGGGGCTCGCGGCAGATCGCAGAACTGGCCAGGCGGAGCTTGGGGAGCTCTTGGCCTCCCTGAGCAGTCACCCGCGTCTCAAGCTTGCGTTAAATGACCACGCAGCACAGATCACCCAAGCCAGCTATATCGAGAGCTTAAGAGGCGCGGCACTCAAATCCAACGAAGATGCGCTAGATGCGATCGTCTGTCTTTATATCGCCGCGCTGTATGCTGAGGGGTCGAAGTCCACGACTTTTGGCAACGTAGAGCACGGTTATATCTGGATTCCTCGGCCCGGCTTCCAAGCATAAGCCGCTAAATTGGCAGAGTGATAAGAGGGTGGGTTTAAAAAAACTTGATGGGGCTAGGGCTCTTTGGGCGGTATCTGCGCAGTTTTGCTCAAAGTCGTCTCTAGTACTGCGATGTTTAAACTGATCAAAGTGCTGCAAGGCTTCAATCTGAGTGCGCTCATATGATTTGATCTTGCTCAGCGTATACCGGGATAACCAAAAGCTGATGGTTATAGATCTTGTGAAATCCTTGCTCTAAAGATCACCAAAACATGCCGGTAGCAGAATCTTGCGCACTAAATTAAAAAAGGCTTATGCTAATTAAGTCGGCACAAAGTTTGTGTAAGTGCCCACTAAACCCTCAGGTGACTGATCAACTTAGTGGTTGATTATATCAATCTAGAGGGAATATCAATTAATATAAATCAATATATAACCGCTTATACATATATAGATACCGTTTATTTTAGTTTCACAAACCAAGTTTGACTAAAGACCTTGTCATGGACAATTATTTGTACTAAGCGGTACACATAAAAAATTATAAAAAAGTTAAGTTTTCACTGGTGCTGGTGTTGTTTAAACGGAGCGCAAAATGACATGAAAAATTTAGTAACAAGGGTTGGTCCCGCATTTGCGACCATTATCATGACTTTAACGTCGGTGGTTGCTTCAGTTGGGATTACCTTTTTTATCCTCGATAACTTCGGCAACGGGGTCGAGCCGTTGGTGCTGATGGTGGCCATCATTGCGCCGATGACCATAGCCCCGGTGATCATTGGGATGTTGATCAAATTGATACACCAGATTAACCAGTTAGAAGAAGAGCAAAGACACTTGGCTTGCTCCGATGAGCTGACCGGACTCAGATCACGAAGGGCATTTTTAGAGAATTTTGAGCTGCTCAGGGAGCAAGCCAAAAGAGACGGCAGTATCTTATCAGTAGCGATCATCGATATCGATAATTTCAAAATCATCAATGACACTTACGGCCATGGCGGCGGGGACGCGCTGCTTAAGTCGTTTGCGGGCGTCCTGAAAAAAAACCTCAGAAAAAGTGACTTGGTCGGTCGTATCGGCGGCGAAGAATTTGCCATGGCCTTTTTGCACAGTGATCCTGAAAAAGCCATGAAAGCGCTTGAAAAAATACGCATCCACACTCAAAAAAACGTGGTCGATTACTTAAAACAAAAAATCAAATGCACCATCAGTGTTGGCGTTGTCCAGTGGTGCTCCCATGAGTTAGCAGACGTGGAAGTTTTGATGCGCCAAGCAGACGAGTCTTTGTACTATGCTAAGAAAACAGGCAAAAATCGGGTCATAAAGTTTGATCCTAGTCTTGAGGCGCTGCAGGCTTAATCTCCCTCTGAGGTGTTTGATCTATGGGCGACCACCTTTAACTAATCGGTTTAACTAAGCCACGCTCAAGCCTAACACTGGGGAGTTGATTGGGTGGATTGAGTTCATACGCTCAATCGGCTGGTAGCTAAAATCAGAGTTAAAGCTGGCGATGGGAGGCATTTGGGGTCAGCTTTTCAATCATACCGGCCAAGGCGCAGACTCCCTCAAAGCAATCAGAGTAGACTTAAAACTCTTCAACATAAAATAAATTAACTGGTATGAAGCACTCCGAACACCACACTACTGTGAATCTGGGTTGGCTTCGTGCCGGCGTGCTTGGGGCAAACGATGGGATCGTCTCCACTGCCAGCCTGATCTTGGGGGTTGCTGCTTCCGGCGCATCTCAGCCAGCGATCTTCATGGCTGGACTTGCTGGGTTGGTTGCGGGGGCCATGTCGATGGCCGCTGGGGAATATGTATCGGTCAGCTCTCAAGATGATTCCATGAAAGCGGATTTGGATAAGGAGCGCCGCGAGCTTAGAGATTCACCGGAGCACGAGCTGGCTGAGCTCACGCAGATCTATGTTGAGCGCGGGCTGTCGGTTGAACTGGCGGCGCAAGTTGCAAGCGAGTTGATGGAGCACGATGCGCTTGCCGCGCACGTTCGCGACGAGCTTGGGGATCACTGATTTTGCTCAGACAAGCCCCTGGCAGGCTGCAGCCGCATCTGCTTCGATGTTTAGCCTGGGTGCATTTATGCCGCTGTTACTGGTTTGGTTTGCACCTGAGCCGCTACTGTGGTGGATTAGCCTAAGCAGTCTTGTTTTTTTGGCGCTTTTGGGGTGGCTCTCAGCCGCTCTGGGCAAGGCCCCGGTAATCAGAGCAGTGCTCAGGGTGGTTTTGTGGGGCGCGTTTGCGATGCTGGCGACAAGTTTGGTGGGCAAGATCTTTGGTGTAGTGGCCTAATCCCAAGTCAGTCAAAGCATGGGGTCAAATGACGACCTTAGCTTAAGAAGCGCAAGGTTTTTACTCAGTTCTCGGTTTGACTGCCGTGCCGTAGGCGATCGCCTCAACCATGCTGCCTAGGTCGTTGATGCTGGTGACTTCCAAGCGAAACCCGTAGATCTCGCTTGAACCCATCTCTGCTGCCTGCTCCTTCATGCGCAACATGGCTTCACGACGCGCGCGCTCAAGCAAACTCTCAAATGGGGTCAGAGGCTTGCCAAACAAGCTCAGCAGATAACTGAGCGCCATCTTAAAGTAGTCTTGGGCGATCACGGCACTGCCGATCACCAGCACCCCGTCACTACCCTGAACATCAAAGCGCTTAGAGTGAAGCTGGATGGATCTGAGTTTGGGCTCTCGCTTGGCAAGTGCTCGTAAGTGGCGCGCCTCATTGATGCGGCCAAAGGTAAAACCGATTGCCACCAGTAGTAGCGTGACAACCAGCTTGAACAGCAAACCATCGGTTGAGTTCATCGAATCAGATCAATCAAAAGGGTTGGGCAGGCGAGTGGTGCTGATGTTCTGAGGCGCCTGAGCGGACTCAGCACTGCGCGGAGCACTTGAGCCCAGTGGTTCGGTGACGACGGCGGTTCCATAAACAAACAACTCAGCTGCACCTTGGGCGATGTTGGAGGTTGAAAAGCGCACGCCTAGGACCGCAGTTGCCCCGAGTTTTTCAGCCTCATCCACCATACGCGATACTGCCTGTTCGCGTGACTCCTGCAACAGCTCGGTGTAAGCAGTCAATTCACCGCCAACTAGGTTCTTAAAGCCAGCAAATAGATCCTTGCCAACATGTTTGGAGCGCACGGTTGATCCGCTAACCACCCCAAGCTCACGAATGATTTGCTGACCAGGTAGGCTTTCAAGATTGCATAACTTCATGAGGTTGACTCAGCGCCTGGCTCTGGATTAAAGATCAAGTAAAGCTCACCGATGTTTCCTGGGATCATCGCCGCCATCTCATCGAGCAGTTCATCGTTGTTGCGCATCGCTTCAAGCTCTGCGTCTTCTTCCTCGATACCTGAGTAGACGATCATCGGCAGCACCAGCTCACTCACTTCCTCTTCGTGCTCAAACCAATCGGACTGCTCGTTGGCATAGAGCGCGTCGACAAATCCCAAGCACCATACCGACAGATCTGAGTCTTCATCTTCTTCATCGCTGTCTTGACCACTCATATCGATAGGCGGCTCAAGCTTCTCAAGATTTTCAAGCTCAATCTTGATCTCCTTACGCCACTGATCAATCCCGGCGATCACCGCTGGTGGCACTTCCTTAACATGGTCGTCAAACAAGATATTTAGCCATTCATCGAACTTGGGGCCGCAAGCCACCGCGCTCAGAAACCCGTGGGTGGCAATCGCATCCAGCCCCCAGGTGTTTTTATCCGAATCCAGATAGGCAATTACGTCTTTGGTCAGCATGGTCATAGGTTTGGCCGGTTAACAAATGTCAGCCCTGGTGGACCCAGGGCGGCGAATCAAATAGGCTGCTGATTAGCTCAGCCCAATAATCAAAAATCAGTACTTAAAAATCAGCACATAAATTGTATGAATCGGGATCGCCTCAAAGCAAAGCTGCTTAAGTGGCTTCTCAGTCATCATCGTCAAAGTCGTCGTCATCATCGTCGTCTTCGTCGAAGGAATCGCGCAATTCTCGCTCTAGTCTGCGCTGTTCGATCAAATCATCGATCTCACGGCGTTTCATCAGACCTTTTTTGGTGTCAGGGCCTTTGACAGGCTCATCATCCAGCTCGTCATTGTCGCTGCTGGAGGCATCATCTAGATCATCATCAAGATCGTCGTCGAGGTCAAAAGCATCGATATCGGTGTCGTCACTCATAGGGGTATTCAGGCAAAGTCGTTGTGGTTGACTATATAAGTTTTGCGCGTGGTTTCGTCAAGCTTTTTAGAAGATCTGGTTACGATTTAACACGTTGTTTTTAATCCGTAGCAGATCGAGTGCAACCGGATCACCTGCTTTTACTATCCTGAGACCAATCAGCGGCTCAAAACTCAGCCGAGTCAGTGTTTCGGTCACCACCGGCAGCTGGCTGGTGGGCAGATTGGCTGGGACGATCAAGGTGAGTGGATCAGCTGGGTTAGGATTCATATCGATCTCTTTAGCATCCATGTGATCAGCGATCACCGCGATCACCACCGGAAGTGCAAATCGTCTCTGTGAGCGCTGCTCATCATAAAATCGACTCAGGATCGTGTGGATGTTGAGTGCAAATAAACTCGCCGCGCTCACCACCTTTAAGTGGTCGCCCATCGAGTAAGCGGAGTTGGCCAGACTGAACTCAACCTCCGCCCGATCAGATCTAAAGCGCCCGGTGCTGATCACCACAGAGGAGTCGATCAGACGCGAGGTTTCAATCTCGGCGGCACACTGGCCAACCAAAGTGCTTAACTGATCAAGTAGCTGATTTTTAAGTGCTGGCGTCAGGTTATTCATCAGGTGCGCGTCTTGCAGGTTCAGACTCACGTTGTAAGCCGGTTGCCAGTGTTCGCCCGGGTCGGGTGTGTTGTCGGTTAAGTAGTCCGGATAGCGATAAGCGCTGAGGTTTTGCTTGATTGTGGACTCATCAGACGCAGCGGAGTAATTGGCCGATCCCTGCTCAAAACGACCCAGCATGTCTGATCTGTGATCGTAACCCTGACTGCGTGATATCGGGTTTTCGGCTGATCCCGATCCATCGGCATCTGTGATCCCATCTACGTTTAGGCGGTTCTTGGTTGGTCTGATCAGCTCAGCATCCATCTGTACGCTTTGACGCGCGACACTTTGATAGATAAAAAAAGCGAGTACATGCCAGACAGACAAGATAGCCAGCCAAAGCAGATTGCCTCTCACGGCTGGACCGAACTCCAGTTTCTCAGGGTAGATGCTCAGTAGCGCTGCTGGTTCTGATGATGAGGAGACTACAGCGCGAACCGGAGCCTGCGCCCCTATGCTTTGCCCTGCTTGAGCGATCATGCCGCCGCTAATTGAGCGCACCTCGATTGCCTGAACGCCGGGAAGCTGAGCTCCTTGGGAGGTTATGTTGCTGGTGGTCATGGTGTCGCCAGCCAGCAGCGGTAAAGTTAACTTGTTGAGTAGCTGCTCGCTTAACGCTTCAGCAACCTCGCTGCTACTGTGATTGCTTTGAGTGATCGCGATGCCAATCGCCGCGCCTATCATGAGGCACCAGCTGAGCAGCAAAATTAAAAAAACAAGGCCAAGTCGAGGAGCAGGCAAGTGGGTCATGAGCGATTGATCTGGGTCTTTTTTTGGTGATAAAGAGTGAACAGGGCGATGAGCCTGATCGGATCAGTAAATGGCTCATTATGTCAGAGTTGCCGAGATAAAACTCTAAGCCCTTGAGTTGGCTAATCTAAAAACCGATGTAGCGGTAAGTGTTTGGATACCGCTCAAAAGCTTAAGAAAAATGCCCACGTCAGTCACACCGATTGCTGATTGGGTGATTGCGCTTCGCTTGAGCGTGTTGTTGATAGCGAAGGCATTTTTGGAGGGATAAAAATCCGATATCATGGCGCCATGTTTTCATAGGTTTGCAACATGGCGCATCTGCTGTTGATGTCTTTTTTAGGGCCGGATCAGCCCAACCAGTTTAATCGTCTGATGCGGGTGCTGGATCGGCATGAGCTGCTGGTGCTCGATGTCGGTCAAGCGGTGATTCATGATCAGCTGACACTGGGGATCGTGGCCCAAGCGCCCTCAATTGAGGCTCAGGCGCTCGCGATGCGTGAGATGCTGCTGATTTCTCAAGAGATTGGTTTAACAGTGCGTTTTAAGCCGATTGAAGATGCTGAGCACCAGCGCTGGGTATCTGAGGGCGGGCAGCGTAAGTACATCGTCACCGTGATGGCGCGCGATTTGTCGGCTGCTAAGCTTGCGGTGGCGACCTCAGTGATCTCTAAACACGGGTTCAACATCGTCAATCTCTCGCGGCTGTCCCAACGTGAGGGCTTGGGCGGGTCTGGAGCCATGAGTTGTTTTGAATTTGAGGTCAAGGGCGGCAGTGATCAGGCTAAAGCGCTCAAGATGGAGTGTTTAAAGCTCTCCAGTGAGCACGCACTGGATGTGGCTATCCAACAGGACAACATCTATCGCAGAAACCGCCGCTTGGTTTGCTTTGATATGGATTCAACGCTGATTGAGCAGGAGGTGATCGTGGAGCTGGCCCGCGCGGCTGGGGTATATGACCAAGTGCATGAGATCACTGAGCGTGCCATGCGCGGGGAGCTCGACTTTAATGAGAGCTTTGCTGAGCGAGTTAAGTTGCTTAAGGGACTGAGCACTGAGGTGCTGGATCAGATCGCAGAATCTCTGACCGTCACCGAAGGGGCTGATCGACTGATCAAAACCCTGAGCGCGTTGGGTTATCGAACCGCGATACTCTCGGGTGGGTTTACTTATTTTGCTGAATACCTCAAAGACAAACTGGGGATTGATGAGGTTCATGCCAACATCTTGGTGACTAAAGACGGCAAGGTCACAGGAGAGGTGCAAACCCCAATTGTTGATGGTGAGCGCAAGGCTTATTTGCTGCGCGAGATCGCAAAAAAACAAGGCATATCCCTTGAGCAGGTCATCGCGGTGGGTGATGGCGCAAACGATTTGCCCATGTTGTCACTCGCCGGACTCGGCGTGGCTTTTCGGGCCAAGCCTCTGGTGCAGCAAAGCGCCAACCAAGCGCTCTCCAACAATGGTCTCGATGGGATTTTGTATCTACTGGGGATACGCGAAGAAGATCAAAACCGTTTGATTGGCGCAAAAGGCACAGGCGAGTAGAGGCACGATCTTTTGTAGTACGAATCTCGTTACGTCTTGTGCATTAAGGGTTGATCCAATAAATGCGCTTGCGATCTTAAGCCTCTGATCACACACAACTTCTCCTTTGAATCTGCGGTGAGCGGTTTCTGTACACCAACACAGCTCGTCATATTTATTACTTGGATCAACAATTTTGAAATCAATATCTTAGGTGAACTGAGCTATCTTGAAGTCTGTGATCGGATCAAGTGACTGCCACTGACACTGGCAATTTGTTATTCTCAAGTTGAGCTTGATTCACTTAAAAGCTGTGTATCAGTAGCGACATCAGATGTCGCATGGGTGATCTAGCTGGCAGACATGGCGTGACAAGTCAGAGATACTTAACTTAAGCCAACGAGATTCGCTGGCAGTTAATTAAGAATGAGGACTTAAGATGAACTGGACGATGACTTTGATTGAGGTGGGCGGCGTTAGCTGGAGTGCTATTGAAGCGCTAGGCGCAGTATTGGCCGTTGGTGCTTTGATAGCGCTTTACTTCTCTTCTTTTCGCTCGACGCTTTATTGGTTTGTGGGCGGTATGTGTTACTGGATCGGGATTGAGCTGGTTGCCGGCGCCATCAGTGAGATGGGCATCAAGGACTCTACAGCTTACTTATCTTCGATCAGTGTATCGTTGGCTTTAACCGTGCTTTGGCTCGGTATCAGCGAGATCATGCACCCTGAAACCACGCAGAACTCTCGCATGATTGAGCACACCCCGCTGAACGGCGAAGTGCCAACCTCTAGCGGTTGAAGTGATTATCTGGTGACGAGCCGTTAATGGTGTCACTAAAAAAAGCTGCTAATTGCAGTTTTTTTTGTGTTTGCTCTCATAAGCTTTGCAGAGGAAACTTCTGCTTTTTTTGCGTTAAGATAAGATAAATTTGACCGCTGAGATTTGCGATGAGCTTACGCTCTGAGATTTCCTTGCCTCGTGATCCGCTAGATGCCCTATTGCTCGCCATTGGGCTGCGTTTTTATGACCTCTCCAAGCGCTCGGCTGAGTTTCAAGAGCTGCTGCGTCTTCGCAACTTTACTCTGCAGATCGCATCAAAAGACGGCTCAACCCGCTGTTTTATCGTGAGTGATGGGCATTTTCATCAATCTGCTGTAGCTGCTGAACACCCTGATCTGGCACTCACCTTTGCTAGTAGTATGCTGGGCGTTAAACTGATCACCCGCTCTGATCCGGCTGCTTTGATCAATGCCATCCAGAGCGGGGAGCTTGAGTCAAAGGGTGACTTTGCGCTGCTGCTCTGGTTTGCGCAGGCTGGATCTCACTTAGGACTGGGCAGTGATCTTGAAAAGTTGGGCTTGAAAGAGCCCCTAGATCAACTCAAACGTCTCAAGCGTCGCTTTTTTTGAGGACTTTATGAAAGACAACTCGTCTAACCTGTCAAACACCCTAAGCGCTGCCAGCAATGCTAAAGCTGCGAATCAGAAAGTCACCCGTGATCAGATCACGGCTTGGTTTGAGTTGCCTTTTATGGATTTGGTGTTAGAGGCGCAGCGTGTCCACCGTGGGCATTTTGCTGCTAATCAGGTGCAAGTCAGCACGCTACTCTCGATCAAGACGGGATGCTGCCCTGAGGTTTGTGATTACTGTAGCCAGTCGGCGCACTTTGATACGGATCTTGAACCGGTGAAGCGTGAGCCAGTTGAGCAGGTGCTGCAAAAGGCGCGTGAAGCCAAGGACGCTGGATCGACGCGGTTTTGCATGGGGGCGGCGTGGCGCGATCCACACACTCGCGACATGCCCTATGTGGAGAGTTTGATTAAAGGGGTAAAAGACCTTGGACTTGAGACCTGCATGACGCTGGGTAAGTTAGATCAAAGCAAAGCGGATCAACTGCAAGCAGCGGGACTCGACTACTACAACCACAACATCGATACCTCGCCTGAGTTTTACGCTCAGGTAGTGCACACTCGCGACTTCTCTGAGCGAATTGAGACACTTGATCACGTGCGAGCCAGCGGCATGAAGATGTGTTCAGGTGGTATCTTGGGGATGGGTGAGACGAGGCAGGATCGGGTTGGGTTTTTATATGCGTTAAGCGAGTTAAGTGCGCCTCCTGAGTCAGTTCCGATCAATCGTTTGGTGCCGATTGCAGGTACGCCGCTTGGCGATGCTGCAGCCAAAGGCGAATTGGCTAAACTGGATACGCTGGAGTGGATACGCACCATCGCGGTTGCAAGGCTCTGTTTTCCCTCAAGTTATATCCGCTTGTCTGCTGGTCGAGAGTCCTTGAGTGATGCTGAGCAGGCGCTCGCCTTTATGGCTGGGGCCAATTCGTTTTTTTATGGGGATCGACTGCTGACCTCGGCCAATCGCGCGGTTAATTCAGATAAACAACTGCTTGAGAGTCTAGGCATGCAAGCAGAAGGGCTGATGCAAGCTGCTGGCGATCAATCAGATGGCCAAGATCCCAATCAAAAGCTTGGAGTAGATCAGCCCCAGCCAGCCAAAACCATCCATTGTGTTCAGGCTTGAGCCTAACAAGTTTTGGTTTAAGCGCGCGACTGAGTAAGCTGCGTGCACAGTCACGGATTCGCGCGCTGAGCCCCATCGAGTTTTCAAGTAGCACGCAGATTCGTGCCTCAGGTAAAGACTACCTAAACTTTTCATCGAACGACTATCTGGGATTGGCGGCTGATTCAAGAGTAGCCAAGAGTTATATCGAGGGCGTCAATCGGTTTGGATCAGGATCAGGCGCCTCTGCTTTGGTTACTGGTCGATCTCAGGCGCACAGTGAACTTGAAGCGGCCTTAGCAGACCACTTAGGGGTTGAGGCGGTTTTGTTGTTTGGTTCGGGGTTTTTAGCCAATCTGGGTGTGATCAGTGCGCTGGCAGATGCCCAAACTCAAGTTTACTCAGACGCGCTCAATCACGCATCAATCATTGATGCGTTGAAACTCTCTCGCGCCGAGCGCCATATCTATGCTCATAAAAGCATCGATGCGCTTGAACATCAGTTGCTGGAGTCAAAATCCAAAGGCAATACAGTCCCCCGCTTGATTGTCTCGGATCATGTTTTCAGTATGGATGGAGATAAGGCCAACGTCGCTGGACTGCGGCGGCTGGCAGACGCTCATGACTCCGCACTGATGATTGACGATGCACATGGGTTTGCGCTTCCCTATGAGGCGAAATCAAGCGACTGCGACGTTTATGTGGCGACTCTGGGTAAGTCGCTTGGACTCAGCGGCGCGTTTGTTGCTGGCTCAAATGATTTGATTGAGTTTTTAGTCAATCACGCGCGCACCGCGATTTACAGTACGGCACTGGCTCCGGCAATAGCCCATGCAGCTATCCGGGCGCTTAAGATCATCAAAGAAAGAGAGTTGGGTCAAAAACTGCTCGCCAACATCGACTACTTCAAAAATCAAGCAATTGAGTACGGTCTTGACTTGTTGCCGAGCGACACAGCAATCCAGCCGATGCTGCTTGGTAGTGATGAGGCGTCGCTTAGCGCCATGCAGGCGCTAAAAGATAAGGGACTTTGGGTGACGGCGATCCGCCCGCCCACAGTTGCAGAGGGCACCTCACGCTTGAGGATAGTGTTCAGTGCGGCGCACAGTGAAAGCCAGATTGACTGTCTGTTAGCGGGGCTTAGAAGCTTAAAAAACAACTAATTAGATCTGAGGCGCTTAAAAAAGTCCCAGGTGCGTTTGAGTCCAAAGAGCAGTAAACCAGCAGCCACCACATAGACGATGGCGCTAGATATTGGGGCGATCACCGCTTCTACTTCGGTGAAGTTGGAACCCAGCCAGAAACCAGCTCCAGCTAACAACCCGCTCCATAGAAAAGACCCGACAAATGTCAGCGCCAAAAAGGGCAGCAGCGGCATCCGGTTCATGCCGGCTGGTATGGAGATCAACGAGCGTATCCCCGGCACCATGCGACCAAAAAAGATCAGCGCGTAACCATAGCGATCAAACCAGCGGTGAGCTCGCTCAACATCGCTAACCTTAACCATGAGCCAAGGAAAGCGCTTGAGCAGCATCTCAGTGCGATTGACATCAAACACCGTGCCTAGGTAGTACAGCGGCAAAGCACCCGCCACACTGCCAACCGTACCGGCCATGATCACACCAAACAGGGTCATGCTACCGGTACTGGCTGAGTAACCAGCAAAAGGCATGATCAGCTCGGAGGGGATAGGAGGGAAGACATTTTCCAGAAACATAAGAAACACGATCCCGGCATAGCCGAGCGCCTCCATGACCTCAGTGATCCAGCTCGATAAGCTGCTTAGATCCACTTAGGCAACCTGAACCGGGATCACATTTGCCGTCCCTTTAACCGTGTTGTCTGGGTTTAGGTAAACCAGCTTGGGCTTGTGCGCAGCAGCCTCTGATTCGCTCATGCCGACATAAGCGCAGATGATCAGAATATCGCCGACGCTGGCTTTGTGGGCGGCTGCGCCGTTTACCGAGATGATCCCTGAGCCCGCTTCACCTGAGATGGCGTAGGTGCTAAAACGCGTCCCGGAGGTCACGTTATAGATATCGATAGCCTCGTACTCGATGATGCCGCTGAGCTTGAGCAGATCTGAATCAATCGCGCAGGAGCCCTCGTAGTGAAGTTCCGCGTCGGTGACACAGGCGCGGTGAAGTTTGCCTTTAAGCATCGTGAGTTGCATCTAGGTCTCCCACAGATCTTGAGTTGACGGCTGATAGTTGGCGCATATTAGCAAATATCGAACCAGTTAAGGATAACGAATTAACGCGGATTAATCGGACTTAAGGTTACCAAGTGCTTGTTTGGCTGGATCAAAATGCCCCTGTGCAATCTCCGCGGTGTGTTTGAGCACCGTCTCGATGGTGCGCTCGATCAGCGCGCGGTCAATCGCCGAAGGTTTGCTCAGCACGTGAGCGGACACCTGAGACTTATGTCCCGGGTGACCGATCCCGATACGCAAGCGATGAAAATCACTGCCGGTTTGCGGTGCGATGTCGCGCAGGCCATTGTGACCGCCGTGACCGCCCCCACTTTTGAACTGGGTTCGCCCCGGGACAAAGTCCAGCTCATCGTGAGCAATCAAGATTTGATTGGCTGGTACGTTAAAAAACTGCGCATAAGCGGCGACGCTTTGACCTGAGACATTCATAAAGACCTCAGGCCAAAGCAGCACCAGCTCCTGATCGCCAATTTGAGCTTTGGCGATACGCGCTTTGAACTTGGCTTGTTTGGTAAAAGTGGCGCCCAGCTGATCGGCCAGCGCCTCTAAAAACCAAAGGCCAGCGTTATGCCGGGTATCGGCATATTGCTGGCCTGGATTGCCAAGCCCTGTGATTAAACGTAGAGCAGGCATGAGACGAGGATTTACTCGTCGTCTTTAGCAGCGTCTTCGCCGGCTTCGTCATCTTGATTGATGGCGGGCACGTCGTCAGCTTCTGGTGCTTCGTCGTCTTCTTCAACTTCGATGCGTGGAGGCTGCATGTTGACCACAACACGGTCAGTGCCTTCTTCAAGCTCAAGTGCAGGCAGTTTCACGCCTTCTGGCAGTACCATGTCAGACAGACGCAAGCTGTCACCGATCTCCATGTGCGAGATATCGACAACCAAGTACTCAGGCAGATCTTTAGGCAGACAGCTGATTTCGATGTCAGTTACGGTGGTTGACGTTACGCCGCCCGCTTTAGCACCGGGTGACTCTTCGCCGCCTTCAAAGTGAACTGGCACTTGGAAGTTCATCAGCTGACCTTTAACGATGCGCTGAAAATCAGCATGCATGGCAAAGTTTTTCGCTGGGTGACGTTGAAGCGCCTTGATGATGACCTGTTCTTCGTTTCCTTCAACATCGATGGTTAAGATGTGTGAGAAAAAAGACTCAGTTGAAAGGTCTTTACGGAATTGGTCGGCGTTAAGCGTGATAGCAACCGGCTCACCCGCACCGCCATAAATGATGGCTGGAACGAGGTTTTGGTTACGCAGGCGGCGGCTCGCACCTTTCCCTTGCTGATCTTCAGTGCGCTTTTTGGCACTTAAGTGAAAAATGTCACCCATGGTGAAATCCTTAGAAGTAGTTTTGATGTGTCCTGGCTTGCGACCAGCCAAGACAAGGGTCTGAACGTGACTTAAAATTCAGAGGGCGAATTATGCCTGATCTTGACTACTTCGGCAAATCCAATATGGCGGACATTTGGCATAAAAAAACCGCCCACTTCGGGCGGCTTAAGACTCAGAGCGTCAGGCCAGATCAAACATAGCGCTGATGGACTCTTCGTTGTTGATGCGGCGGATGGTCTCAGCCAGCATCGGCGCGAGGCTTAACTGACGGATCTTGGGACAGTTTTTTGCCTCATCCGAAAGCGGTATGGAGTTGGTGACGACCAGCTCATCAAGGGCAGAGGCGGCGATCGTCTCAATCGCTTTGCCTGAGAGCACGGGGTGGGTGATATAGCCCAGCACGCGGCGTGCGCCATGGTCTTTTAGGGCCTGAGCGGCTTTACACAGCGTGCCTGCGGTATCGACCATGTCATCGACGATCACACAATCCCGGCCTTCAACATCACCGATGATGTGCATGACCTGAGATTCGTTGGCTTTGGCGCGGCGCTTATCGATGATGGCTAAATCGGTATCACCCAGCATCTTGGCTACCGCACGGGCACGAACCACGCCGCCGACATCGGGTGAGACGATCATCAGGTTTTCATAGCTTTGCTGTTTCAGGTCGGTGAGCAGCACGGTTGAGCCGTAGATGTTATCTACCGGGATGTCGAAAAAACCCTGAATCTGATCGGCGTGCAAGTCGATGGTGAGTACGCGGTCAATCCCAACGGTGGTGAGCATATCAGCAACCACTTTAGCGGTAATCGGCACTCGGGCAGAGCGCGGGCGGCGATCTTGACGGGCATAACCAAAGTAGGGGATTACTGCGGTGATGCGACCAGCGCTAGAGCGGCGCAGCGCGTCGGCCATCACCATGATTTCCATGAGGTTATCGTTGGTGGGCGCGCAGGTTGGCTGCATGATAAAGACGTCTTTACCGCGGACATTTTCAGTGATTTCGACGGAGATCTCACCGTCAGAGAAGGTGCAAACATCGGCGCCGCCTACGGGGATATGCAGACAGGAAGCAACTTGTTCGGCTAATTCGCGATGGGCGTTGCCCGAGAAAACGACTAAATTGGGCATGGGTCCGCCTCGGTTGCAATCGTACGGTGAGTGACGATGATAGCGAAGAGAAAATGGCAGGGGTAGCTGGACTCGAACCAACGCATGTCAGGATCAAAACCTGATGCCTTACCAACTTGGCGATACCCCTGTTGAGGTCGCAAATATTAACCAAGGCCGGTTTTTTTGTCAAACCTAAATCAACACTAAATCCTTAATTTGATGGGTTAATTTGTAGAGTGGGCATTTTGCCACTGGCTCTTAGCTTTTTTAAGTCGCCTGAGTCAGGGTGGTCTGTAGAGCGCTGTATTGCGTTGGCTGTGCGATAAACCCAGCGGTAGCCGAGCTTTCAAGGGCCTGCTTGGCGGTTGTGGCTTCAGAAAATCCAGCAAACACGCAAGCACCGGTGCCCGTTAAACGCGCGGTGATGAGCGCTTGGTGATCAAAGCGCCGCAAATGGGTTAGTGCGGCCTGTACGTGCGGCTGATCGTTAAGTAGCGGCTCAAAGCAGTTGTTGAAGTATTCAGGGTTTGCCTGGTACTGATCGGGTGACATGCTCTCAGAAGATTTATTGAGCTTGGGGTGGTTAAACAGGGTTTGCGTTGAGATATGCGCCTCTGGCGTGAGCACGACAAGAAACTTAAGCGCTGGCACTAAGGTGATGGGCTTAACCGGCTGCAGCACCTCTCCAAGACCGGTGGCCCAAGCGCTGGCACCAGCAACAAATACCGGGACGTCCGCGCCCAAGCTCAGGCTACGCTCAACCAGTAAGTCTGCCGGTAACTCCAGTGACCATAGTTGATTCAAGCCAAGTAGTGCAGTAGCTGCGTTGGATGATCCCCCGCCAAGCCCACCGCCCAAGGGTAGGCTTTTTTCAAGCAGGCAGTGCGCACCGAGTTTTTGGATCTTGGATTTGTCTGCGCCGCACTCGATGGCGAGCGACTTTAGCAGCTCGCCAGCCCGTGCGATCAGGTTGTTTTCATAAAAACCGCTGTCTAAAACCGGCGCTGAGCCGGTTTGATTGGTCAGCTCGATCTGAATCTGACCTGATAAATTCGGCGTAAAGCTGAGCCAGTCACAGGCATCAATTAGCAAAAAGTAGGTTTCAAGATCGTGGTAACCACTTTGTCTTTGTCCGGTGATGTGCAAAAACAGATTGAGTTTGGCTGGAGCAGGCAACCTCATGGACGGAGCTTGAGCATCAGAAACCACAGACGTAAGCTTGGCTTTAGCGAGTTTTTATGCTGAGCACCACTTGATTCACGCTATTATCTTCTTTAGCGCGAATCAAGCTGGGCAAGCGCTCTTGATCTTGATAACTCAAGGTTGCCATCCAGGCGCCGCTTTGAGTTTGTGTCATGCGGCCCATCTCATCAAACTGATTGGTTGAGGCCTGATTACCGGGTGCATTTTGTGCGACCACCCAATAAGTCATGGACTCAAGGGGTGCTTGCCAACCGCTGGCTTTAAGCAGCAGCTCACTGGCTGAGTCGGCCTCGATGCGGGTGCTGCTGTTAACCAATACTGCGTTCGATTCGCTGCCATAAATCTGAGTAGCGCCTAAACCCAAAGCGCCTGAAATTTGCAGATTGAAGTTGCCGTCCTGCTGATCCCACTGGAAAAATGCACTGTCGTTACGGGTTTGCTCGTTTTGCAGATACCTCACGCCGACCTTACCGCTGATATCGAATTGAAGCGGGGCACCGGTGATGGCCGCTTGGCTGAAGTCGCCTCGCGGGGTGAGTGCGGAGCAGCCACTGAGCAGCAGGGCAAAGCTTAATCCTAGGGCGAGGGTATGACGCATGTTTGTCTCACTTAACTAAAGAGTGGTTTTGGGTGCAGTCAGCAAATCTGGGTCTGAGCTGGTAGGGAGTATCTTACACGGCTGAGTTTGCTTGGAGTGTTTGAACTCCGCTCATTTAAAACCTAGTGAGCATATCCTGAGCAATCAGTTGAGCGGCTTTAAAATCCTTAATTGAAACCAAAGTGTCGTAAAGTAATTGACCAAGTTTGGGATTTGGTGATTCAAAGTAGAGTTGCACCATCATGTCGGCTGCTTGCTCGGGTTTGTCTTGCGCCAAGTAGAGCTTGATCAGTAACTCGGTGTTTTCAGGCGTCGAGTTTTGATAGATCAGCATCTCCTCTAACTGATCCAGTAGCGCTGGGATTCTGCTTTGAAGCGGTGAGTTTGTCTTTTGTGCCTGATCCAGTAAGAAGCTTGAGTACTGAGACATGATTTTTTCGTCGTCAGGATCACTGGTGAGAATTCGCTCGTATAAGCTCCAGCGCTCAAGCACCTGTTGCTGAGGCAAAACCTTTAAATAGGCGCTCAAGACTTGCACATCATCACTGGATTCACTGGCCTGCCTAGCCAATACAAGAGCCCGATCGGGGTTTCCAGTTCGCTGCAGCAGCAAGACTTGTTGCGCGGTTGCCCAATCACGGTAAGCCGCAGACTGCTTGAGCTGGTTGAGCTTTTGGATAGCTTGATCCAGTTGACCGGCTTTAACCCACAGCTCAAGCATCTGTTTCTGGGCTTTTAAATAAAACTCGCCACCTCTGACTTGAGAGAAGCTCTGTATGGCCTTGGCTTGGTTCTTTTTGCCTAGGTACGCTAGTGCCATATAAAACTGAGCTTGATCGGCATAACTGAATTCTTTGGTCAGTCCGTTCAACCAATTGATGGATTGATCAAAGTGCTCGGTTTCCAGACCAATTAAGCCAGCCAGCAGCCGAATCTCTGAATCGTTTGGGTAGCGCACCACCGCTTTTTTTAACCAGCGATAGGCTGCGTTGAGCTGCTTATCTCGGATCAGTACCCGACTGGCTTCAAGCGCCAAGACAGGATACTGAGGCAGTTTTTTGCTCATCTTTTGAAGAAATTCTGCGCCTTGCTCGGGATCTTTTCCCTCCAGTAAACGAGCCTTGTGAAGCACTAAGGCGAGTGAACTTGGCTGGGCATCAATTGCTGCGCTAGCCAATTGCAAGGCTTGCTCAGGTTGGTTGTTTTGCGTGCTAAGCGCTGAGCGTAAAAACAGGATAGAGGCGTTATTGGAATCCAGGTTTTCAAGTGCCCGCAAGATAGAGGCGGATTGCGCACTATCCTTAGGGGTAATTCCCTCTAAGATCTGACCCAGATCTGCCTGAGGATTGAATCTTAAGATCCTGTTAAGCGTCTCCGCAGCCAGTCCATAATCTTCAACCAAGAAGGCCAAGTGAGCTTTGTAGAACCATGCTGGCACAAATGAGGGGTGCAGTCGCTCAAACTCAACCACTAACTGCAGTGAGTCAGCAGCAGAACCTTGAGTGCCGGGATCAAATCTCAGTGCAAGCGCTCGCTCGAGTACGGCAGGATCAGCAGTGGTCAGCGCCAGATCGGTATAAAGCCGTTTAGCAAGCACCGTCTGATTGCGATCCAGTGCAATCTCTGCATGCAGTAAGTTCTTGGTGGTGCCCGCAGTGAGTGTGTTGTCAGCGGCATGAGAGGCTTGAACCCAGAGGAGGCCGGTTGTAAGACACCCGCGCACAACCCAACTCAAGGCAGTCTGAGCAAAATGTCTGTTTTTTTGGTTGGTACTAAAGCTTGCGCTTTGATCTTGGAGCGTAGTTTGTAGTGGCTTATAAAAACCGTGCAGTCGCACACTACTCAGCCGGTTAGGGCTGAGCATGGATAAGTCCAGCACAGAGTGAAGTTCAGCAAGCATGTTTTTTATGAGTAAGGTCACTGTGGCTAGTTTATCTGCTTTGTGTGTGGATCACTGTAGTCGGCGCACCAGCGGTTGGTATGAACCCGGTGACATTTTACTCAACAAGCGTATGATTCGATATAGCAGCTCAGCTACCCACGGCAAGAAACCTTAAGTTCGTTGAGTTTGTGCGGGGATTAACGCAGAATATCGTATTGCTTTGATCATCGGTATTCAATGGGTTTCTGGGCACTGGGTGTCAGTCATAAAACCGCAGGACTTGCGATCCGCGATCGGCTTGCTATCGCCCCAGAAAAGTTGGTTGATGCACTGATGGGCGCTGAGCGCGCGCTTGGTCTTAGTGACGTGGTGATCCTGAGTACCTGTAACCGCACCGAAATCTACGCGATGTCAGATGAGCCTGATCAGCGCGACCACATGGTCACTTGGTTGGCGCAGACTGCTGGGATTCCTCGAGCTGAGCTCTCTGCGCACGTTTACCGCCATGAGCAGACCGACGCGCTGGAGCACCTAATCACCGTCACCTGCGGGCTTGACTCGATGCTGCTTGGCGAGCCGCAGATCTTGGGTCAGTTCAAGCAGGCGATCAGCACCGCTCAGGCTGCACTTAACCACTCAAGGCGGTTTGGCTGGATGCTCAATCAGGTGCTCAGGGTAACCAAAGTGGTCCGCACTGAGTGCGCGCTAGGTGCTCACACCCTAACTTTGGGGGTGGCTGCGCAAAAACTCAGCGAGCAAATCTTTGCCCAGCCTGATCAGCTCAGGGTAGCGCTCATCGGTGCGGGAGAAACCAACGAGCTGATCGCCAAGCACTTTTGTTCGCGCCCTCTTAAAAGTCTGACGGTGTTTAACCGCAGCCCAGAACGTGCTCAGCAACTGATTGAGAATCTGCAGGCCCCAAATGTCATGTGCCAAGCTTACCCGCTCGATCAGTTGCCCGACTATCTTGATCAGTGCGACCTACTAATCAGCTGCACCAACAGCCCCAAAGCTCTGGTGGAGAGTGCAACGGTGATCGCGGCGATGAAGCGGCGAAAGTACGAACCCATGCTCATGGTTGATTTGGCGGTGCCAAGAGATATTGATCCGGCGGTTGGACAGATCGAACAGGTTTACCACTACGCGATCGATGATCTGCAGCAGGTGCTGGAGCAAAACCAGCGCAAGCGGGAAAATGCCGCCGGGGTTGCTGCCGCTCTGATTAAGCGTGAGTCTGCTCAGTTGTTTCGCGAGATGGGGGTTCATGATTTTGCGCCCGCTATCAGCTTATATAAGCAGCAGATGGATCAGGTGCAGCACCAATTGCTTGAGCAGCACACCAAGGGACTGAGTGAAGAGGAGACGATGCGGCTCGCTGAGTTCTCAAGAGCACTGACCGCCAAACTCAGTCACCCGGGCTTCGTGTTGGCTCGTCAAATCGCTCAAATTGACGATGAGCAAATCAAGCAGCAGTTGAGTGAGGCACTGCTTGAGGCACTGCGGTCAAGGGAGGCGCTGGATTAACTAATTTAAGTATTGATGGTTTTTCACAGCTACTCACTCAAAGACACAAACTGGATCCAAGACTCTGCTGATCCGAGCAAAGCATCACTTCGGCTATTTTTAGTGGATTTTTGTAACTGTATTTAGTAAGTTACGCTTTCATTTGAGCTGGCGTAGTTGCTTATCGCTCAGCGCAGACTATAGGGTATTGATTTGACTCAAGATTCTAAGAACAACTCACACGCGACGGTTTTGGTGGTGATGCCAGATGAAACCCGCTCTTACCGAATTTCACGAAAACTTGTTTTTTCTTTGCGCCCCTTGATCATGGGACTGAGCCTCAGTGTCGTGGTATTGACCATGGTTTTGGGTTGGCTCGGTGTATCTTATATGCAGACCCGATCAGACGCTCAGCAGCTCAGCGCGGAAGTGGTTCACTTGCAGCGCGCAACCTCCAGCCTGATTGAAGCTAAGCTCGATGCCCTCAGCAGCTCAGAGCAATCAGTTGCCGAGCTTCAGGATTATTTGACCTCTCGAGGAGTCAAAGCCACCGATGTGGACCTTGCTCCTCGTTCGGTGGTTACAGCTTTTGCGGGTGGTCCGGTTGTCGGACTTGAAAAGCCAATTCCTTATGTGGGTGAGTTTGATGAACAAACCCGCGTACTGCTCAATCAAGCCAAACGAATTCCACTGGGGCGCCCTCATCCGGGTAAATTAACCTCCAAGTTTGGTCACCGCAACAACCCTTTTGGGTTACGTCGCAGTGAGATGCATGGCGGCTTAGATTTTCGAGGCAAGAGCGGCGAGCCAGTGTTTAGTACGGCAGCAGGTAAAGTGATCAGAGCTGGAGCCGCGGGTGGTTACGGCAATCTGGTGGTGGTCCAGCACGGTTACGGTTATGAAACTCGCTACGCTCACCTCTCCAAGATCACAGTTAAAGTGGGCGATACCCTAGAGGCGGGCAATCAAGTGGGTCTGCTTGGATCAACTGGCCGCTCAACTGGCCCGCACCTGCACTATGAAGTCCGAAAAAATGGCGAGCTCAAAGATCCTCAAGACTTTCTGTCTATCGCTTAAATCAATTGAGCCGCTTTTGAACCCTTAAAGGCAGCTCTATTTGTTTCCCCTAATTCAATCATCGTCTTGCCAAGTTCTTGGTGAGGCTGCTTGCCTATCAACTTTAGCGCTTACGGTTAGTGAGTGAAATTTGCATCGGCCTCTGAGTTCAACCCGCATCACTGCAACACCAGCCTAATCGTTAGCACCAGACGCGTTGGCATTTTAAATTAACCGATTCATCAGCTGCGCTAGATCCCTAAATCGCTTTGGATTAAGATAATTATCTAGTCACCAACCTGAGTCACCCATCATGTTTGCTAAGAAAAGCTCATCTGCCTCCGACGCTTCAAAGTCCCCGATAGAGACCTTGATCAATCAGGGGTGTGAAATTAAGGGCGACATGAGCTCTGAAGGGTCAGTGAAGGTTGACGGCAAGATCTTGGGAAATGTCGACTGCCAGGCCCTGCTGATCGTGGCTGAAAAAGGCGTGGTGCAAGGTGATATCCGCTGTAAAGAGCTGGTGATTTACGGCGAGGTGATCGGCAAAGTCACCGCTGAGGTACTGCACCTCAAAAAAAGCTCAGTGCTGAGCGGCGAGATCAATACCGCGCGTTTAGAGGTTGAGCCTGGCGCCCACTACGATGGTCAAGTATCAATGAAAAGCGATCCGGTAAAACCAAAGGCGATCGCCTCAAACAGCGGTTCGGTTAAAGCAGCATAAAAAACCCGGCAATTGCCGGGTTTTTTATGCTTAAAACTGGATCAGGCTTTTAGGTTGCCAGAGTGAAGGCCACACTCTTTTTGGGTGGCTTCTTCCCACCACCAGCGACCTTCGCGCTCATGCTGGCCTGGCAACACGGCGCGCGTGCAAGGCTCACAACCAATTGAGATAAAGCCCTGTTCGTGCAGCTCGTTGTAGGGAACTTCCATCATGCGAATATAGTTCCAAACTTCAGCAGAGCTCCAGTTGGCAAGCGGGTTGAATTTAATCAACTGCTTGCCCGGTCCGCTAAAGACGACATCGTGCTGCACGACAGGCACTTCAGTTCGGGTGCCGGGACTTTGGTCTTTACGCTGGCCAGTGATCCAAGCGTCTAGCGTGTGCAATTTGGCGCGCAGTGGCTGGACTTTACGGATACCGCAGCACTCTTTGTGGTCGTCTTCATAAAAGCTGAACAGGCCTTTTTTGGTGACGAGTTCTTGCAGTGGCCCTGCGTCAGGAAAGCAGATTTCAAGATCGATCTCATAGTGCTCACGTACGGTTTCTAAAAAAGCATAGGTTTCTGAGTGCAGGCGGCCGGTGTCTAAGCTGAAGACCCGAAACTTAAGGCCTTTTTGACGAGCTAACTTGGCTGCCATATCAACCAGAACCACGTCTTCAGCGCCGCTAAAAGAGATCGCCACTTCGCCGTCTTGACTCAGGGCCAGCTCAAGGATCTTTTGTGGGGACTGGTCTGCATATTCGTTTGCTAGCGCATCAATCTGGTCGACTGATTCAATTTTCTGAGTCATGGGTTTTCGCCTGAGCTGTCTGATGCTGGGCATTATAGTTAATTGCTAAAACTTTTGCTCGCACGCAAACTTAACTGCCACTAAAGGCAGCTTAGCCCTTCTATTTAGTGCATAATTTTGTTACAAAATATCAGGGTAAATTTAGCCCTTCACCAAACGATTTGCGAGAGTTTATGAATACCAACCCGGTTGATCCAAACGGTCTTGCTGAGTTTTCGGTTGTCTACACCGATCGCTCGCTCAATCACATGTCGAAAAAGTTTCAAGCAGTCATGAACGAGCTGTTTGAGGGCTTGTGCGACGTCTACCAAGCTGATTACGCAGTCTTGGTTCCTGGCGGGGGCACCTTTGCCATGGAAGCGGTCGCGCGTCAGCTTGCCACCAATCAAAAAGTGCTGGTGGTGAGAAACGGCTGGTTTAGTTTTCGCTGGACGCAGATCATCGAGATGGGCGGGATCACTCAGGATCAAACCGTGCTGTGCGCCAACGCTGAGGACGGCGGTGATCAGCCATACTTTGCGCCTTATAAGCTCGACAAAGTGGTTGCTCAGATTCATGAAACCAAGCCGGCGGTGGTGTTTATGCCGCACGTGGAAACCTCAGCAGGTCTGATGCTTCCCGATGACTATATTGCTCAGGTAGCTAAGGCCGTGCATGCGGTTGGTGGTCTACTGGTGGTGGACTGTATCGCTTCTGGTTGCATGTGGCTGGACATGAAGAAACTCGGGATCGATGTGTTGATCAGCGCGCCGCAAAAGGGCTGGAGTGGATCGCCGGGCGCTGGGGTAGTGATGCTGAGCGCCGAGGCTAAAGCACGGGTGTCTGAGACCACCAGCACCAGTTTCTCAGCTGATCTGGGTAAGTGGATGCAGATCATGCAGGCTTACCGTGATGGCGGACATGCTTATCATGCGACCATGCCAACCGATGCACTTGAGTATTTTGCTCAGGTTTACCGCGAGGCTAAAGCGGATGGTTTTGATGTGCTTAAGGCTGCTCAAAGTGAGTTGGGCAACAAAGTGCGCGCTCGCCTGAGTGAGCTTGGGTTTAAGAGCGTCGCTGCGCCTGGTTTCGAGGCGCCCGGTGTGGTGGTGTGTTACACCACTCGTGACGCGGTTCATAAGGGCAGTGCTTTTGCTGAGCTTGGCGTGCAGATCGCCGCTGGTGTGCCGCTTAAGTGCGCAGAACCGACTGGCTTTAAAACCTTTAGGGTGGGGCTGTTTGGTTTGGATAAACTCACGGGCGTCGATGCGGCTTTTGATCGCTTAAACACCGCGCTGACCCAAGTCGGCGCTGAGCACTAAACGCTTAAACATTACTTTTACGGAAAAATCTATGGAAATCGTCTGTCTTGATTTGGAAGGGGTGCTGATCCCGGAGATTTGGATCGCCTTTGCTGAGAAAACTGGCATCAAGGAGTTGTTTGCGACCACGCGTGATATTCAGGATTACGATGAACTCATGACCATGCGTCTTGAGACCCTGAAAAAACACGGGCTGGGTCTGCCGCAGATTGAAGAGGTGATCAACACGCTTGAGCCGCTTGAAGGCGCCAAAGCCTTTGTCAAATGGATCCAATCGAACTTTCAGCTGATTATCCTGTCTGACACTTTTTATGAGTTCTCACGCCCGCTCATGCAGAAGCTGGATTTCCCGACGCTGTTTTGTCATCGCTTGATTGTGGATGAAACTGGCATGATCACGGACTACAAACTGCGCCAGCCCAACCAAAAGCAAAAAGCGGTCGAAGCACTCAAATCACTAAACTTTACCGTTTATGCGGCGGGTGACTCCTACAATGACACCACTATGCTGGGTGCTGCAGACGCTGGGTTTTTGCTTCATGCACCAGAAAATGTGATCACTGAATTTCCGCAGTTTCCCTCGCTCAGCAGTTATGAGCAGTTGGCTAAAAAACTGATTGCTGCTTCCCCGCGTGAGATTAAAGCTTTTAACTGAAGACGACTCTTGAGGATTGACCATGAGCTACCCCAACCTACTTAAGCCGCTCGATTTAGGCTTTACGACGCTTAAGAACCGTGTGGTTATGGGCTCGATGCACACCGGTCTTGAGGATCGTTTCTGGAACTACGGAAAGCTGGCAGCCTACTTTGAGGCTCGCGCCAAAGGCGGAGCGGGGATGCTCGTGACCGGCGGGATATCGCCTAACCGTGAGGGTTGGTTGTTGCCAGCAGGCGGCACGCTCAACAACAAACTCGATGTGTTTAACCACAAGCGAGTCACGCGAGCCGCTCACCGTCATGGCGCCAAGATGATCCTGCAAATCCTGCACTCAGGTCGCTATGGGTATCAGCCGTTTGTGGTGTCGGCCAGTGCGATTAAGTCGCCGATCTCACCCTTTAAGCCGCGCGCGATGACAGAAAAGCAGATCTTGGCGACCGTTGCAGACTTTGCAAAAACCGCTTTGCTGGCTAAAAAAGCAGGTTATGACGGCGTGGAAGTCATGGGATCAGAGGGTTATCTGATCAACCAGTTTTTAAGCTCACACGTCAATCAGCGCAGCGATCGATGGGGCGGCGACATCCATGGCCGGATGCGCTTTTCTCAGTCGATCGTGCAGGCAATCCGCGCTGCGGTCGGGCCTAAATTCATCATCATGTTTCGCTTGTCTTTGCTTGATCTGGTGCCAGACGGCAACACCATGGATGAAGTCATCACAGTTGCTAAGATGCTCGAAGATTCGGGAGTTACGCTGCTGAACACCGGTATTGGCTGGCACGAAGCGCGTATCCCCACCATCGTGACCAGTGTGCCAAGAGCAGCCTTTGCTGATGTTTCAGCTGAGATCAAAAAACACGTGAAGATGCCGGTGATCGCTTCCAACCGCATCAACATGCCTGAGACGGCTGAAAAGATCCTTGAGTCCAATCAAGCGGACTTAATCCAAATGGCGAGGCCATTTTTGGCGGATCCAGAGTGGGTCAACAAAGCAGCCACTAACCGCAGCGATGAGATCAACACCTGTATTGCTTGTAATCAGGCGTGCTTGGATCATACGTTTGCAAACAAACGCGCTTCTTGTTTGGTGAACCCGCAGGCTTGCCACGAAACCGAATTGGTTTATGTGAAAACCAAGGCGCCTAAGCGTGTTGGGGTGATTGGAGGCGGAGTCGCGGGTATGTCAGCTGCGATCACGGCAGCTCAGTGTGGCCACCAGGTGACTTTGTTTGAAGCGGGGACAGAGCTTGGTGGGCAGTTCAACTACGCCAAAGTGATCCCGGGTAAAGAAGAGTTTCACGAAACCGTGCGCTACTTTAAGCGGATGCTTGAGCTGCGCGGGGTCAATGTCGAGCTTAATCGCACCATGACGCGTGAGGAGCTGATAAGCCTGCACTTGGACGATGTGATCATCGCAACCGGTGTGGTACCGCGTTCGCTTAAGCTTGAAGGGGCTGATCTGCCGCATGTGCACAGCTACGCCGATGTGCTCTCGGGCAAGGTGGTTTGCGGCAAACGGGTAGCGGTGATCGGTGCTGGCGGAATTGGCTATGACATGAGTGAGTTTTTGGTCGCGCCCTCGGAGCAAGATGAGCCGCAAACTATCAGAGAGTGGCGCAGTGAGTGGGGTGTTACCCAAGATGCTGACTATGAGACTGAAGGCGGGTTAGTTAAACCGCATGCGCCGACGCCTGAGCGCGAGGTGTTTATGCTGCAGCGTAAAGATACGCCGTTTGGTAAAGATCTGGGTAAAACCACCGGTTGGGTTCACCGCGCTCACATCAAGAAAAACATGGTCAAAACTTTGGGCGGCGTGAGCTATCAGCGAATCACACCTGAGGGGCTTTGGATTGAGCGCGGTGGTCAAGAGCAGCTGCTCAGAGTTGATGATATCGTGGTGTGTGCTGGTCAAGTATCAGTGGCTGATTTGATCATCGAAGATGCAAGCTTTGAAACCAAGGTTCACGTGATCGGCGGTGCTAAACTGGCCGGTGAGCTCGATGCCAAGCGCGCGATCAAAGAGGGTGCTGAGGTAGCAGCGGCGCTTGGTTGATCGACAGGCGTTAAGTTGGTTTGATCTTAAGCGCTCAATTGGCGAGATATGACGTTGGATGACATTTGCCACACTGCCTAAATTGATAAGCTGCAGTTGGCTTTAAAAAGTGAGATTGAGTTATGGCGCTGATCGTTGAAGTACAGCAAAGCTATGTTGCTCGCGCTGATCGCAAGTACACCGAGTTTGTTCCGGCTGCCGTAGTTGCTCGCGGCAGGGCTAACTATGTGGTGATTGATACCGAGACGGGCAGGGCACCTGAAGGGCTGAACTTGGCGCGTTTGGGAAATGACCTTCAAATCACGCGCGGAGAGGACGAAGTGTTCATCAAGGACTACTTTGTTTATGAAGGCTCCGCGTTGATTGGGCCGGTGGGAGTGAGCTCTTACGCCACTTACGAAGATCCTGGTTTTGATATGCTCGAGTGGATGGGTCTGCGGGATGGTCTGCAGTTGAAGTCAGGTGAGTCCACTCGGGCTGAATTGTCGGAGGAGCGACTTGAGGCTTCATGGCTTGCCGCGGACAACTCAAGCAGTGCGTTTTCCTCTTTGTTGATACCGGTATTGACCAGTGTGGCAGCAACGGTAGTTGGTTTTTTTGCTATCCAGCAAGCCAGTGACTCAGAAGATGATAACGATAACAACGGCGGCGGCAACAATGCTCTACGGGCGCCAACTGAGCTTGTGGTGGCCGACAATGGGCTGAGCGTGAGCGGCGAGGGCAGTCCGGGATCAGGTATTACTGTGTTTGATTTGGCTGGTAACCGCTTGGGCGCCAGCACAGTTTCAGGCGCTGGCACTTTCACGGTGAATCTGGCTTTGCCACAAACTGCGGGCCAAAGTTTGAACGTCAGAGCGGCTATCGGTGATCAGGTGAGCGCATTGGTGCCCATAACCGCGCCAGTCGGACAAAATGGCCCCATTAGCCCAGTGGTCGATCTGGATCCGGCCAACAACGTGGTCACTGAAAACTCAGCAGTGGGTACCACTGTCGGTATCACCGCTCAGGCCAGTGATCTTGAGGCGATCAGCTATGCGCTGGTCAACAACCCCAGCCAGTTCAGCATAGATCCGCTCACCGGGATCATCACCACTTCTGAAGTGCTCGACTTTGAAGCGGCTGCCACTTATGCAGTCACAGTTAGGGCCACTTCAGCTGACGGCAGCTTTAACGACACCAACTTCAACATCAACGTGGTCAATCTCAACGATAACGCCATCGCCATACCAACCGATGTGAACTCGGCTGCCAACCAAGTAGACGCTAATGGAGTGGTCGGCTCTGATGTCGGGGTGACGGTCAGGGCGATCGATGCAGATGGGGCGCTCAATCAAGTGCGCTACGAGTTACTGGACAATGCAGACGGCCGCTTTAACATCAATGCGACAACCGGTCAGATCCTGACCGCAACCGATTTATCTGGTGAGGTCGGGACCTATCAGGTTCAAGCACAAGCCAGCTCAAGTGATGGCTCTGTTTCGCAGGCATTTTTCACTATTGATGTCGTGACCGCCGATCAGTCGCAGTCAGCCGCTGTGATCTGATTCTATATTCGTCTTGTCGACCTAAAAAACGAGGTTATTTTGAGCAGCGAAAAAATCCTGATTGTTGAAGATGAAAAAGCGATCAGTGACATGATCTCAACGAATCTACAGATGGCAGGTTACCAGTGTTATCAGGCGGCTGATGCGAACTCTGCCCAGCGCGCTGCGGTCAACCTAAAGCCTGACTTGATCCTGCTTGACTGGATGCTACTGGGTGAGCGAAGCGGGATAGATTTGTGCCGCCTGTTTAAAAAAGATGATCTGCTGAGTGAGATTCCCATCATCATGCTGACCGCAAAAAGCGATGAGGAGAACATGATCACCGGGCTTGATGCTGGCGCCGATGATTACATCACCAAGCCTTTTTCAGTGCGTGAGCTTAAATCGCGGATTAAAGCAGTGCTTAGGCGTACCAGTTTGCTTAGCGCGCAAAAACCGCTTACCGCGCTGAGTTTGAGCCTTGATCCGGTTTCTCAGCGGGTCAGCTCGGACGGGCATTTGATTGAGATAGGACCAACTGAGTATCGATTGCTCGCTTTTTTGATGTCACACCCTGAGCGCGCTTATACCCGTTCGCAGATTCTTGATCACGTCTGGGGCGGCAATATCTACATCGAGGATCGCACGATTGATGTGCACATCCGCAGGCTTCGTAAGGTGCTTGAGCCGCATGACTGCGACAAGATGATTCAGACTGTTCGCGGCACTGGCTACCGCTTCTCCACTCAAGTTGACGCCTCGGGTGGATAAACGCCCCAGCATCAGCCGGTTTTTGTGGGCTGACTTCAAGTGGCTATTTGGCTACTTGGCACTGAGTTTTTTGGCGTTTGGATCCTTGCTCAGCTTCACTGGTTGGATGTTGATCGGCTGCCTGATGTTCATCGCGCACACTTGGATCAATGCACGAAAACTCAACGACTGGATCGAAAGCAGTGACTCACTGTATCCGCCTGATTTACATGGATTGCTGAGTGACATAGCAAACGCCTGCTATCTGGCATTTAAGGCGCAAAAGCGGCTTCAGGTGTTACTCGAATCGAGCATCAAGCGCACCCGTGACTCAATCTCATCGCTTGAAGAAGCCGTCGTATTGGTTGATACGTTCAACCGGATTGATTGGTGGAACCCGTCTGCTGAGCGGATTTTGGGTCTAAAGGCGGGAGATGAGGGGCTGCACATCTTAAGCTTGTTGCGTGCGCCGCAGCTGATTAAAAAGTTTGAAAATGCCGACTTTAGTGAACCTTTGGTTTTAAATTCAAACCTACAGGTTGGTGTGATCCTCAAGTATTCGGTGACTCGCTTTGGGGACAACGAAAAGCTGATCATCGTTGAGGACGTCACCAAGATCCGCAATCTTGAGAAAATCCGTAAAGACTTCGTTGCTAACGTCTCTCATGAGCTTAAGACCCCGCTCACGGTTTTCTCAGGTTATCTTGAGACCATGCTGGATCTGGATGATTTGCCGCCCATGCACAGGCAAGCTCTCATGCAGATGGATGAACAGGCGAGTCGCATGAACAGCATCGTTAACGACCTGCTCATGCTCTCTAAGCTTGAATCTGACCACCAGTTGATGCATGAGCAGCGCGTGGACATGCCAGCACTCATCAGACAGCTCTTTAGCGACGCCAGCGCTTTGAATCAGCATCACGAGCACCGTTTGGATTTATCTGTCGAGTCAAATGCCTGCGTGGTTGGTGTGGAAAAAGAACTCAGAAGCGCGATGAGCAACTTGATCACCAATGCGCTTAAGTACACCCCGAGCGGGGGGCGAGTGGAGGTGAGCTGGAGAAACATCGAGGACAAATGCGTCTTTAGCGTCTCCGATACCGGAATCGGCATACCTTTTGAGCACCAAGGACGCCTGACCGAGCGCTTTTACCGAGTTGATGCGGGTCGATCAAGAGACACGGGTGGAACAGGGCTCGGGCTTGCGATCGTCAAGCATATCGTCAACCACCACCGTGCTGAGCTCAGGATTGATTCCAAACCAGGTAGAGGTTCAACCTTCTCTATCGAGTTCGATCCGGCCCCGGCGCGCCCTGCTGCTCAAGTTAAATAAACCAAAGCAATTGAATGACTGCTTCGTTAAACTGTTGGGCTGTTAGTTTCTATGCTGATCAACATGCTTGAATCTGTCATCGGGTTTTTCCAGCACGCCGACACTGGTCTTGTGCTCTCTGGAATCGTAGCCCTGGGTATCGCGGCGCAGTGGCTGGCCTGGTACTTAAAACAACCCTCTATTATCTTTTTGCTGGCCTTGGGTCTGATCATCGGACCGCTACCGGCCTTTTTGGGTTTTGGTGGTCTGCAAGGTCTGGATCCCGACGCACTGCTGGGCAACATACTGTTTCCATTTATCTCACTTGGGGTGGCGATCATCCTGTTTGAGGGCTCACTGACGCTGCAGTTTCACGAGCTAAAGAGCCATGGAACCGTGGTGCAGAACCTGGTGTCGGTGGGAGTACTGATCACCATATTGATCACTACCCTGGTTACCTACTTTTTGTTCGACATGAGCATCGAGATTGCGCTGCTCTTTGGTGCGCTGGTCTGCGTGACTGGGCCTACTGTGATTCTGCCGATCCTAAGGTCGGTCAGGCCAAATCAGGCGATCACTAACGTGCTTAAGTGGGAGGGGATCATCATCGATCCCATCGGCGCGATCGCAGTGGTTTTGATCTATGAGTTCATCAGCACCGGCGGCAGCGCAGAGGGCAACCCCTTCATGCTCTTTGCTAAGATGCTGCTGGTGGCCTTTGTGCTGGGCATGATTGGGGCGGCCTCACTGGCTTACCTGATCAAGCGCCACAAAGTCCCTGAGTATCTGCAAAATGTCTTCACCCTTGCCTTCGTGCTTTTGCTGTTTTCAGTCTCCAATCAGCTGGAGCATGAGTCAGGGCTTTTGACCGTCACCGTGATGGGGGTGGCTCTGGCGAACTGGCCTAAGTTCCCCAAAGGCGAGCTCCTGCACTTTAACGAGTCACTTTCGGTGCTATTGATCTCGGTGCTGTTTATCGTGCTGGCGGCGCGTGTTGAAATTGAAAGTCTGCTCGCAGTCGGTATCCCAGGTTTGCTGGTGCTGGCAACCGTCATGTTTGTGGCGAGGCCAGCTGCGGTGTTTGCCTCAAGTTATGGTTCTAAGCTGTCGTTTAACGAAAAGCTGATGATCAGTTGGATCGGACCGCGCGGCATCGTCGCCGCTGCGATTTCCTCCCTGTTTGCGATACGGCTTCAGGACCCCAAGTTTGCTGATATGGGCCTGCAGGGAGCTGAATTGCTCGTTCCATTGGTGTTTGTGATCATCCTTGGCACCGTAGTGATCCAGAGCATTGGTGCCAAGTTTATCGCCAATTTGCTGGGTCTTCGTGAGCCGGCGGCAAATGGGGTTTTAATCGTGGGCTCCAATCCGGTAGCACTGGCGGTGGCTAAGGCGTTAAAAGCCCAGAGTATCGAGGTGATCATGGCGCACAACAACTACTCCAACATCTCTAAAGCCCGCATGGAGGGTATTCGTCACTATCTGGGCAATCCGGTGTCAGAGCATGCCGAGCGTCAGATGGATCTGGTGGGAATTGGCCATGTGTTTGCGATGAGTGTGGATCAGGAATTAAACGCCCTGTCCGAGGTGCATTTTAGGCATGATTTTGGTGAGGAAAATGTCCACCGCCTGCGGTATGCGCAGGAAAAACCCCAGGCCGATCGTGATAAAAATCAGGAAAACTTTCAGTCAAACTGGTTGTTCGCAAATGATGCGACTTACGCAAAACTCGCGAGCATGATCTCAAAGCAAGCTCGCACCAAGGTGACTAAGATCACGGAGAACTATACCTACTCCCAATACCGTGCGGACAACACCAACTTTGTACCGCTGTTTTACTTGGACAGTAAAAACCGCGTCCATGTGGTGAAAGCTGCTGATAACTCAAAGATTCCTGAGGACTCAAAGTTAGTTTCACTCGTCGTTGAAGATGCGGGTAGTGAAAATAAACCGATTACTCGGTCTGAGAAGACCAAAGCGAAGCGTCAAAAGGGCGAGGCATCTGAAGTTTCTCGTAAGCTTAAGAGTATCGACACCAACAATCCAGGTAGCTCTGCCTTGCCAGGACCTGTGCCGCCTAACCCAGAGGCGAGTAGCGACAAGCCAGCAGAGGCTGCGACAAAAGCGGAGCAATCTAAGCCAGCAGATAGTGCGGCTAAGCCTAAAAGCCAAGACGAAGGCACTCAAAACAAAAAGCCACCGGCTAGCGTTTCTGCTTTTCAAAAGGATCCTTGAGGGGTTGGCTTGGGCAACTTGCTTAATCGGTACTATGCTCAGGTGGCTTGATCAACCGGTGTTTACTCAGTCGAAGATTTAACTGAGCTGAGATATAATATTTCAGAACAACTCAGTAGATAAAAAGCCAAGCAATAAAAAAACCCAGAGCATGCTCTGGGTTTTTTTAGGCAATCAAACTTAGTTTTTGTCTTTATCGATGATCTTGTTTTTACCGATCCAAGGCATCATCGCGCGAAGACGTGCACCAGTTTCTTCGATCGGGTGCGCAGCGTTGTTGCGGCGGCGTGCGGTCATGCTGGGGTAGTTAGTCGCACCTTCAGCGATGAACATCTTGGCGTACTCGCCTGACTGGATGCGTTTGAGCGCGTTACGCATGGCGGCGCGCGACTCTTCGTTGATCACTTCAGGACCAGTGACGTACTCGCCGTACTCAGCGTTGTTTGAGATCGAGTAGTTCATGTCAGCGATGCCGCCTTCGTACATCAAATCGACGATCAACTTGAGTTCGTGCAAGCATTCAAAGTACGCCATCTCAGGTGCGTAGCCAGCTTCAGTCAGGGTTTCAAAGCCCATCTTCACCAGCTCAACCGCGCCGCCGCACAGAACGGCTTGCTCACCAAACAAATCAGTTTCGGTTTCATCTTTAAAGGTTGTCTCGATGATGCCTGAGCGACCACCGCCAACACCGGCCGCGTAAGACAGTGCCAACTCTTTAGCGCTGCCAGAAGCATCTTGAAAAATGGCGATCAAATCAGGAATACCGCCGCCGCGGACAAACTCAGAGCGTACGGTGTGGCCGGGTGCTTTAGGAGCCACCATGATGACATTTAGGTCACTGCGCGGAACCACTTGGTTGTAGTGGATGGCAAAACCGTGAGCAAAAGCTAAGGTCGCGCCTTGCTTGATGTTGGGCTCAATCTCGTTTTCGTAGAGCGCTTTTTGGAACTCATCGGGGGTCAGGATCATGATCACGTCAGCCGCTTTAACCGCAGCGGCAACCGTGTCAACGTTCAGGCCGCTTTCGGTCGCTTTTTTGCGTGAGCTTGAGCCTTCACGCAGACCAACCGTGACATCAACGCCTGAGTCTTTAAGGTTAAGCGCGTGCGCGTGGCCTTGTGAGCCGTAACCGATGATGGCAACTTTTTTGCCTTGGATGATCGATAGATCGCAATCTTTGTCGTAATACACTTTCATGAGTTTCTCCGTCATAAATAAAAAAGGTTTTGGGTTAGATGATGAATAAACGTTGAGTTAGATAACGCTTAAGACTTTGTCGCCGCGTGCGATGCCTGAGACACCTGAGCGCACCACTTCCATGATGGTTTGATCGCTAAGCGCAGCGATGAAGCCGTCGAGTTTGTTGGTGGAGCCGGCAATTTGTAAGGTATAGACGCTGGGCGTGACATCGACGATCTGAGCACGGAAGATATCGGCGGTGCGTTTGATTTCGTCGCGCGATTCACCGACCGCTTTGACTTTGATTAGCAGCATCTCACGCTCGATATGCGCAGAGTCGGACAGATCAACGACTTTGACCACTTCGATCAGTTTGTTGAGCTGTTTGGTGATCTGCTCGATCTTGGCGTTGTCACCAAAGGTGGTTAGCGTCAGGCGCGACAGGGTCGCGTCATCGGTTGGCGCCACGTTTAGGGTCTCGATGTTGTAACCGCGTTGCGCGAACAGACCAACGAGCCGGGCCAGTGATCCGGTTTCATTTTCAATCAAGACAGAGATCAAGTGTCGCATCAGGTACGCTCTCCTTTAGACAGCCACATATCGCGCATAGACTGACCTGCGATCTGCATGGGGTAAACGTGTTCTTTGGGGTCGACATACACATCGATGAAAACCAGTCGATCTTTCATGTCCATCGCGGCTTGCAGGCCAGACTCAAGCTTATCTGGATCGGTGATTCGCATACCGACGTGACCGTAAGATTCAACCAACTTCACAAAGTCAGGCAGTGACTCCATGTAGGAGCTGGCGTGACGACCTTCATAGACCATGTCTTGCCACTGTTTAACCATGCCAAGCGCTTGGTTGTTGATACAAACAATCTTGACCGGCAGGTTGTACTGCAGACAGGTCGAGAGCTCTTGGATGCACATCTGGATCGAGGCCTCACCGGTCACGCACACCACTTCTTTTTCGGGACGCGCAAGCTTAGCCGCCATCGCGTAGGGCAAGCCCACACCCATGGTGCCAAGGCCGCCTGAGTTGATCCAAGTGCGTGGTTCATCGTATTTATAGTAGAGCGCAGCAAACATCTGGTGCTGACCGACGTCGGAGGTGATGATCGCTTTTCCATCAGTCACTTTGTAGATCGCTTCAACCACTTGCTGCGGCTTCATCTCGCCCGGCTCAGCCGCGGCGTAGCGCAGGCCGTGGCGTTTGCGCCACTCACCGATTTGTGACCACCAAGCTTTGAGTGCGTCGCTGTCAGGTTTTTGCTCGGTTTCTGCCAAGATCTGATTCATGTCCTCGAGGACATTTTTCACTGAACCCACGATCGGTATGTCCGCCGTGATGATCTTTGAGATCGAGGAGGGGTCGATATCGATGTGGATGAACTTAGCGTTCGGGCAGAATTTGGAGACGTTGTTGGTGACGCGGTCATCAAAACGCGCGCCCACACAGAAGACCACGTCTGCGCCGTGCATCGACATGTTGGCCTCATAAGTGCCGTGCATACCCAGCATGCCTAGGAACTGCTCGTCAGTTCCTGGAAATGCACCCAGACCCATGAGGGTGTTGGTAACCGGATAACCCAGCGCATGAGCCAACTGGGTCAGCTCGCCTGAGGCATCTCCCATCACACAGCCGCCGCCAGCATAAATCACCGGTTTTTTAGCAGATAATAAGAGCTCAACTGCTTTTTTAATCTGTCCGATATGACCTTTGACAGGCGGCTGGTAGGAGCGCATGTCGACCGAATCGGGGTAGCGATAAGCAAACTTTTTCGCAGGATCGGTCGTGTCTTTCGGGATATCGACAACGACTGGCCCGGGGCGACCGGTGCTCGCGATATAAAACGCTTTTTTGATGATCTCGGGGATCTCGGAGGCGTGACGCACCTGAAAACTGTGTTTGACGATGGGGCGTGAGACACCAACCATGTCGGTTTCCTGAAAGGCATCATCGCCGATCAAGTGGCTCTGTACTTGACCGGCGATCACCACCATCGGGATCGAGTCCATAAAGGCGGTGGCGATCGGGGTCACGGTATTGGTGGCGCCGGGACCTGAGGTCACCAAACACACGCCGGTTTTTCCGGTTACCCGCGAGTAAGCGTCGGCCATGTGTCCTGCGGCTTGCTCATGGCGCACCAGATAGTGCTTGAGTTCGTCTTGCTGGAAAAGGGCATCGTATATGTGCAGTACGGCACCGCCTGGATAACCGAAAACCTGATCGACACCCTCGTCAATCAAAGCTTGGATTACCATCTGACCACCGGATAACAGTGGAGCATCGCCCTCGTACTGAGGAGTTGCGTTTTGGATTATGTCATTCAAGAATTTCACCCGTCGATCTGTGCAAAACTGTGTTTGCGATGTTTAAAACAGCCCGCGCCGCGCTAATCTTCCGGCGTGCAGCGAGTAATGATAAAAAAATCCGCTAAGGATGGCGGATTGAGGGGTCTTGAGTGGTCGATCAGTTGAGATTCGTCCGCTCGTATGCTTGCATCAACATTGGGTGATTGTTGAGGCTCACTTTGGGGTGTATTTTTGTCCAAATAGTGCCAAATGTCAACGATTGAGGTCGATTGATGATGCTGGGGCCCAAGAGTTTTTCGGGATCTTTTCAGTGATCAAGTGACGGTGAGCTAGGCGCAATCTCCGCTGGTGTCTGATTGATCACCGTCTGGAGTGCCCCTGTATCCCTGCATGGCAGATATGCGCTAGCATGAGTGCATATATTAATAAGGGAAGTTTTTTATGAGATCTTCACTCATGGGATCCACCATCGCTTTTGGTTTACTGCTCGCTATGGCTGCCCCAGCCAACGCGATCTATAAATACGTCGATGAAAACGGCCGTACTCACTATACGCAGACTAAGCCGCTCAACCAAAATGCCAAAGAGCTCAACCTCAGAAACACAACCTCACGCGCTAAACCTGCGCCAGTTGCTGCGACAGCAGAAGTTGCTGATGCCAAACCGACTGAGGCTGAAGCACTGAAGGGCGAACTTAAAGCGCAAAAAGAGATGAACGTTAAGCGTGAATGCATGCAACTCAAACAGAGCATGGATTCGCTGGCAATTGACGGCCGAGTTTACGACGTCGTCGACGGTAAGAAAGTCTTCTTAACTGGAGAGCAGATCACCGCGAAGCGCCGCGAAGCGCGTGACCAGTTTACCAATCGCTGCCAAGGCAAGATGTGAAATCTAGGTCATAAAAAAACGAGCCGCAAGGCTCGTTTTTTTTGTTTCTAACCTTCACCTTTTGCCAGTAAGGATCGCTGGCAAAAGGTAATGCAGGATTAACCGAACATGAAGTGTTCAGGATCCATCTGCATGCAAGATTTAGAGGGAGCAAGCATGCCTTCGGCGTGAGCCTGAGCACGTGGCAACATACGGTCAAAGTAGAAATTGGCCGTCTGGATCTTAGCTTTATAGAACTCGGTGGTTTCTTTACCGTCGCCATTTTCCAGTTTTTCAGTGGCAACAGCGGCCATCTGTGCCCAGAAGTACGCCATCATCGCGTAACCTGAGTACATGAGGAAGTCGTCGCAAGCGCTGGATACGATGTCGCGGTCTTTACGAGCAGCGAGCATCAGGCGCAAGGTCAGCGTGTTCCACTGAGCACAGATCTTAGTCAGATCCCAAACATAACGGCGCATGTACTTGTTGGTTGCATGTTGTCCGCAGAACTTCAGGATCTCGCCAGTGTAATCACGGATGATTTTACCTTTAGTGCCGAGCAGTACTTTACGGCCGAGCAGATCAAGCGCTTGAACACCGGTGGTGCCTTCATAAAGAGTCGCGATACGTGCGTCACGCGCGATCAGCTCCATGCCCCACTCGTTGATGTAGCCGTGGCCGCCATATACCTGCTGACCGTGCTTAGCTGCTTCCATACCCAGCTCAGTTAAGAAGCCTTTGAGGATTGGGGTAAAGAAGCCCAGTTTGTTGTCCCACTTCTCGTACTCTTCGTCATCACCGTTGGTGAGCGCGTCAGCCATGTAATCGGCGAACTTAGAGCAATAGTAGATCATCGCACGGCCGCCTTCGGCCAGTGATTTTTGGATCAACAACATGCGGCGTACGTCGGCATGGTGGATGATCGCATCGGCGACGTGGTCAGGATCTTTTTTACCTGACAAGGCGCGCATGGAGCGACGCTCAATTGCGTAAGGAAGCGATCCTTGAAGTGCCAACTCAGTATGAGCCAAACCTTGGATGGCGGTACCGATGCGCGCAGTGTTCATGAAGGTGAACATGCACTCAAGACCTTTGTTCGGTGGACCGATCAAAAAGGCAGTGGCGCCGTCAAAGTTCATCACGCAAGTAGCAGAAGCCTTGATGCCCATCTTGTGTTCGATTGAACCAGCGGTCACGGTATTGCGTTCGCCCAGAGTGCCGTCTTCGTTAACTAAGAACTTAGGTACGATGAACAAAGAGATACCACGAGTACCTTTAGGGGCATCGGGCAGGCGAGCCAAAACGATGTGGATGATGTTTTCAGTCAGATCGTGCTCACCTGATGAGATGAAGATCTTGGTGCCGGTCATCTTGTAGGTGCCGTCTTCGCCAACTTCACACTTGGTTTTGACCTGGCCCAAGTCAGTTCCGCACTGGGGTTCAGTCAAACACATGGTTCCAGCCCAACGGCCTTCGACTAGCGGTGGCATGTAGGCATTTTTCTGATCGTCATCACCATAACGCTGGATGGTGTTCATGCAACCAACAGACAGACCGGGATACATGGTGAACGACCAGTTAGCGGTTGCCATGATTTCAGATTTAACGAGGTTCAAGGACATTGGCATGTTGGCGCCGCCGTACTCTTCAGGGTAAGAAAGACCCTGCCATCCGCCTTGGATGTACTGGTTATAAGCTTCTTTGTAGCCTTTAGGGGTGGTCACTTCGCCGTCTTTGAAGGTACAGCCTTCTTGGTCACCAGATTGGTAAATAGGTGACAGAACTTCTTCAGACAGCTGAGCCACTCCGTCTAAAACCATGTCGACGGTTTCAGGATCGGCGTTTGCGCCGGTTAGGATGTTTTGGTAGTGACCTGGAAAATCGTAAACTTCGTTCATCAAAAAGCGGATGTCGCGAAGAGGTGCTTTATAAGTAAACATAAACGCTCCGATAGTTTAGGCAGGCAAATTGCCTGCGAGAGAATCAGCAAAAACTCAATAAAACTCTTATGGCATGTACCATATCAAAATCAGCATAAGAATACATTTGTATCAGCGCTGATATTTTGGTCAAAATGGTCAATCGATAGTAAATTGAGCCAAAGCATAGATCGTTGAAAACACAGGCAACTGCAGGGCTGATAGATCCATGCGCTGTTTTGCAGGGCACAAACAAACAGTTGGCTTGGTCAATTTGTACTACGGGGTAGACTAAATGTCTTATTGGTTTGATCAATCACGTAAATTGGCCAGATCAATCCTGCGATCCAAACCTAAACAGGGTTGGTTTTGCTTTCACTCCTGCTGAGTTAGGCGGGTCGTTGATTGCGCGAGTAGTAGTTCGATTCTGTCTCTTATACACATCTCCGAGCCCACGAGACGGACTCCTATCTCGTA
>OJDZ01000063.1_pt1 | contig 68625 bp, 65 predicted proteins | sample 1592981 | NCBI WGS metagenome assembly OJDZ01 (sample SAMN05416851, study PRJEB24817) | seawater metagenome | isolation source: Sea water | place: Canada:Atlantic | collected 2013-07
AGCTCTTATTCTAAAACCCCCTTCCGGTATCGGTTGGGGGTTTTTTCTTGGCTGCTATTTGATGCCTGATGCTATGAATAGGACTGATTAACGTCGGTAGTGTTTATTATTGTGATAGGTGTCTGGATTGTAATTAGGATACGCTGCTTCTCGCATTACTGTTGCAACCACTCGATAAGTCTCGATCCAAGCTTGTCTTACTTCTTTCGTGAAAGCTGATCCTAATCCTTTCTTTAATGTCACCAGTAAGGCGTTTCCTACTGGGGTGTAGTCATCCACCGAGACACCGTATTTAACGTGTCCTATGGCGAGCTGCTGCAGTATCGGAACCAGCTTGTCGAGATTGTCGAGGGACGCGACTGCAAGCTTTAGCGCTGCCATTAGTTTTCTCCCTTGAGCCTTCATATCGTTCTTGAATAATTTTCTCAGTGAGGGGTCGTAGTCGAATAATTGTTGGTAAAATATTTCAGCCGCCTGATCGGCAATCGGCTCAACTTGTTTGAAGCTAGCTTGTACTAGTTGCTTTTGCTTCTCGCTTATAGACATACACGGTTCCATAATTCATCGCCTAGGTTTTGATAGTGTAGAACCGATTTCGCCAGCGACCATAATTACCTACTCTTTAGATGGAATTAGTCGCTTATCGACTATATGCCAAGTATTTTGCTTTCGTTAAGGTGGAGTGTTTGTTAGGTAGGGCGTGAGAATGTTTTACAAGCCCGAGCAAGGTGTTTGCTCGGGCTTCATCTATTTATTGGCAAATAATAGAGTGTGCGGTCACGATTTGGTGATGATTTCTACGGGATAAACTGCTGCCGGTTTAAGCGTCGGATTCAGCTTTATCATTTTAGCGCCTAGTTCTCCTAACGTTTTAGCGCGGTTGCTCGGCGATGGGTGAGTGCTCATAAACTCAGGTTGGCTACCACCACCGGCTTTTTGCATTTTTTGCCATAGTGATACAGCCGCCTCTGGCTTGTATCCAGCACGAGTTGCTAGCTCAATACCAATTCGATCCGCTTCAGATTCTGCTGTGCGACTGTTCGGTAACTCAAGTGCAAACTTGGCAGCTAAAGCTGCGCCGCTAAGAGCCGTTTGATTGTTTTCGGTGACTGCAGCTGCAGCACTTAAACCTGCGCTCATAACCATCGCACGCGACATACGCTCCGCGGTGTGGTTCGCCAATGCATGAGAGATTTCGTGTCCCATGATTTGTGCTATCTCGTCGTCGGTAAGATCTAGTTGAGTGACAATGCCGCTATAAATGGCCATACGACCACCGGCCATGCACCAAGCATTCAGGGTGTTGGGGTCATTGATAATAGCAACGCTCCATTTCCAATCTTTGGTTTCTGGGTGCATAGCAACGGCTTCAGTCACTAAACGGCCAGTAATGGTTTGAATGCGCTTTACCCAAGCCGAGTCTGTTATTAATTGCTTGTTGCTGTCGAGTTCCGTCACTGTGCTCAGATAGGCGGTTTCAGATGAGGCAATCGCAGACTGAGGCGAAACCAGCATCAATTGTGAACGGCCAGTAGGGCTGGTTGAGCAGCCGATCATAAGGCTAGTGATTGCGGCGGTAATAAGTAGTTTTTGCATGAGTTACTCTAATCCATGGATAACTGGTGGTAAGACAAAATAAGTGGCGCAGAGTTTACGTCTTCTTGATGGCTAAAACACCCTGCAAACGCGCTTCTGACTCACGAGGTTGGCTGAGCTCTGTTATACTGGCCAACTTCAATGATCTTAAGAGTTACCGCCGTGTTTGCCGATATCGAATTTAACCCCCGTATTCTTTCTGGCCTTGAAAAGCAGAACATTTCAGAGCCGACAGAAGTGCAATCACAAATGCTGCCGTTGGCAATGGCAGGAAAAGATTTAAAGGTATGTGCGGAGACAGGAAGCGGTAAAACGCTTGCTTATCTATTACCCATTATGGAAAAGCTACTCCAGGTTGAGGCTAGCGATTCTGCGACACGTGCTTTAGTTCTAGTGCCAACACGTGAGCTTGCTCGCCAAGTGTTTAAAGCAGCGAAGCAATTAACCGACTTAACAACGTTGAACGTTGGTGTGCTTACTGGCGGCGAAGAGTTTAAGTATCAAGCATCGATGCTGCGTAAGAACCCAGAGATCATTATCTCTACCACGGGCCGACTAGTGGATCATATTCGCCGCGAGACTGTCGATCTGAGTGATCTTGAGTTTTTGGTACTAGATGAAGCCGACCGTATGTTGGATATGGGTTTCTCCGAAGATATGGAGATCATCGTCGGCAAGGCAAAGAAAGAACGTCAAACCTTTATGTTATCAGCGACACTGCGTCATGAAGGGGTGGGCCGTATTGCTCGCGCTATGCTCAATAAGCCAGAAGAAATCACAACGAATACTGCTCAAGTTCAGCATGCTTTTATTCGTCAACAGCGTATTTTGGCTGATGATAACGCGCATAAAGATCGCTTAGTAACTTGGCTGTTAGCTAATGAAACTTACGACAAAGCGATTATCTTCGTTAACAAGCGTATGGAAGTAGAGCGCTTATCTGAATTCTTACGTCGTCATCGCAATGGTATTGCCATGCTGCACGGCGAAATGACTCAAGATGAACGTAATTACGTTATGCAGTCGATACGTGAAGGTAAGCGTCAGATCTTAGTGGCGACCGATGTTGCTGCGCGTGGATTAGACGTTGAAGGTCTCGATCTGGTTATTAACTATGATCTTGCTCGTAAAGGCGATGAGTATGTTCATCGAATCGGTCGTACTGGTCGTGCGGGCAAAGAAGGTTTGGCGATCAGTTTGATTGCGGCGCATGAGTGGAATTTAAAAGCTTCTATCGAGCGCTATCTCGAGATTCAAATGGAATCGCGTCAGATCTCTGAACTCAAAGCCGAATATAAAGGCCCGAAAAAAGTTAAAGCGTCTGGTAAGGCGGCAGGTCCGAAGAAAAAGCCAAAAGGTAAAGTGCCCGCAAAAGCAGCTGGTCGTAAAGCACCTTCGGACAAGAAGAAACTGGGCCCTCGCCCAAGTCGCCCGAAAACTGAAGAAACAGAAGCAAAGAAGAGCAATCTTATGGATAACTCTGGCTTTGCTCCTATTCGTCGTCAGAAGCCTCAGAAATAAGGTTTCAGAAACATTACAGGGTTACATTAATTGCCGAAAAGGCCGTTATTGTAATCCTGTATTGCTTGTTCAATCTCCTCGCGGGTATTCATCACAAAAGGTCCATAGTGAGCTATTGGCTCTTCAATTGCCTTGCCTGTAAGTAATAACAATTGCGTGTCTGACTTTGCCTGTAGCAGCAAGGTATCTCCCGTCTGATTAAATACTAGCAAGGACTTCTCGGGTGCTGCTGGTGAAGTCTCTAATTGCCCTTCATATACGTAGGCCAAGGCATTATGCTCGGCGTCGATAGGAATCGTTACTTCTGAACCTGCAGGCAAATAGAGATCAAGATAGCGTGCCTGAGCCGCTAAGTCTTGCAGTGGACCTTGTAATTCCTGTCCATTCAATTGCCAGTTTCCAGCAATGGCTTTGGCGTTAATGCCTGTATTTAGTGTGTATTCTGTTATTTCGTCAGCAGGCACATCACGATATTTTGGTGCATCCATTTTGTGTTTGGCTGGCAAATTGATCCATAACTGGAAGCCATGCAAGCGAGACATTTCTCTGCTCGGCATTTCACTATGGATAATACCTTTACCCGCCGACATCCACTGCGCACCGCCACTGCGAATTTCACCTCGATTACCTAAGTGATCGCGATGCTCTAAAGCGCCAAAGCGCAGATACGTTAGTGTTTCCATACCTCGATGCGGATGTGGTGGAAAGCCCCCAATATAGTCATCCGGATTGTCTGAACCTAACTCATCTAGCATGAGAAAGGGGTCGGCCACCTTTGTATCAAATAGCGCTACGCGGCGAATTTTTACGCCATCGCCGTCAGAGCTGGGATGACTAGGAATAATAGTTTGCAGGGTGCGATGTGACATAAATCCTCCTCTAGTTGTACTACTGTACTGCGCTTTAGAGGAAAGATTGAGAGGATTTTTTCGCATAAACCTTTCGATTTATGCGAGGGGAGGAACGGGGCGGTGTTTATACCGCAGATTGTGCTTCTACTTGATCATCTAAACCACGAATAATGGCATTTTGTAGAGCTTCACACTGCGCAGCATCGGAATACGGTTGTCCTTTACTATTCACAATAAAGAATATATCGGATACCCGTTCGCCTTCAGTCAAAATCTTTGCGCCTTGGAGTTGGGCATTAAATTCAGAAAGAATAGCGCCCATTCGTGCTAATAAACCTGGACGGTCAGCTGCGATAACTTCTAATACAGTGCGATGCATGACGGGATCGTTACTCATGGTAACTTGAGTTTCGACCATGAATTGCTTCAGCATACGCGGCGTTCGCCTTTGGATGATGGTCGTAAAGTCATTAGGATCGGATAATGCTGCCCGTAGAGTGTCGCGGATATGTTGCATGCGCTGTGGGTCATTAATCGCATGATTATTTTCATCAAGCACTATGTAGGTATCAACCGCGTTGTTATCAACTTCCGATGTCATGATGCGAGCATCTTGAATGTTGAGGTTTAGTTGATCCAATGTCGCAGTGGTAACCGCAAATAGGTTGGGCTGATCTTTCATGAAGATAAAGATCTGGGTTGCGCCTTCGAATTGTTGATCTGAAGTCTGACGAATAGAAATTAATGGCGTCGCACTATTGCCGTGAGCGTTAATTTCCAAGCTGTGCCAGACAATGTTATCGACACCTTCGCGCAAAAAATAATCGTCGCCAGGCACGCCCCATATTTCGCGAATGCGTTCTTCACTTAAGCCGTGTGCTAATAATTGCTGAATGGCTTCCTGCTGGATTTCTTCGATTAGGTCTTCTTTATGAATTGGATTCTCTAATCCTCGACGCAGTGCAGCTTTGGTGTTGCGATAAAGCTCGCGCATTTGCTCGGCACGCCATGGAGTCCAAAGATCGGGATTCGTACTGAAAATATCCGCTACTGAAATCAAATACAACATATCGAGGTGATGTTGATCGCCGATTTCTAGGGCAAAGTGATGGACGTCTTCAGGGTTATTAATATCAATGCGTTGTGACGCGTTCGACATTAATAAGTGATTCGTAACCAACCAAGAAACCATATGAGAATCGGTCGGGCGTAAATTGTGCTGACGACAAAAAGCAGCGGCTATTTCACCGCCGTTGGCGGTATGGTCGCCATCGATACTTTTACCTGTGTCGTGCAGTAGTGCTGCTAAATACAAAATTTCTTTCTTTTGTACTTTATGAATTAAGCGCGAAGCAATAGGGAAGTGTTCTCGCACATCGCCGAAGCGGAAATGACGCAGTAAGCGCGCCATGCGGAAGCTATGCTCATCAACTGTATATTTATGAAATAGATCGTATTCCATCATGCCTATAATGTGGCCGAATTCAGGAATATAGCGTCCTAAAATACCGTATCGCATCATGCGTGATAGTTCGCGTACAACGCGCGAACGGTTGCGCATTAACTGCATAAACAATTCGTTGTGTTCGTGGTTATGACGATACTCATCATCAATTAAACGACGATTATCCCGCAGTGCACGAATCGTTCCCGAATGAATGCCCTTGGCTTGTGGTAACTGCGCCATCAAGAGAAATACGCGCAATAACCAAGACGGATCTTCGACAAATAAATTGGCAGTAACATGCTGTAAATAGCCATTACATAGTACGAAGTGTTCGTTAATATTTTCGATATTTTCTGGGTTGCCGCAGCCCATGTAGTCTTCATTGAAATGCAGCAATAATAAATCGCACAACTCAGTAGTTGACAATTGGTTGCGATAAAACTGTGCCATGAATTGCTCAACACCTAAGCGCTGACCGTCATCGACATAACCCAGTAGTTCGGCAATTTCTCGTTGTAGGTCAAATAGCAGGCGATCTTCTTCACGACCGGCGAGCATATGCAGAGCGTACCGTACTTGCCATAAAAAGCTCAGGCTTCGCGCTAAGCGGCGGTGTTCAAATTCTGTTAAAAACCCTTGTTCTTCTAAGCTCTGAAGCGTGCCTTTGCCAAAGTGACGCATGGCTATCCAGCTTACAGACTGGATGTCGCGTAGGGTGCCTGGTGAATTTTTTACGTTTGGCTCTAAATTGTATTCAGGATCATCGTGTTTCTTGTGGCGATTAATTAGCTCTTGCCACTTCGCGGTAAAAAACTTTTCAGCTGGCCATATCTCTGTCGCCGCTACGCGGTTTGTTAACACCGGATGAAGACTTTGATCACCGGCTAAATGTCGGCTTTCCATCATATTAGTAATGATGGTGAGATCGCCATCGGCTTCGGATACGCACTCATCTAGTGTTCTGACACTATGTCCCACATCTAGCTTCAAGTCCCAAAGCAAGGTGATAAAATCTTGCAGTGCTGAGCTATTGGTATTAATCGTATCTTCATTTAAAGCGAGTATGAGAACGTCGATATCAGAATGAGGATGCAGTTCTGCTCTGCCATAACCGCCGACAGCAATAAGTGCTATGCCTTGGTCTGATAATTTACGATGCTGCCATAAACATTGCATGATGGTGTCCATCAGCTTTGCGCGATGGGGGACTAAGGTGTCGGCATCGAATGTCGCGCGAAAATACGCATGAGACTCTTCTTGGATGCGTTTTAGCAGAGGTTTGATAACAGGTAGAGGCGATGGTGCGGCTGCGAGCCGCGCCATCAGATCCTGAGCATCAATCGAGGGTAGTGAAGGCATGTCCAATGACTGACTCACTTCCAGAATTGCTCTTCTTCTTTGCGTTTGGTTAATACTTCAACGCCAGTTTCCGTAACCAACAAGGTATGCTCCCACTGGGCAGATAATTTGCGATCTTTAGTGACCACTGTCCATCCATCTTTTAACAGCTTATTGAAGCGAGTGCCCATATTAATCATAGGCTCAATGGTAAATATCATACCCGCCTGGATCGTCATGCCTGTACCTGGGCGTCCGTAGTGCAAAACCTGAGGGTCTTCGTGGAATACCTTGCCAATGCCATGACCGCAATACTCGCGTACCACAGAGTAATGGTTGCTCTCGGCGTGCTGCTGAATGGCATGACCAATATCACCTAGCTGTACACCTGGCTTGACCATATCGATGGCTAAATACAGACACTCTTGAGTGATATCCACTAGGCGCTTGTTTGCTGGTGCGGGTTCACCAATATGAAACATTTTACTGGTGTCACCATGATAGCCATCTTTGATGACGGTAATGTCTAAGTTAACTACGTCACCTTTCTTTAATATCTTGTCGTCGCTTGGAATGCCATGACAAATGACTTGGTTAACCGATGTGCAGATCGACTTTGGAAAACCGTGATAATTTAACGGTGCCGGAATCGCTTGCTGCACGTTAACGATGTAGTCATGACAAATGCGATCTAGCTCACCTGTGGAAACGCCTGGTTTCACATGTGGTTCGATCATTTCGAGTACTTCAGCGGCGAGATGGCCGGCGACGCGCATTTTAGCTATATCGTCAGCGGTATTGATGGTTACGCTCATAATAAAGGGGCGACCTTAATCGGTATCTTAGAATGGCAGACATTGTACTGGTTGTCTGGCGTTGGTTGAACCAGCAATCGCAATACGAGGTCAATCGTACAGTTATTCTGGTCAAAAGCATCAGAAAATGGTATAAAGCGCCCGCGAAAAAATCGCCGTACACCGCCCAATGCACTGCAAGGTGGGTATGAAATGACACACACGTACTATAACGATACGTCGGGGTGCCTATGAAAATAGGTCGATGTTGAGGGTGCGTGGAGGCCTAACCCTACATATATAAGGTAAATACCATGGCACAAGTTAGCATGCGCGATCTGCTTAAAGCAGGCGTTCACTTTGGTCACCAAACTCGTTACTGGAACCCTAAAATGGGTAAGTACATTTTTGGTGCTCGTAATAAAATTCACATCATCAACCTAGAACATACTGTTCCAGCGTTGAACGAAGCTCTTAAATTGGTTGAAACTCTAGCTGCGAAAAACAACAAAGTATTGTTTGTTGGTACTAAGCGCGCTGCGGGTAAGATCATGAAAGAACAGGCTGAGCGTTCTAATATGCCGTTCGTTGCACATCGCTGGTTAGGCGGTATGTTGACTAACTACAAAACGATTCGTCAGTCGATCAAGCGTTTACGTGAATTAGAAGTTCAGAAGTCCGACGGTACTTTTGAGCAGCTGACTAAGAAAGAAGCGTTAATGCGTACTCGCGAGATGGAAAAGCTTGAGCGTTCTATCGGCGGTATCAAAGAGATGGGCGGTTTGCCTGATATGTTGTTCGTAGTTGACGTTGATCACGAGCGCATCGCAGTTCAGGAAGCTAACAAGCTGGGTATCCCAGTTGTCGGTATCGTTGATACTAACTCAAACCCAGATGGCATTGATTACGTTATCCCAGGTAACGACGATGCGATCCGTGCAATCCAAATCTACGCATCTGCAATTGCAGACGCAGTATTGGAAGGCAAGCAGGGCAATGGCACTGTTGATGAGTTCGTAGAAGTGGCTGAAGAAGCTCCAGCTCAAGAAGCTGCTGAATAATCGCTAGGCTCACTGGAAAGAGGGGGCTTGCCCCCTCTTTTTCGATGCAAGATTACTGACAAGTTAAAATAGAGGAAGACACACATGGCAAACGTATCAGCTGCAATGGTTAAAGAGCTGCGTGAGCGTACTGGTCTAGGCATGATGGAGTGCAAAAAAGCACTGACTGCTGCCGACGGCGATATCGAATTAGCGATTGAAGATCTGCGTAAGAACTCAGGCCTAAAGGCTGCTAAGAAAGCAGACCGTACTGCTGCCGAAGGTAAGTTGCGCGTTATCATCAATGGTGGCGTTGCTGTCGTTGTTGAAGTTAACTCTGAAACTGACTTCGCTGTTGGTGATGCTAACTTCAATGCATTTGCCGACAAGGTTGTTGAGAAATTAGCCGCGACTAAAGAAACTGACGTTGCTGCTCTGATGGCTGGTGAGTTAGAAACTGCTCGTGAAGCATTGGTACAGAAGATCGGTGAAAACATCACTGTTCGTCGTCCAGCGGTTATTGAAGCTGAAACTTTGGGTGCTTATATTCACTCAAACGGCAAGATTGCTTGTATTGTTGCTCTTAAAGGCGGCGATGAAGAAACTGCAAAAGACATCGCTATGCATGTAACTGCTTCGAACCCACGTGTTGTTCGCGCAGAAGATATGCCAGCTGAAGTTGTTGAGAAAGAGAAAGAAATCATTAAAGCTCAGCCAGATATGGCTGGTAAGCCAGACGAAATCGTCGAAAAAATGATGGGCGGTCGTATCAACAAGTTCCTGAAAGAAAACAGCTTGCTTGACCAGCCGTTCGTTAAGAACCCAGAGCAAACTATTGCTCAGTTGGCTAAAGCTGCTGGCGCTGAAGTGATCAGCTTCCTACGTTTGGAAGTTGGTGAAGGCATTGAAGTTGAAAAAGTAGACTTCGCTGCTGAAGTTGCTGCACAGCTGAAAGGCTAATTGCTAGCAAAGGGTAGGCACGTATCGTGAATACCCCATCATATGCCGGGCTCGCCCGGCATATTTGTATTTATTCAGAACTTCCGTAATCCCATTTGGAGACCTTTCATGGCTGAACAAAAAAGTCCTAAATATAAACGCATCCTACTTAAGCTGAGTGGTGAGGCGCTGATGGGCGAGCTGGAATTTGGTATCGATCCCAAGGTGCTTGATCGCATGGCACTGGAGATTGGCCAGCTGAAAGGGATTGGTGTTCAGGTAGGTTTGGTGATCGGCGGTGGTAATATTTTCCGTGGTAAAGCGTTGAGCGAAGCCGGTTTAGATCGAGTTGCCGGTGACCATATGGGCATGTTGGCAACCGTAATGAATGCGTTAGCCATGCGTGATGCGCTAGAGCGCGCCAACATCAGTACGCGCGTTATGTCCGCGATTCCAATGAGTGGCGTAGTGGATCATTACGATCGTCGTAGTGCTATGCGTGCTTTATCTGTTGGTGATGTTGTTATTTTTTCTGCAGGTACTGGTAACCCATTTTTTACAACGGATTCAGCAGCTTGCCTTCGCGGTATCGAGATTAACGCCGATTTGGTTCTCAAGGCGACGAACGTCGATGGCGTGTATACTGCAGATCCGAAAAAAGACCCAAGTGCTGAAAAGTACAGCCGCTTAACCTATGAAGAGGTGTTGGAAAAGCAGTTGGGCGTAATGGATTTAACCGCGATATGCTTAGCGCGCGATCATAAAATGCCGCTACGTGTATACGATATGAATGAACCAGGTGTTCTTGCTCGCCTTGTGACTGGCGGCAATGATGGAACCCTGATTGTAAGCGAGGAATAAGGTCATGATTAACGACATTAAAAAAGACGCTGAAGAGCGCATGGCAAAGAGCCTTGGTGCTCTGGTAGATGCATTTAAGCGCGTACGTACTGGTCGCGCTAATCCGTCACTGCTTGATAGCGTTATGGTGAATTACTACGGTACGCCAACACCATTAACTCAGATTGCTAACGTCACCGTAGAAGACGGTCGTGCTTTGGCAGTGAGTCCTTGGGAACGCAACATGGTGCCTGAGATTGAGAAAGCCATCATGAAGTCAGATTTGGGTCTTAATCCCTCGACTACAGGCGATACTATTCGCTTACCTATGCCTGCTTTGACGGAAGAAACTCGTAAAAACTTTATCAAGCAAGCGCGTACTGAAGCAGAAAAAGGTCGTGTTTCTGTGCGTAATATCCGTCGCGACGCGAATGGCACTCTGAAAGACTTATTGAAAGACAAAGAAATTTCAGAAGACGAGCAACGCGGTGCAGAAGACCAGATTCAAAAGCTGACCGATAATTTTATCGCTCAAGTGGACAGCCTCTTGGCTGATAAAGAAAAAGATCTAATGCAGGTCTAACTTCGGCGGCGATTTATGTCTACCAGTATTGATGAAGGACAGGCCGCCCAAGGTCAGGTTCCGCGTCATGTTGCCATCATTATGGATGGTAACAATCGCTGGGCTAAAAAACGTTTTATGCCCGGCGTTGCCGGTCATAAAGCTGGGGTTGATGCGGTTCGCGCTGTGGTTGAGGTTTCTGCCCGTGAAGGGGTCGAAGTTTTAACACTGTTCGCTTTTAGCAGCGAGAACTGGCGTCGCCCGGCAAACGAAGTCTCTGCGTTGATGCAGTTGTTTGTTATGGCACTGCAACGAGAAGTGAAAAAACTTCATCGCAATAATATCCGTCTGGTGGTTATGGGGGATATTCAAGGGTTTAACGATCAAATTCGTAGTTTGATCGCTGAAGCTGAAGAATTGACCCGCGATAACGATGCAATGACTCTGGTAGTTGCTGCAAACTATGGTGGTCAATGGGACATTGCTCAAGCGGCACAACGCTTAGCAGAAGATGTGCAGGCGGGTAAATTGAACCCTGCCGACATTAATGAGCAAGTGTTTCATCGTTATACTTGGCTGAACGAATTTCCCGCCCCTGATCTTTTGATTCGTACCGGTGGTGAAGAACGCATCAGCAATTTCATGCTCTGGCAAACGGCGTATTCTGAATTTTATTTTAGCGACGCGTTTTGGCCTGATTTCAAAGAACAAGAATATAAAAAAGCGTTAGCCACGTTCGCCGACCGTACTCGACGTTTTGGCCGTACTGACGATCAGTTAAAGGATGCCAAACAAGGTGACTAAGCAACGTGTAATAACGGCGTTGGTACTCGCACCGGTGATGATCATCGGTATTTTCTTTTTACCGCTCAAGCCTTTCGCATTTTTCATAGCGGCTATCGCCACTATTGGTGCGTGGGAATGGGCGAATATTGCTGGGTATCAAAAAAATTGGAGTAGGCTTTTGTACGCCGTAATGGTGTTTTTTAGCCTTTACGTCAGTGCTCGAGTGCTGCGTGTCTATCCAGAGTTAACTATCTATTTCTTAGCCGCAGGTACGTTGTGGTGGATCGTCGCATTCGCGTTAGTGAAGCGCTACCCCGGTGGTACTAGCCTGTGGGATGCGCGAGAGGTCCGCGCTTTTCTTGGTTTGTGTGTACTTATTCCAATGTGGGTAGGTTTTATGCATTTAAAGGAATCGCCACACAGTTCGCTGTTGATTATCTATGTGATGTTGATTGTTTGGGGAGCAGATACTGGCGCTTATTTTGCCGGACGTCGTTGGGGGAAAAGTAAGCTTGCACCTAATGTGAGTCCGGGTAAATCTTGGGCAGGATTTTGGGGAGGGTTAGCGACGACCTTGTTTGTTGGTGTCGTTTCCTCTTGGGCCGTTGACCGTTGGTTGCAACCGCTCACAAGCCAAGATGTGATCAATATTATGATTATCACCGTCGTTACTATGGTTATTTCGGTGCTAGGTGATCTGGTCGAAAGCATGATGAAGCGTCATCGCGGCATTAAAGATAGTTCATCACTATTGCCTGGTCATGGTGGCGTGCTCGACCGCATCGACAGTATGGCGGCAGCAGTACCTGTATTTGCATTTTGTATGATGTTGACGGGCTGGGGTTTAATGCCATGAGGCAAACCATCACCGTGCTTGGGGCCTCTGGTTCTATTGGTCAAAGTACGCTCGATGTCGTTCGTCGCCATCCCGATCGGTATCAAGTGTTCGCACTTAGCGCAGCACGTAGTATTGATCGTATGTTAGAAGACATACGCGAGTTTCAACCTCGCTATGCTGTCATGGCGGATGCAAGTGCTGCTGAGCAGCTATCTGATCTATTAGGTTCATCCACAACCGAGGTGCTCACTGGTAGTGAGGCGTTAGCCATGGTCGCATCTCACAAGGATGTCGACATGGTTATGGCTGCTATCGTTGGTGCTGCAGGTTTGTTACCAACCATTGCTGCGGCAGAAGCTGGTAAGCGGGTGTTGCTCGCCAATAAAGAAAGTCTCGTTATGGCTGGCCCGTTATTTATGGAGGCGGTACGTCGTGGTGGGGCAACCTTGTTGCCGATCGACAGCGAACACAATGCCATATTTCAGTCGATGCCTGTTCACTATGATGGCGATCTTCATAAGAACGGTATTCGCAAGATTTTATTGACCGCATCGGGCGGTCCATTTCGTGGCAAATTGCTCGACGAACTCGCTGCAGTGACACCGGAGCAAGCGGTTGCTCATCCCAACTGGTCTATGGGACGGAAAATTTCTGTCGATTCAGCAACACTAATGAATAAAGGTTTAGAGTTAATCGAGGCCTGTTTTTTATTCAATTGTCAGCCTAGTGATATCCAAGTTGTCGTTCATCCGCAGAGTGTTATTCACTCTATGGTGCAGTATTGTGACGGTTCCGTTATCGCACAGTTAGGACAACCTGACATGCGCACGCCGATCGCTTATGGCATGGCATGGCCTGAGCGTATTGAGGCGGGGGTTGCCTCATTAGATTTATTTGAAATATCGCGTCTTGAATTTTGCCCGCCTGACCATGAAGCATTCCCTTGTTTAGCCCTTGCTGGGCAGGCGTTTGCGGCGGGTGGCAGTATGCCGACCGTGTTAAATGCTGCTAACGAAATCGCCGTTGACGCTTTCTTACAGGAACAAATCGCCTTTAACCAGATTCCAACCCTGATTCGTGATGTAATGGGGATGCATGTGGTTACCGATATTGAATCAATCGACCATGTAATAGAGGCTGACCGCTGGGCTAGAGATTGCGCTAGCCAGTGGATTTCACGGAGTGTGGCATGACACTGCTGTATTTTATTATCGCGATCAGTATCTTGGTTGTAATCCACGAATACGGGCACTTTTGGGTGGCTCGTCGTTGTGGTGTGCATGTTTTACGCTTTTCGGTCGGATTCGGTAAGCCGCTATGGTCTATTCGTGATAAACGCGGCACTGAGTATTCAATTGCCCCGATTCCTTTGGGCGGTTACGTCAAAATGCTCGATGAGCGTGAAGCGCCAGTTCCCGAACACTTATTAGATCAGGCTTTTAATCGTAAGCCTGCTTGGCAACGTATTGCTATCGCCTCGGCAGGACCTATCGCTAATTTCTTATTTGCCATCGCTGCTTACTGGGTTTTGTTTATGGCAGGTACAACGGGTGTTGTTCCTGTTGTCGGTGCTGTCAGTGAAAACTCACCTGCGGCAGTCGCAGGGCTTAAATCAGGTGACGAAATTCTTGCCGTAAACGGTGACGAAACCACTACTTGGGAGCAAGTGAGCTGGGAGTTGATCAGTTATATCGGTGAAGATGCGACGATTACTCTTACTGTTCGTGGCGATACTCTGGTTGAGCATAGCGTTAATATTGAAGTTACTGCCTGGCTGGCTGGAGCGGATGTTCCAGATCCTATCTCTGGTTTAGGTATTGAGCCGCGCCGTTTAACAATACCGGCAAAATTAGGACAGATTGTTGATGGTAGCCCAGCGCAAGCTGCAGGTTTGCAAGTTGGGGACTTAGTCGTTGCAGTTAATGGTGAACCAATGGCAGATTGGTCGCAGTGGGTAGATGCCGTGCGTGTTGCCCCGAACCAGCCTTTGCAGATCGACATTCGCCGTGATGGTCAATTATTAGACTTAGTACTAACGCCAGAGCGCACCACCTTGGCCGATGGTGCCGTCGTTGGTCGCGTTGGTGCCGGTGTCGAGATGCCAATCATTCCGGACGACTGGTTACGAGTGAGCCGTGCTGGAATTATTGACGGCTTCGCTCTTGGTGTTAGTAAAACATCTGATCTGATTGGATTTACGCTTGAATCTCTATGGAAAATGCTCGCTGGTGATCTATCCGTAAAGAACTTGAGTGGGCCGATTACGATTGCTAAAGTAGCCGGCGCTTCGGCATCGAGCGGGCTTGAGTCGTTTGTTGGATTTCTCGCCTTGTTAAGTGTTTCCCTCGGGGTTTTGAACTTATTGCCGGTGCCCATGTTGGATGGCGGCCACATTCTTTTTTACCTAGCTGAGATGCTGCGTGGTAAACCTTTACCAGAGCGATTACAAATTGCTGCGGTTCAAGTTGGAATGTTTTTAATGCTCAGCTTAATGCTGGTGGCTTTCTACAACGATATTAGCCGGCTCTAACGGGGCCGGAATTCACTGGATTATTGACTACATGCGTTCGTTGCTGTTTACGCTTTTTTTCTCATTGTTCACTTGTTCTGCACTGGCTGAGTCATTTGTTGTAGAGGATATCCGTCTTGAAGGCTTACAACGCGTATCGGCAGGTACGGTGTTTGAGAGTTTTCCAGTTAACGTTGGCGATAGTGTCGATGATGCTCGTTTAGCCGAAGCGACGCGTCGGTTGTTCCGCTCTGGCTTGTTTAATGACATTCAGTTGTTGCGCGACGGTAACGTTTTGGTCGTCGAAGTCGTAGAGCTTCCTACGATTACCACGATTAACATTGAAGGAAACAAAGCCATTCAGTCGGATGCTTTATTGGATGGATTAAAGCAATCAGGCTTGGCTGAAGGTTTGGTATTCAAGCGTTCGACGCTTGAACGTATTTCGCTCGAACTTGAACGTCAGTATGTGGCTCAAGGGCGCTATGATGCACATATTGAAACCACCGTAGTTCCACAACCACGAAATCGTGTTTCCCTCGATATTCAAGTTGAAGAAGGCAGTGTTGCGAATATTGCTCACATCAACGTGGTCGGAAATAGTGTGTTCAGTGATGAGGAATTACGTAAACAGTTTCAATTACAAGAAACCAATTTTTGGTCTTGGTATGCCAGCGATAATAAATACAGCCGTGAGAAATTAGCGGGCGATTTAGAGAATCTGCGTTCCTATTATCTAGATCGTGGTTATATCCGTTTCAATATTGAATCTACCCAAGTATCAGTTTCTCCTGATAAAAAAGGCGTTTACATCACCATTAACGTGACTGAAGGCGAGATTTATACGGTAAATGATGTTCGCTTGGCGGGTGACTTAGTCGTTGATGAAGCAGAACTTGCTAAGCTTTATTTAGTGCGCAATGGCGATACGTTTTCACGTCGTCGTGTAACACTCACCAGCGATCTGATGACTAAACGCCTAGGTAACGATGGATATACATTCGCCAAAGTGAATGGTATTCCAAAGATAGATGATGAAGCGCGTACCGTGGATATGACCTTCTTCGTAGAGCCGGGTAAACGTACTTATGTGCGTAGCATTACCTTCAGTGGTAATGAAGGCACAATGGATGAAGTGTTACGGCGCGAAATGCTGCAAATGGAAGGTGGTTGGGCTTCAACAGAGAAAATCGAAGCCGGTAAAAATCGTTTAAACCAATTGGGTTTCTTTAAAACTGTTAACGTCGAAACACCGGCAGTTCCGGGTACTGATGATTTAATTGATGTAAATTATTCGGTAGAGGAACAATTGAGCGGTAGCCTTAACTTTAACATTGGTTATGCGGCGGGTAGCGGCATGATTTTGGGTGCAAGCGTTAGCCAGAATAACTTCTTAGGTTCTGGTAACCGTATGTCATTAGGCGTACAGAAAAACGATACAACCCAATCTTATAACTTCTCTTACTTAAATCCTTATTACACCATTGACGGTGTGAGTCGCGGATTTAACTTATTTTATCGCGAAACAGATTATAAAAGCTTAAGCACGGTTAGTGATTATCAGACTAACACTAAGGGCGGTAACGTGACGTTTGGTTATCCTATTTCACGTCGCCAGCGTTTGTCTTTCTCCGTAGGTTATGCCAATACCGAGATGTTTAAAGGAACCACAGTTCCCGCTGAAATTACCGACTTTATTGATAGCGAAGGCACAGTGTTTGATGAGTACACCTTAGGGCTAAATTGGCGTTACAACTCGCTTAACCGTGGTTTATTTCCTACGGCCGGTACCGAGCATAAATTGTCGGCCGATATTTCCGTCCCTGGCAGTGACCTCACCTATTACAAGCTTGGCTATACCGCTAACTATTACATGCCAATCGTCGACGAGTGGGCGCTGCGCTTACGTACAGACTTAGGATATGGCAACGGGTTTGGCGATTTGGATCGTTTGCCATTCTTCAAGAATTTTCGTGCGGGTGGTATGGGGTCGATTCGTGGTTATCAAAGCAACAGCTTAGGACCGAAAGGTTTACCGGAATACGCGCCAGTTGAAGTGGTAGAAACAGATAGTAATGGTAATGTGGTATACGAATTAGACAACCTAGGTCGTCCAGTTGTTGATACTAATGCCCCCACGACGTTGTTCGTTACGGATGCTGATGGTGCAGCTGAAGCCGTTTCTAATACATCTCAATACAAACCAAAATATAAAACGGATACCACAGGTTCTGCGGTAACCGCTCCTTACTTCCTAGAAAGTGAACGTTCTCTAGGCGGTAATATTCTGGTGGAGACTAGCCTCGAGCTAATCTTCCCAATGCCATTCATCGAAGACCGCAGTTCAGTACGTAGTGTGGTTTTCCTTGATGCTGGTAATGCCTTTACCAGCGAATGCTACGTTCCTAATGACGCAGATATTCCAAACTTAACAACCCATCCGTATTGTTCGAATGGTGTTGATCTAGGCCAAATTCGTACCAGTGTGGGTGTGGGCTTGACTTGGATCACCGCAATTGGCCCACTGACGTTTACGTACTCAGTGCCGCTTAACGACAAACGCGGTGATAAAACAGAAGGGTTTGAATTCTCGCTGGGACAGGTATTCTAATACCGATAATAAATTAATGAGGAGTTAAGGATGCGTTGGTTATTAATAGTTGTTGCTGCATTGGCAGTAAATGTGGCTGTAGCCGCTGAAACAAAAGTAGGCGTGATTGATATGGAACGTGCTCTGTTCCTATCAGATGCAGCCAAGTCTGCAGTTAAAAAGTTTGAAGCTGACAACAAAGCCGATATCGAAAAACTGAAGTCATTGCAAAAAGAATTGATGGAAACTCAGGCTAAGCTAGAGAAAGAAGCTGACATTATGGGCGAAGAAGAGCGCCGCAAGCTATCCAACGGCATGGAGCAAAAATCGTCCGAGTATCAGTTTTACGGCCGCAAGCTAAAGCAATTGGAAGACAAATGGAAGAAAGAATTATTCAATGAACAATTGCCTGAACTTGAGAAATTGCTTAAAGAAATTATCGACGAAGGAAAGTATGATGTCGTCCTGAATTCGGGAGCCGTAATTTATAGCTCACCGAGTGTTGATTTGACTAAGCTGCTGCTTGAGCGTTTAAACACTAAGTAAGCGGTATTCAATACCAGGATTACGCATGAACATAAGCCTTGCTGAGCTGGCTCGGCATCTCGATGCTGAGCTTCGCGGAGACGGCGAGCAGATGATATCCGGCGTCGCCACATTGGCGGGTGCCGGTGCTAGCGATGTTAGTTTTCTCGCTAATAACAGTTACCGCTCTCAATTGCTGGACAGCAAAGCCGGAGCGGTCATTGTTCGACCAGAATTAGCTGATAGTGTTGCCAATGCAGCACTGGTTGTCGCTAATCCCTACCTTGCATTTGCCCGTACTACCCAATTATTTGATAACCGCCCGATATTATCCTCAGGCATCCATCCAAGTGCTGTCGTGGCAGCTACTGCCTCTATTGGCCGTGACGTAAAAATCGCTGCCAATGTGGTTATCGGCGAACATGTCATTCTTGGTGATCAATGTGAAATTGGCGCAGGTAGTGTTATCGATGATCATTGTCAGTTAGGTGTCGGTTGTCGATTAAGTGCTAATGTCAGCCTTTACCATGATGTCACTTTAGGCGATCACGTTCGCATCCATTCAGGTGCTGTACTAGGCGCTGATGGATTTGGATTTGCACCTAATCAAGGTCGTTGGGAAAAAATAGCCCAGCTTGGTGGCGTGCGTGTAGGCAATAACACTGAAATCGGAGCAAATACGTGCATTGATCGCGGTGCATTGGATGACACTGTAATCGGTGACGACGTCATTCTCGATAACCAAATTCAGATCGCGCACAATGTCCGCATCGGTGATGGTTGCGCAATAGCAGCCTGTACTGGTATCGCTGGAAGTACTCGATTAGGCCGCAATTGCACCGTTGCTGGTGGCGTAGGCATAGCCGGACATCTAACAATTGGTGATCGCGCTCATATTGCAGCCGCAGCGTTAATTACCCAATCCATAGGAGATGGCGAGATGTATGGAAGTGGTACATCGCAAATGCCCCTCAATGAGTGGAAACGCAGTGCAACACGTTTTCGTCAGCTCGATTCATTAGCCAAACGATTGCAAAAGTTAGAAAAAAGCCAACAAGGTAAAGCGTGATGTCTACTCACAACATTCAGAAAATTCAAGAAGTGATGCCGCATCGCTACCCGTTTCTGCTCTTAGATAGAGTAGTTGATGTCGATTTAGACGCAGAGGGTGGAGCTATTATTCACGCTTATAAAAATGTCAGCATTAATGAAGATTTTTTTAATGGCCATTTTCCCGGCCATCCAGTAATGCCCGGCGTTTTAACCTTAGAGGCAATGGCGCAAGCTGCTGGATTTTTAGGCGTTATGATGCAAGGCGATACGCGTAAACCAACGACTATTTTTTATTTTGCTGGTGCAGATCATGTGCGTTTCAAACGCCCAGTTGTACCGGGAGATCAGTTAAAATTAGAAGCACGGCTGATTGGAAAACGCAGTGGTATTTGGAAATTTGATTGTCAGGCTATGGTGGATGACGAGGTTGTCTGTATCGCCGAACTTACCTGCGCTGAAAAAGATTTGGAGCAAAAATGATTGACCCAAGAGCAATTGTAGATCCGAGCGCGCGAATTGCCGATGACGTTGAAATCGGTCCGTTTTCGATAATCGGTGCAGATGTCGAAATTGGTGAAGGCACAGTAGTTGGGCCACACGTTATTATTCGTGGACCTACGAAAATCGGAAAACATAATAAAATTTTTCAATTTTCGAGCATTGGTGAAGAATGCCAAGATAAAAAGTATGCTGGAGAGCCGACCACACTATCGATTGGCGACCATAACGTTATTCGTGAAGCCTGTACTTTTCATCGCGGTACAATTCAAGATAATGGCCATACCCAAGTAGGTAGCCATAATTTATTTATGGTCAACGTTCACGTTGCTCATGATTGCGTAATTGGCGATCACGGTATTTTCGCTAACGATACTAATATGGCAGGCCATGTTAAGGTCGGCGATTGGGCTATTTTAGGTGGCAGTACTCAAGTACATCAGTTTTGCCAAATTGGCGCTCATTCGATGTGTGGTGCTGGTACCGTTGTTTTAAAAGATATTCCAGCTTATATCATGTCTCTGGGGTATCCGGCGCAACCTCACGGTATCAATAGTGAAGGTTTAAAGCGTCGAGGTTTTAATGCCGACAGCATTAGTTTGTTGCGTAATGCTTATAAAACCATTTATCGCAAAGGGTTAACGTTGGCCGAAGCTTTAGAAATATTGCACCCAATTGCATTAGAAGATGATGCCGTTGCTGTCTTAGTGAATAGTTTAGAGAGTGCTACTCGCGGGATTATTCGCTGATATGCGTATTGCCATTGTTGCGGGAGAAACATCGGGCGATATGCTCGGTGCCGGTATGATTAAAGCGCTTAAAAAGCGCTATCCAAATGCTCATTTCGAAGGGATCGGTGGCCCTTTGATGCAAGCCCAAGGTATGGAATCATTCGTGCCTATGGAGCGCTTAGCCGTTATGGGCTTGGTTGAGGTTCTTGGACGTTTATTTGAATTGTTAAAAGTTCGCCGCGATTTAATTCGTCGCTGGCGGGCTGATCCACCGGACGTTTTTATCGGTATTGACGCCCCTGATTTTAATCTTACGCTTGAGCAAAAGTTACGAGCAGTGGGGGTTAAAACGGTTCATTATGTGAGTCCTTCAGTTTGGGCTTGGCGCGAAAAACGCGTCTTCAAAATAGCCAAAGCTGTTGATTTAATGATGACATTATTTCCGTTTGAGGCACGTTTTTACGAAGAACATAATGTTCCAGTTAAATTTGTTGGTCATCATCTGGCAGATAGTATTCCGTTTGAAACTCCGGTTAAACCTGCTCGTGAACATTTAGGTTTAGAGTTAGATCGCCCGGTTGTTTGTTTAATGCCGGGAAGCCGCAGTGGTGAAGTTGCTCGCCTCGGAGATTTATTTCTGGCGACGGCGGAGCGCATGCTATTAAAGCGTGGTGACCTGCAATTTATTATTCCTGCTGCAAGTGTTGATCGCCGTAATCAAATTGAAGCTATGCTATCGGCTCATCCTCGTACTTTGCCTGTTAAGGTTGTTTTAGGGCAGTCGCAAACGTGTATGGCCGCCGCCGATACTATTTTATTGGCATCAGGAACTGCAACGTTAGAAGCTATGCTGCTGAAAAAACCTATGGTGGTGAGTTATAAAATGGCGCCTCTGACGTATAGAATATTGAAGCGTTTGGTGACACAGCCCTATATCTCGTTGCCAAATTTATTGGCTGGACGAGAGCTGGTTCCAGAGTTTATTCAGCACGAAGCGACTCCGGATAATTTAGCCGAAGCGCTACTAGTTCGACTGGAAGACAGTGATGCGATGCATCAGTTACATGAAACCTTTCAGTTTATTCATCGCCAATTACGCCGAGGTGCCGACGACGAAGCCGCTAGTGCAATCGCTGAGTTAATCCATAGTGAGCGCTAACATCGAGCTCGACAATTCTGCTGTGGCGACTGATATTGAAGCTAGTTTGCTCCAGCGCGGCTTGTTGTATTGCGGTGTTGATGAAGCAGGTGCAGGTCCTCTTTGTGGCGATGTGGTTGCGGCAGCGGTCATTCTTGATCCCAATAAACCGATCCCTGAGCTAACGGATTCAAAGAAACTTAGTGAGAAGAAGCGTGAACGCTTATTCGATATTATTCGAGAGCAAGCGTTGGATTTTTGCATTGCTCGCGCGACCGTTGAAGAAATCGATAGTATTAATATTTTGAATGCGCGTATGTTGGCGATGAGCCGTGCGGTGGCGGGTCTGACTTTGCCGTGTGAGCACGTATTGGTCGATGGTAATCGCTTACCCGATTTAGATATTGAAGCAACTGCCATTATTAAAGGCGATGCTTTAGTCGCCGCTATTTCGGCAGCCTCGGTCTTAGCGAAAGTTCATCGTGATCGCGAAATGCTTATACTCGATAAAGAATATCCGGGATATGGCTTTGCTAAACACAAAGGCTATGGCACGGCCGCTCACCTTGAGGCGCTCGCTACGCTTGGTCCTTGTGCCATTCATCGTCGCAGCTATGCGCCCGTTAAAGCTTTATTAACCGATATTTAATTATTATTTAAATTGATCCGCTAACGCGTAAGTGCGAGAACGTAATTCATCACGTAATGCTTCTTCGCTGCTGAATTGTACAAGTTCTGCGACATCCATACGTGCGCCGACACCAATATTTAATGTTGTTTTTTGTTTCTTTAAAAATTCTGCCGGTATTCTAATGGTACGTAACATAGGGTTGATTTTACCCATTACGTGGAAGCTCGTACTATTCTGACCAGCAAAGAAAATAGGGATGACAGGAACATTCGCCTGTTTAATTAAGCGCATGCTAGACAAAGACCAAGGACGATCGGCAACGCCTTTTTGCCCTGGGTACCATGTAGAAACTTCCCCTGCAGGAAACAACCCAAGACCTAAGCCTTTATTTAGCTGTTCTAGGGACTTTTTCATTCCCCCCATACCTTTAGGCCCAGTATTTTCGAAGGGGTTAACGGTGATGAATAAATCAGATATTGGTGCAAAATAACTTAATAAAAAGTTAGCAACGGCGCGAAACTCAGGTCTGCGGCGACCAATAATAAGCAGTAAGATGATACCGTCGAGAAATCCAAAGGGGTGATTGGATACAGTAATAAAGGGCCCTTCTTTTGGAATTGCGGCATCTAGAGCAGCGACATCGAAGTTCAATTCCATACCAAAGTAATTCAGTGCTTCTTCAATCATATCGATACCTTCTTTGGCATCCAACTGATTATAGACCTTAGTCAGTACCGGACCTTTCAGTAGATATAAAATGAAATCCGTTTTACGAGCCGATAGCCCTGTGGCTTTCATCAATCCATCACGATCAATCAATTCCATGCTGTACCTATTGCCTAAAGTCACTAAATCGCTGGCATAATAGCAGTCGTATGCTGAGGGACAATAGTGAACTTAGCCAAAACTAGGGTGAGAATTGAGATTAATGGTGCTTCAGGTCGATGTGGTAATTATAGGTGCTGGTGCAGCAGGCTTATTTTGTGCGGCGAATGCTGCGAAGAAAGGCCGTTCTGTGTTGGTGCTGGATCATGCCAACAAGGCTGGTAAGAAGATTTTGATGTCTGGCGGAGGGCGTTGTAACTTCACCAACTATTATATCGAGCCCAGTCGTTACCTCAGTCGCAATCCTCACTTCTGTAAATCGGCATTGAGTCGCTACACCCAGTGGGATTTTATTGGGCTTGTGGATGCTCATGGAATTCCTTGGCACGAGAAGAAAGATGGCCAGTTGTTCTGCAATAACAAAGCCGTCGATATTTTGAATATGCTCTTACAGGAGTGTGATACAAATGGCGCAGAAGTGCGTCTAAACACTAAGATAACCAGTATTGAAGCACTCGAAAATGGCGGCAAGGCACGTTATCAGGTAAGTACTGAAGAAGATGATATTCGCTGTGAATCGGTTGTTATTGCGACAGGTGGACCGTCAATTCCGACGTTGGGAGCCACTGGGTACGGTTATGATATTGCCAAGCAGTTTGGCCTCAAGGTTTATCCTCCGGTCGCGGGCTTAGTACCATTTGTCATAACAGATCAAACTAAATCCTTAGTGGAAACCCTATCTGGAACTGCTCTGCCAGTGCAAGTGCAGTGTGGCGAGCAGAGCTTCAGCGAGGATATGTTATTTACCCACCGAGGTTTGAGCGGACCTGCGATTTTACAAATATCCTCATATTGGTCACCGGGTTCGAAGCTCCACATTGATTTATTGCCTACTATGATGGCTGGTGAGGCATTGCGCCAACAGCAGCATGAACGCCCCAAATTAAAGTTGCGGACTTGGCTAGCGGAACAGACTACACAAAAATTTGCAGAGGTTTGGCTTTCTGGTCTTCGAGAAGCTGAGCTAACGCTGGCCGAATTGGATGGCCAAGCGATGGATGTTATCGCGAGTCGACTGCATGACTGGGAAGTAAAGCCATCAGGCACAGAAGGTTATCGCACCGCTGAAGTGGCTTTAGGTGGTGTTGATACTGATGAGTTATCCTCGAAGACGATGGAATCCAAGTCGCATCCAGGATTGTTCTTCATTGGTGAAGTGGTTGATGTTACGGGGCATTTGGGTGGGTTTAACTTTCAATGGGCTTGGGCAAGCGCTTGGGCGGCGGCCGAATATGTTTGAGCTTGGTGTGCGTTTATTGAATTTTCGCCGAAAAATGGACTTCAATATCTCATTTTTAGGCTATTCTTTTGACGTTTTTGAGCGTCTTCAATCAGACTAGTTTTTATTCTACGATACATTCGTTGTTATATGCTTATTTGGCATTAGCCACCATGTGTTGACTCTGTCGTTATTAGCTTCATTGACTAGACTTACATATAAACAGTGTGTGAGTCGCGTTTATGTCTATTTCTTCGCATCCTAATGATGATACCGACCGGATTCAAAGGCCGATCGTATTACTTGTCGACGATGAGGAAAACATATTACGTGCCTTACAACGCACGCTTTCCCGTATCAGCGTGGATACTGTCAGCGCAGCATCTGCGCGCGAAGCCCTCTATATACTCGAAAATACAGACGTCGATGTTGTTATTTCAGATATGCGTATGCCGGAAATGAATGGTGCCGACTTTTTAGCGGAAGTTGCTCAACGTTATCCCGATACCTTGCGTTATATCCTGACGGGTTATTCCGATATGGAATCAACGATTAAAGCCGTTAATCAAGGGCATATATCTGGCTACCTTACCAAGCCATGGGATGATATTGCGTTACGTGAGTTATTAGAGCGTAGTTTACATTCAAAGTTATTAGAAGTACGTAATCGCGAACTATCTGCAGAGTTACTGCAGCGCAATAATGAACTTGCAGAGCTTAATCAAACCCTAGAGCAACGTGTTGAACGACGAACTCTAGAAATAAAGCAGCAATCCGTAGTTATTGAAAAATCCTTTAAAGAACTCAGCGCTAGCTATCGTCATATGGTCAAGCTTGCCTCTAGTATTGCCGCGATGCGCGAACCAGAGGCCGCGTCGGCGGCGAGTTTAAGAGCTCAGCTAGTAGAGATGTTAGCTCGAGATTTAGATCTATCCGATCAAGATATTTCTGTTATCTGCGATGCCGCTTTGTTGGCGGAACTTGGCAGAGTAAGTTTCCCAGATACGTTAATGGGTAAGGCTTATAGCGATTACAATAAAGCCGAGCTTCAGATTTTTAATCACAATCCACTGCATGCGGAGGCCGCGTTAATGGGTATTCCAGGTCTAGCAAATACGGCCGCGATTGTTCGTAGCCAATATGAACGCTACGACGGTTCCGGCTTTCCCGATAAATTGGTGGGTGAATCGATTCCAATAGGTGCTCGCATTCTCGCTATTGTACGGGATTATGTTGATTTAATTCGTGGCCGAATGAATGGTGAACATTTACCTCCCGCTGTCGCTCGCGCCGATATTCTCAGCTTTGCAGGTACACGTTATGACCAGCTACTAGCTCAACGCTTTGTTCAGCTAAGTGCTGATTTAGTAGGAAGCGAATTTGCTCTTAACGAACAGAGGCTAACGGCTGCTGAGTTACAAATAGGCATGACCTTATCCAGAAATCTTTACGGTGAAAAGGGAATGATTCTCCTCACTGAGGGGCACGAATTAACGGCAGATCTCATTGGAAAAATCGTCAAATTACAAGATATGTCAGATGAAACATTAGAGATTTGGGTGGCAGAGAATAAGCCTACCGACCAACATGGAGGACTTTAAATGAAGGGGGTTGTGTTCGATATACTACGTGACATGGTGGAAGAGGGTTACGGGTTGGAGGGCTGGAACGCGATACTGGAAAAATCGGGTTCGAATGGAATGTATATTTCAACCGAAAGCTATAGTGATGATGAGCTTATGGGATTGGTTGCAGCTGCCAGCGAGGTTACAGGGGCAGACGTTAATGATCTTGTGTTTTTGTTCGGTGAATATATGGTGCAAGAATTTCATGCTCGTTTCCCTATTTTTTTTGATCGCTCGAAAGGGTTGATTGAATTTCTGCTGTCGGTCGACCGCATTGTTCATGTTGAAGTACGAAAACTGTATCCCGATGCTAGTTTGCCTAGGTTTAACTATCAAAAAGAAGATAGCGATTCTTTGACCATGATTTACCGCTCTGAAAGAAAATTGTGTCGATTGGCGGAAGGGTTAATATCGGGATCGGCTAAATTTTTCAAACAATCCTATATCATGACCCATGATCCTTGTATGCACCACGGCGCTGATGAGTGTCATCTCAAGATTCAGTTGACGGGAGACGCCAATGGCATCTGATATTTATCAAGAAGCCTATCAACGCGAGAAGTTGCTGCGCAAGGCCGCCGAGCAACTGCTTGAGGACAAATCTCGAGAACTGTATGCATCTTTTGAAGCGTTACAGCTGGCGCATCAAAACTTAAAAGAAAATCAAAAGCTCGTAGTGCAATCCGAAAAAATGGCTTCTCTAGGGGTTTTGTCGGCTGGCGTTGCTCATGAAATTAATAATCCTATCGGGTTTATCTACAGTAACTTCTGTTCTATGTCTGAAGGACTTAATGACATACATAAATTTATTTGTGCGATGGGTGCCGTTATATCAGAGGAAAATGACGTAGCTAAAATACGCGCTGAGTGGTCGAATCATTTTCAGCAATACGATATCGAATATTTGATGGAAGACTTTCCCAGTCTGAGCCGCGAAACTATCAATGGCTTGGAACGCGTAAAGCAAATTGTTGCTGATCTAAAGTCATTTTCACGCGAAGACTCAGGCGCAATGGATCTTGTTGATATTAATGAATGCCTACGATCAGCGGTCAATATTTTAAGTAATCAAACAAAATATCATGCAACGGTTGATGTTGAATATGGTGATGTACCGAAAATCTTAGGTTATTTTGGAAAATTAAATCAGGTCTTCACCAATTTGATTGCTAATGCCAGTCAAGCGGTTAGTGAAAATGGCCTCATTTTATTAACTACACGATGTGCAGACGGTTGGATTGAGGTGAGTGTTAAAGATAATGGTCATGGTATTGCCGAAGAATATTTAGAACAATTATTTACGCCTTTTTTTACAACTAAGCCTGTAGGTGAAGGTACAGGCTTAGGGCTATCTATTTCACACGGTTTTGTACAAGAACATGACGGTGAAATTCTTGTGGCAAGTACCGTAGGCCAAGGCACGACTTTCACCGTTCGTTTACCGGTTAAAAAGACTGTGTAGATAGACCCTCGCTCAAAGTCCTTGGTGCGATTAGTGGCAATGCAATATGCCCTGCAACTGTGCCACTAGACAATAACCCCTCAGAGTTCGCTAGATACTGCCAAGTGAACCCCTGCAATACAACGCCAACTTCATCTCCAGCATGCAGTTGAAATGACACTGCAGGAAATTCTTGCTGATACAGTCCATCTCCCGGTAAGGGGAGATATTGATCGCTCAATATTTCGATATGGCGTTTTCCTGCCTTCCTAACTCCTAGTGCTAAATAGCCCACGCCATCGTGCTCACTTTCTGTTGACGTGAAGTTCACATCAATTAAAGGAACCCCCAAGAGATCCATTGGTGTGCTTGCTTGATATAAGGGTACAAACGCTGGACGAATAGAACCACCAGTCGTCTGTAATGCGGGTTGTTCTGCTAGAGGACTAATGCGATCCATGAGGCTATCGAGCGGATCGAGAAGACCTTCTAGCAAACCACTAGGGGTTAAATGAAAGATCGTAGACGGAATAACGAAGGATTCACCACCATAAGTCACTTGCTCAAGGTTTCGACCACTATCGTCACTAAATGTGAGGCATAATTTTGGGATTTCTTGGGATGGAGTGATGCCTTTAAGTTTTTCATCAAGCCAATCCAGAATCATTGTTTGGGTATCGAATACTTGACCATCACATACAATCGTTTCCTGGGTATTAAAAATAGGTAAGCCAGACCAAGGCTGAATTGGCCAAAGCTTGTGTCCATCTTGTATACCAACAAAACGAACATCTTTTCCTCCGGTTAATGCGCAGGCTCGATTGTTTAATCCTTGGTTTAAAGGAAATAGGGTATCTTTAAAGCCTTGAATGAATAGAGCGTTGGCTTGGATAGACATCCCTTGAGCGCAGTATGTCATTGGACTGCGTCTATCCATATCAGCATCGACCTTATCGTTCATATAGCCATTGAATAGTGCGAGGTATTCCGGTTCTATTGCCATGCCAAAATCAAAACCACTACTAAAAGTGCCTAGCAATCCTAATGTTCCGCCCCAAGCGCTTTTAACATGCCGGTTAGCGCCAAATGCGTCAGATAGATCCCACCATGTGGTTAGTGGCACAATGGCATCGATGCGAGGATCACGCAGGCTCGCGTTGACAGCCGAGCCGCCGCCATAACTTTCACCAACGGCTCCAATTATCGCATCGCCATTGTCGTCTTTGCTGATTCGAGGAATATTGGCGATGGCCCAATCGATTACGGCACTAAAATCTTTTACTTCAAAGTCGGGGTCCATTAGATGAATCTCGTCTCCGGACTCGCCGACACCGCGTTGATCGAATGAAATCATCCAATATCCGCGATGCCATGCGGCAATCGAGCTCGTACCCGATAGCATGAGCTGGCCATATAAACTGAGTGGGCGCGCCGCTCGTGTGCCACCAAAGCCATTGGTGTGCAATATAAGAGGGGCGTTCTCACCGGCAGCAAGCTGTGGCTGATAGAGTGTTAGACCTATCGTAGTGCCGTCATGGCTCTTGATAAGTATCTGCGTATACTTTTCACTCAGCGCTTCGGTAGTCGAAGGCGAATCGAATTCAAATGACGCGGCAGTTAGCCACTGAAATACAAAAATCGCTGCTATTAACGTCGCCAAGACATACAAAAGTCGTTTAAACATCGTACTTATCTACTCAATTCAATGTGCGCGGATCATAACAGTGCGGCCACAATAGAACAGCTTCCACAGTAGACATTGGTAAGGTTTATGATGCTAAGGGCCTTAAATTCGTATGCAAACTGTACGAAGATTGTCCGCATTCACACAGAAAATATTAGGTATAGATACTATTGATTTCAATTATGACTCGTGAGGCACTAAGATTCGCCTGTCCAAAACTTTAAACTCTTTGAAAGTCGAGCTTATAAGCGCGAATTCGGGGAGTAACAAATCGCCCACCCACCCATTTGAAGGATTGACCTATGTCAGCTTATCAAGATGAAATCAAAGCGTTGAGCAGCGTTATTGAAGCAAACGGCAGCCCATGGGCCGCTATCAGTGCTGAATCTGCAGCTCGTATGCGTGTACAGAACAAATTCAAAACTGGTCTAGATATCGCTAAGTACACTGCAAACATCATGCGTGCAGATATGGCTGCGTTCGATGCCGACAAATCTAAGTACACTCAGTCTTTGGGTTGCTGGCATGGTTTCGTAGGTCAGCAAAAGCTGATCTCTATCAAAAAGCATTTCGGTACTACTGAACGTAAATACTTGTACCTATCTGGTTGGATGGTTGCAGCACTACGTTCTGAGTTCGGTCCTCTTCCTGACCAGTCAATGCACGAAAAAACTGCAGTAGCTAGCCTAGTTGCTGAGTTATACACTTTCTTGCGTCAAGCTGATGCACGTGAACTAGGTATGTTGTTCCGTGAACTAGACGCAGCTCGTGAAGCTGGTGACACTGCTAAAGCAGCTGAAATCCAAGATAAAGTTGATAACTACGAAACTCACATCGTACCTATCATTGCTGATATCGACGCTGGTTTCGGTAACGCTGAAGCAACTTACTTGATGGCTCGTCAAATGATCGAAGCAGGCGCTTGCTGCTTGCAGATCGAAAACCAAGTTGCTGATGAAAAGCAATGTGGTCACCAAGACGGTAAAGTGACTGTTCCACACGCTGACTTCCACAACAAGCTACGCGCATTGCGTTACGCGTTCCTTGAGTTAGGTATCGACAACGGTCTTATCGTTGCACGTACTGACTCTGAAGGTGCTGGCCTGACTAAAGAAATCGCTGTTGTTAAAGAGCCAGGCGATGCTGGCGATATCTACAACTCTTTCCTAGACGTTGAAGAAATCGACGTAGCTGATATGGCTGAAGGCGATGTTGTATTCAACCGTGGTGGCAAGCTAGTACGTCCTAAGCGTCTACCTTCTGGTCTATACCAATTCCGTCAAGGCACTGGCCATGAGCGTTGTGTATTTGACTGTATCGGTGCTATCGATGCGGGCGCTGACTTGTTGTGGATCGAAACTGCAATCCCAACAGTTCACGAAATTGCTGGCATGATGAACGAAGTTCGTAAAGTTCACCCAGATGCGAAACTTGTTTACAACAACAGCCCATCTTTCAACTGGACTTTGAGCTTCCGTCAACAAGCATACGACGCTATGGTTGCTGCTGGTGAAGACGTATCTGCATACGATCGCGCTAAGCTAATGTCTGCTGACTACGATGGCACTGAGCTTTGTGATCGTGCTGACGCTATGATTCAGTCTTTCCAAGCTGATACTTCACGTGAAGCGAACGTGTTCCACCACTTGATCACTCTGCCTACTTACCACACGACTGCATTGTCTGTTGATAACTTGGCTAAAGAGTACTTCGGTGAAGCGGGCATGTTGGGTTATGTTGCTGGCGTTCAGCGTAAAGAGATCCGTCAAGGCATCGCTTGCGTTAAGCACCAGAACATGGCTGGTTCAGACATGGGCGACGACCACAAAGAATACTTTGCTGGTGAAAACGCTCTGAAAGCTGGCGGCGCTAAGAACACTTCTAACCAGTTCAACAACATCTAAGCTCGTTTTAGATGAACTGATTAGTAAGTTCTTGAAAGAGGCGACCTTAGGGTCGCCTTTTTTGTGTTTATCTTATAGTGATATTCAGCAAAGCAGTCTTTGCGGTCGTGACCACAAAGCCATAAAGAGCCACGGGTTGCTGGTGGCTGATCTCTTTCTCTAACGCTTATTATTTAATTACTCAATTATCGTATGGCAAAATAAGCCAATCATGTGGCATTGGCGGCCTGCGAGTCATTTTCGTGACAGCTGCTCTTACAGGAGTCATGTGTTGAGGCTTACACTTGTTTCGTATTGTCATGAAAACTAATTATTTAAGTTGAGGAATGATAGGACTTCCCATCGACTTTTCGTTATTTGTCTAAATATTGGTGATTTTGGGTCAATGTATGTGTCCTAGTTCATAACATTAATGCCTATAGATTAATAATGTCGTCAAGATTGCATGGTAAAATGGTGATATTCAACACAGCAGTGGTTATAAGCTACTGTTTTAAAACGACTTTTAGGTTTTAGTACGCTTGCCAAAGGTAGTTGCTAAAAAAATGTGACGGAAATCACACTTTAAGTGTGATTGGACATTTAGACCTTAGTCGTTAACATGCGCGGTAATTCCTGGAATATGCCGTGTGTATGCTCCAAACAATAAAAATAATACGTGAGTCAAATTGATCTCATCACGGGAAGTACCAAAAAATGAGCCAAAGAGAGTTAACCATTCCTTCAGGTTCGGCCGGGGCGAAAGCTTGGAATTGGCTGGCACAAAGCCTGACACAGCACGACCAGATGACGGCCTATTTTGAGCCGCTAATTCAAATCGTATTGCCACAATGGACGACAACGGGTTATCGCTCGAAGGTCGTGCAAGTACGCAGAGAAACGGCTGATGTTTACACCTTGGTTATCAAGCCGTCCGGTCGTTGGCCGCAATTTACGCCGGGTCAATATTTAGAAATAACTGCCGAACGTGATGGTGCCCGTCAGAGCCGTTATTTCAGTATCTCGTGTTCACCAGAGCAATATTCGCGTAGCGGTAATATCGAGCTAACTATCCGTGTGCAAGAGGGTGGCCGAATTACTCCTTGGTTGCGTGAGCATTTCGAACATGGCGGCATAGTGACCTTATCTGCCGCACAGGGCGAGTTTGTATTGCCCGCGGGCAATGAACCGTTACTCATGATTGCAGGTGGCAGTGGTATCACTCCATTCCGTTCTATGTTGCAGCATTTAGGGGCATCCAAGAGCAGCCGTGATGTGCATTTAATGTATTACGGTCGTGATGCTCAGAGTTTGTTATTTCGAGACGAATTTGAGCGTTTAGCGGCAGAGCACAGCAACATTCACGTTACCTTTATGGATGGCGAAGAAGTTGGTGTTATCAGTGAAGAACATATCACTGAACATTGCGCCGATTATGCTGAACGTCTTGCTATGATTTGTGGTCCTACACCTATGATCAAACGCAGCCGTGCGCTCTTACAAGAAATGGGTGTTGCGGTTGAGCGCATTGATTTCGAATATTTTGGTGCCGCGCCGATTGAAATGGAGCGCGAATCAGCTGATGACGCTTTGGTGAGTTTTGAGCGATCAGGTTTATTTACCGAAGTATCTGCAAAAGAGCCAACCAGCTTGCTAGATGTTGCCGAGTCGCAAGGTTTAAAGCCTGTCAGCGGTTGTCGCATCGGTGTTTGCCACCAATGTAAATGTACGAAAAAAAGCGGTGTTGTTTATAACACTAAAACAGGCGCGTATTCCGATACTGGGCATGAAGATATTCAATTGTGCATCTCAGTGGCGGTTAACGACGTTGTTCTGGATATATAAGGGTATATACGATGGCTACTACAAAAATACCGTCAAATGAAACCCTCCAAGGTTTTGAAGACGATTTAAATAGAATACGCGATGAAGCATTGGCCCAAGTAGGTCAAAAAGATGCTAACTACATTCGCAATGTCGTACGTGTTCAGCGTGGCTGCGATGTCGCTGGCCGTATCATTATGGTGTTGGGCTTTTTCTCTCCGGTTTGGTGGATTCTAGGCGTTGCGTTATTAGCCATAGCGAAAATCTTAGATAACATGGAAATTGGCCATAACGTTATGCATGGTCAGTACGATTGGATGAACGATCCACACATTAACTCTCGTACATTTGATTGGGATAATGTCTGTGATGGCCAATCATGGCGTCGTACTCATAATTTCGAACATCACACGTACACTAATATTATTGGTAAAGATCGTGATTTCGGATACGACACATTGCGTTTAAGTGACGATACCAAATGGCGTCCTGACAATCGTTTCCAGTTGCCGCTTTATATTGGTATGGCCTTATTTTTCCAATGGGGCGTTGCTTACCATGAAATGATTGGCGAGCGCTTGTTTTTTGGTAAGCCACCAACAGACAGTAAATTGCCAATTTCACGTGCTCAGTTAGCGAAAGATTTTTTTAGTAAAATTCGCAAAGCAACATTCCGTGATTATGCTTTTTACCCTGCAATTGTCGGCTTATTTTTAGGCTGGCCAATGTTTTTCGCTATTTTAGGCGGCAATATTGTAGCCAACCTTATCCGTAATATTTGGACCTCAACTATTATTTTTTGTGGTCACTTTACTGAAAATGTTCACACCTTTAGCGAAGAGGAGTGTGAAAATGAAACTCGCGGTCAGTGGTATTACCGCCAAATCTTAGGTTCGTCGAATCTGGAAGGCAGTCGCTTGTTCCATATCATGACAGGTCATTTAAGCTGCCAAGTAGAGCATCACTTGTTTCCCGATGTACCAGCGTATCATTACGTTGCAATGTCTAAGCAAGTACAAGAAGTGTGTAAGAAGTACGATATCCCTTACAACACTGGCTCATTGTCTAAGCAGTACCTAACGGTGGTGCAGCGTATTGTTAAGTACTCTCGTCCACCCAAGCGTAATGATGGCGATTTAGCGACGAGCTGATTATTGCTTAACGGCATTGGAAATATAAAAACCGCCTAGGGATAACCTAGGCGGTTTTTTTGTAAGGATGTTCCGCAACAGGGCGGCGTGTCTGAAGTTGGTGCAGTTTTTATTCACTAATAACATTTTAATGTCCGTACTTTGGCTCTAACCCTTATGTTTGCTCAGTATGAAAAACCTGACCGCTTGGCCAGAATATTGCTTGTAGGTTGCTAGACCACATTTATTGGAGATACCTGCATGACATTTCGACCAAAACCACATAAAGCTTGGCTCGCGTCACTCCTGCTGAGCGCTGGGGCTTTACTTGGTGGTGTTGTACCAGAGGCAGAGGCGGAAGATCCGCTCAAAGTAGGATTCGTTTATGTCGGCCCTGTGGGTGATTACGGTTGGTCCTATGAACATAACCGTGGGCGTCTTGAAGCCGAGAAAGCTTTCGGCAATAAAATTCAAACAACTTATGTAGAAAATGTTCCCGAAGGCGCCGACGCTGAGCGAGTGATTCGTCAGCTGGCTCAGAGCGGAAATGACCTCATTTTTACCACGTCATTTGGCTTTATGAATCCAACGGTCAAAGTGGCGAAGCGTTTCCCTAAAGTCCACTTTGAACACGCGACTGGATATAAGCGCGGTAAAAACCTTTCAACCTATGCCTTGCGCACTTACGAGGGGCGGTATGTATCTGGTGTTGCTGCTGGCATGATGACCAAAACCAATACCATTGGCTACATTGCATCATTTCCAATCCCAGAGGTTATTCGTGATATTAATGCGGCTTACATGGCAGCATCCAAAGTGAACCCCGATGTAAAAATGAAAATTATGTGGGTTAGTAGCTGGTACGATCCGGTCAAAGAAAGCGAAGCCGCCAATGCATTAATCGATCAAGGTGTAGACGTTATTTTGCAGCACACAGACAGTCCTGCACCGCTAATGGTGGCACAAAAGCGCGGAGTGAAAGCGATTGGTCAAGCATCAGATATGAGTCAATTTGCACCCGACGCCCATATGTTCTCGATTCAAGATCACTGGGCGCCACAGTACATTGCGAAAATTCAGTCAGTTATCGACGGTACTTGGAAATCTGAAGATTTTTGGGGTGGCTTTGCTGAAGATCTACTGGTGGTTGCTTCGGTCAACGATAACCTTCCTGCAGAAGTAAAGAGCGCAATAAAAGCCACATACGATGAAATTAAAAGTGGCGATCTAAAGCCTTTTACCGGGCCAATCATCAGTAATACCGGTGAAACAGTGGTTGCCGCAGGCCATTCGCTAACCGATGCGGAGTTGGCGACTGTTAATTGGTACATCAAAGGTATTGACGACAAGCTACCTCAATAGGCTGTATAAATTCTTTAGGCTGGCACGAACGACTTTTCAGTCGTAGTCGTGCCAGTCTGTTATGATACCTACCATATTCGCGCCGTTGGTTTAATCTGCCTTAAAAATCTATTATCTATCCGTATTTTGGCCGGAAAGCATAACGATAATGGTAATCAAGGTTGAACAGTGCGCCCAACCCCCGCTAATCTGTGAAGCAGATACTCTTCTGCTGGAGAACTTCATGACTGATTTGACCTTTGCTCGACCACAGGACATAGCGGACGAAGCATTTATTCGTCGACTTCCCAAAGCAGAGCTACATTTGCATCTCGAAGGGTCGTTAGAGCCTGAGTTGATGTTCAAACTGGCAGAGCGCAATAACATCGAATTACCCTATGCATCGGTTGAAGAGATTCGCGCTGCCTACGATTTTACCAATCTACAATCCTTCCTCGATATCTACTATCAGTGCGCCGATGTATTACGCACCGAGCAGGATTTTTACGATTTAACTTGGGCCTATTTGCTGCGTTGCAAAGAGGACGGCGTGGTTCATACCGAGCCCTTCTTTGATCCACAAACCCATACCGACCGCGGTATTCCTTTTGAGGTTGCATTAAACGGTATTGATCGTGCTTTGTGTGATGGCGAAGAACAACTCAACATCACCAGTGGTCTTATTATGTGCTTCTTGCGTCACCTGAGTGAAGAGGCTGCGTTTGCGACGCTGGAAATGGCCAAGCCACATTTAGATAAGATCATCGGTGTAGGCTTAGATTCATCCGAAGTAGGGCACCCGCCAGAAAAGTTCGCTAATGTTTTTGCAGCCGCTGCGGAACTCGATTTGTTTCTAGTCGCACATGCCGGCGAAGAAGGTCCATCTACCTATATTGAAACCGCACTCGATATTCTCGATGTCGATCGTATTGATCACGGCGTACGTTGCACTGATGACCCTGTATTAGTCGATTCATTGGCTGAACACCGTGTACCACTAACGGTATGTCCGTTATCGAATACGCGCTTAAAAGTGTACGACAACATGAATCAGCACCCGATTCTTAAATTACTTGAGCAGGGGGTATGCGTCACAGTTAATTCAGATGATCCAGCCTTCTTTGGCGGATATTTGGTTGATAACTATATGGCTTTGGTAGAAGGCCTTGCTATGACCCGTGCGGAAGCGGTAGCGCTTGCGGCAAATAGCCTAGAAGCGTCGTTTATAGACGACGAACTGTATGAAGAATGGTTACAAGTGTTGGAAGGCTCGCTAGGCGAGTAAAAAAATAGCCCCGTATTGATATCAATACGGGGCTATTTTAAGGCCGTTGTTGGCGTCTTGCAGACGTTTTACTTGCCGCCTTTTAATACATGGTTAATACGCATCTGAGTTTCTGGCGTATCTAACAGCGCAACGAAGGCCTTCATTTCTGCGAGTACCGCTTTATTCACGCGCTCGCGATGACCTTCTGCTCGCCCTAGCTGTTTAATCGCTCGAATTGAACCTTGCGAGTTCTTTGTTAATGCTGCGGCAGTCTTCATTGCATGCTCTAACGCCGTACCATCTTCTACTGCAGCGTTAATTAAACCCCATTTTTCCGCTTCTTCTGCTGAGAAAAAACGGCCAGTGAGTAATAGGTCATTGGCATTCTTAGGGCCAATTGCTTCACTCAGTAATACCGAGCTACCACCTTCTGAAGCTACACCGATCTTTGCAAATGGTAGGCTATAGCGAATGCTCTTACCGGCATATGCCAAATCCGCATGCAGTAGAAAGTTTGCACCAATACCAACGGCAACACCTTCCTGTGCAAGAATTAACGGTTTTTCCATGCCAGCTAATGTATCAAAAATACCGGCAACGCCCGCGCTAACGGCATTCAAATCGCCACCAGGCAATAGGTCAGACAAATCGTTACCTGCGGTAAATTTGCCGTTAGAGCCAGTCATAACGACCACGCTAACGTTATCATCGGCCTCAGAAGCTTTTAGCGCGGCAATAATATCTGTGTAGGTTTGGACACGGATCGCATTTAGTACTTTAGGGCGATTGATGGAAATAACTGCAATACGGTCGCTAACCTGATACTCGATGTCTTGATACATAATGGCTCCTCATACCCGACGCTCGTCGTCTGGTTCAATGTGTAGGATCATGGCAAAGGTTGGAAAGGGGGGCAATGACCAAAACAAACACCCTGATGATTAATAGGAACATCAAACTGATAGTAACCACCTTTTAGTTATCCTAAAACAGGGTGCCTAAGCGCCCTGAGAGGACGTATTTAAACTTCACTGCTTAGGTATCAGCCTTCAATACAATCAAAGCTTTACCCGGACTGACCCCTTGGCCTTGTTGGCGAAGTATCTCGACTACGGTACCCGCTTGATGACTGCTGACTTCGATTTCCATTTTCATGGATTCTAAAATCAGTAATGGCTGGTTCGCTTCAATATGTGTACCGGGCTCTACTAGGCATTGCCATACGTTGCCTGAGATATGACTATCGACGGTAAATTCGCCATCAAGTAATACGCGTTCATCAGCGTTATTCTCTTCTGCGGGTTCGCTGTCGTAGTGGAAGCGACCGGTGGCTTTCCAGTCTTCTAGTTCGGCTTGAAATGCTTTTTGGCGTTCATTTTGAAAACCGGATATTTCAGTTTTTTGTTCCGCTAAGAAGTGCTCATATTCGCTCAAATTAAAGCGTGTTTCTTCAATTTTTATTGGATATTGGCCATGCGGAAATACATTGCGAATATGCTGTAATTCATCGTGGTCCACTTCATAAAATTTAACTTGATCGAAGAAGCGCAATAACCAAGGTTGCGTAAACTCTGTGGTGGTTTTATAGCGGTTCCACATTTGCAGGGTACGGCCAACGAATTGATAGCCGCCTGGGCCTTCCATGCCGTAAATACACATGTAGGCACCGCCAATACCGACCGAGTTTTCGGCGGTCCAAGTACGGGCAGGGTTGTATTTAGTGGTCACTAGACGATGGCGCGGATCCATTGGGGTCGCTACTGGAGCACCTAGGTATACATCGCCTAGGCCCATGACTAAATAATTGGCGTCGAAGACGATTTTCTTCACGTCATCTATAGAATCTAGACCATTAATACGGCGAATAAATTCTATATTATCCGGGCACCAAGGCGCATCGGCGCGCACTGATTTAACGTATTTATCAACGGCTTCTTGGCAGGCGATATCGTTCCACGAGAGCGGTAAATGGACGATACGTGACGGCACTTCGGCATTTTGTAAATCGCCTAGCTGATCTTCAGCTAATACTAGTAAATCCAGTAATGCATTTTGGCTTAATACTGTGGAATCGTAATGCACTTGTAGTGACCGAATCCCAGGTGTTAATTCACTAATAGCGGTAATACCTTGGCTTTCGAGGTATTGCATTAATGCGTGTACACGGAAGCGCAAGCGAATATCCAATTGCAGCGGGCCATATTCCACCAGTAAATAGCGATCGCCAGATGGGCGGTATACTACGCCAGTCGGGTGATTCTCTGTGCTGATGGAGCGAATAATTGCGCTACCAACTTCTGGCGATACGATATCGCCTTGGGATAATTCCGGTTCGAGGCTACATAGCGACGCAATAGATTCTGTTTGTGCATTCGCCAGTCTAACAGCAGCGTCTTGGGATACCGGAATAAACGAAATTGTATCGCCTGCCTTTAATTGACCGAGCTTCCATAAGTCGGCATGGATGACCGTTGCTGGACATACGAATCCGCCTAAGCTCGGGCCATCGGGGCCGAGTATCACCGGCATGTCACCGGTGAAATCGATGGTGCCAATCGCGTAGGCATTGTCGTGAATATTGGATGGGTGAAGGCCGGCTTCGCCACCATCGTTGCGTGCCCATTCCGGTTTAGGACCAATTAAGCGCACACCCGTGCGACTAGAGTTGTAGTGCACTTCCCATTCATGGCCAAAGAAGGTTTCTATATCACTTGGGGTGAAAAATTCGGGCGCGCCATGCGGGCCGTAGATAACGCGTAGTTGCCAATGGTTGGTTATTTTCGGCAGCATTAACTGATCGAAAACGGCGGCAATTTTAGCACTACCATTCGTCGGCTTTAGATGTAATACATCACCAGGAAGTAGTGCGCGTCCATTGTGGCCACCAAATTGTCCTAAGGTAAAGGTCGAACGAGAGCCTAGGTATTCAGGGCAATTAATGCCACCTTGAATGATTAAATAAGCACGTGCTCCGGCCTCGATGACGCTGCCACAATTAAGAATATCGCCCGCTTTTAAGCTAATGGCTTTCCAAAAGGGTATGGTCGTAGTTTGGCCGTTACGTTCATAACTAGCATTGGTATTCGCACCTGCAAGCATGATGGTCGCAGCGCTAATCATTTTTAATACAGGGCCTTTTAAGGTGATCTCCAGGCCTGCAGCATTTTCATCATTACCAATTAAGCGATTACCTAAAGCAAACGAGTAGTTGTCAAAGGGTCCTGATGGTGGAACGCCAATATTCCAATAACCAATGCGTGCCGGTAGGTCTTGTATGGTGGTTTGAGTCCCTGCACTGATGACCTGCATTGAATGCGGCGCATGTTCTAGCGTCTTTAATAGTTGGGTATAAACTAAGCCGTTTTTAACATCTGAGTTGGCTAGAATATCGAGTAAATAACGACGGTTGGTTTCAATGCCATACAGTTCTGTGTCCGCGAGTGCTTGCTCTAATATGGCTATGGCTTCGTCACGCGTTGCTGCGGTCGCGATCACTTTGGCAACCATAGGATCGAATAGGGCAGGTACTTGTGTGCCGCTTTCTACCCACGTATCAATGCGTAATGCCTTGCTGGTATTGGCTTTGGCTGGCCAAGTCACACGGCTTAATAAACCTGCACTTGGTTGAAAGTCGCGGGTGGCATCTTCAGCGTAAACACGAGCTTGTATGCTGTGGCCTTGAGCGTTAAATGTTTGATCGAATGGTAGAGCATCACCTGCGCCGAGTTTAATCATCCACTCAACCAAGTCGACGCCAAATACTTGTTCCGTTACACCGTGCTCAACTTGTAAGCGGGTATTCACTTCTAAGAAATAAAACTCTGTGGTTTCTGCATCATAAATAAACTCAACCGTACCGGCACTGCGGTAATTAACTGATTGGCCTAAACGAATTGCCGTATCGTGCAATGCTTTGCGAGTTGCTTCGCTGATATTTGGGGCAGGTGTTTCTTCTAAAACTTTTTGGTTGCGTCGCTGTAATGAACAATCGCGTTCGCCGAAAGCAATAACTTTTCCTTGGCCATCACCAAAAATCTGAACCTCAATATGGCGGGCTCGCTCAACGAACTTTTCAATAAATACGCCGTCGTTAGCAAAGTTATTAGCACTTAGGCGTTTTACTGATTCAAAGGCATTATTTAATTGCTGTGCGCTGTAGCACAACTGCATACCAATACCACCGCCGCCAGCGGTGCTCTTCAGCATCACGGGATAGCCAATATGATCAGCAGAGGTGAGTGCTTCACTGACATCACTTAAAAGCTCGGTTCCGGGCAATAACGGAACATTATTTTTCTGAGCTAAATCACGGGCGCTGTGCTTTAAGCCAAACGACAACATCTGTTCGCTACGCGGGCCTAGGAATTCGATTCCTGCCTGTTCACATGCATCGGCAAATGATGGGTTTTCACTTAAAAAACCATAGCCTGGATGGATCGCTCCGGCGCCAGTTTCTTTAGCAATGGCAAGCAATTTGGACTGATTTAAATAGGTTTCTGCGACACTGCCTGAACCTAGTGGGTAGGCTTCATCGGCTTGCTGCACATGCAAGGAGTGTTGATCCGCTTCGTGATAGACCACTACTGAAGTCACATTTAGTGCTTTAAGAGTGCGAATAATACGGCAAGCAATGGCACCGCGGTTGGCGATTAGTACTTTGTTAAACATAGTCTTGTCTCACAAGCGTGTGGGTCGTCCCACTGAACTTCTTGCAAGGCTGAGGTCGTCCAGAACCTTGCTAATTAGGATAGCCTGTTATGGCTGAATCAATACCTTAATTTAATTCCACACCAAAATTTCAATCGGTGTCGGGTTGTAGGCATTACACGGGTTATTTAATTGTGGGCAATTCGACACTAAGACCAATACGTTTTTTAACGCTTTAAGTTCGACGTATTTGCCCGCATCAGAAATACCATCAGCAAAGGTAAGGCCACCATCGGCAGTAATGGGCACATTCATAAAGAAGTTAATATTGTGAGTGATATCCGCTTTATCTAGGCCGTATTCTTCATGTTGATTAATGGCGAGCATCCAACTGTCACGGCAGGCGTGCATACACTTTTTTTCTAATGAGTAACGTACCGTATTCGATTCGGTCGCGCAGGCGCCACCCAAGGTATCGTGACGCCCACAGGTGTCAGCGACAATTTCTAGCAGAGGTTCATTTTCGTTGCTCATCAGCACTGTACCTGCCGTGAGGTATACATTGCCTTGTTCGCGAATGGTATCCATGGCGCTATAGCGCTCGCTAGGGTCGTCGGCATTGTAGAACAGGGTGTCTGCAGCTTGATTGCCTTCTAGGTCTAAAATGCGAAGGGTTTGACCGGCTTCGATACGATGCAAAAAATAGTCGCCTGCTGGGACAACGTGACGAAACGACGCGGCATCTTCTGTTAACTGGCTGTGCTTAATCATTAGTTGTCTCCTTAGTTCGACGCTGAGCTAGATGGAAATGGCTCACTCAAAAAATTATAAAGTGCATTGTTTTTAAAACCGCGCTGATTCTCGCTGCATTTATTTTTGCATTCATCATCATCTGTTACGGGTTTGGCTTGAGCGATACTGTAATGCACGGGCCGCACTGGATATTCATCGGCAGAATTTAATGGATGAGGGCAGGTATGAAAAATCACTAAGGTATCCATTTCAAACCGTAGGGTAATTGTATCTCCGGCTTTAGAAGCATTCTCAACATAGCGCATGTTGCCTTCGTCGTCGGTCACTACTTGGCTAAATAAATTTAAGTTAGCCGCCATGTCTTTACGATTTAAACCGTACTTCGCAAATTCGACTAAAAAGGCATCATTACCATTTTGAGTCCAGCCATTATGGGCTTCTTGATAGGTCTTTAGTGTCCATTTTTTTTCAAGCATGTTTTTATTTAAATTGCCGCATACTGTGTCATGCCAGCCGCAATCGTCTTCAACAATTGATGCAAATATTCTCCCCATATCTGAATACAAACAATGACCACGAGTCAGTTTAAATGTGTGCTGACACTTTAGGGTATCGGGTGCATTGTATTTTTCTAGCAAGTCATAAGGATTATAGAAAAGCATGCCGACGTTAGCGCCGCCTTTAACGTCAGTTAGGGTTAATAAGGTGCCTTTTTTAACTCGCATCGACCAATGGCATCCGCCGCCCAACGTATCTTCGTAGATGGGTTTTCCGACCATGTATACGTTGCTCATACACTTTTCCTTACTAGATAAATAGATGTTGCCACCGCGCGAAAAAGACACGTGCGCGCCAACGATTGAAAATGCAAGGTTAATGCAAAATCAAAGTACAGAATAAGATGGGGGTGTTTTTTCATCTCTGCTTCCTGTCGGTTAACGGATTCGATACAACGACGAACTAATCGTCTGGTTGATCTCCCGGGCTTTTATCCCTCCGTGTAACCTTAACAGTGCGCAGCTGAAAGGTCGGTTACTCTCGGACCAGCACTTCAAAATGTGAAGCCGGAACCCTAGTAACCCATTGTTTTATCGCAATATAACCGCTTGTTTAGCGTTACTTTGCTGGGCGCATAGCGTCTGTACATACACCATGTGTGTTGACAGAGTGTGAAGTTCTAATTCTTCACCACGGATAAATCCTAACATAACTTCCCCTTTGCCTGTCAATGCACTTAATTGGCGCTCAAAATTAGGGCGGCGAACTTTAAAACGCTCCTTGGTGGTGCGATTTATTTGGGCGATGTAGGCAAATATGCAAAAGATCACCGGTCATTAAATAAACACTCTGAGTAAAAGCTAATCATTTAAAGATTATCTACTGAGTCTCAATACGCCTATTGTCGGCGATTTACGGAGACGTATGCCGTTTTCCCCATGTGATGTGCTAATTAGTCCAGATATTGGCACGTTTGGTGCTCACCCTAGTATTACCATAGATTAAAAACGTAATACTGGGAGTAGTTACATGAGAAGTAAGCCAAAGAAATTGCTAGGAGCGCTTTTTGCTGGACTGATGATGTCAGGAAGCGTTTTAGCTGAACCATTAAAAATCGGTTACAGCGATTGGCCAGGCTGGGTGGCTTGGGAAATCGCTATCGAAAAAGACATGTTCAAAGAAGAGGGCGTTGAAGTCCAATTCGAATGGTTTGATTACGTTGCCAGTATGGATGCATTTGCTTCTGGTCAATTAGATGCTGTTGCTATGACTAACGGTGATGCACTGGTGACGGGTTCTACTGGTGGTCGTAACGTCATGATCTTGATTAACGATTACAGCAACGGTAACGACATGGTCGTTGGTGCTCCGGGCATTAAGTCTATTAAAGATTTAAAAGGTAAAAAGGTAGGTGTAGAAGTAGGCTTTGTTGGCCACTTATTGCTACTTAATGCATTAGAAAAGAACGGCATGACCGAGAAAGATGTCGAGTTAGTAAACGTACCTACGAACGAAACTCCTCAAGTTTTAGCGTCAGGTCAGGTAGACGCTATTGTTGCATGGCAGCCAAACTCAGGTCAGGCGTTGACCTTAGTACCAGGTTCTACTCGTATTTATTCAAGTAAAGACGAGCCCGGTCTAATCTACGATGTATTGGCCGTGTCTCCATCTAGCCTTGCAGCACACAAAGACGAATGGACCAAAGTTGCAAAAACTTGGTACAAAGCCGTTGCTTACTTGAATGATCCAAAGACCCGTAAAGAAGCGATTAGCATTATGGCTGCTCGCGTTGGTATTCCTGCTGATGATTATACTGCCTTTATTGAAGGCACAAAGATTCTTTCCTTAGATGAAGCTCTGCCGTTTATGAAAAAAGCAGAAGGCTTTAAGTCTTTATATGGTTCTACCAAAATTGCTGACGAATTTAATGTCGACAACAAGGTATATGAGACCAAGCAGGATCTAGATTCTTATATCGATGCCAGCATTATGGAATCTCTATAATCCATATCGAATAATGAATCACCAGAAATGCTATAACTTAGTTATAGCATTTCACTAATATCCAATATGTTTATCGCTTTTGCTAGTGAGTGAATAGCAGAGCAGTTCTCGTTTTTAATATTTGTATCTACCTTTGCGAGACCTTGGTATGACACTATTTGCTGTAAATAAATCAATAGATCCTCAGGCTCGAAAGATAGTTACGCTATTGAGTTTTGCTTGCCCAATCCTACTTTGGTGTGTGGTGAGTTATGTACCCTTTATATGGCATCCGCAAGTAGAGATCACTAACCCAGGTGGTGTCTCATACTTTCGCGAAGGCATGTTAGTGGACCGCGAAGTCTTTGCTGTAGAAACTAGTACCTGCGATTTATCAGGGTGTGAGCTTCCTCTAGGTGATCCCGCGAATCCCGTATACCTTCCAGCGCCTCACGAAGTTGTTAGAGCGTTTGTAACGGCATTTACTACCGAGCCGCAGCGTAGAAGTGAGATGTGGTTGCATGAAAGTTTGTGGAGCAGTATTCAGGTCATATTTTGGGGGTTCGTGCTGTCGTCGATTATTGGTATTCCGTTAGGGATTCTGGCAGGCACTTATGACTTCTTTTCTAAGTTAATAGAACCTTTTATTGAATTTTTTCGTTATTTGCCCGCGCCAGCCTTCGGTGCTCTAGCCGTTGCTATATTGGGTATTTATCAAGCACCGAAAATTGCCATTATTTTTATTGGTACCTTTTTTCAGCAAGTATTAGTGGTTGCTAATACCACACGCAAGCTGGATCCAGCCTTGCTGGAGGCGGCACAGACCTTAGGAGCAAAGAATCGCTCTATGCTATTTCGTGTAGTAGTGCCCGGCATTCTGCCTGACCTATACCGTGATATTCGTATTTTATTGGGATGGGCTTGGACCTATCTAATCGTTGCCGAGTTGATTGGCACTAGCTCTGGTATCACGTGGTTTATTACCCAGCAAGCGCGTTATAAGAATTTCGACAATGTATTCGCCGCTATCATTATGATCGGCATTATGGGCATTACGATTGATTTGTTGCTTGCATGGTTAGGGCGTCGATTATTTTCTTGGCAGAAACAAGAATCTTAATCCAACTAACACGGCACTAACGACAGCAGAGTATATTATGACTAAGTTAAATCTACCCGATTACAAGCTGCAAAGTGAAGAAGTTAAAGATCGTTTTGAGCGTCTAAAGCAACGCCCTGTAACGCTTGAAGTGAAAAACCTATATAAGCATTTTAACAGCCGAAATGGCCAAGTAACTGCGCTAAAAGATATTAATTTAAAAATTCATAAGCGTGAGTTCGTGTGCGTGATTGGTCCATCGGGTTGTGGTAAGTCAACTTTAATCCGCATTCTTGCCGGTTTAGAGCAAGCTTCTACGGGCGAAGTATTGCTTAATGGCAACGCGGTGAGTAAGCCCGGCCCTGAGCGTGGCATGGTATTTCAAGGCTATACCTTGTTCCCTTGGCTGACAGTAAAACGCAACGTGATGTTTGGTTTGATTGAGTCAGGTTATGGTGAAGGCGAGGCAGAAGCTGAAGCACTACAGTGGATCGACTTAATCGGTTTAAAACGTTTTGCAGAAAGCTATCCACATCAATTATCAGGTGGTATGAAGCAGCGCGTCGCCATCGCGCGCGCCTTGGCGAATAAACCTAAAGTGTTACTGATGGATGAACCCTTCGGTGCATTGGATGCGCAAACACGCGCGAAAATGCAGGCCTATTTACTCGAAATCTGGAAGAACATTGATATTACCGTGTTCTTTATTACCCATGATCTTGATGAAGCCATTTATCTTGCCGACCGAATCTTGGTATTAAAAGCCAACCCAGGCGAAGTGCAGGAATTGATAGAAGTACCTGTGCCACACCCGAGAAACCCAGATCAATTGCTGTCGCCAGAATTTTTAGCGACCAAAAAGCGCTTAGAAGAATTAATTCATCCACCAACAACGGATACCGACGAAGATCATCTCAACCTTATGCGCATGGTGCATGTAGATGACGACGTTGGGAGTGTTTTTTAATGCTTCAGCTTAGCCATATGACATGGGAAGAAGTAGGGGCCGCTGTTCAAGGCGGGGTTGAAACGGCCATGTTACCGATTGGCGCAACCGAGCAGCACGGCCCTCATTTAGGTTGTGGCATGGATACAGCCATTGCTCACACTCTGTGTTACGACGTTGCTAAACAAGCGGACATATTGTTATTACCGACCTTACCTTATGGCTGTTCGGTTGGTCACTCTAAACGCTGGCCCGGTACATTGGCTTTAAATCCTAAGACCTTAATTGATGTGGTCAGCGATTTAGGCGATTGGGTTGTGTCTTCAGGAATTCGGCGTTTGTTGCTAGTAAATGGACATGTCACTAACGAAGCGCCGCTGCGCTGTGCCTTAGAAATGCTGCGCGCCCGTCACGACGGATTTATGGTGGCTTTAATCAACACTGCGCAACTTTCACCCAGAGTTAAACAAGCGCATTTTGCCGATGCTAACGATTGGCACGCCAACGATGCAGAAACCGCTTTGATGATGCATTTACATCCTGAGATTGTTCGACCAGAAAAACTCGATGAAGCCGATGATCCAGATCGTACTGACGGCTGTGTTTTTAGCCATCCAGTGAATCGCACCAGTCTTAATGGCGTGACGGGACAACCGTCATTAGCCACCAAAGAAAAAGGACAAATCCTCTATCAATGGATGCAGGAGGATTTACTTGCCATCGTGCAACGGGCAACGGAAGAAGAAGCCCCTCTCAACCACAGCTATCAAAACTCGATATTCGAGCGGCTGTAACTGGATTTATGAAAGACCTATTCATTAGGTGAAATCACATGATCAACATTAAAACTGATAACGAAATCAGCGAAATTCAACAAGACCTAAAAGATAAAGGCGTGAAATATTGCATGGGAAACTATGTTGATATTCACGGTATTCCTAAAGGCAAAGTCGTTCCGATTACGCATTTACACCATATGGCACATGGTTCAGAGCTTTATACTGGCTACGCGCTTGATGGTTTAGGGCAGCAACCAAACGACGATGAAATCGCCTCAGTTCCCGATTTAGATCACATTATTCAGTTACCTTGGCAGCCAGAAATTGCTTGGATGCCAGCGGATAACACTTTGTATGGTCAGCCCTACAAGCTTAATACTCGCGTTTTATTGAAGTCGGTATTAGAGCAAGCAAAAGAAATGGGCTTTGGTATGAACTTAGGTATTGAAGCCGAAGTTTATCTATTGCGCCAAGACGAAAATGGCAAGTTGAGTGTGCCTGATCCTGACGATAAATTGAAAAAACCGTGTTACGACACGCGCGCTTTTCTAAGCAACTTTAGTTGGTTGGATAAAATGGCGACAAGCATTAATGATTTGGGGTGGGGCTTATATTCCTTCGATCATGAAGATGCTAATGGCCAGTTTGAGTTCGATTTTAACTATGCCGATGCGGTTACCAGTTGTGATCGTTTTACGTTCTTGAAATTAATGGCAAAAGAATATGCGAAGCAAGAAGGTTTATTAGCGACCTTTATGCCAAAGCCATTTTCGAATAAAACCGGTACTGGCGCGCATTTTAATATGTCGCTTTACGATCTCGAAACGAAAGAAAACTTGTTTCAGTGTAAGCCAGCAGATGATCCTCATGGCTTAGGTTTAACGAAATTAGGCTATCAGTTTATTGCGGGTATTTTGAAACACGGGCCAGCTTTGTGTGCGGTATTTGCACCGACAGTGAACTCTTATAAGCGGTTAGTACGTCAGGGCGACATGCCTTACTTTACGTGGGCACCGGTATTTAACTCGTTTGGTTCGAATAACCGCACCAACTCGGTTCGCGTACCTATGGGTGGTGGTCGTTGTGAATCGCGTAATGCGGATGGTGCAACCAATCCTTATCTTGCGGCAGCGCTAGCGCTGGCGGCGGGTTTAGAAGGCATTCGCGAGAATCTTGATCCAGGTTTACCGCAAGAAAAGAACTTGTATGAGCTAACAGAAGAAGAACGTGCAGAAAAAGGCATTGGCTTTTTACCGCGTACTTTGGATGAAGCGATTGATGCGTTTGAAGCTGATCCCTTTGTGGAGCAGGTTTTAGGCTCAGAGTTGCGCAATGAGTTTATTCGCTATAAACGCGCCGAGTGGAATGAATATCATACCGCGGTGAGTGAGTGGGAAATTCAACGCTATAGCCATTTGTTTTAATGTTCTGAAAACGGCGGCGTTAATATTAACGCCGCTTTGCGAGCTAGGAGCCGCTATGGAAACCGGTAAAGACAAAGTGAGTCGTATCAGTATTTCTATGCCAGAAGCTTTGCTGGAAGGCTTAGATTTAATGGTTGCCAAGCGTGGATTTGAAAGTCGGTCGCAAGCCATATGCGATATGATTAGCCACCAGATTAACGAATACAATCAGCAGCAAGGTTCGACCGTTATGACGGGGACCGTAAATCTGGTTTATAACCATTCAACGCCCGGCTTAACGAAGAAGCTGCATGATTTGCAATACGAATATATCGATGAAGTGATCAGTAATTTAAATGTGAATCTGACTCACACCAATACATTGTCGATTATTTTAGTCCAAGGTCCCGCCGATCGGTTGAATATGATCGCCGATAAAATGACCACGCTACGAGGGGTCGTGCATGGTCGTTTATTATTAAATTCCTATCTTATTCCGCCGATCCATCCATTACCAAAGGCTTAGCCTTGGTGGCATCGTTTGGGCAGGAAAATTCTTCTTTGCTCGATAGCAATTCATACAAGGCTTGAGCAGCAGGGCCGACACTGTCCGGGTGGGCTTTTATTAAATATAAATCGGCGTAGCGAGTTGCTTCTTCTTCAAAGGGAATGACCGCTAGGTTGCCCGCAGCTATGTCTTGTTCCACCCAGTGCGATGGTAGCCAGGCAAAGGCTAAACCGCGCTTAACAATATTGACACTGGTGCTGACATGAGTAACGGTCCAACGCTGATTCGCCCCTAGCCAGCCAGAATCAACATTGCGTTTTTTACCACTGTCGCGCAGTACCACTTGGCGGTGTTCGATTAAATCATCGTAACTAACGCGACGATTTAAGGTTTGTAGAGGATGATTAACACTCGTCACCGGAATGAATTCACAACGATAAATGTGCTGACCTTGGCGATCGGTAGGTACTTGAGCGGTTATTAATAAATCGACTTTATCGGCATCTAATAAATCATTGCCACCACTAAGAACAAATTCTTCTAGCTCGATACGCGTATGCGGATAGGATCGGGAGAATTTTTCCAATGCACAAAAAAGCTGTTCGCATGGATAAACCATATCTCGGGCGACACGCAGCAACGACTCCGTGCCGCCGCTTAAAGATGCGGCTACGCGGTCGATGCTCTCGGCTTGATCAAGTAAGCGTTCGGCGCGCATCAGTAGGGTTTTTCCTTCGGGCGTCAGAAACGCTTTGCGACCTTCCACTTCTAACAGTTGCACGCCAAGTTGCTCTTGCAGCTTGTGTACACCGTAACTAATCGTCGATTGGCTTTTATAAATAGCGTCTGCCGCTTGGGCGTAGCCACCGTGTTCAACAACTGCGCGAAACATACGCCACTGTTCAAGTGTTGTTTTCATTCTCTCACCCCTACACCAAGTTTAACGAGTGTGGCGGCATGTTTCGAAAAAGTCGAATGATTAACGTAGGACGGATTGTTCTCTAGGAGCGTTTTAACCACTTACGCACAGCGTTCCAGCGATTAACGACTAGCGCAGTAAAAATGAGCGAGCACCCGAACAGTTGGCTAGGTTCCATGCGCTCACCAAACCAAGCGGCGGCAAAAAGTGACGTCCATACGGGTTCAATAATCATAATCACCGCTGCGTGACTGGGGCTCGACATACCTTGGGCATAGGTTTGAATAAAGAAGCGAGCTGCCGTGCCTACGGTAATGCTCAGTCCTAGCCACCACCACATATTGCCCGTCCAATGATCTGGCCAAGTCTCAGTCGCGGCTGATAGGGATAGAGCGACGATGCCAACAATCGAAAGCTGAATGGCACTTAGCGCGAGTGCTGGAACATGGCTTGCCGCGCGACCATTTAAAATAAAGGTGAGTGACAGCAGCAGTGCCGAAATAAAGAAAAATAGCTGGCTCGGTTCTGGCTGGAAGCCATGTTGCAAAGACAGTAAGCCCAATCCCGTAAAAGCCAAGGGCAGGGCGACCCAGTTGCTGCGGCTAATGCTATCGCGAAATAACAACCAACTTACCAGTGGTACTAACACGACTGACAAACTGGTGATAAACGAGCCTTCGCCTAAATGCTTGGCAGAAAACAAACCAATTATCCAAAACGACATGGCCGCGCCAAATAATACGCCTACACCAGCGGAGGCCTTCCATTGTTTTTTGGTTAAGCGGGTAAGCGGTTTAAAGCCCGGGATTGCTAATAGTAATCCGGCGAGTAAGAAGCGCGTGCCAATAAACAGCAAGGGCGGAAACTCGGCTAACGCTTCTTTCGAAAACATCCAGCTAATGGCCGCCAATACGGTTACGAGTAATAGCAGGAGATCGGCTTTAAATAAGTTTAAAGGCTTATGTAACGAGGTAGAGTGGGACACGAAAGCTGGCCATAGTAGGGAGTATTAATACGGCGCGCAGTATTTCATAGCTGACGTGTTTTGTCTGTCAGAACTCAGCCGATTCGCAGGTGCTTTTCGGCCGAATTCGTTGGTGTGTATCGAGCCTTGTTTAAAGGATCTCTACCATTAAATCATCTGAAATAGCCTCCAACGCGTCGGCCAGATCGTGTGAATCAAACCCTTCAGGCACCCGCAGCTGAGCTTCGCTTTTAAAGATAGGCAGGGCCGACATTTCAGCGCTTTCGCAACTGGTGGTGAGTTCCAATACGTTAACGTTTAAGCGCGCTAATACTTGCGATACTTCACGAACGATCCCCGGACGGTCGTTACCGACCACACTGAGTGTTAAATCTTTGGTGTTGTTGGTATCGCCTGCGCTGTTGCTAAGTTCTGCAATAACCGAAATGCCACGACCACCGAGAGCCGATAACGCACCGATTAAACCGTTGCTGCTTTCTTCTTCAATGCCGACGCGCAAAATCCCCGCGAATTTGCCTGCCATCTGTGCCATGCGGCTTTCTAACCAGTTGCCACCATGTTCGGTAATGGTGGCGGCAAGTTGCTCAACAATACCCGGTTTGTCGTCAGCGATGACGGTTAGAACAAGAAAAGTCGACATAAGATGTCCTTACTAAAATTCAATATGTTGTCGTTATTATGGCAAGACGTTACCACAAGCGAGAAAAAATTCGCACCTAGAGTTAGCAGAAGCAAGATAGTTTCCAAACGGAGGCATTTCTCGATTGAACGGCCGTAATGGATACAGTAGCCTGTCTGGCCAACCTGATAGCGGTTGGATAACTTAAATTATTGAATATGGATTGCATCATGGATACCCGCTTCCCTCGTATAGAACGCCTACCTCCCTACGTCTTTAACGTCATCGGTGAGTTGAAAATGGCGGCGCGAGCGAGAGGCGAGGACATCATTGATATGTCCATGGGCAATCCTGATCAAGATACGCCAAAGCATATCGTCGATAAGCTGGTCGAAACCGCTCAGCGCAGCGGTACGCATCGCTACAGCCAATCCAAAGGTATTCCGCGTTTACGTCGTGCGATGGCCAACTGGTATAAGCGTAAGTTCGACGTCGATCTTGATCCAGAAACTGAAGTCATTACTACTATTGGCTCAAAAGAAGGCTTGGCGCATTTAGCATTAGCGACCTTAGGTCCTGGTGACAATGTACTGGTGCCGAACCCGTCGTACCCGATACATCCTTATGGGTTTGTGATTGCGGGTGCTGATATTCGTCATGTGCCGATGACACCTGATACCAATTTTTTTGAAGAGCTGGAAAAGGCGATCAAAACAACCTGGCCTCGCCCGAAAATGTTGGTGCTTAACTTTCCCGGTAACCCGACGGCAGAATGCGTCGAACTCGAGTTCTTCGAAAAAGTCGTTGCTATGTGCAAAGAATACGAAATCTGGCTAGTCCAAGATCTTGCTTACGCCGATATCGTGTTCGACGGTTATCAGCCGCCATCCGTACTGCAAGTGCCGGGAGCCAAGGATATTGCGGTTGAGTTTTACTCGTTATCCAAGAGTTACAACATGCCCGGTTGGCGCGTTGGCTTCTGTTGTGGCAATAAAGACCTAATTTATGCGCTCGCAAGGATTAAGTCCTATTTAGATTATGGTACATTTACACCTGTCCAAGTTGCTGCGATTGCTGCCTTGGAAGGTGACCAGTCGGTAGTGACTGAAATATGCGAGATGTACCGTGAGCGTCGTGACGTTCTCTGTAAGGGGCTGAACGATGCTGGTTGGGCGGTAAAACCTCCGAAAGCAACCATGTTCGTCTGGGCGCAGATTCCCCCAGCGTATCGCGATATGGGTTCCCTTGAATTCAGTAAAAAGCTGCTTATGGAAGCAGGTGTTGCGGTGTCGCCAGGCATAGGCTTCGGTGAATACGGCGATGATCATGTGCGTTTTGCACTGATCGAAAATGAACAACGAACCCGTCAGGCACTTCGAGGCATTCGCCAGATGTTGCGTAAAGACGGCGTTGCACAGGCTTAAAAGCCACGCAACTAACCAATATGAGTGGAAGCCTACGCCTTTATGGCTAAGGTAGGCTTCAGAAATAATTGAACGACAATCTCTAGGAGAGACGACCTTGAAACCGGTAAAAGTAGGTATCTGTGGTTTAGGTACTGTAGGTGGTGGCACCTTCAACGTACTTAGCAAAAATGCAAACGACATTGCACGCCGGGCAGGTCGCGAAATTATTATCGCGCAAGTGGCAACACGTCACCCAAACCCAAATGTTGATACCGGTGATGTAGCCGTTACCGATAACGTGATGGATGTTATTAATAATCCAGAAATCGACATCGTTATCGAATTGATTGGTGGTTACACCATCGCCAAAGAAGTGGTTTTGGGTGCCATTGCCAATGGCAAGCACGTCGTTACCGCTAATAAAGCTTTGATTGCAGTACACGGTGCCGAGATTTTTGCTGCTGCGGAAGCGAAGGGCGTTTCTGTAATGTACGAAGCGGCCGTTGCTGGTGGTATTCCCATCATCAAAGCGATTCGCGAAGGTTTAGCGGCAAACCGGATTAACTGGTTGGCAGGTATCATTAACGGTACTGGTAACTTCATTCTGACCGAAATGCGCGACAAAGGTCGTGACTTTGCCGATGTGCTGAAAGAAGCACAAGAACTTGGCTATGCCGAAGCAGACCCAACGTTCGACGTTGAAGGTATTGATGCGGCGCACAAGCTAACGATTTTGGCGTCTATTGCCTACGGTATTCCGTTGCAATTTGAGCGTTGTTACACCGAAGGCATCAGTAAAATCACTCAAGAAGACGTTGAGTACGCTGATGAACTTGGCTACCGCATTAAGCATTTAGGTATCAGCCGTCGTGGTGAAAATGGTATCGACTTACGCGTTCACCCAACCATGATTCCTGTGGCACGTCCGATTGCTAAAGTAGACGGCGTGTTGAACGCAGTTATGGTCAATGGCGATGCGGTTGGCGACACGCTGTATGTTGGCGCAGGCGCGGGCGCCGGTCCTACTGCTTCTGCTGTGGTCGCTGATGTCATCGACTTAGCACGTACTATGGATGCACCGGCAACTGCAGCGGTTAATCACCTTGCATTCGACACCATCGAAAAGACGTATGTCCTGCCGATTGAAGATGTAGAAACAGCCTATTACTTGCGTATTCAAGTACAAGATAAGACTGGTGTTTTGGCGAGCGTGGCAACTATTTTGAGTGAGCGTGGTATTAATATCGAAGCCATCATTCAGAAAGAACCAAAAGCAGAAGACGACGTTGCGCAGATTATTCTTCTGACGCACCGCATTGTTGAACGCGATATGAACGCTGCGATTCTGGCTATTGAAAGTTTGCCTAGCACGGTCGGGGAAGTGACCCGTATTCGTGTTGAGCAGCTCGACTGACTTCATCGCAGGTTGTAACAAAAACGGAGCTAATAGCTCCGTTTTTGCGTTATAGGCGTTAGCGGTCGCCAGCAGCCGAAAATAGCGCTTATTAGGACATATTGAGCGAAATTTAATGCTCCAGTCTTGTCACAAATACTTATCTAGGGCTATCGTCGTTTTTCATTTATCAAGGAGGAAATGCTATGCCAGCACATGCGATTGTTGTTTTATGCCCTAAACGTCCAGATCTTTTTGGGCAGCCAGTATTAGGTCACGTTGCCTGGGGTTTTGAGTTGCCAACTCACGAATGGGTCATTGGGGCAGTTGAAGGTGACGGCTGGAAACATGGTAATGGCGTCAATGGTTTTTGGTCGCGTAAAGTACCGAGTTTAAATCACGCGCTGCAGCATTTCGCGCATATGCAATATCAAGATGCGGAATATAACTACGTTAAAATATTGAGAGTTACCGATAATGTATTCCCTGATCCTGATGGCGCATTACACGTAATGAAGTGGGTCAGTGGTCAAAAATACGAACTCTTCGGCCGCAATTGTATGAACTCTGCTTACGATATTTTGCGCGCGTTTTCTCGTGGTGGAAACTTCAATGGCAAGATATTGCCAACACCCGATTTAAACTGGATCCCTAACGGTTGGTATAACGAAATTAAAGTACCAGATTCTGATTTTCGCTACTTACCGACGCCGACTGAATTGGTCCATGCTTTTGGTACCAGTAATGATGCAGCTGATGATGTTATGGCTGACATGGCGGCCACATGCCCCGATTGGCGTAATGTAGATAGCGATGACTTCTTAGCGATTGATGCCAGCGCAACAGAAGCTGCGGATAAAGCAGCCGTAAATGTTGCTGAGCCGACAGCGGAGACAACAGACTAAGCAGATCTTGATTTGGCCTAGGTTAATATCAATTATTAAAATGCTTAGCTGAATATCCATTGATATGATGAATGATGCGAGGAGTAAGGCTATAATCCTGCGCATCAGTCATCTTATTAGTGGTACTTCATGAACATTGATCGCATAGATCTTAATCTTCTCGTGTATCTCGATGTATTGCTGCGCGAAGGCAGCGTTACGCGTGCGGCGCAGCAACTTGGTATTACTCAGCCAGCCATGAGTAACGGCTTACGCCGCTTACGCGATGTATTTGGAGATCCTTTGCTGGTGCGTACATCCGATGGCATGACGCCAACGCAAAGGGCGCAAGAGTTACAGCCTGTCATCCGCAAAGCCTTAGGTGAGTTAGAAGCCGCCTTGCAGCCGTTAGAAGAATTCGATGCCATGGTTAGCCATCGCGTATTTCGTATCATGGTGAGCGATTACGCTGAATCGACACTTGTGCCTGAGTTAGTTAAGCGCCTGCGTACCGACGCCCCGGATATTATTCTCGACGTGCTCACGCCATCGGATGTGACATTTAAGGATGTAGAGGCCGGTAAAATCGACATGGCAATTAACCGTTTTGATGAAATGCCACAGTCATTTCACCAAATGACATTATGGAAAGATGATTTTGTCTGTCTGGTAAATCCAGATCATCCACTATCTTCGAACTTTAATCTGGAAGCCTATTTGGCTAGCAAGCATATCTGGGTGAGCAAAACGGGTATGGGCGCAGGTGTTGGTATTGATCCAGAAAAAGTTGTGCGGCTAGGTTGGGTAGATAATGCGTTATCGAAGTTGGGCCACAAGCGCAAAATTTCGGTATTTACGCGTCATTATCAAATGCCGGCTTTACTGGCCTTGAATAACGACCTAGTGGCAACTCTACCGCGCAAAGTGGCAGAGATGCAGGCGGAATCCGCCGCCTTATTAGTGAAAGAGCCACCATTTCCCATTCCTGCTTTTGAGCTGAAAATGGCGTGGTCACCGTTATTGCAACATCATCAAGCGCATCGTTGGTTACGTCGCATGATTGTGGATGTTGCCCAGCACTGCTAATGATGAGTACATCTTGATCATTATCAAGATGCCTTGAGGCTGCATTCTTTACACTATGATTCTTTGTCATAGCCCGTGAGGTGCAGCCATGTCGATGATACTGCTTGATTACCCTCAACTCGCCCAAGACTTCATGAACCGTGAACATGAAACCTTTGTTAACCTCATGATCGAAGCGGAAGACGCGCTGCTCATGGGCCGTTTTACCGTGCAACATTTTCGCCGCTTAGTGCAGCATAGCCAAGAGCATTTCGCGCACGAAGAGCGTGAAATGCTTGCCTATCATTTCCCTGCATACCCAATGCATAAGCAAGAACATGAACGCGTGTTGGCGACCATGATTAGCCTACTTGAAGGCTATGAAGATGATCAGAATATTTTGCCGTTACTTAACTATGTGCAAGAAGTACTCCCAGATTGGTTTGCGGGGCATATTACCAGCATGGATAAAGTAACTGCTGAGTTTCTAGCTCGCCAGAAGATCTCTGCAGCCTAAGCGCTTCAGCGCGCGTCGCGATTTTTCGTTATAATCTGCGCCAGTAGACAACAGAGCCAGTGTGACACTGGCTCAAGCGCGCAGGTATTGTATGTTCAGTAAAACTTCCATTCGTTTAAATAAATACATCAGCGAAAGCGGCATATGTTCGCGTCGTGACGCCGACCGCTTTATTGAGCAGGGCAGTGTGTTTATTAATGGTCGTCGTGCCACGATTGGGGATCAAGTCGGTACTGGCGACGAAGTGAAAGTAAACGGCCAACTGATTGAACCGCGCGAAGAAGATCAGCTGGTATTTATCGCCTTAAATAAACCCGTAGGCATTGTCAGTACGACTGAAAGTACCGAAGTTAATAATATTGTCGATTTTGTTGCGCACAGCGTGCGGATTTTCCCGATTGGACGCTTAGATAAAGACTCCCAAGGTTTAATTTTTCTGACCAGTAATGGCGACCTAGTTAATAAAATTCTACGCGCCGGTAATAACCATGAAAAAGAATATTTAGTCACGGTTAACCGCCCAATTACCGATGACTTTATTGACGGTATGAGTGCCGGTGTTCCTATCCTTGGTACAAAAACGAAAAAGTGTAAGGTCGTTAAAGAAGCCGCTAACGTATTTCGCATTACATTAGTGCAGGGGCTTAATCGACAAATTCGTCGTATGTGTGAATTTTTTGATTACGATGTGATTAAGCTTGAACGTGTCAGTATTATGAATGTCACCCTCAAAGGCTTGCCAGTGGGTGAGTGGCGCGACTTAACAGAAAAGGAACTGGCGGTACTATTTAAAGCCATCGAGAACTCTTCATCTGAGGCGCCTAATCCAAATGCTGCTAAGCGCAAGTCGCCACGCGCTATGCCAAGCGCGCCATCGGATGGAAAACCAAAGCGTGTTGCTGGCAGTGCGAAGAAGCCACCGGGGGCTAAACCCGTAAGCGCCAAAGAAACCTATGCGAAAACGAAAGCGAAACCAAAAACCCGTAAAGAAGCCAATATGATGGGCGCTAAAGCAGGTGGTTATCAGGGTAAAACCGGAGGGGCGAAAACCTCTCGGCCTAATAAATCAAAAGGGCGCTGAGCATAAACCAAAGGGCGCTGATTGCGCCCTTATTGTTACTCTCTGCTCATCGCCATAGTCGCGATTTAACGCTGACGTAAACTCAACGTTAACGAGTGGCTCTCATTGGGTTCCAGTGTCACGTAATCATGCAGGGCATTCGCGCTTTCAACGCAAAACATACGTTGCCATGCGTCATGCGGAAATTGGCTTAAGCGTTTCGATTTGTCTACCCACGGATTCCAAACCACAGCACTCGCACTGTTACAGTTAAGTTCTAGCGTTTGCTCGGGCGTTACCAATGTTTGCAGCGGGCCTGCAGAATAAATACGATCCGTTTCTTCGCTAAAGCGAATGTCGCCTCGCTGTTGCTTCTCTGACCAGTCGTCTAGCGCATCAATATAGCTGAAGCCGTGAAATCCTTGCACGCGGGTTGCGCCAATATCACTCGTGGGAAAATAGGTATGCAGCGCTTGAGAAAAGCTAACCGCTTGATCCCCTGCTAGAGTGATTAAATTCACTGTTAAGCCTGATTTAGTAAAGGTAAATACAATTTTTACTGTAGCGCCTCCAGACCAAACTTGGCTATCCACTTCTGGTAGCTCTAATGTGAGTTCAACGGCATCGCTTGATTCGTTGACTTCAGTTAGCTGCCAATCAACCGCACGCGCTATGCCGTGTGCTGGAGCTGTGTGCGGATCAAGAATAAACTCTTGAACCTTATCTGGGTTTCTATCTGGATTACCAAACCAAGGCCAGCACACGGGGATGCCGCCACGTACCGATACGCCTTTACGAAATTCTGCCGTTTCGCTTAACCATAGCCAGTCGTTCTTATCATTGGGCTTAAAGCTGAGAAGATGTGCGCCTTGCAGCAATAGGTCGGCGCTGAAAAATGGGTGTCGAACTTGGATGCAATCGAGTTCTCCGTACTGAACCTTTTGGCTAAACACCGTGCGTTGCAGAGTTGGTGTAAGGTGTTTGGATGTCATTATATGCTCCATAGATGGGTCGAGATGCACTAGCTTACCGCAAAGGAGTTAGGCTAAGAAATCGGATATGATCCAATCATCAATGCGAGTAAGCTACTCGAAAATAGATTGTGGCCAATATGAATAAACACGCTTTAAAAGACGCCTTGCTAGCAGCGCTAGACGCTGAGATCACCGCCGCGCTCTCGTCTGCGAGCACCGCGCATGCAACGGCATCGGATGCCAATAATAAGCCCGAGAATAAGTACGATACGTTGGCTTTAGAGGCTGCCTATCTCGCTCATGGACAGTCGGAGCGCATACTCGAATTGCAGCAGCGTCGTATTCAACTCGCGCGATGGCCGATTCCTGTTATCGAGCAAGACGAAGTCATTCGCTTGGGCGCGTGTATTACTTTGATTGCTGATGATGATACTGAGCGCACCGTATTCATTGCACCGGTCGGTGGCCACCAAATAGAAAGCCATGGCATTAAGATACTTGTGGTCAGTCCTGATACGCCTTTGGCGAAAGTCTTGATCGGGAAGAGTTTAGATGATGAAGCGGCTTTAACCTTGAGTGGTCGTAAGCAAAATTGGCGGATTGTTGCTATTGATTAAGCACTTTCTATTTAAAACACGTAGAGGGAATTAACATGACATACGAACGCATTATGGGTTTGAACGTTATTGATGATGCCGAATATCAAAAATATCGTGCAGGAATGGAACCAATTTTGAATTCGATGGGCGGTGCATTTGGCTTTGATTTTCGGGTATCGGAAGTGCTGCGTTCTAAGTCGGCTGATCCAATTAATCGAGTATTTACCATCGACTTCCCTAGCGAGGAGGTCATGAATCAGTTTTTTTCTCATCCTGATTACTTGATCTTGAAAGAACAGTATTTGGATCATGCGGTTAATAGTCGAACCATTATTTCTATGCATAAAAAAAGCGACTAAAAAGTCGCTTTTTTTATTGAGTGTGATTAGCTAATAAAGCTCTGCCAAGCCAGCAGTAAATCTTCTAGGTCATCTAAGCCGCAGCCTGAGATAGACTCATCTTCATAGATGGTAAGTCCTTCTTCAGCATAATCTAGCCCGTCTTCTGTCGTCTGTTCATTGATTCCGTTATGCATTTCGCTGATATCGGCTTCATCGCGATTAAGGACCAACTGAAAGCGACGACTTTTTACTTCGTATTTTTCACGGGTTCCTGCCTTTAACTCGTCGATAATATCCAGTAGCTGCTGCAGCTTAATAATATCAGTGCCGATTTCGCTATTAAGCCAGTTGGCGGTTGTTTCTTGGCCCATATCCAAACTTAACGACGGGTGGCCGTGGTCATCATAGGTAAACTCGTAATCCATGCTGTGTGCTCAATAATTCGCGTTGAAAAGGTCTAGCGGGAAGGACTAAGCCCCTTATTTGCTTAGCAAATAAGGGGCTTTAATTAGGTTTAAATACGTATTTCTATTAATCAGTCTTCCGATACGTCTTCGCCACCGGCCAACGGCCAGCCGCCTAAATCTTTATAACGATTGACGATAAAGCAAAATAATTCAGCCGTTTTGAACGTATCGTAAGCAGCGCTATGAGCAGCACTATTATCGAAATCAATGCCTGCAGTAATACAGGATTTAGCCAGTACGGTTTGCCCAAGCGAAATTGCCGCAATAGACGCTGTATCGAACGATGAAAACGGATGAAATGGATCGCGCTTAATATCGTTACGGGCAATCGCTGCGCGCAAGAAACCATGATCGAAATGGGCATTGTGACCTACCAATACGGCACGGGTACAACCGGCGGCTTTTACTTCGCGGCGAATCACCTGGAACATTTCAGTTAGCGCTTCGATTTCGAACTCTGCATCACGTTCAGGGTCGAACGGATCAATACCGGTAAAATCCAATGCTTCCTTTTCTAAGTTAGCACCATCGAACGGGTGAATATTCGCACTTAACGTTTCGTTTGGGTGTAAATAGCCATCATCATCCATGCGCAAGGTCACCATTGCGATTTCCAATAGGGCATCAGTGTCGGCATTAAAACCACCGGTTTCCACATCAACCACCACAGGTAAAAATCCGCGGAAGCGTTGCGCCATCGGTGACTTTTCTTGCTTATCTTCAGTACCGCTCATGTGTTGCCCTTACTATTAGTCGAGTTTCCAGCGCAATGTTTCACCCGCGCGCAGTGGAATAATTACATCATTGCCAAATGGCATTTCAGACGGTGCTAGCCACGATTCTTTTACTAGCGTGATGGTATCTTGGTTTCGAGGCAGACCGTAATAATCGGGGCCGTAATGGCTCGCAAAGCCTTCGAGTTTATCCAGTGCACCTAAGTCTTCAAAAATCTCTGCATACAATTCAATCGCAGCATAGGCACTAAAACAACCGGCGCAGCCGCACGCAGACTCTTTCGCGCCTTTGGCATGTGGAGCGCTGTCTGTACCCAAAAAGAACTTATTGCTACCACTAACAACCGCATCTTGCAGAGCTTGCTGGTGGATGTTGCGCTTCAAAATAGGTAAGCAGAATAGGTGAGGGCGAATACCACCCACTAACATATGGTTGCGGTTATACGCCAAATGCTGCGGCGTAATCGTGGCAGCAACGTTAGCGCCTTGGCTAAGGACAAATTCCGCGGCTTCTTTGGTGGTGATGTGCTCAACCACTACTTTGAGTTTAGGATGACGACTCATCAGTGGCGCCAAAATCGTATCGAGGAATTCCTTTTCGCGATCAAAAATATCAACGTGGTTTTGGGTAACTTCACCATGCACCAGTAAACGGATATCGCATTCGGTGAGCACGTCGGCCAGCTCATCAAGCTTGCCTAAATCAGTAACACCCGACGCCGAGTTGGTGGTTGCGCCAGCCGGGTAGAGCTTTACCGCAACAATATGACCAGCCGCTTTGGCTGCACGAATCATATCGGGAGTGGTCTTGTCGGTAAGATACAACACCATCAGCGGATCAAACGTTGAACCCTTTGGCGCCTGCGCCAAGATGCGCGCGCGATACTCCAGCGCTTGCTCGGCGTTCATAACGGGTGGGTTAAGGTTCGGCATAATGATGGCGCGCTGCATTACCCGAGCGGTTGCGGGTACGGTGTGCTGTAACACAGCGCCATCGCGAACATGCAAATGCCAGTCATCGGGGCGGGTAATGGTCAGACGTTCCGTCATAGAGTAGTAACCTTGGCTAGAATGAAAATAGACGCCCAAGTGAATAATGGCTTGCGACGTGTGGATTGAGGGCATTGTACCGAATTTGTGGCGAAAGCACGGCATACCGGTTTAATTTTTCTTAGCTTTGGCCGATAACCTCACTAATAACCGAATACAGGACGCCATGACGTTGAACTTCAATCGGCCATTTCTAGCCATGATCACGCTTATTCTCTGGGCTGCCAATGTCTCATCTGGCCCAGCGTTGAGCTATGGCGGCAACGTGGACACTACCATGTGGATGCTCAGTGGATCGGTATTCGAATGCCGCTTTGAGCAACCGATTCCTGATTACGGCCGTGCCGTGTTTAATCATACCGCGGGCGAAGACGTCACGTTCCAGCTAGAAACCAATCGTAATCTAATGGCCTATAGTAAGGCGCAAATCAGCTTGAATCCGCCTCCATGGCAGCCATCAGGACCGAGTGAATCGCTGGGCTCGGCTGCCATTGTTAAAGATCAGCCTAATTTGAGCCTAGATGCCGAACGCACCAATCAGTTTTTACACGCCTTACTCGAAGGCAAATGGCCGACCATTACGCACAAAACCTTCTACGACCAAGATCGTTTTGTACAAGTGCATGTGTCAGCGATTCGATTTGATAAATACTATCAAGACTATATTCGCTGCGTTAATCAGCTGTTGCCGATGAATTTTGAGCAAGTCGCACGCTCAAAAGTACACTTTAAAATAGGGCAGAGCGAGATCGATCCGAAAGACACCGACATGCTCAATCGCATTGTATTTTATATAAAACACGACCCGCGTGTATTTGCCGTGTATCTCGATGGCCACTCCGACAATATTGGTCGCCGCTACGACAACCGCCAAACCTCGAAGCTGCGGGTCGAAAGTGTAGAGCGCTATTTTATTAAGCAGGGTATTAGCCCAGATATGATCACCACCCGTTTTCACGGCGATCGCTACCCTGTAGCCGATAACAGAACCGCCAAAGGTCGTGCCGAAAACCGCCGAGTGACCATTCGTCTAGAGTTGCGCGAAGACATGCCCATCCCCGACGACCTATTGTTCAAACTGCCAGAAGACGCCACCGTTTTGCCACGTTAAGCCAGTAACAGCCCCAGTCAGCGTGCCATTTGAGCCGTATAAATAACGCTCACTTGGCGTAAGGCCTCGCAATCAGTACAATATGCCCCCTTTGAATTCCTCGCGTTGGCCAACTTAGTTGATCAGCGCCGTTAACCATCCTGGAGATACCCATGTCAGACATCAAAAAAGTGGTGCTGGCGTATTCCGGCGGCCTAGACACCTCCGTAATCGCTAAGTGGCTACAAACTGAATACAACTGTGAAGTAGTAACCTTTACGGCAGACTTGGGTCAGGGCGAAGAAGTTGAACCAGCACGCGCAAAAGCTGAAGCACTGGGCATTAAAGAAATCTTCATCGACGACCTACGTGAAGAATTCGCTCGCGACTTCGTATTCCCAATGTTCCGCGCTAACACCATCTATGAAGGTGAGTATCTGTTAGGTACGTCGATCGCGCGTCCATTAATCGCCAAGCGTTTGATCGAAATCGCTAACGAAACTGGTGCAGATGCCATTGCTCACGGCGCGACCGGTAAAGGCAACGACCAAGTACGTTTTGAACTGGGTGCCTATGCACTGAAGCCAGGCGTAAAAGTGATTGCTCCGTGGCGCGAGTGGGACTTAACGTCTCGTGAAACCTTGATGGCCTACTGCGCAGAGCACGACATCAAAGTAGAAAACAAAGCCGGTAAGAAATCGCCATACTCAATGGATGCTAACTTGCTGCACATCTCTTACGAAGGCGACATCCTAGAAAACCCATGGAACGAACCAGAAGAAGACATGTGGTTGTGGTCTGTTTCACCTGAGAATGCTCCGGACGAAGCAGCCTACATCACACTAACTTTCAAAAATGGCGACCCTGTAGCCATCGACGGCGTTGATAAATCACCAGCGACCATCATGGAAGAACTGAACAAGCTTGCTGGCGCACACGGCATTGGCCGCGTCGACATCGTAGAAAACCGCTACGTCGGCATGAAAGCCCGTGGCTGTTACGAAACCCCAGCCGGTACGGTATTGCTAAAAGCACACCGTGCGATTGAATCCATTACACTGGATCGCGAAGCAGCTCACCTAAAAGACGAACTGATGCCACGTTACGCTAACCTGATTTACAACGGTTACTGGTGGTCACCAGAGCGCAAAATGCTGCAAGCCGCCATCGACGAAACCCAAGACGTGGTTAACGGCGACGTGCGCGTGAAACTGTATAAAGGCAACGTGATTGTTGTTGGCCGTCGTTCAGATGATACCTTGTTCGACGAAAAAATCGCCACCTTCGAAGACGATGCTGGCGCTTACGACCAGAAAGACGCAGCAGGCTTTATTAAGCTAAACGCATTGCGTTTACGCACTGCCGCGAAAAAAGGCCGTAGCTTTTTGAAGTAAGATTCAAAAGGTTAAAGCATAAAAAACCCGCTGCGGCGGGTTTTTTTGTGGGTGTTGTTTGGAATAGCGAGTTAAGTAGGCGGTTAAATTTGCATTCATATTAGTAAATATAAGTTTTTATCTAATTTTAATTTTTAATATCTATTATTTTGAGTTAGCATGTTTGTAATACATGGAGGTGTTGATGTTCTCGATTGAGTGGACGAAAACAGCTGTAAAGGAACTGCGGAAGATTCAGCCTGAAAAACAACGTACGGCGATCTTCAAGGCTGTAGACGAACTAAGCGAATGCCCAACAACGGCAGCAAATGTGAAAGCACTGAAAGGTCATAAGGCTGGTTATCGCCTGAGGGTAGGCCGATATCGCGTTTTGTTTGATCTAGATGAAGGTGTACGAGTCATAACGATTCAATAGGTGAGAAAACGAGATGAGCGAACATACTGAAGCCAGGATTAAAACCGAAGCTCAGATTATTAGAGATAGTAGTGGTAAACCTTTGTACGCCGTAGTGCCTTATGATGAATACCAAGCACTTGTTGAAGCTGATGCTCACGTCACTGTTCCTCATGAGGTTGTAGGTCTTATGATTGAAAAAGGTCTAAGTCCTATGGCTGCGTGGCGCAAATACCGAGGATTATCTCAAGTGCAGATGTCAGAAAAATTAGGCGTTACTCAAGGAGCCATTGCTCAGGCAGAGAAGTTCGGAAATAAACCTCATATAGAAACTCTAAGAGCCTGGGCTCGTGCGTTAGATTGTGATGTTGCCCAGTTGACGGAATAGGGTCCGAGTTACGATTAAATAATCGATAGATTTGTAGTTTATATACAGTATATTTTTACTAAAGCATGAATCGCCCCTAGTTTCCTAGACACTCTTTAAAGTTACAATGTACTTAAAGAGGAGGCCGATATGGCTGGTGGAACTTTATCAAAACCGGCAAAGTGTGCCGGCATACTATTACGCTGTTACTCGCTATGAAACGAATCTTCCTACTGCTGATACTTTATCCTGCCTTACTGAATGCATCGGTCGACTTGGTTAAAGTAGACAAGTCAGAAAACCGTATGATGCTGATGGAAGATGGTCAGGTCATAACTGAGTATTATGTGGTTTTTGGAGAGAACCCAAAGGGGCATAAGTTTCAGGAAGGCGATGAGCGGACACCAGAAGGTCGATATACTCTTGATTACAAGAAAGAAGATTCGTCATTCTACCGTTCTATGCATATCAGCTATCCCAATGCTGAAGATAAAGCGAGGGCGGATGAGCTAGGGGTATCTCCTGGTGGTTTTATCATGGTACATGGTCAGAAGAACGGTTTAGGATGGCTTTCATTTCTCTTTCAAAAATTCAACTGGACTGACGGCTGCATTGCACTCACGAATGGTGATATGGACGATTTCATGGAGAGAGTAGATGTTGGTACTCCAATTGAAATCCAATGGTAAGCGAGTAACAAGCAAAGGCAGGCTGGGACGGCTTCGCCGCCCCTGCTTTGAGCGTTATGCATCTTAAGGAGTGAGCATGTCTACAATATTTGCTTTTGTAAAATTGTTTGAAAGTAGATCTCATGCAGAAGACTTCGTGAATGGGAAGCTGTTCATGAATACTATTCGTTCTTTTAAAGAGTACAAAGATGAGTCTGGTGAGTTGCGGGGAGATGAATATGAAGGGATTGTCGCACTATACCAACCTGATAAGATCGGAGAAATAAAGTTTGGTGAGCATACGATCCCAGCATCGGAGTTGGCTGCGCCAATAGTCGTGCATGGAAATCACTTACTAGATCATAATGTTTTCTGCATATATTCTCTCAATAGCCGTGGCCATGATACCGTTTCCGCTGAAACGCTTTCCGAATTCAAGCGAACTCTAGAGTTGCATGAATCATGTTTTGGTTTAGGGAAGTTTTGTGTAGTCATTTTGAATGCATCGAAATTTATCGAGCGCTGTAAATCAGCAGTTGAAAAGTTAAACTTCAATGGCAATCTTGGTTTGGTTGATTATTTCAATGAGCACGATTTTCATGGCAATATGCCTGAAAATCAACTCGGCTACCAAAAGCGCAGTCTATTCGCGCATCAGCGTGAGTACAGAATAAAAATAGATACTATGCGCTCAATTCCTGGCACCTATTTCCTAGAGGTCGGCGATTTAAGCGACATTGCTGTAATCACTACACCCTCTGAGTTTAACAAGCAGCTGGAGTTAAAGTTACCGGATGGCAGCCATGCATAACAAGGCGCTGCTGCGGAAAATTTACTCGCTGGCGCTCCCAAATTTCCGCAGAGCGCGGCGTTATGCAAACATTGAACATCAAAGGAATCAAAAATGAGTATCACTATATTGAAAGATGTACTTATTGATAAAGGAATGATAGAAAATCACTTTGAGGGTGAGGTTCCTGCAAATTTGTGGAGAGCTCTAAAGCGCAGTAGCGGAAAAGGAATTTTTGAATTTGTAGAAGAACCATTTATTTTGTCAAATGGCAGGCCTCGACCAGCCGATATTACCATTGAAAAACGCAATGGAGAAAAGTGGGTTCTGGTCAAAGAACGTCCGCGCGGAGTAAGTACATTTGATAAGCCGGGAGTTCCTTCAGGAAATGGCTGGGAGTACTACAAAATACCGAAAGGAACTGAACTGCCGGAAGGATTGGCAATAGTCAAAGACAATTATAACAGTAAATTCGAAGCCACCCATTATACTATTGCGCCTGCCTTCGATATGCCTTTAAGCCAATTTAAGTCGAAACTTTCGGCGCTGGCAATGAAATTAATGAAGGAAGCGATGTAATGAGAGTTCCAACCGCTTGGGCACCCTTGGTCTTGTCATCAGTTAGAGATGCAATCCTCTACCAAGAAAGCTTGCTTAAAAGTGAAACCATACGAAATCGAGAAGATTACGAGGAGCATATAGTACAGCTTAGCGAACTACTAGAAGTTCTCAAGGAGGAGTATCGGTCTATCGAAAAAGAAGCAGGTATTCCGCTAGATAAAATATTATAAACGCATAACCAAAGTAGCCACCAGACCCACACTGCTACGTTTGGTTTTGTGCATTTGCTCCCTCAATATTGCACAAAACCAAGCGTCACAGTATGGGCAGGAGAATAAATAAGACCGGCAATAAATAAGACCGGCAATAAATAAGACAGTCAAGATAAGAGAGTAGCCGGCAATTTACTCTTTTAAATTTTCGCGACAAGATTTTATTGGTGCTGTAGGAGTATGCGGCGGACTTTTCGGTGATATTGCTTAATATCAGCGATTTTTAGGCGAGATTAAATCTCAGAAGGCTTCTGAATTAGGATGGGGTGTGTTGAATTAGATTGTCGAGGTTACGAAAGCCTTAATTTGCAGGCTTGAATTCCCGCGGTTCGTCGTCGTTCTCTTTGTTTATCCCAAAAACAACTGATTTTTGATTTCACTTTATTGACGGCACCAACAACACCCTTGAATTCAGATTCAAAATTCTGGGTAATATAGAGCCAGTGTTCTGCATCGATTCCAAGCCGGTGCATGATAGCGGGTTCGCATTCTGAAATGGAGCCTCGTTTATTTTCTCTGATTTGGCGACCAGTCCAGTCGACTAATTCTAAATAGTCCGTCAGGCGCATTGGTATGCCCTCAGGCATATCCTGTTTAGGATTTCCGGCAAAGTTGAGAAGTTCAGGCACTTGTTGCTGGGGGTGGTTGGGGGAGTAGGCTTCTTTTGCTTTCTCAGCACGTTTTTTCACCGATGTATGCTTAGATTCTTCCGGTGTCTTTGCCATGGCTGCGCGCACTGGATTTAAATCGACGTAGGTCATGCATGCGGCTAGAGCTTTTTCATCCAGCAAGGCTTGGGATTTAAATCGGCCTTCCCAGAAATGCCCCGTGCATTCATCCTCATCATTCGCTAAGCGCGCGATTGTTTCATTTAACCGGCGCATAAACCAGCTGATGCTCATTAATCGTGAGCGCCATTCTTCGATATTTCGTC